>VFSW01000218.1_pt1 | contig 80348 bp, 71 predicted proteins | sample 5358111 | NCBI WGS metagenome assembly VFSW01 (sample SAMN11554181, study PRJNA540505) | mine drainage metagenome | isolation source: sediment from site ElyBrook_90M | place: USA: Ely Copper Mine, Vershire, VT | collected 2017
CCCCCCCCCCCTCGCCGGCGCCGCCGGGCGGGCCGCCCCCGCCCGCCCGCCCCCCCCCGGGCGGCGCCGCGGCCCCCCGCCCACACCGAGAGACTTAGCGACGCTCGGAGTCGTAGAAGCGGAAGAACTGGGCCAGCGCCGAGAGGTTCGGCGTACCAAGTCCCGTCGCTGGGTTGTAAATCGTCCCCGGCTGACCGCTGTAGTACAGGTTGTCGTTACTCGGACCCGAGGTCGACAGCGGGGTGAAGGGTGACCAGTGCGAAGACGCCGCCGAGTAGATCGTCGGGTTCCAGAGACCGACCCGGTGACCGACGTAGGCGTCGATGAGCGCCGTCGACCCGTTCAACTGGGGGGCGACGAAACTCGTGCCACCCCAACCGCCCTCGAGTAGAGCTCCACCAGTGTCTCCAAAAGAGGGCGAGTACTCGAGGTAACCGGTGTAGGGGTCCGCGTCAGCGGAGAGGTCCGGCACGTTTCGACCCGTTCCCGTTCCCGAGGTGATCGTCGGGGTGGGGTTGACCGTGAAGTTCGTCGGCAGGTTCAGACCGCCGATGGTCTGGTACGCGGTCGGGGTGAGGTTGTTCACCGCGGTGAAGGAGTTCACTCCCGGGACCCCCTGCTGGTACGCCGGGGTGGAGTAGACACTGGAGTACCCACCACCGCCGCCGGCGAGCAAACTGAGGGCGCTCGTCGGGTAGTCGGGGAAGATCCCCAACTGGGTGAAGGGCGTCCACAGGTAGTCCCAGCCCCAGGCCCGCTCACTGGTCACCGAGACCTGTGCGGTGAGCGAGGGGTTGGTCTGCGAAGACAGAGTGGCGCTCCAGGGCAGAGTGGTACCGCCAGCCACGGTCACGTAGGGACTCGATCCCGGGGTGTCCACGGCCAGGTTGGTCGAGCCGACGTCACCGAGGGCGTCGTAGGCCCCCGAGTCACCGGCCGAGACGAAGGAGGACTGGCCCTGAGCCGCCATCTCGAGGAACGCCTCGTCGAAGGCTTGCAGGTACTGCGGGGACTCGAGACCGGAGTTCACCGAAGCCTGCACGCTCGTCTCGGACTGGCCCCAACTGGCCGACACCGAGTCGGCTACGTTCTGGGAAGCCGCCGTGAAGAAGGCGTCAGCGAATCCGTAGTCGGTGTTCGGCGCCTGGTAGACGATGATGTTGGCTCCGGGGGCAATACCACCGGACTGCTCAACGTCGAGGTCCGTCTCGGTCGAGCCGGAGGCCTGACTCGGAGCACCGGGACCGCCATCGACGTTCTGCACCGTCACGGTGCGCCCGGTCGTGGGCACGTTCGCGTACTGGGACCAGAAGGTCTCGGGCGCTCCCACGTTGAGGGCGGCCAGGGTCACGATACCGATGGTCGCTCCAGCCCCCGTCGTGGCGCTCGCCACCTCGCCGAGACCGTAGTTGGAGATGAAGTTCGACGGGAGGTTGCAAGCGGACGGCAGTCCCGAGAGAGCGATACAGGAGCTGGTACTCACCGTGCCCCCGACCGCCTTCACCGTGCGCAGAACGTGAGCCTGGTTCGTGGTGAAGGGTCCGTAGTTCGTGAGTCCGAGTACCGCCAACACGTTCCGGGCGATGTAGTCGGGCAGTAGTGGATCGGTGGAGTTCACGTGGACGTCCTGGGCGGGGATGACTTCCCCGCTCTTGGTCATCTGGGAGGGAACTCGTACGTTCTCCTGCGTGGTGGACAGGGCCGAGTCGAACTGGCCGGCGGTGCCAGTGGCCACGACGTCGAGGCCGTCGGAGTAGACCTGAGTCGTGATGCCGTACCCGGCGAGGTAGTGCACCAAGTCGTTCAAGTGCTCAGGGGTCTGTCCGAAGTACTGGGCGAACTGGGACTCGGAGATGAAGTGGTGAAGTCCGTGAGTGACGTACCAACTCACCAGGGGCTGGTTGCGCATCTGCATCACGAAGGACACGGTCTCCGGTGTCGAAGACGGCGTCGTGCCGAAGACCTGCATCGACCCGAGTGCTTGAGTGTTGATTCCGGTCGCGACCGGAACTAACGCGGTTGGACTGGTCGTCCCCGCTGATGCACTGGCCGCGGGAACCCCCACGAGAACCAGTGCCGAGAGGGCGACCGGCAGTCGCCACCGACGAACTAAACGCTTCATAAAGTCTCCCTAAGCCGGGGATAGATTTCCGGCTGGCCTGATGGTACCGGGGCGCGGTATAAATCGCAACAAGCTCACTAGGGTATTCCTGTGCGCTCTCTCAATATCTACCGGGCCTGCACCTGGACCGAGAAGCGAACCATCCTCTCCTTCTACTGGTCGAAGAAAGCCGCCCCCAGCCCCCGACTGGAAGCTGCGGCCCGCGAGTACGCCCCCTGGGCCAGTATCTTCGTGGGGGCTATCTGGCTGGAACTACTGTTCGTGACCTTCTTCTTCGTCGCTCGCCAGTCCACCTGGGCCGCTCTCGGGGCGATGGTCGCCTCCCTCTGGAGCGTCGGTCTCGCCTGGGCGCTGCACTGTCAGTACGTCATCGCCGGACGCTCTCCCCAGCCCGTCGCGGAGTTCGGGAGTCCGCTGTCGACCGAAGGAGGGCCCGACTGGCTCTAGCGGCCAGTGGGGAACGAAAAGCTCGCCCCGGTGCCGTCTCGGTGCTCCGGCCAGCGTTGGGTCACGGCCTTCGCCCGGGTGTAGAAACGCACTCCCTCCGGTCCGTGGACGTGGTGATCTCCGAAGAGGGAGTCCTTCCAGCCCCCGAAGGAGTAGTAGGCCATGGGCACAGGGATGGGTACGTTGACGCCAATCATCCCGACCGTGACCTCTCGATGAAAACGGCGAGCAGCCGCCCCCGAGGAGGTGAAGATCGCCGTACCGTTGCCGTAGGGATTCGCGTTCACGAGGGCGATGGCCTCATCGACGGAGTCGACCCGCACGTTCGCGAGCACCGGACCGAAGATCTCCTGGCGGTAGATCTCCATCTCCGGGCGGACCCGGTCGACGACCGTGGGCCCGACGAAGAAGCCCCCTTCAAAGCCAGGTACCCGAAAGTTACGTCCGTCCACCACGAGATTGGCCCCCGCGCTCACGCTCTCGGTGACCAGACCCTCGATGCGCGTCCGGGCCGACGACGTGATGACCGGGCCCATCTCGCTATCCGGGTCGCGCCCCGGTCCGACGCGCACCGCCCGGGTCCGCTGGACCACTCGCTCGAGAACCGCGTCGGCGTTCGCGCCCACGAGGACCGAGGTCGAAATCGCCATACATCGTTCCCCGGCCGATCCGAATGCGGCCGCGACGAGGTGCTCCGCGACGTAGTCGGGGTCCGCGTCGGGGAGGACGACGGAGTGATTCTTCGCCCCCCCGAGGGCTTGGACTCGCTTGCCCGACGCCTGGGCCCTGGCGTAGATCTGGCGGGCGATCGGCGTGGAACCGACGAAGGAAACGGCCGCGACGTCGGGGTGATCGAGGAGTGTCTCGACGACGGGGACGTCGCCCTGCAGGACGTTAAAAACCCCGTCGGGTAGTCCGGCCTCGCGCCACATCTCGGCCATGAGGAGGGAGGCTCCGGGGTCTCGCTCGGAGGGCTTCAAAATGAAGGTGTTACCCGTGGCGATCGCGAGGGGGAACATCCACATCGGCACCATGGCCGGGAAGTTAAAGGGGGTGATGCCGACCACCACTCCGAGGGGTTGACGGTAGGAGAAGACGTCCACACCGCCAGAGACCTGATCGGAGTACTCCCCCTTCAGGAGGCTCGGAATCCCGCAGGCGTACTCGACCACCTCGAGCCCCCGCTGGACCTCGCCGCGAGCGTCCGAGAGAACCTTGCCGTGTTCGTCGGTGATGACCAGAGCCACCTCGTCGAGTCGGCGCGCAACGAGGTCGCGAAAGGCGAAGAGCACTCGGGTGCGCTGTGTGAGCGAGGAGTCGCGCCAGTCTAAGAAGGCGCGACGAGCGACCTCGACCGCCCGGTTTATCTCGTCGGGCTCGGCCAGAGCCACCTCCGCCGTCTGCTCCCCCGTCGCGGGGTTGTAGAGGGGGCTCGTACGCTGCGCTCGAGCGTCGACCAGTGCTCCGTCGATCCAGTGTCCCAGTGTTCTCACGGCCTGCTCACTTCGGTGTCGGGGCGTCTCACTTGGCGAGACAACGAGTTCCCCTCGTCACGCTAGACGAGGTCTCCGGGAGCCTCGCGAGAGATTGGGCACAACTCCAGCGCACGAGCGTCACGGCATTTGTATCATGTGTTACAATATTCCTATGGCCCGTACGCCCGACCACTCCATCGCTCACTCTCTCGCCACTTCCATCGGTTTTCGTCTCTCCCGGCTCGCCCGACTACGGCGCGCTAGTTGGGAGAGCGAACTCGCCGATCTCGAACTCGCCCCGGGCGACGCCGCCGTCCTACGAGCTCTCGGTGACGGAGACGGCGTGGGCCTACGGGCCCTCGCGCGCACCCTCGGACAAGACCCCATGACCCTCAAGCGCTGCGTCGACCGTCTAGAGACGCGCGGACTCCTCGAGAGTCTCCCGGGTGAGGATCGTCGAATCCGGGCCCTGCGGGTCACTCGATCCGGCCGCCGACTCGCCGAAGCCGTGGCCGAACGTGCGCGGCGGCGCGACGAGGTCTTTCTCTCCGTTCTCGGACCCCGCGACCTCGAGACCTTCGATTTCTTGTTGTCCCGTTTAGAGCAACACATCAACGACCATCACGAGGAGGATGAATCGTGAGCGACTTCAACACACTCTCTTCCAACTGGGACCAGCGCTACCGCGAGCACGGCTGGTCCAGTGTCCCCGATCCCCACCTCAGCGCCCTGGTGGCGAGACTGACCCCCGGACGAGCCCTCGACCTCGGCTGCGGCACTGGTCGCAACAGTCTCTTTCTCGCCCGGCTCGGTTGGGCCGTGACCGGGGTCGACGCGTCGGCCGTGGGACTGGAGATGGCCAGTGAGCAGATGGTCGCGGAGGATCTCACCTGGGAGACTCAGCAAGCCGACCTGACGAACTACTCCCCCTCGACGACGTACGACCTCGTCGTCGTCGCCAACATTCACCTGCTTCCCGACGAGCGGGCCGACTTCTTCCTCCGCACCGCCGGAGCGGTGTCGCCCGGGGGGCACCTCTTCGTCGTTGGTCACCACCTCGACGCCCTCGGCCACCACGGTCCGCCCGACCCCGCCCGACTCTTCACCCTCGACACCTTCGCCAATGGTTTCGCGGGCCTAGAGACCCTCCGTCTCGAGCGGGTGGAGTCACCCGCCGACCACGACGGTCACCTCGACGTCGAAGTTCTGTTCTGGGCGACGCGCCCACCCACCCTGTAAGGAGTCCCGATGAGCACCACTACCCCCGCTAGCCCCCGTCACCACCGGGGAGCACTCTTCACCATCGCGGCCGCCCAGCTCATGGTGATGTTGGACCTCACCATCGTCAACGTGGCGTTGCCCTCGATACAACACGACCTGCACTTCTCCTCGACCAACCTCACCTGGATCATCGACGCCTACGTGCTGGTCTTCGGCGGTTTACTCATCCTCGGTGGTCGCTCCGGGGACATCTTCGGGCGCCGGCGCATGTTCAGCTACGGCATCGGACTCTTCGCCCTCGCCTCCCTCCTCGGGGGACTCGCGACGAGTCAGGGGTGGCTCATCGCGGCGCGCGCCCTCCAAGGGGTTGGAGCGGCGATCGCGAGTCCGACCGCGCTCGCCCTCATCGCCAGCACCTTCGAGGAGGGCCACGAGCGCAACCGGGCGATGGCCGTCTACGCGGGAATGACCGCCGCCGGTGGGGCTCTCGGACTCATCTCGGGGGGCGCCCTCGTAGAGAGCGCCTCCTGGCGCTGGGTCTTCTTCGTCAACGTCCCGATCGCCGTCGTGGTACTGATCAGTGCCCCCTTCGTGTTGCCCAACTCGCGGGGTAACCGGGGCCGACTGGACGTGCCCGGGGCGCTCAGCGGTTCGCTCGGAATGGCCGCCATCGTCTACGCCCTCGTGCGGGCCCCCTCGGTGGGTTGGGGGTCGGGCCAGACGTGGGGGGCCCTCGTCGCGGCCGCCGTCCTGCTCGGGCTCTTCGCCGTCATCGAGTCGCGCACCGAACGGCCGCTGTTGCGCTTGAGCTTCCTGCGCCACCGCAACCGGGCCGGTGGTTACGCCGTCATGATGCTCTTCGGTGGTTCGATGCTCTCCCTCCTCTTCTTTCTCACCCAGTTCCTCCAAGAGCAGATGCACTACAGCTCGCTGCGCGCGGGGGTCTCCTACCTCCCGGTCCCCTTCATGGTGGCGACGACGAGCGTGATTCTCTCGAAACACATTCGCCAAGTCGGCCTTCGACCGTTCCTCGTCATGGGCCCCCTCCTCGTCGCGGCCGGTATCTTCTGGGCCTCCCTGCTTCAGCCCGGAGACTCCTACTGGCACGTCTTTGGCCCCCTCGCCACGTTCGGATTAGGCGCCGGTCTCTCGGTCGTTCCTCTCACCTTGAACGCCGTCTCCTCGGTCGCCGAGCACGAGCAGGGGCTCGCCTCGTCTCTCCTCAACACCTCCCAGCAAATCGGGGGGTCCCTCGGACTCGCGGTACTGGTGACCATCGAGGCGACCACGCGCACTCACGACCTCGCCCGAGGACTCTCCAACAGCGCCGCCACCACCGCCGCCATGCACAACGCCCTACGGGTTGCGGGACTGGCCTCCCTCTTGGCCTTCGCCGTCGCCGTCCTCGTTATTCGACCGGTACGGGCCGCCGCGGCGCCCACGCCCCATCCGGTCGCCGAGGTCTTAGGGCCGGCGTGACGCTCGGTGCGCCTCGGCCTCGGCGATCTCCTCGGGACTGAGGTCACTGCGGCGTTGGGGTCGACACAGGGCCCAGTGGTGAGCGACGGGACAGCGCTCGTAGCGCGCAGTGCCGAGACGAACGCTGCGAAAGGACACGCCGGGCACCAGGAGTTCGGTAAAGAGGTGACCAGCGCTACAGCGCATGACCGACTCAGCGCCGTCGTCGAAACCCCGAGCGCGGCCAACGAGGATGAGCACTCCGATGAGAAGCACAACTCCGAGCACAAGTGATAAGACCGCCACACGTACCTCCTCACCTCGTGGGGACTGACACGCACTGACAGTACCGTTTCGCTGGAAGAGCCTCCCCCACCGTTGAACGGGGTGGATATCACCGAGTGGGCGAAGTTCTCACGGGTGTCGTCTCGTTACTCCGGTTGCCCCCGCTGGCGCTCTGTCGAGTCCGAATCAACTTCCGTGAAATGGGAGTGCTGACCCAGTCCTCGACCGGCGTCAGGGTTCACCTACTCCAAGCCATCTCGAATCTTCCACAGAGCGGTGTTGAGTACGTCGACCTCTTCGGTCGTGAGTAGGTCAAAGACGTGTCGACGAACGTTGCGCAACTGCGTAGGGTAGGTGTCTTTCAAGGTGCTCAGTCCCGAGGGCGTCAGAGTGGCCAACGTGCATCGCCCATCATCAGCCACGCGGACCTTCGTGACGAGACCCTTCGCCGCCATTTCGTCGACGAGTCTCGAGATGCGACTGGGCGACAACGCGATGATCTCCGCTAGGTCACCGATGCGCCGTTGCTGGTCGGGGGCTTCTGAAAGATGGACGAGTACGCCGTACTCCGATGCCGTCACCGACGTCTGACCGGCGAGGTCCTCGCTGAGCGTCTTCATGAGGTGGTTCGCCACGTAGGTCAACGCGCGCCACGTTGACTCCTCACTGGGGTTTAGAGACGGAGTCGTGGCCATCGATCTAGATTAGTGCGTGCGCATACATATAATGGCCTAAAGTAACAACAACTTCTCTCATTGAGGGATACCCCACGTAGAGAGCATCAATGAGCGCTTCTGCCTTCGGCGCCGGGGCGAGGGTGACTGTCCAACGTCTTTCGATGTCGAACTGGTGCAACTCGAACTCGTACTAAATATCCGCACCAGTCTGACGTGAGAGTTGCGACGTCCGAAATCTGGTCACTGAATCCCCCGAGGTCCTCTATGGCCCCGTAGTGGAGACGATGGGGATCGAACCCACGACCTCAGGCTTGCAAAGCCCGCGCTCTACCAACTGAGCTACATCCCCCGACGTGAACCCATTCTACCCCCCCGGACGTTCCTCCACGGGGGGTCTGCGACGACGGGAGCGTTCAAAGTGTCGCTCGACGTCGACCCAGGTCAGGGGTGACTCCTGGGCCTCGCCCACTCGATCAGCCCTCGAGAAAATAACGACTGCGGTGATCCACAGTGGAACGAACGCGCCGAGTTTCGCGAGAAAGCCCGCCAACTGCTGGTCGAGGAGGGCGGAGATCCCGAGGATGGTCTGCTGGTCGTGAAGAGCGGGATAGAGCGGGTGGCGCGCGAAAATCCAGATGATCGAGAGAGAGGTCACGACGAGAGACGCGACGAAGAGGTAGCCGGCGCGCCCGAGAGGAGAGAGCCGTCGCGAACCCGGGATCGTGGCCTCGACGGGGAACCAGAGTACGACTCCGAGAAGTGCGGTGAGAAGAACGACGCCCCCTCGAGCGAGTGAGGAGTGAGCCGCGAGATCGACAACGGGGGTGAGAAGCGTCAGGGTCCCGAGAACGGTCACGACGAGAACGGCGACCACCGGATGAGCCAGACGACGAAGCACCCCGTCGATCAGGGCCGGTCGAGTGAGTCGAGCAACGAGCGGTACTGAGAGGCTCTTCAACCACAGGGGCGCCCAGGCGAGCATGAGGAGCAGGCGCTGCAGAGTGGCCGCAGTCAAAGAGACGGTGGCGGCGAGGTCCCCGAGCGGCCACGTGACGGAAACGAGGAGCAGGAGACTCGCGAATACGGCGTAGCGACGCCGGCGAGAGTCCTTCGTCGTGACGACCTGGAAGGTCCCGAGCCCGAGTACGAGCAGCAGGGCGAGGGGATGGACGTGCCAGGGAAGCCGGCTCACCCCGCCACGGTAGTGGGGGCGCGGTGCGAAGCGGCCAGGAAGGTCTCGTAGTCCTGTTGATTGGTCGCCCGATAGGCCAGAGCGAAGTGGGCGATGGCCTCATCGAAGCGGGGACTACCTCCGAGGTACCCGGCGATCTCGGCGGCCTCACCCCCCCGGGCGTGGGCCCGGGCGAGGACCCACGCGCACACCCGGCCGTAGGCCTCGAGCATCTGGGGGTTCAGTCGACTCACGTCCACACTGGCGCGGTGGTCGTAGAGACGACGCACGTAAAAGCTTCGCTCGCTTCCTCCCACGCTGAGGCGAGCGTGACCCAGGAAGGGGTCGACGGCGGCCTGAAGGAGACGCTGGGCCCGGACCACTCGTACACCCGGGTCTTCGCCCGTGCGCTCCAGGGCCCGGTCGATCACCGAATGAACGGCCTCTTTGATCTGGAGAAGAAAGTTATCCCGGTGGTCTCTTCCACAGAGCAGGACCGCCCAGCACTCGACTCCGACCGATCCCACCCCGACGACGTGGCGAGCGGCGTCGACGACGCGGAACTGGGACAGTAGTTCGGCGTGCTCGCTCGACAGTGAGTCCGCGTAGAGCTCGACCACCCTCTTCGCGTCCTCGCTACTGAAGCCGGTCGAGTCCGGGGAGGTCTCGTGGGTGAAGTGCGGGGGCTCCTCGATGAAACTCGGGGGATCTCCGTCGATGACGTGGCGTCGAGTGAGTTCGTTGTCGCTGCGCGTCTGCAGGTGATCGAGCACGTCGGCGATACGGCGACGCAGGGCGTCGGAGAACTCTCCTCGTAACTCGTTCATCACCGCCGCGACGTCGAGCGTCGCGCTCCAGACCTCGAGACGGGTCTCTTCGGCGAAGCGGCGCATCGCCCGGCGATACTCCCGGGCCACCAGTTCGGCGAGGTGGTGCTGACGGTCCTCTTCGACAACCCCCCGTTCGGCCCCCGCGATGACGACCGAGGTGGCGAGGCGCTTCACGTCCCATTCGAAGGGAGCCTTCGCCCCCTCGTCGAAGTCGTTCAGGTCAAAGACAATGCGCCGTTCGGGGGAGGCGTAGGCCCCGAAGTTCGCCAGGTGGGCGTCCCCGGCGCTCGTCACAGTCCAGGGCGAGGCCGGCCCTCTCGCCAGGTCCTCGGCCATGAGGAGTGCACTGCCGCGAAAGAAGGCGAAGGGACTCTCCGACATCCTCAAGGTGCGAAGAGCGAGTAGGGACTCCACCCGAGAAGGGTCGTCGCGGTGAAGTGCCTCGAGAACGTCGTAGCCCGCGGGACGGGGGGCGAGTTGACCGATCGCTCGCCGAGAGGTAAGAAATCGTCCCCCCCGCCCGTCGAGGCGTCGCTCGGCCACCGTCGTCACCTTGGCATCTTTCACGACGCCCCCCTTAACTCTCCGCGCCAGCGCGGACCGACCCGTAGAACGAGAACAACTGTCAATATCGTGTCAGAAACGCAGATCATTCCCGGGAATAGGGCCCCGGCCGTCGTTAGGTGCTTCAAAGTCAGGATCGTGATGAAGGTATTAAGGGCCCCCAGAGCGAAGGCCCGAGGGGTTTCACTGGCGGGATTCTTCCAACTCTTTCGAAAGGTGGGCAGTCCAGCCACCGCATCGGCCACGGTGAAAGAGACCAGAGCCAGGGTGGCCTGATTGACACTCGCCCAGATCGCGATACCGACGAGGGAGATCACGCCGCAGGCGAGGTCCACCGCATCAATCCGCCAACTCGCCGCGGGATTCTTCAGGGAGGCGAGAAACACGAGACAGGGCACCAGTCCGAGAGAGAGCGTCATCACCGAAGAGAGACCAACCCCCTGCTGAAGTTCGACGGCGAAGGCGAGCAGGCCCCCGAGGCCCCAGAGGCCCCAGGTCACTCGGTGAGGAGTCGTCGTGCCCCGCAGCGTGTCCCGGATGTAACTCCACGAACCCCAGATGGAGAGGGCGATTGCCACGAAAACGAACCGGGGATCAATCACCTCCCCAGTCTGCCCGAGGAGAGCACGGCGCGGGTCTGGTCCCACGGAGGTGGTGTAGATTGTTCTGTCCTGGGGCTATAGCTCAGTCGGTTAGAGCGCGTCACTGATAATGACGAGGTCGTAAGTTCGATTCTTACTAGCCCCACCAGGAAGTTACCTGTCGACGTCCCCTGATCGGATCAACCCGACGAATCGTCGCATCTGGATCAACTCGGAGCTCGCAAAGAAGCCTCTTGCGTGTTTGGAGTTCATTGTTGTTCACGAGCTTCTCCATCTTTCGATTGCCAACCACGGAGAAGCATTCGGCGTCGAGATGGATCGCACGCTTCCGGATTGGCGCTCACGGCTTTCTGTACTCAATGTGGCACCGTTGGCCCATGAGAAATGGGTCTACTAGTCCTCAAGCGGGCTCGGGATTGGGTGTGGTGCGGAGCTACAGGGCCGCGAAGGCTTAGTTAAGGGGCGGGTCTCTCGGGTTAGGGCCTTAGGCATTTGGCCCCATTACGTAGTAAACCCCGGACCGAAGTTAAACTTCGAGCCCGGGGTTGTTAGAGCCCAGGCACAGCCGGGGCACTTAGTGCCCTCTACTCTACCAGAAACGTTGCCGTACGCAAGCGCAGGCAGGTGTCAGTGCCGTGCGCTAGACACTAGTCATGTCTGGAAATCTCGCCATCTTCGTGGACGCAGGGTATTTGTTCAAGCAAGGCGCACTGGCCGCCTTTGGCTCGTCTCTCGGTCGCCACGAAACCACGCTTGACGCGAAGCAATTCGTGGGGAATCTGACTGACTGGGTTGGCCACCAGTACCCACACAACGAGATGCTGCGGACCTACTGGTACGACGGGTCCAAGGATGGGGTGCCGTCCCCGGAGCAACTCGAGGTAGCGGCACTCGCTTACGTGAAGTTCAGACGCGGGCGGATCAACTCGGCGGGACAGCAGAAGGGCGTCGACACTCTCATTGTGAGGGATCTCATGGTCTTGTCACAAGAGCGTTCAATCCAGCGCGCCATCGTGCTTTCGGGAGACGAGGACCTTCGCGAGGGTATCGAGTATGCCCAGGATCGTGGCGTGCACGTCGCCGTCTTGGGTATAAAGGCCAAGGGCGCAACGAGCCAATCGAAAGAACTCGTTCGCGAGGCGGACCACGTGCTCTTCGTGCCAGACGAGATAGTTAAGAGCGCACTCTCTCGAACGGCTCGAATTGAGTATCCCATCTCCGCCCTGCCGCCGAGTAGTCCGACTCCGCCCACTCTAAAAGGAACAGCCGTACCCATCGTTGACCCTGAAACTGACGCTGTCATCGGCGCAGCTGCCAACTGTGCCAAGGTGTTTCTAGCCGGAGCGACACGCGAAGAGGTAGCGGCTCTGTTCGCGGGCCGCCCTTCGTTGCCAGCGACTCTGGATGGAGGTCTGCTGAGATTCATCGTCAAGCAGACTGGCATCTATACACTTGACCACCTTCAGCGTCGGAGTGCCCGGGTTGCCTTCTGGCAAAAGCTCGACGAGTTGAGGACCGGGAACCCTTTGGAACAAGGCCACCAAGATTGAGAGAAATCAAGTGAACGCCGTCGGCCGCCCGAGCCCCTTCCCTATTTCGCCAAGATCGAATGCATATCGCCAACGAGGGGGAACCTGCCATACGAAGTTGCTTACACACCGCAAAGAAGAAGTATCACTAACCAGGAGAAACACTCGGTTCGAAGTTTTCACGTGGGCAACTACTTTTGGTAGTGGTCAATGGCCTCTCGCGGCGCGACGAGGGTCTTCCGCAGGCATAAAGCCAGCGTCAGAGAGATTTAGCCAACGGGTACACAGTAGGCAGCATGTTGGACCCTCCGCAGAACAACTATTTTGGTATCGCAATCAGGATCTCGCAACAGCGCGTCACTCTGTTCAGTTAGCGCTAGCCCCACCACTTTCCCCCCTCGAAAAATTGTTCGAGGGACTCATCTGCGGATTTTCTCTGAGTTTCCTCTTAGAGGTCTGCCTACGCGCGGTGGTCTATTTCGCCACTGAAACGGCCTATTTCGCCAATGAGGTGCACACCTTGCGGTTTGCGCGTACCGCAATTGCTCCCAATCCCGTTCTAGATTCTCCTCTCGAGTTCGACCCATTCGCGGCGTTTGCCTACGCAGCGCACCGCAACTCGTGCTCACCGCCGAAGGAAGCTGCCATTGCTCCGCCTGGGCGATTGCACCCACGGCACCGTCTGAGCACTGATTATGAAGCGCGATGCGATCACCATCGCCAAGGAGACGCAATGTCACTCGCCACCGTGGACACCATTAGCACTCGACTACGCACTTGTGAGGGTGCCGCCACGCCACCCGTGCGGACCGTGTCGGTCGCCGACGCCGCCAAACTGTGTCGCTGCAGCGACGACACCATCCGACGCCGTCTGCGTGATAACAAGCTGCGCGGCGCCTACCAGGACGGCGCAGGCGCCGGTGCGCCCTGGCGCGTACCGGTCATCGCTCTCATCGAGGCGGGCCTGTGCACCAGGAGCGTGCTGGATGAACTCGACCGGCACATCAACCCCAACGTCACCCGGCTCCACACCGAGTTTCTCGAACTGCGCAGCGAGCTCGTCGCCGAGCGCATGAACCGCGCCGCGGCCGAGCGCATGTACGCCGAAGTCTTCGCCGATGTCCAGTACCTGCGCAAGACCCTCGACCGGGTCCTCTCGCTGAGCCCGGGTGCTGCGACGACTGTGAGGGGCTAGGCAGTGGCGGGACGACCACTGAGCGCCGAGCTCAAGGCCAACGTGGACGGGACCGTGTCCGTGCGCGTCCCCGTGGCCAACGGGTCAGCGCAGCGACGCAGTATCCGCTTCGCGAACGCCGAGCAGGGCGAGAGGTACCGGTCAGCGCTGCTAGCGGTCTGGGGAACGGATCTACCCCTGCCTGACCCAGAACTCTTGCAGCGGGTACGCAGCCCCCACCCCACGCCCGTGGCCGATTCCTTCGCCGACGCGGCTATAGCGTGGTGGTAGAAGTACTCCGAGGAGTACGAGAATCCGGCTCTTCGGATTTGAGGGGGGTCTCGTGACTCAGCCCCAGAAGATGGAGATGGTGTCCTCGTCTATCGCCGCCAACATCTCATCAATCGTTCCGGGCTCCACGAGATCGAACGGGTGCCATTTGCTGTTGCGGTCGCGCCAGTAGAGCGACCATTTGCCCGTGACCGTGTTGAAGCGAATCTGGGCCACGTTATGGCGCGACCACTCGGTGAGTGAAGTAGTCCACGGCGCTCGACACTCGACGATGGTGACCGAATTACCCCGCACCGATGATTCGACGCGCATCTCATCGAGGTACTGCGCGGGGACTCTCCCGTTGCAGTACCGGTTGATCTTGAACAGGTCGAACTCCGAGACGGCCACGCATCAAGATTAGATGTAGCGCCAAATAGAACGAGAGCCCCGCCAGTCTGGAGGCCTTCTTGAATCAGTAGCTGAGAAAGAACTGCTCTCGCTAATGACACAACCGCCCGCCTCTGACTTTCCAATTGTTGGCGCAATTCCGTTGCACCGTTGATAGTGCTTGCTTCGCAGACCTTTGCCAATCATCCTTCCTAGGCCACGGCCACCTTTACGAGACTGAAGTTGTTAACTGTCAGAAGGTAGATGTCACTACGTCGTACGTTGGACACGATTGGCGCCTGCAGAACAGCGAGGCAGGTACCTCCGGGATCGCGTACTGACGGGTACTCAACGCCACCTCGCCCACTAATTCGAAGTTGCCCCCCCAGTCCCTGACTAGCAGCGTACGAGTTCGGGTCGAGGCACGCGAGGCTTGCAGGATGCCCGTCACCGAGCATGGCAAAATCCTGCGCGTGAATATCCGCGAGAAATTGACGGTACGGGATGTCGACTTCGTCGGGAGCACCCGTCTCACGTAGGTGGCGAATCCGATGGTACGCCACCTCAAGCACGCTCGTGTCAACGCTAAGAGCGCAGTACCAAGCTCCCTTGGGTCCGGGCGTGTGGAATCGAGCCCCTTCACCGGCATGCGAGAAGGAACCGTTAATGATGCGACTGTAGGGTACGCCGAAGACCAGGTCGATACGGCTGAGTCCATCGCTTTGGCGCTCTTCTTGCGCGAGCAGACGACTGTTCGTGATCGCAGCAATTCTTATGAGTTGATTCAACTCATCACCGCTGTCGACTAGTCCGGCCAATGCACTGTCGGGATCTTCGGCATACTCACCAGGGATCAGGCGCGAAGTGTCATCATGAATGACCTGATCAAACCGCGGCCAGCCCGTCAGTGTCATAGACCTCCACGTCGTCCGTCCAGCAGGGCTCGGACCTGCAGCATTGACGGTATTCCTCCGTGCAGCATTGATTGCAAAGGCGTTCGACCTTGAAAGAGTGGATTGAGGTTGGGACGCCGTACCCATTCATCAGCGAGTGCCCCGCGGTGCAAGACGTGCAGCGCTGTATAGATACCCAGCAGTAGTGATACACGCGTGAGCTGATCTGAGTTCAGTGTGGACGGCGATTGACGCTGCCATGAGTACCAAGTACTGGCGGAGACTCCTCCCAGCAGCTGCCCGATGTCACTCACAGTGAGTTCCCAGCGGTCGACGAGTCGGGTCATCGCTTTGACCGCGGCGGGCGTAAGGTCCTCACGAATGGCGCGGTCCGAGAAATCGGGCCATACGCCAACCTCAAAGGCCGCGGCTGGAAGTGCAACATCAAAGAACGGCATAATCAATTTCTCCACAGTTCTGTAGTAATTATAGTCCAGAACTACACAGTTCGCGCAGGTATTCCCATTGGTGAAATCAGGATGCTTGTTCCCTAACTCCAAGAGTCCCGCGGCGTCGCTGAATATCACGCCGGCTCGGGATTGGCTGAGTTCTCGTACGACGCACAGTCAATGGCTTCGATGTTGAGGTCCTTGCGCATCGCTGCGTTCGCCTCGCCGAAGATCTTCTTCAGCTCGAGCAAGAGTGCGTCGCGTGTACCAACGAGAACCAGTCGCTTCTGGATAAAAGCTGCCCTCTCTGGCTCCGACCCCGCGGTACCTTCAGTCAGCACCATTGCGTTGAGTTCGCGCTGTGCTCCGAGCATCTTGATAAGTGCGAAGTTGTAGGCACCAAGGGTGTCCAAGACTCGACGTGAAGCCACCAGATTCGCAACGACTTGTGCTTCAGGACCAATGACGTCGATTCAGGTTGCCTACATCGTCTCGATCGAGTGAATGGAGCCCAGAGACCAGCTGCGCTTTAGCCCGTACATCGACCCGGTGTTGCGGGTTTCATCAAGTGTGACCGCCTCGACCACGCCGCTGACTTTCCGGAAGACCACTTCGCTCAGGGCAATTCGGAGGAGGCCGTGGCCAGTGTCACTACCCCCGTGCACACTCTTCTCCCGTGTACCACGAACTTGGATCCGCCTCACCACCCGCTCCCGTGCGAGAAACCCAGTTACCCACTCGCCCCATCGCGCGCCTCGGAACGACTGAACACACTCGCAGCGCCTTCGTCACCGACGAGGGATTCCTCTCGGCCCTCTACCGCGGTGACTTCATCTACTCCGTGCGCGACTACATGACGTGCGAGTACCGAGAGCGCCACCACACCCTGTCCAGCATTGAGGGTCACCTCCCACCTTTTCGAGTGCTCCGGGGGGTGGAGTCGGGTTTTCGTCTCGATCTCTACGTGAAGGGTGACGACTGGTGGGCGAATCTGTGTCTCATGGAGGGCAGCATCCTGGCGGAGTTCGGGGTGAACTCCCTGGAACGGGGCCAGGAGATTGCGAAGGCTTTCCACGACGCTCTCGCCCAGCGATCCGTGCCCCAACAGATTGTTCGTTTCGAGGTGTGGTCCGGCAAGGAGTTCCCGAACTTCGGCTCCTTCAAAGAGGTCCCCTGGGAGTCCATCGAGACCAACTACGCCTCGACCACCCGACGGGGGCTGCGCTCTCTACTAGACGTGAATCGGGAGACGATCGACGCCCTCGGCAAAGTTCTGATCTTCTGTGGCCCGCCGGGAACGGGTAAGACCTGGGCCATTCGGTCCCTCCTCTCCGAGTGGCGTAGTTGGACGACCCCGGTCGTGGTCACCGACCCGGAACACGCCCTGAGAGATCCCGCCTATCTCATGAACGTCATCGACCACGAAGTCAATGAGACCACCAGGGTGCTGTTGATGGAGGATGCGGACGCCGTCGTCGCCCCCGGTACGAGTCACGACGGTGGCCTCGCGCGACTACTCAACGTCACCGACGGCATCATTGGAGTGGGTAGTGACGCCCTCTTCCTCCTGAGCACCAACGTTCGCCCGAGCGGCCTCGACAAGGCACTTACGCGACCGGGTCGTTGTCTCGGGATTATCACCTTCGACTTCCTCTCGATTGAGGAGGCGAATCGTCACCTCGGTGAACGCGGGCCGGCGACGGCGCCCATGTCCCTGGCGGAGGTCTACCACCGCATCGTCGAGGTCCCCGATCTCTTCCGCGCGGACACCTTCTCAACCGGACAGTATCTCTAGGACAATGTCTCACGACTAGGCGGAATCAACCGGCGAGCGCCACGAGTTCTGAGAACTTTTCTAATGGTGGCGAGTCAATACCGAGGTGGACCGGCCGCGACGTAGTCGCGTACCTCGACGAAATCCAGGTGGAAGGGCCCGGGACCCGTGAGAAACCAGGTCACCCCGGCGCTCGCCCACTCCTCGTAGCGCTCATCGTCTCGATACTCGAGACGCTCGTCGCGTTGACCCCAGATCGCAACATCGAAGTGGTCAAGGTCAGCTCCCGCGTCGGCGAGTCGCTCGCGTAGTTCTCTCGCGTGAGACGGCTCCGTGATCTGGATGGCCATCATTCCGTCGTAGCGAGCGGCGCGACGAATGGGGCCGAGATGGGGCCACCGACCAGCCGTCCAGGTAGGGACTCCCGTCGAACGAACAGCGGAGGGCTGATACGAGACGTCTTGAGCCGTGACGAACTCCCCGTGAAGGTGTACCTCCTCACCGCGTACCAGACCAGAAAAGACATCGAGACTCTCGTCGAGGGCCCGGGCGCGTGAGGCCAGCTCCCTGAGTTCTCCGAAACACGCGAGGTCACCCTCGGGGTAGTCGTCTCCGAGACCAAATCCCATGATGAGGCGCCCGTGCGAAAGGTGATCGAGCGTCAGGGCCTGACGGGCGACGACGTGGGGGCGACGACGAATGAGTGGGGTCACCATCGGGCCGAGGACGATGCGAGACGTACGCGACGCCATGACGGCGAGGCAGGTGTAGGTATCGGCAATGTCGCGCACCGGTGGAGAGTAACGAAGGTGGTCCCACACGAAGATTCCGTCCCAACCCGACTCCTCAGCAGTCACGGCGAGGTCTCCCATACGTGCCGCGTCGGCGAGACCATCAAAGGGGGGTAAGAAGAGCCCGTGTTTCATGTTCACTCCCTCGTGAGTCCTCACGACGTCTTACTACTTCGGAGCCCCTCTTCGAGTTCACGGGTGGCACCCAGCGCTCAGATCCGTCACCGACCTACTTCGAGAGACAGTGCGTGAGATCAATCGGTCCCGTGAGGAATCGTGGAGTCGGAGGAGACTTCACGTTCTCGAAAGGAAGTTTCGATACGCTGGCCCCACCAGGTCGACGAGACCACTACCAACGCGCCCACAATCCCGAGAACGCGCAAGGTCTCCCCACCGATCACCACCGCAACGAGTGTGGACCAGACCGGTTCAGTTCCCATGAGAAGACTGGCCCGAGCAGCCGAGGTGCGCTGGATCGCCCAGGTCTGAATGAGGAACGCGGCGATCGTGGAGACACCGGCCAGATAGATCAGACCGGCCCACGAACCCACCGACAGGTGGCCCACGACGTGCACCACGCCGGCTCCTCCGACCAACCAGTAGACGAGGGCGGAGACGCCACAGCCCACCGCGTTGAAGCGAGTGGGGTCAAGGCGAGAACGCGCGAGTACGTGTCCGAGGGACCCAAAATAAATAGTGCGTCCGAGAGCCGCCACGAGAAAGATGAGGTCCCCCTCGGAGGCGTGAGACCAACCGTTCGACCCCACGAGGAGACCAACGCCGAGGAGAGCACCCAATGAGGCGAGATAAAAACGGCCCGGTAGCCAGCGCCGGAGCGCCGCGTTCTCGTAGAGGGGAGTCCACACGATGGCGAGACTGATGAGGAGACCCGCGTGTGCGGCCGAGGTCTTCGTCACCCCCCAGGCTTCGAGGTACAAGATGATGGCCTGGCCGACCCCGTAGAGGGCGCCGAGGCGCCACTCGAGGGGACTCACCCGGCCCCGACGAAGCGCGAGGACCCCGAGGCCGGCTCCGGCGAGAGTAAGGCGCAGGGCCAAGACGGTAAGGACGGGCATCGCCCGGTCGAGGTCCTGGACGGTCAGGTAGCTTGATCCCCAGACAATGGCCACCCCGAGCAGAGCGACGTCGACCACCGGGATCTTTCTCGTCACCCGCCCAGGCTAGTGAAGTCCCCCGGAGAGTCCGGGGCTGGGTTAGCGTGAGCGACGGAGGAAGATCATGACGAAAGACCGATCCCACATGTCCCACCGCGAGCGCGAGAAGGCCGCCGTGCTCCACGCCTGGACCTCGTCGAATAACTACAACCCCCTCATGGTGAAAGACGCTCACGGGGTCTGGGTGAGAGACGAAGAGGACGTCACCTACCTCGACTTCTCCTCCCAACTCGTGAACACCAATATCGGTCACCAGCACCCGGCCGTCGTCGCCGCCATCCAGGCCCAAGCCGAAGTCCTCACGACCATCGGACCCCAGCACGGCAACTTCGTTCGTACGCGGGCGGCCGAACTCATTCTCGACCACGCCTTCGAGGGCGCGAGCAAGGTCTTCTTCACGACCGGAGGGGCCGAATCAATCGAGAACGCGGTGCGCATGGCGCGAATCCACACGGGGCGCCACAAGCTCCTCGCCGCCTACCGCAGCTACCACGGGGGCACCGCGACGGCGGTCGCCCTCACCGGAGAACCCCGCCGCTGGCTCGTCGACAACGGCACGTCGGGAGTGGTGCACTTCTTTGGCCCCTTCCTCTACCGCAGCGAGTTTCACTCTGACACCGAGGCCGAAGAGTGTGAGCGGGCCCTCGCCCACCTGGAGTCGATCATTCGCTTCGAGGGCCCCTCGACCATCGCGGCGCTCGTCCTCGAATCGGTCCCCGGCACCGCCGGCATCATGGTGCCGCCTCCCGGCTACCTCGCCGGAGTACGCGAGATCTGCGATCGCTACGGCATCGTCTACATCGCCGACGAGGTGATGTCGGGCTTCGGTCGCACCGGGCGCTGGTTCGCATTCGAGGATCACGGGGTCACCCCCGACCTCGTCACCTTCGCCAAGGGCGTGAACTCGGGTTACGTCCCCCTCGGTGGGGTGATCCTCAACGAGGCCATCGCTGCCACCTTCGACGAGCGCTACTACCCCGGAGGACTCACCTACTCCGGCCACCCACTGGCCTGCGCCGCCGCCGTCGCCACCATCGAGACCATGGAGCGAGAAGGGATCGTCGACAACGCCCGGCGCATCGGGGAAGAGATCCTCGGTCCGGGACTGCGCGAACTCGCCACCCGTCACCCCGTGATCGGAGAGGTCCGCGGAGTGGGAGTCTTCTGGGCCCTCGACCTCGTGAGCGACCGGGAGACGAGAGAACCCCTCGCCCCCTACGGCGGCTCCTCGGAGGCGATGGGGGTACTCCTCTCCACTCTCAAAGCGGAGCGACTCCTCATCTTCTCTAACTTCCACCGGCTCCACGTCGTCCCCCCGTGCATCATTACGGACGAGGAGGCCCGCGAGGGACTCGAGCGTTTGGACCGGGCCTTGAAGAGTGTGGCGGGGTACTACACCGGCACCCCCTGAGTCGTCTCCTCGGGCGGTCCCGGTTCTCACTCGTTGGTTTCGTACTCACCCGACTCCTCGGGGCAGTTGACTCGAGGGGGCCCGCTTGGGGGATCAATTCTCGGGACGAGTTCGGTGGCCCACTTATGTCACGCCCGACTCGTCGGGCTCGCGAAGGTCCGGACTCGACGCGACAAGAATGTGATACGTCAACTAACTTCCCGCTAAGGTGGCGCCATGCCCGCCATCTCCGTCGACAATCCGCTCGAACTCCCGAAGGTCCCGACCCCGTCGGCCGAAGCTCGGCTCCGCCGAGTGACCTCGATCACGACGGCCCCCCGGGGCCTCGAGGGTGAGGGTTTCCCCGTTCGACGGGCCTTCGCCGGCGTACCGATGAGTGCCATCGACCCCTTCATTCACATGGACCAGATGGGCGAGATCGACTACGGACCCGGGGAACCGAAGGGAACTCCCTGGCACCCCCACCGGGGCTTCGAGACGGTGACCTACATGATGGAGGGCACCTTCCTCCACCAGGACTCCATCGGGGGCGGGGGCGTCATCGAGAACGGGGCGACCCAGTGGATGACCGCCGGCGCGGGCATCTTGCACATCGAACGTCCGCCGGACGCCCTCATCGACTCGGGCGGCCTCTTTCACGGAATCCAGCTCTGGGTGAACCTGCCCGCTCGCCTGAAGATGACCTCCCCGCGTTACCAAGACATCGGGGCGACGCAGGTCTCTCTCCTCACGAACGAGACCGGAGAGGCCATCGTGCGGGTGATCGCGGGGGACCTGGCCGGTCACCCCGGTCCGGGCGTGACCCACACCCCGATCACACTTCTTCACGTGACTCTCCTACCGGGAGGCAGAATCGTCCTACCGTGGGACCCCGAGTTCAACGCTCTCACCTACGGATTGGCCGGCTCGGGGACCGTCGGAGCGGAGGGCCACGCCATGAGCGCCGGGCAACTCGCCGTCCACGTCGAGGGGGACGCGCTCGTCCTCAGCGCCCACGCCACCCAGGACTCGCGCACCGAGGCTTTTGAGTTCCTCGTTCTCGGGGGACGTCCCCTCGGAGAACCGGTCGCCGCCTACGGTCCCTTCGTCATGAACACCAAGGCCGAACTACAGCAGGCTTTCGAGGATTTTCAGGCGGGACGGCTGGGCCAGATCCCGGCTAGTCACATCTAGGACATCGTCAGCGCCACTTGGTGGCGAGACCGAAGGCCCCGAAGAGACTCACCAGTCCTCCGAGCAAGTACCAGGGTGAAGCGGCCCCCGGAAGAGCGCCCAAGTAGTTCATCACGATGAGGGCGACCCCGAAAACCAGGAGGTCGACGACTACCCACCCGAGCCACCCCTCGACGCGCTCTTCGACCGTCTCTTGACGCTTGTGGGTAATGCGTCCGCGAGAGGCGGGGTCGACGTAACGACCGACCCTCTTCGCCGCCTTCTTCGATCCACCGACTGCCACGGGAGAGATGTTACCGGGGGACTAACCGGCGAGCGTGGTCGAGGTTGTCGACGTCGCCCCGGTAGTGCCGGTCGCCCCGGTGGGAGTCGTAGTGCCGGTCGCGCCGGTCGGGGTCACCCCGGTCACCCCGGTCGGACCGGTCGGAGTCGACGCGTTGCAGTACTGAAGGGTGATCGACGAGTGGTACTGGGCGTAGGAGCCGCCGGTCACGCTCTGACTGACGACGACACCGACCTGAGCCCCGACGCACAGCGAGGCCGGCGCCACCTGCTCCGCTCCGCTCAGCCCCTGGTGTGCGAGGGCCGCCTGAGCCTGGATCAGCGTGTCGTTCACCACGTTCGGTACCACCACTTGACAGAGACCCGAGGAGATAATGAGTTCGATCTTCGTACCGGCCGTCACCGACGAGCCGATACTCGGCGAGGTCCCGAGGACCGTTCCCTGGGCGATGACGTTGGAGCACTGGGCGATAGTGGTCGGCGAGACGGCAAGTTGTTCACTCCCGAGAGTCGCCCCAGCGAGGGAGGGCGACTGACCCTGCACGTTCGGCACGGGGTAGGACGATCCGGCGGCCAGCACGTAGATCGTCACGAAGGATTCCGACCGAGCGAGCGTCGAGGCGATGGGGGACTGGGAGAGCACCGTGTTCGGGGGACCCGAGAGGGTCGTCGTTGAAGAGATGGTGACGTGCAAATTCGCCTTCTGGATGGCCGTGGTGGCCGCCGAGACGCTCAGTCCCACGACCGGGGGTACGGTCACGTCGGGGAGCCCGCTCGAGACGGTGAGCACGATCGCCGTGGTGGCGCTCACCCGAACTCCAGCCTTCGGGTTGGTCGAAATCACCGTTCCGACGGGCTGAGCCGAGGCCGTCTTCGTCGTGGTGACGGTCTTAAAGCCTTCGTGAGTGAGGGTGAGCTCGGCCTTTTGAACGGTTTGGAGGACGACGTCGGGCATCACCGTCGGGCCGGTCGAGCGGTGCAGGGCGACGAGAGAACCCCCGGCCGCGATGAGCGCCAGGATGAGCAGTCCGGCCCACACCTTTCGCGACGAGCGCCGACGCACCTTTAAGAGCGGCTTTTGGTCGTAGATCCCTTGAACGACGGGGACGGACTGGGTTCGATCGACCGGGGTCACCGTCTGAACCATCTGAGTGGCGTCTTCGCCGCTGAAGGCCCCCGGCGGCACGGCCCAGCGCAAGGGCTGTCCGTCGGTGAAACGTACCAGGTCTTCGCGCAACTCTTCGGCCGTCTGGTAGCGCTGGGCCGGGGACTTCGTGAGGGCCCGCATGACGATGGCGTCGAGGTCTCTGGGTACCGCGGAGTTCACCTGGGCCGGAGGGGTCACCGCGGAGTGGACGTGTTGGGTAGAAACCTCGAGCGGGGTCTCACCGACGAAGGGGGGACGACCCACCAACATCTCGTAGAGCACCACGCCGAGGGAGTAGACGTCACTGCGCCCGTCGACCGGGGCCCCCTCGGCCTGCTCGGGAGAGAAGTAGGTGGCGGTGCCCATGACCGAACCGGCCTCCGCCAAGTGGTCCTCACTGGCGACCGCCTGGGCGATACCGAAGTCGGCCACCTTCACCTGAGCGTCGGGAGTAATGAGGATATTGCCCGGCTTAACGTCGCGGTGGACCATGCCGTTGCGGTGGGCGTAACCGAGGGCCGCGGCGATCTGGGTGGCTAGCTGGGCACTGCGCTGGGCGGTGAGGGCCCGCCCGCCCCGCAGCACGTCGGCGAGAGAGGTTCCCTCGACGAGCTCCATCACGATGAAGTAAGTCCCTTCGTCTTCACCCCAATCGAAGACCGGGACGATGTTCGGGTGCGAGAGGCGGGCCGCCGCCTGGGCCTCGCGGCGGAAGCGCTCGACGAAGGTTGGGTCAGCGCTCAGTTCGGGGTAGAGGATCTTGAGGGCGACGGGTCGACCGAGGAGGAGGTCCTCGGCCCGGTAGACCATGGCCATGCCCCCGTGCGCGATGAGGTGAGTGACCTGATAGCGATTGGAATACAGACGCTGGTCGCTCACAGGCTCCATATCCGCTCCAGCCTACGCCCTCTCACGTTGTCTCTCATCTGTTCTTATCTCGCAGTCTTTAGGCCGGACACGTCGTCGACGTCCCGGTGGAGGGCTGGTGGCTCTGAATGGCGAGGGCCCCCTCGATCAAACACTTCACGACGGGACCGGCGATCGTGGCCCCGTAGTCGTACGTCGGCTGGTAGGGCACCGCCACCGCCACCGCCACCGTCGGGTGGTTCGCCGGGGCGAAGGCGATCATCCAGTCGTGGGTCTGCTGGGTGGCGTTACCGACTTGGGCGGTACCCGTCTTCGCCCCCACCTGATCTTGGGGAAGAAAGCCGACTCCCGAGGCGGTGCCGCCAGTGACGACACTCACCATCAGGTTCTTCGTGAAGTTCGCCTCGGCGGTGGTGACCGGCTGACGCCACACCGTCGGGACGTAGCGCTGCACGACCGTGCCGCTCGGACCCACGATGCTCGACATGAGGTGGGGGGTCATAATCTTTCCCCCGTTGGCGACGCCGGCCGCCACGAGGGCCATCTGGAGGGCCGTCGCCTGCACGTTTCCCTGACCGATCGCCGAGTAGGCGAGGAAGGGCAGGTTGTAGGCGTACGCGGAGACCGGGGGGAACTTCGACGGCACCTCGTAGGGCATGTCGATGGGGATGCGGGAGTTGAAACCGAACGCATTGGCCATCTTCGACAGGGCGCTCGCCCCCAGGTCGAGACCGAGCCGGGCGTACCCCTGGTCGCAGGAGGGGGGAAGCATCTGTACCACCGTGCCCCCGCAGTAGGAGTTCGCGTCGTTGTGCAACAAGAGATTGGAGTTCGGCAGCGCGGTGTACTGAGCCACCGGGTAGTACTTCGTGATGAGGGACGGCTTATAGACCTGGGCCGCCGAGGTCGTCACGATCTTGAAGGTGGAGCCCGGCGGGAAGGTCTGGTCGAGAGCGACCAGACCCAGCGGGGGAAATCCGTCCTTATCCGGGGCGACTCCCTTGGCGTAGGCCGCCGCCTCCACCGCCGTCGAGGTCGAGACGAAGGGAGCGGGGTTAAACGTGGGGTTGGAGTAGAGGCCGAGGACGTTGCCGTTCTGCGGATCGATGACGACGGCCGCTCCGTCTTGTCCCGCCAATCCCACCTGGGCGATGCGCTGGAGTTCGGGGTAGAGGGTGAGGTTGACGTTGTCGGTCCCCTGGAGGGGCGAGAGGACCTGCGCGTAGTTCTGAGCCGGCAAGGTGTGGGGCGTGAGATAGGAGTTGTACTCCTGCTCGAGGGCCCAGGACCCGTGGTACAGACTGACCCAACCCACCTCTCCGGCGGTCAAGCTGCCGAGGGGGTAGACCCGCTGGTAGGGCTGGGAACTCGAGCGAGTGGCGACCGACTGGGCGAGGATCTGGCCGTCGGCGGCGATAATCTCGCCCCGATCCGAACTCACGATGTTCGCCCCGGACCCCGGATTAAGGGGAGAGGAGTCGAGCGCCTGAGCGTGGAAGAACTGCACGAAACTGGCCTGGCCCACGATTACCGCGAAGAGAAGCAGGATGAAAGTCGCGAGATAGGCGAGACGGCGTGACACCTTAACCCCCCGTCTTGGTGGTCGTCGAGGTCGACGACGTCGAACTCGTCGAGCCCGTCGCCAGGGTCGTGCTGGTGGTCGGGGTCACCGAGTGCGTCCCCGACCACTGGTGATACAGGTAGGTGGCGTACGAGAGGGCGGCCGCCCGAGAGGGCTCGGCGATGGTCTGTGCCAGGTTCTGTTGATCGGCCAGGCGCAGGTTCTTGACGAGGTACGGCGTCGTGTCCACTACTCGGGGTTTAAACCAGAGAACCCCGCCGGGTTGACCCTGGAAGACGACGACGTGTCCGGCGCGGGCGCCCAAGTAGTAGGACGAGTACGCGTACCAGCTCACCACTCCCACCACTCCTGCCCCCACTGCGAGGAGCACCAGGACGGCCATCACGCTGCGAAAGGTCACCCGACGCCGGGGACGTCGACTCACGACGGGGGTTGAGGTCTCTCCGGTGGTGGGCGCAGCGTCGGGGGTCCGAGACATCGTCGTGTCCCAGTGGTGAGAGGGTTCGTCGGTCTCGGTGAACTCCACCAGCACCACCGAGATGTTGTCACGACCTCCGGCGTGCTTGGCCGCGTCGACGAGACGGGTGACCGCCTCGTCGAGGGGCACCGGAGCGCCCGCGAGGTCGGCGAGCCGGTCGTCACTCAGTTCATTCGAGAGACCGTCACTACAGAGGAGAATACGGTCACCCGGTTGCACGTGGAGTGAGAGGACGTCGACCTGGAGGTCGTCGTCGACACCAATGGCTCGGGTGAGCTGGTGACGCCGGGGGTGCACCAGGGCCTCGTCGGGGGTGAGACGCCCCATACGTACCCACTCCTCGGCGACGGAGTGATCCGAGCTCAACTGGCGCAGGGCCCCGTCGCGGATTTGGTAGGCGCGCGAGTCCCCCACGTGCAGCATCGTCGGCACCGTGACCCCCGAGGGGTCCCGGGTCAGGCCCACCACGAGGGCAGTTGTTCCCATACCGGCCCGATCCGGGTGCACTGAAGCGTCTCTGAGGACCTCCACATTGGCGTCTTCGAGCGCCCGCAAGAGCCCCTCAATCGTCGGACGCTGTCGGTACGTACTGAGCACCACGTCGACGGTGAGCGCACTCGCCACCTCTCCGGCCGCGTGACCCCCCATCCCGTCGGCGACGATGGCCAACGTCTCGTCGACGTAGATGGCGTCCTGGTTCGTGTCCCGCACGAGGCCGGTGTCGGTCGCCGCGGCGAATCGCCACTGCGTCAACGAACCACCTCGAAGAGCACTCCGCCCACTTGAACCTTGTCCCCCCGGTGCAGAGTGGCCCGACCGGAGATCAACTCCTGGTTGACGTAGGTCCCGTTAGTCGATCCGAGGTCCTCCACCGCGAGGTCCCCACTGTCGGCCACGAAGCGGGCGTGACGGGAGGAGAGGAAGTTATCGAGGAGTGAGACATCGCACTCCACCGCGCGACCCACCACGACCTGTTCTTCCACCTCGAAACGCTCCCCTTCGTGGGAGGCGGGCTCCACGATCTCGAGGGCGAGCCTCGAACCCCGTCGTCGGCTCTTACCTCGCGACTCTCGCGAAACGTCCACTGGACGACTCTCGAGTAGGGCGATCCGCATGACGCGGAGGAAGAAGAGGACCACCACGACCATGACGAGAATCTGCACCGGGCGAATGATCGCCGCGTAGTTCGTGGCGCCCAGCACGTCAGGCCACTTCGACTCTCATCCGCACCGTCCCGATGACCACTTCGTCACGGGGGGTGAGCGACACCGCCTGAACGCGGTGCCCGTTAACGAAGGTTCCGTTAGTCGAGCGAAGATCACGAACCGCAACCCCCTCGGCGGTTCGCCAGACCTCGGCGTGTTGGCGAGAGACGTTGGCGTCGTCGATCACGACGTCGCACTGGGGGTGACGACCGATGACGAGGGGGGTCTCTTCCACAATGAAGTTACGCCCGTCACTCACGACGAGCCGGGGCTGGCTAGGGCCAGCCACAAACTCCGTGTCGACCTCCATGTCCCCGATTTTGATGTCGTCGTCGATGAACATCTCGACCTTGACCGGACCGACGAAGCTGTAGCCCTCCAGGAGGGCGTGTTGACGCACACTCTCTTCGAGTTCGTCCACCAGGGTCTTTTGAAAGCCCTCGAAGCGCGTTGCGTCCTCTGGTCCAATCCACACTCGCACCACATTGGGAGAAAGCATCCCTTGGGTCGCCAGACGGCGCGAAAGGTCCACCTCGCGAGCCACCTTCGCCGCGATCTCGATGGGCTGGAGGGCGTTTCGAAAGGGCCGTGACACGGTCTTCTCGAACATCCTCTCCAGACGGTTTTCCACTCGTTTGAGAGCCATGTTCCCCCCATCGTACCGGGGTCGAAGACCCTTACCGCGGTCCCTGAGACGCCTTAGTTCCGCTGGGCTAGAGTGGGGTCCCCACGGGCGAGTGGCGAAATGGCAGACGCGCTAGCTTCAGGTGCTAGTTCTCGCAAGGGAGTGCGGGTTCAAGTCCCGCCTCGCCCACGGATGTGATGTCTCAGTCGTGAGGGGTGACGTGAGCCTTCGTGAGGTCTCCCTCTCGGTGACGACGGACTGTTCAGTCCCCATCCGGACTGCCCCTCCCACGCCACGTCCATCCGAACCCCGCTGACGAGCGTCCGAAAGCCCTCCGGCTTTCGACGTACGTCGCGGGGAGAACGCCCCATCGTCCGAAGAGGTTCTCACCACTCTCTAGAGATGAATGGAGCCGTCCTCCGCGAGAGTCCATCCGGGATTGTGGGCCACTTCCCACACGTATCCGTCCGGATCTGCGAAAGCACCCGTCGTTCCACCCCACTGCGCTAGCGCCGAGGGTCGAAAAATCGTCCCGCCCGCACGCTCTGCTTCGGCGAGAGTGCTCGCGACTTCCTCTGGGGTACGAACGTTGTACGCCAATTCAATACCGGGGGCACCGTGGCCTCCGAGCGCCGTCCAGAGACCAAAGACCACGGCGCCCGCCTGGAAGAAGCACACCTCATCGTCGGGCTGGAGGGCTCCCCGCCATCCCATCGACTCGTAGAAGGATCGCGCAATACCGAGGTCGCGCACTCCCAGGGTGACCACACTCACGCGCTGATCCATGGGCACATCCTGACAGAGGAAGAAGCACTCGTCCATCACGGACGAGTGCCTCGGACCGGTCACCGAAACTCGACTCGCTCAGCCGCTGCGGGGGTCTCTTCGCCCGGTCGTTCGACGAGAATGTTCACTCGGTCAGTAGCGAATGATGCCGGAAAGCCGAATTATTCGGACGTACCCATCATCCATCCACACGTTGGCGCGAACGTCACGAACCCACATCTCGGACCTTGTCCCCTGGCGAAAATCGCTCTAGGGAGTCATCATGAGGTCATGGCCGAACTATCGTCCTCCTCGCTGTCTCGGCTGGAGCGACTTCTTCCCAGCTGGCTCGTCACCGTGACCGGACTCGCTCTGGCGTTGGGGGGACTGCTGCACTGGGTGGGCGCGGGCCACTGGGGGGACCGTGCGTGGATCCTCTCGGGGATTCTCGGAGTGTTCTACTCGGCGTGGGCGGTGCTCGACAACCTCCGACACCATCGCCTCGGCGTCGACGTCATTGCTCTCTTAGCCCTGGTCGGGGCCTTGGCGGTCGGTGAGTACCTGGCCGCGGGAGTGATCGGACTCATGGTGGCTAGTGGGCGAGCCCTCGAGACTTGGGCGGCCCAGCGCGCCCGCCGGGACCTGCGTGCCCTCCTCGAGAGATCTCCCCGAGTGGCCCATCGCTACCGGGGCGGCTCCTTAGAGACAGTTCCCCTCGACCACGTGGGGCCGGGAGATCTCCTCATGGTGGCCTCGGGCGAGGTCGTGCCGGTCGACGGAGTGCTCGACAGCGCGGCCGTTCTGGACGAGTCCGCCCTGACCGGCGAATCGCTCCCCCTGGAGCGCACGGCGGGCGAACCGGTGCGTAGTGGGGTCGTCAACGCCGGACGGCCGATCAACGTCCGAGCCAGTACCCGGGCCTCCGAGAGCACCTACGCCGGAATCATTCGCCTCGTGAAGGAGGCCGAGTCCACACCGGCGCCCTTCGTGCGTATGGCCGACCACTACGCCCTGTGGTTCCTCGTCGTCACCCTCGTCCTGGCCGTCCTCGCGTGGATTATCGCGGGACCGGCCCGAGCGGTGGCCGTACTCGTGGTCGCGACCCCCTGCCCCCTCATCCTCGGGGCCCCCGTCGCTCTCATGTCGGGACTCTCGCGCGCCGCCCGACGCGGAATTGTGATCAAGGGGGGAACGGCCCTCGAGCAGCTGGCGAAGTGTCGGACGCTCCTGCTCGACAAGACCGGAACCCTCACCAGTGGTCATCCCTCCCTCGTGACCGTCGTCGACTCGGGAACACTCCCCGCCCTCGAGATCCTTACTCTGGCGGGCTCTCTCGACCAGGTCTCGCCCCACGTGCTCGCGACGGCCGTCGTGAAGGCGGCGCGGGACCGTGGCGCCGAGCTGGTCCTTCCCGACGACGTCGAAGAAGTGGCCGGGCGGGGCATCCGAGGCACCGTCTCGGGACGACGGGTCGCACTCGGAAAGGCCGACTGGGTGGGCGTCGTCACGATGCCCCCGTGGGCCAGGGCGGCTCGACGAATGGCCCAACTCGACGGCGCACTCACGGTGTTCGTCTCGGTGGACGACTCCGTCGTCGGAGTACTCGTACTCAACGACCCACTGCGCCCCGACGCCGCGCGCACCATTCGATCCCTGCGCCAGGGAGGAATCGAACGAGTGGTGATGGTCACGGGAGATCGTTCAGAAGTAGCGGAGAACGTGGGCGCGGTCATCGGAGCGGACGAGGTGATGGCCGAGCGCTCACCCGAGGAGAAACTCGACATCGTTCGCCAGGAACGCCGTCACGCGCCCGTCATCATGGTGGGCGACGGGATCAACGACTCTCCGGCACTGGCCCTCGCCGATGTCGGAATCGCCATGGGAGCCCGCGGAGCGACCGCCTCCTCCGAGGCCGCCGACGTCGTTCTTACGGTCGATCGTCTGGACCGCGTCGGTGAAGCGATGTTGCTGGCCCGGCGCACTCGGCGCATCGCCCTCGAGAGCGTGACGGTGGGCATGGGGCTCTCCCTGCTCGCCATGGTCGCGGCGTTGGCCGGTTACCTTCCCGCGGTCGGGGGGGCGATCCTGCAGGAGGGAATCGACGTCGCGGTCATCGTCAACGCCCTACGCGCCCTTCTACCCTTCGACACGGCTCGCCTGGGGGCCGACGACACCATTCTCACCCAGCGATTCCGGGACGAACACCGGGCTATTCGCGCCCACATCGAGGAGGTCCGTTCGAGTGCCGGCGCCCTCGAGGACCTCGACCCGGTCGCCGCCGTGGCGCGCGTGCGCGCCGTGCACCGGGTGCTCGTCAGCGAGGTGGTACCCCACGAGCGCCACGAGCAGGAACTTCTCTACCCGACCATCGCTCGTATCATTGGGGGGAGAGACCCCACGGGACCGATGAGCCGAGCCCACGCCGAGATCTCCCACCAGATTCGTCAGCTCGGATCGCTGCTCGACGATGTCGACCCCAGCGCCCCCGACGAGGCGGACATTCTCGACCTTCAACGACTTCTCTACGGACTCCACGCCATCTTGGCTCTCCACACGACCCAAGAAGACGAGAGTTACCTCTCCTTCACTGACGACGAGGTCCCGAGTCGGAGCTAGGAGTACGTCGCACGGACATCACCGATTCTCACTCAGACGCTCTCTACACGGATTCGACTCTCGAGGGGTCGCACTCGTCTGGCCGGTAGGCTTCGCCGCACGCTATGACCGACGTGCGACAAATCGATCCGACAGAGGGTGCGCTCGCCGAGGTAATCGCTCCGCTGATCAATCGGGCCTACGCCCTCGCGCAAGAACAGTTGTTTACCCAACTTACGCCCCGGGTGAGCGAGGAGTCGGTACGTGAGATCATCGCCGACGGTGAACTTCTCCTCGCCGAACGCGGGGGTGTCGTCGTGGGCGTTGTCCAGTTCCGACAGCTCGCCGAACGGGTCGGGTTCTTTGGGATGCTGGCCGTACCCCCCGAGGTCGCCTCGACCGGGATCGCTCGCGAACTGCTCATCTCTCTCGAATCCGAGGCCGCCCGTCGGGGACTCCACTCCCTGGAGTTGGACCTCCTTCAGCCCGAGTCACCAACCCCCCACCAAACTCGACTGCGGGAGTGGTACGAACGTCGAGGTTTTGTCGCGCAGTGGACCCGTCCCTTCAGTGACGTCGAACCGGGCGCCGCGCGCTTTCTTCGCCAGCCCACTGATCTGACCCGCTTCGCGAAGACGATTCCTGGACCCGTCTCCTAGGAGTACTCACTGCGCGCCGAGGGTCACTCGGCGAGGAGGTCCCCGTCGTTCACCAGCCACTGGGCCGGCCACTCCCGGGAACCGAACCAGGCGGCGGTGTCGTCGACACTCTCTTCGAGAGAACGCAGGGTGAGCCCGAGCGAGAGGGCCCCCGCGTTACTGAAAGTGAGGGCGTTGTCGGGGAGAGCTCCCGTCCAGAGGGGGAACTTCTGACGCCACGACGGGTCGCTCAATCGTTCGGGATCGATCTCCACGAGGGTCGTCCCGGAAGGTGCGACGTGGGCGGCGATGCGCTCCAGGGTCTCCCCGAAACTAAGGGGGGGCGAGCTCTGGAGTACGTGGACCGCCCCGGCGAAACGCTCCTCGGCGAGCCGAGTCGCGAACTCCCCGAGGTCCCTCGCGTCGATCCACTGCAGGGGGTGGGTGCGCGGACCGGGGAAGGCCACTCGGCCACCCCGCTGAAGTCGGGCGACCCAGTAGGGAAAGCGCAGGGTGTGATCGTGGGCACCGACGATGTAGGTCGGACGAAGCACCCCGACCGAGTCACCGAAGAGTTCTCGGGCCGCCCGTTCACACTCGGCCTTCAGCGGGCCGTAGGTGACCCCCGTCACCGGAGCGTTCGGGTCGATCTCTCCGAGTTGGCGCAGAGGGGTGCTCTCGTCGGCCCCCGGGCTCGTCGGGACCTCGTACGCCGAGATGGTCGAGATCTGTTGGTAGTAACCGGCCCGATCTCCGAGGGCCCCGTAGAAAAGCTCCACGTCGCGACGCTGGTACGCAATGGCGTCGATGGTCACGTCGAAGGAGAGACCACTGAGAGCGGAGAGATCGCTTCGCCGATCGCCGACGAGGCGGGTGATCGGTGCCGGTAGGTCGGTGGGAGTGACCCCGCGATTAAAGACGGTGACGTCGTGACCGCGCTCGTAGAGCGACCACACAATCGCTCGTCCGACGAAGGAGGAACCGCCGAGCACCAGAACGTTCATAGAACGCTGACCTTACCCGCGCTGCGGGTCGCGCGCCGGGGTGAGTTACCTCGGACGCCTCGGGGCGTGGTTCCTCGTCGCCTCTCTCACCGGTCCTCACGTAATGAGACGGGGACTCTTTCGCACCGCCCTCCTCGTCGGGCCGGAGCCCGCGACGAGGGCGGTGCGAGGGTCTCCTAGAGCGAGGGGTGCGCGAGTCGGGGCAGTACTCGGGCGAGCGAGGTGGCGAAATCCTCGGTCGCTCCGGCCAGTCGACTCCGCCGACGTTCTCCCCGAGTCCCGAAGGAGTGCTGGGCGACCACGAGTGCGCCGACCTTTTCCAGTCGCTGACTGACCTGACCCACCACGTCACGCGGGTTTACTCCGTAAGTACAGAAGACCGCCGCGGGCTTCGAGCCGAGCCAGGGCAGGCCCTCGAGGAACTCCTCCATCGCCCGGGCCGGGCGAACCTGAGTGACCACGAGACCCTCGACCCAGGTACCCACGACCAGCGCGTCACAGCGCGCGACGTCGAGCGCCGAGACCGTGGACACCGCGCGGACCTCCACGTCGAGTCCCTCGCGACGGAGTACCTCGCCGAGCGATTCGGCGAGCGAGGCCGTCGAGCCTCCGGCACTGGCGTAGGCGATGAGGACCCGCGTGCGAGTCGCCCGATCTTCGTTCGATGAACCGGGACGTCGCGGGGGGTTATCAAGGATGGCGCGCGCCGCGCGGCGACCCTGAGCCATCGCCTCGACGACTGAACCCGGACCGGTGAGGGCGTCACCGGCCACCCACACCCGAGGACGTCGGGGAATCGGGGCGGCCCAGAGCCCGACTTCGCGGTCCATCGAGAGAGTCCCCACGGGATGCGAGTAGCACTCCGGGGAGGCGGGCCCGGCGAGGATGCCACTGGAGCGCCATCGCCCGGGAGCCTGGCCCTCGTGACGCTTACGCACCGGAACACCGGGAAGTTGCGCCGTGAGCTCGGCGTCGAGCCGGTAACCCATAGCCATCACGACCAGGTCGACCGGGAGAACCTCGGACTCATTCGCTGAGACCACCGGGGTCTCGCCCCGAGCCCCCTGGGTCGTGAAGGCGAGCGTCGCGTCGTGAACTCGTCCCTCCTCCCCACTCACCCCGGTCAGAGTGCGAGAAAACCGCACCTCGACGCCCTCTTCACGCGCCTCGTGGAGTTCGTCCGGTCGAGCCAGCGCGAATCGTTCGTCTAACCAGTCGATGCAGGTCGCGTTCATACCCAGACGTCGAGCGAGTCGAGCGACGTCCATGGCCGTGTTACCCGCACCGAGGACGAGCACCCGGGCGTCCTCGCGTACTCCCCAGCGGGTGAGCAACGACGCGGCGTCTCCTCCGGGGTCGAGGGCGCCCTTGGCGCTCTGCAAGAACTCCGTCGCCGTGATCACGCCGTCGAGGTCGGCCCCCGGAACGGTGACCCGGATGGGTGTGGAGGCTCCGTGCGCCATGATGACCGCGTCGTGAGTATCGAGTAGTTGGTCGAGGGCCGAGGGAGGAATCTCCGTACCGAGTCGCAGATCGACCCCCGCGGCGATGAGGTCGCGCCAGGGCCGAGAGGCCACCTCGTCGGGCAGGGTGAAGTCCGGCATGCCCCAGATCAAGAGACCTCCGGGGCGCTCGTCGCGCTCGTAGACCGTGACGTGCACCCCGGCCTCGACGAGGTCGTAGGCGGCCCCAATGGCGGCCGGGCCGGAACCCACGATGCCCACCGAGAGTCCGTCGTCTCGCTTCGGGGACCGAGCCGGGGCGGGCACCGCCCACTGGTCGGCGATAAAGCGTTCGAGGCGGCCAATAGCGACCGGTGCCGCCCCCGAGAGGGACCAGGTGCACGAGCCTTCGCACTGGGCGGCCTGGTTACACACTCGTGAGCACACGTCCGGGATCACCGTGGTGCGCGCCAGGATGGCGTGCGCGCGCTCGAGGTCACGTTCTCTCACGGCGGCCACGAAACTCGGAATGTCGTTGTGGGCCGGACACCCGCGCACGCAGGTCGGGTCGGGACAGTGCAGACACCGAGAAGCCTCAGCGACCGCCTCCTCCCAGGAGGCGTAGCCCACCCGGGTCTCTTCCACGTTGCCGCGCAGTTCGACCGGTTGGTGGAGGGGTGGGTCCTCACGGGTGGCGAGGGCGCGGGGACCGTGCACTTTAATGGCGCTGAAGGGACACACCCGTTCGCACTGGTGACATCCCACGCAGGTGGCGTCGTCGGCGAGAACCGTCCAGGTGGCGTCGTCCATACTGAGGGCTCCCACCGGACAGCGAATCACGCACTCCTGGCAGCCGGCGCACCGGTCGGCGAGCACCGTCACGTGACGAGGGTCGGCGAGGTCCGCCCCGCGAATATCGAGAGTTGTCATGACCATTCCTCCTAGTCCGCCGCGTTCATCAGCACGTACAACACACTCACCAAGACACCGAGTCCCACGGTCATCACGACTGCGCTCACTCGGGTGGTCCGGGGGGCCCGGCTCACCGGGACGAGGTCCCGGGACGCAATGCGCCACGTCGTCCACACCGAGGCCAGCGTGCCGAGCACGACGACCCCTACCTGCACCGCGATGATCCCGCGATTAGAGGCCATCAGCGAGGCGTTGTAGAGACCACTCGACGTCGAGCCCGCTCCCACCAAGTGTCCGACCGACACGAGGACCCGGGGGAAGTGCTGGAGAAACTTCGGGAGCTGGCGGGCGAAGTAGTCCGCCCCGACGACCGGGATAATGGCGTACATGAGGGGCACGAAGAAGGAACGGAATCGACTGGTCCGGTCGACGAAGGCTCGTCCCCCGGGCCGAGGTTGAAAGTCGGGGCGAGCGAAGAGAGAGGTGAAAACTCGGCTGAGCAGAGCTAGTCCCACCGCCACCAGCCCAATCACGCCGAGGTAGTCGATCGGGTTCGGGTACTGGGGGAACCCGGTGTGGCTGTTCAACCAACTGTCGAGGTGGGAAAAGAGCGTCAACGCGTTGAGCTGCTGGTAGAGCACGAGACCGAACAGCAGCGCGACGGCCCAGGCGATGTCGGCCCGGCGCCGCGTGGGTGCGACCACCGAGGTCAACGGAGCCTGCACGTAGAGACCGATGTTGTTCGACGGGCAGGATTTAAAGCACTCGGTGCACAGCCCACAGGTCGCGTTGGAGTCCGCGCTGCCCGGCCAGGTGTACCACGGGCAGCCGTAGCCGTCGGCGTCTCCGCGCATGCAGTCCTTCGTCGTGCAGCTCTGGCAGACCTCCCGGTCCCGGGTACGAAAACCGGCCACGGCACCCATCGCTCCCACCGATCCGATGAGTGCGCTCAAGGGGCACACGTAACGACAGAACGTCCGTCGCTCGAAGGTCAGGAAAAAGACAGTCGCCGTGCCGACGATCCCGAGGACCATGAAACTGGTGGCCATGGGATTACCGGGGCCGGCGATGTTGAAGTACTCCTCGATCCAGGTGAGGAGGAGAAAGGACCCGACCGAGAGAAGGAAGCCGTACTGGGCGACCTTCTCGGGCATCTTCAGTCCCAGTCCGAGGCTCACGTGACGGCGCTGAAAGAAGCTACGCCGCTGGAGCCACTCGCCGAAGCCCCCGAAGGGACACATCGCGCACCAGGCCCGACCGACCCCCACCATCATCACGAAGACGAGGCAGAACCAGAGGTACCACGTAATCGCCGTCGCGAAGTTCAGTCCCGGCACCGCGGTGCCCACCAGACCCACCACGATGACCAGCCAGAAGATGATCTGATTGGGCAAGATCAAGAAGAACTGGAGTCGCCGGTCCTTTAAGAGGCGCGTCACCAGTGGACTCTTCGCGAGATCGCGCCCTCGTCGCGGATCGGTCGTCGTGAAGTGGCCCGAGCGGCCCGGGTCGCGCGGCTCTCTCGTGCGGATCGCCACGGCGATGGGATCAACCAAGTGATCCGGTGCCGGGCTCTTGGAGTGGTCTTCGATGATCGCCACGGCGACACCCCCTCAGTCACCTACGTAAGTACGTATAACTACGTAGTGATATACGTAGTAGCACGGCTGAGAGGTGCAAATCCCCCGGATTGAGCCAAATGTGACTTAAGTCCCACCGAGACCTATCGATACTCATCAGGGAAAACATCCGAGGGATACCGGTGGGAGAGTCCCTAGTACGTAAATATACGGGGTCGAGATGGCGTACCTGTGAGAGTCTGGGGACATGGACGACTCGACACTGACCCACCCCTCTTCGGACCCCTCTGCAATCACCTCGTCCCGAGCCGCCGTGACCGTCCTCGTGGTTGACGACCACGCTCTCGTGCGCGAGGGTACCCGCGAGCTCCTCGGTCAAGATCCCTCTCTCGTGGTGGTCGGAGCGGTGGGATCAGGGGAGGAAGCTCTCGAAGCCATCGCCGCCAGGGCTCCGGTGGTTGCTCTGGTGGACGTCAATCTTCCCGAGATGAGTGGACTAGAACTCGCGCGGGCCCTTCACGGGGCCTACCCCCAGGTCCACGTACTGATGTTGAGTGCCTACGACGACTACGCCTACGTCGCTGAGGCGCTGGACGTCGGTGTCTCCGGGTATCTCTTGAAGACCGCCACGGCGAAGGAACTCTGTGACGCGGTGCGCGCCGTCGCCGACGGAATCTTCGTTCTCGATCGTCAGATCTCCCAACGTCTGGTGCGACACCGACAGACCCCCGCGCCCACCCAGGGTCTCTTGACTCCCCGCGAGGTCAGCGTGCTCGAACTCCTGGCCAAGGGTTACTCGAATCGACTCATCGCCACCCACATGTCTCTCGGTATCCGTACCGTCGAGGGGTACGTCTCTAACATCCTCTCCAAACTGGGAGTCGCCTCACGCACCGAGGCGGTCGCCCACGCCCTACGCCAGGGACTGGTCGAGGTACCCCGGTGAGTGCACCGCTCGCACCTAGTTCACGTCCGGTCGTGCAACGACTCGTCGCACCACCCTTCGCCGAACCGGCGTTCTGGCTGATTCAGAGCGTGGTCATCGTGATCGTGATCGTTCACTACCTCTTCGACTTCTACCCCTCCCTCGCGGGATCGCTGCTCCAGAGTGGACTACCCGTCGCGACCCTCGTCATCCCCATTGGCTACGCCGCTCTGCGCTACGGACTACCCGGGTCACTCGGGACCACCGCGTGGTCGATGGTGCTCTGGCTTCCCGACCTTTTCCTCCCCCACGGCGAGGGACACCCCGGAGACGACCTCGCCAACTTCGCGATCATCGTGATCGTGGCCGTCGTGTTTGGCCGTCGAGTGGAGTGGGAGCGCACGACGCAGGCCGGGATCGACGCCGCCACCGCCCGCGCACTGGCGGTCGAGGCGGACTACCACCGACTCTTCGAGTCCACCCGCTCGCCCATTTTGGTGCTCGACGAAGAGAGTCACGTCGTCGAGGCGAATCCCGCCGCCGATGAGCTGTTCGGTACAAGCCGGGGCCGGGCTCTCACCGATGTGCTGCCGGACCTATCCCTCGAGGAACCACTGCGTCGCGCGGTTACTCTGGCGAACGGTCACGACTACCGGGTGGACGTCGTCGACACCACCTGGAGCAACGGGGAAACTCGTCGCCAACTCAGTCTGGAGGACGTGACCGCAGAACGTACCGAGGAGCGTCAGACTCGACTCTTCGCCGCACACATCGTTGAGGTCGAAGAAGCCCAGCGCGCGGCTCTGGCCCGCGAGATCCACGACGAGCCCCTCCAACTCTTCCTCCAGTTGGCGCGACGTCTCGAGCTCGTCGCCTCCTCTCCTCACTTACCCGACGCGGTGCGAGAAGACCTGGGCGTCACCCGACAACAGACCCTCGACACCGCCGCGCGCCTGCGGACCCTCTCGCGCGATTTACGTCCCCCGGCCCTCGATCAACTCGGGCTCGTGCCGGCACTCCGTAGTCTCGTGGCCGAACACGACGACGGGGCGGGACCCCTCGTCGAGCTCGGGATCTCGGGTTCTCCCAGCCGACTCAGCCCCGAAGTGGAGCTGGGGGCCTTTCGTATCGTGCAAGAGTCGCTGCGCAACGTGGCGCGACACGCCCACGCCCACCAGGTACGCGTCAGCGTCGAGTTCCTCCCCACCGAGGTGCGGTTAATGGTCAGTGACGACGGCGTGGGATTTCGACCCCGTCACGCTCCGGAGGTCTCGACCACCTCGCTCGGGCTCGTCGGAATGCGCGAACGGGCCCGTCTGCTGAATGGCCATTTCTCTATCGACTCCACCCTCGGGGTCGGCACCGTCGTGCACGCCAGCTTGCCGGCACGACCGCGCCCGAGCGAGTCTCGAGCGAGCGGGGATCTACGGGTTACACCAGGGACAGCGCGCGGGATCAACTCCGGACTCTTCGAGTAGCACCTCGCGTCGCTCCCCACACCAGGGACAGGTCCACACCTCGGCCCGTGGGTCGCTCGTGGGTCGCGCGCACACGGCGCACCGGCGTCCCTCCACCACGGAGCTGAGTGCCCAGCCCGGTCCCGCACAACGCGGGCAGGAGGAGTTCATCCGACTGAGGAGGTCTCGAGTAGCCGCCTCAATCACCCGTCCCCGAGAGGGACTGAGATGAGCTCGACAGTCCGTTTGAATACGCAACCGGCGCCCCGGAGCCGACATCGCCCGTCGAGCCTCCACCACCTCTTCGAGAGTTCGAAGTGCCCCCCGAGCTGGTACGTCGTGGGTGAGGCTCACGACCATGAGATGGTGTCGGCCGAGGTCGGCGCCGGCTAGTTGACCCAACATCTGCTCGTCGCTCGTCGTCTCGAGAACCTCGACTCCGACGAGGACCACGTCGTGGCTTCGCGCTTCGCCCGCGACCACGACTCCGGTGGCTCCGTGAACGAGGACCACGAGTTCGTGATCGTGAGCCAGCCCCCAAGGACCCGAGGACAGTGATCCCTCCGACGCCATCCACCAGGGGCTCCGCGACTCTCCCGCGGCGAGACGCGCCTTCGCCACGGCTACCTCTAGGGGCGAACCCCGGCGCTCCACGTCACCACTAAAGGTTCCGAGAGCGTCGGTGTCTCGATCGAGAATCTCGAACCTCCATCCGGCTGCCCGAAAGAGGGGAGCCATCACCTCACCTTTTCCGTGGTGAGTCACGAGGGTCACCCACTGCTCGGAATGGGGGCTCACGCCGGAACCTTCGTATGATGAGCCCGGTGGAGAGTGTGACCCCCGAGGGTGCCCGAGTGCCTCGGCCCGAGTGGACCTTCCTTACGAATCACGCCCACGTTCTGCACTGCATCCATCGGGACCCGACTGTTCGTACGCGCGACATCGCGATTGCGGTGGGGATTACCGAGCGAAGAACTCAAGCGATCATGAAGGATCTCGAAGTGGCTGGGTACCTCACTCGCTCTCGCCACGGGCGGCGAAATACCTACCTCATCAACACCGACGCGATGTTTCGCCACCCCCTCGAGGCTCACCGAGCGGTCGGCGATCTTTTGAACCTTCTCGACACGGCGACTCCGGTCCCACCACTTACGATTCATAATTCACATACTACATAACACGTTTTTCAATACATGAAATAAATATCTGTTATTGTGGGGAGGGTGATAACCCTCGCTCTTTTCTCCCCCCTCCTCGCCGGAGCGCTCCTCCTTGTGCCGATGGGCGCAAACAGTCGGCGACGAGCCGTTCTGCTCGGTTACGGAGTCGCTCTGGGTGCTCTCGTCGGCGCCAACGGATCGGAAGGGCTCTGGCGGATAGACGGTCCGGGACGTTTTCTGGCCCTCGTGACGGTGGTCATCGGTGGCTACGTCGCCCTCTTCGGTTGCCGCCAATGGGGACCGCCCCTCCGGGATCGGGCCGCTCTGGGGTGCGGTGGTCTCATCGTCACCAGCGTGCTCTCGAGTGATCTCGCCGCCCGTCTCGACACCCTGGTCGCCTCCTTCGTGCTCACGAGCGTCGCGACCCTGTTACTACTCGTCCTCAGCGCCCGGTCAACCGGACGATCTCGCGGACGCACCGCGATCGGCCTTCTCCTCGGCGACCTCATCCTCGTGGCGAGTGTGCTGGTGAGTGCTCGAACGGACGCACTCCTCGGACCCCGAGTCCACCCCCTCGCGGGCGGAGTCGTTCTCTTTATCGGCGCCTCTCTCGCGGCCCTCGGGCGCGCGGGGGCGGGGTCCTCTCGATCGTGGGTGCTCGACACGGTGAATCACCCGACCGCCGTCTCGGCCCTCCTGCACGCCGGAGTAGTGAACGGGGGCGCCATTCTCCTCGTGCGACTCAGTCCCCTCACTGGAGTATCCCGGATCGAATGGGACCTGCTCGCCGCCGCGTGCGTCGCTCAGTTGGTCTGGTGGGCCCCCGTCATTCGTCGCCGAGCCGATCTCAAGGGTCAACTCGCCGCCTCCACGGTCTCCCAGATGACGTTCATGATGTTGGCCCTAGCGCTCGGGTGGCCCCTTCTCGCGCTCACCCACCTAGCCGGTCACGCCCTCTACAAGTCCACTCGTTTCATGAACGCCGCCGGATCGATACGCCGGCGATCTCGCACCCCACACCCGGTCGTGTCGGCGCACTCCCCGGGTCTTTTCGACCTCGCTCTCGGGGTTCTCCTCGTGGGTGCGGCCCTTCTCAGCGCCCACGTCGGAGGTTCCGACGCGGCGGCACTCCAGGGAGTATTGCTCCCGGCCGCACTCGCCCTCGTCTGGAGTGTGCGTCGTCGAAGTTCTCGTGCGGGAGCCCTCGTCGCACTCGTGAGTTCGGCCGTCGTGATCGGCTACGGCGCGCTCGTCGGCGAACTTCAGCGAAGCCTCACTCCAGGTCTCGACCCCGGACTCCCTTCGACCCCCTGGTGGACCCTCGGCGCCCTGACTCTTGCGGTGGTCGCCCTCAGTCGGAGAAACTCCCCACGGGTTCGGTCAGTTGACGAGACGGTCCCGACCCACGTGCTCGAGTCGGTGGGGGCCCGGTGAACGACCTCCCGACCCTCCTCCACCGGGCCGCTCGAGAGCTCGCCCCCCTCTGGCCCCTCGACGAGTTCGTCGCCGTCAACCCTCTGCTCGACGCCACCGACGAGAACTTCGCCCGGGTCCTCACCCGCTGGGGCTGGCGTCACGGGGTCGCCCCCTGGCCTCGTGAAGTCCACCTCACCGAAGCCCGGCGCCGAGGTCTACCCCTGAGCCCCGACGACGTTGTCGACGAGGTCCGGCGCCCTCGCCCGGGTACCGCTCTCGAGCGGTCGCACCCGAACGATCCCCGTCGTCACGACCTCGCCCGTCGGTTGGTGGGTGCCACCCTGCTCGAAGCGGTGACGACCTCGCAGAGTGACGCCGGGCTGTGGAGTGCCGTGCCCGGGGTGCTCTCTCGTCGCGGGACCGGGGGGACCGGTTCTCGTCGTGAGCGAGTGCGGGTCCTGCAACTCCTTCACCGTTCTCCCACCGAACTCGCCGGACTGCTCGGACTCCGAAGCGAGGAGGACGTCGTCGAGGAGTTCGCCCGACACTTCGCACGCCTTCCCGGATGGTCCGGGTGGGCGAAGTGGAACGACACGCACCCTCGGCGAACCCACGCTCATCGTCTCAGCCTCGCGGAGTTTCTCACCCTCTCTCTCGCCGTTGACGCGGCTCTACTCGAAGGTGTCGTCGCCCCCGCTCCGGAGATTGCCCCGCTCGCCGACCTGATACCCGCCCACCTGAGTCGACTCGAAGCGGCCGTCGAGGAAGATCTCCTTCAGCGTCTTCACCCGGTGTCGACCATGAACCCCCACCCTCGGGCTCAGTTCGTTCTCTGCATCGACCCGCGCTCTGAACCCCTGCGTCGGGCCCTCGAACACGATCCCGACGTCGAGACCTTCGGGGTTGCCGGCTTTTTCGGCCTGCCGGTCGTGGTGCGCCCCCCGGGACTCGGCGTGGACTACGACGGCCTCCCGGCCCTCCTCGATCCTCTCGCCCACTTAGTGAGTTCGGACGTCCTCGCCACGTCCAGTGTCACCACTCGCCTCACTCTGGACGCCCTCGGGACCCTCACTCACGAACCAGAGGCGATGTTCGCCCTCGCCGAAGTCTCGGGTTGGGCGGCGAGTCTGGTCACCTTGCTCGCCGCGGGTCGCCCGGACCTCATCGGGCGACGAACCGGCGTCGGCCACTGGTACGTGGACTCGCCCCAACGAGTCGATCTGGCGGAGGGGGCCCTCCGCCAGATCGGCCTCGTGGAGAACTTCGCACCGCACGTCGTCGTACTCGGTCACGCCGGCCTGTCGGTGGCGAACGCCCACTACGCCACTCTCGAGTGCGGGGCCTGCGGGGCCCATCCGGGGGGTCCTAACGCGGCCGGCCTCGCCGAGCTCTTGAACGACCCGAACGTCCGCGACGGACTACGAGAACGTGGGATCGACATCCCCGAGAACACCCGGGTCTACGCCGGCGAGCACCTCACCACCCTCGGGCTCGTCGACCTCGACGAGGATATTCCCGAGGAGATTCGCTCGCTTCTCGACGAGAGTCTCGAGCGGGTCCGTCTCGAACAAGCCACCCGCCTCGGCTACTCGCGCTCCCACGCCCACCGAGATCTTCGTCGACGGGCCCACGACTGGTCGGAAGTACGTCCGGAGTGGGGTCTCTGCGGCCACGTCGGACTGGTGATCGGTCCTCGCCGGTTCACCCGCGGCGCCGATCTCGCCGCTACCACCTTTCTGCACTCCTACGACGCGAGTCAGGACCCCGACGGGACCCTCCTCGGTGCCCTCTTCTCCGGCCCACTCGTGGTCGCCCACTGGATAAACGCGGCCTACTACTTCTCGAGCGTGGCCCCCGAGACTCTCGGGGCCGGGGACAAAACCCTCCTCAACCCGGTGAGCGACTTCGCCGTCGTGAGCGGAGATGACCCCGACCTACGCCTCGGGCTTCCCCGCCAGTCCCTCGAGCGAGAGGACGGACCCGAACACCTTCCGGTGCGTCTTCTCGTCCTCGTCGACGCCCCCCGCGAGATCCTCGAGTCGGCCCTGCGCCTCGCCCCCGGGGCCCGGAACCTCGTCATCGGTGATTGGGTACGGTTGCTCTTTCGAGCCAGCCCCGACGAGCCTTGGACGACCTACGCGGTCGCCCTCCAGGACCCCGCGTGAGAGAGCCGACTCACCGAAGAGTTCCCCTCGAGGAACTCGAGCCGCTCTCTGCTCCCCCCGTCGACGACGGACCCCTCGAGGTCGACATCTGGCGCCACTGCAACGGGTGTTGGGGACAGGCGGGCGGTCATCTCATCTCGGCCGATGTGAACGAACCGCCCCGGGCCTGGGTCGAGTGGTCCGCCTCGGTCGTGAGCGGTCTCGGACTCGTCGGGGTTATTCGAGTGAGCCGGCGAGATCCCGGGTACCTCAGTCTGACAACCCTCGCGCGACGTCCCCGGTGCGTCAAACCTCCCCGAACGCACCGGAGCCCGGGATCCTGAAGGATCCCGGGCTCTTCGGATTTCCCGCGACGTCGGGGGGCACGTAACCGGTGCCGGGGTTCTCCGAACCACGCCAGAGCGCAGCCGCCGAGGCGACTACTTGTAACTCTGAACGGCGACCGTGAGCGACGACGGCATCGTGGCAGCGCTGCCGACGGCGTTGACGATGGTCGTCGTACCCGCGGCGAAGGTGAAGCTGGCCGGGCCGATAACGACTTTCTTGGTACCCGCAACATCGACCGAGATCGACACCTTGCCCGCGGGGATGACGAGGATCGCCTGGTGACCATTGGTGAGGTTCTTCACGACCTTGGTCATACCGGCGTACACGTCGACGCCGGGTGCGGCCGCCAGGTGACGCACGATGATGCGCGCCTTGCCCATCGCCAGCATGGTGGTCGGGTCGGCGAAGGCCTGCAGGGTGGGGGTGCCCTTCGCGGTCAGGTGAGCGATGACCGTGGCGTTCTCACCCGCCACGACCTTCAACGACGCCTTCAGAATCGGCGCGGTGCTCATCTTGGCGCCGGCCGGACGTACGGTCAGGTTGTAGGTACCCGCGGGTAGCGACAACGGTCCGGCGACCTTGTCGAAGACGAAGTGCTTCAGGGTCAACTTGTTGTTCACGTAGATGTCCACCGGCACCTTCGGAATTCCGTGAACCACTGACACCATCGCGGTCCCCATACTGGCCTGGGCCATGGTCGGCGCGAGGGCTACTCCCACGCCCGCGGCGCTCATCGTTGCTGCTACCACCATCCGTCGTGTACGCATCGTGTTTCTTTCCTCTCGTTGGGGGCTCGCTGAGTGCGAACCACCCTCTCTTTCGTTAGGGTTCCGGGAATGGTTGCACCTATTTGGCGGAACTTGGAATGATTCGACGCAACCAATCCGCCTCCGGCCACGAAGACAAGGGTGTGACTCCCACCGCGATGCTCGACGCCCCTCCGGGTAGTGACTTGGTGGAGCGACTGCGCGCTTCCGACGAGTCGGCGCTGCGCGAGTGCTACGAGATCTACGGACCGACTCTTCACTCTTTCGTCCAGCGCTTCGTGTCGCGTGACGACGCCGACGACGTGGTTCAGCAGGTCTTCTTTGAGTTATGGCGGGGCCGGCGGCGCCTGGAGCCGAATCGCAATCCCGCCCCGCTCCTCGTTCATCTGGCTCGCCAACGAGCGATTGATCATCTCCGACGACGTCGCGACGACGTCTCCGTGGACTCGGTACCCGAACCTCGGGCGCAGGGAGGGGACGACTTCGTGAACCGCCTGGTCTTCGCCAGCGAGGTCCGCGAGGCCCTCGCGACTCTCGTTCCCGAACAACGTGAGTGTGTCGAGTTGGTTGTTCTCCAGGGCCTCACCCAACGAGAGGCCGCCGAAAGACTTGGTGTACCCGTTGGGACCGTGAAGGCCCGAGTCTCTCGAGCTATGACACGATTGGCTCTACGTATCGAGGGAGGTGACCAACGATGACTCATCCGAACGACGACTTGTTCTCACTCCTCCACGGAGAGCTCGACGGACCAACAACGCGCGCGGTGGCCGCTCACCTGCGCGGCTGTCCCGAGTGCACCGACGAACTCATTGACGTCGCCGTCGCCACCGGTTCGCTCGCCGCTCTCGCGCGCAGTTCCGCCGACGTCAACGAGACCGACTTTCGCGCCCTCTCCTCGGTCACACCCCTCCGGCCCCTCTCTCCACCCGCGCGGATTCCCACACTCTTGGCCGTTGCGGCGGCCCTCCTCGCCGTAGTGGCGCTCAGCGTGGGTCTGCTCCACCGGGGTCCAACGACCCCAGCCCCGGTCGCCACGGCCCAACTCACGAGTCTCGACGCTCCCGTCGGGGCGGCGGGGCGGGCGATCGTCGTGTTGAGTGGCCAGAGTGACCAGATGAGTGTGACGACGCGGGGACTCGCCCCCACCGGACCGGGCCAGTTCTACGAAGTCTGGCTCTTTCAACCCACCACCCAAAAGATGCTCCCCGTGGGGGTCCTCGGACCCTCGGGACGGGGCCAGTACTCGGTGGCGACGAGCATTATGGCGCACTACTCGGCCATCGATATCAGTCTGCAGGCGGACAACGGCAATCCTCGCCACTCCGCGGTGAGCGCCCTGCGCGGGGCGGTGCATCCCACCTAGCGCGGGAAATCTCCCCGGTAGACTCGTCTTCTTCGCGTCGAGCACTGGGGAGCTGAGATGAGTACTTCGTCCGACTCCGTCCCCGTCGTACGGGCTCGGGGGGTCACCAAGCGTTTCGGGGAGTTCGAGGCGGTCCGAGGCGTCGACTTCGCTATCGCGCCCGGCGAGAGTTTCGGCTTCCTCGGACCGAACGGGGCCGGTAAGACCTCCACGATGCGGATGGTCTCCGCAGTGTCGACGCCCACCTCGGGGAGCCTCACCATCTTCGGCCTCGACCCCGCGATACACGGACCAGAGATCCGGGGACGATTGGGTGTCGTGCCCCAAGAGGACACTTTCGACCTCGATCTCTCCCTTCGACTCAACCTCGAAATGTTCGGTCGTTACTACGACCTCCCCCGCACAACAATCCGGGAACGAACCACCGAGCTCCTCGAGTTCGCCCACCTGAGCGACCGGGCCGAGGACAAAGTCGACAACCTCTCGGGGGGTATGAAGCGACGGCTCACGATTGCGCGCGCCCTCATCAACCGCCCCGAACTTCTCATTTTGGACGAACCGACGACCGGACTCGACCCCCAGGCGCGCCACCTTCTCTGGGAGCGCCTCTACCGACTGAAGCGCGACGGGGTGACGCTGATTATCACCACCCACTACATGGACGAGGCCGAGCAGCTCTGCGATCGCCTCGTCGTCATGGACCACGGGCGCATCGTCGCCGAGGGCGCGCCGCGCCAACTCATCGCCGATCACGCCAGTCGCGAAGTCCTCGAACTACGACTCGGTTCCGAGCACCACGACGAGGTGGCCGATCAACTGGGGAGTTTCGCCGAACGACTAGAGGTGCTCCCCGATCGAGTCCTGCTCTACGTCGACTCGGCCGACGACACCCTCGCCCGTCTGCACCAGGCGGGCTGGCGCCCCGAGCGCACGCTCCAACGACGCAGTTCGCTCGAAGACGTCTTCTTGCGTCTCACCGGGCGCACTCTGGAGGAGTGATGTCCGAGCCCGCTCTGCTCGGCTGGTCCCGCTGGCGGCGGGCCTGGTGGTTTCACGCGATGTACTACGCCCAGACGTGGCGCGGATCGGTCGTCTCGAGTGTCCTCCTACCGCTCGGGTATCTAGGGGCCCTCGGAGTGGGGGTGGGTCACCTCGTCGCGAAGCACACCGGATTGGTCGACGGTCAGACCTACCTTCACTTCATCGCTCCGAGCCTGCTCGCCACCACCGCCTTCCAGTTGGGCGAGGGTGAGTCCCTCTGGCCGGTCCTGGCCGCAGTGAAGTGGACCCGCTCCTACCACGCCGCGGTCACGACGCCCCTGGAGCCCCGTGACGTCCTCGTCGGCAAGCTCGCCTGGGTGGCGACTCGGGCGATAGCCATCGGAGTGTTCTACACCCTCATTATCGCCGCGGTCGGTGCCGCCCGGTCCTGGTGGGTTCTCACGCTCCCCCTCCTCAGCGCCCTCGTGAGTTTGGCTTTCGCCGCCCCCCTCGTCGCCTACGCCGCCCACGTCGACTCCGATCTCTCCTTTCCCCTCATCTACCGGTTCGGCTTCGTACCGATGTTCCTCTTCTCCGCCACCTTTTATCCGGTTTCGGCCTACCCGGGCTGGCTGCGCCCAGTGGTGCAGTTCGTGCCCCTCTACCACGGAGTCGCCCTCATTCGAGCGGCCTGTCTCGGGGGCTCACTCGCCCCGGCCCTCGCGCACCTCGCCGTCCTCGCCGTCCTCGCCGGAGGCGGGTTCGCCTGGGGTCAGGTCACCCTGCGACGACGGTTGATCGACTAATGAGTCGCGTCCTACCCGTCCTCGGATCACGCCGAGCGCGCCACGTCGTTGAGCGCAACGCTCTCTTCTACCGATCCCAGTGGTTGATGTTCGCCTCCGGATTCGTCGAACCCCTCTTCTACCTCCTCTCCATCGGTATCGGCCTCAACCACCTGGTGGGCTCGCTCACCGTGGGATCCCACCGGGTCAGTTACGCGGCCTTCGTTGCCCCGGGCATGCTCGCCACCTCGGCGATGAACGGTGCGGTGATTGACTCGGTCTTCAATCCGTTCTTTCGCCTCAAGATCTCCCACGCCTACGACTCGATCCTCGCCACCCCCCTCGACGTCGACGACATCGCCCTCGGAGAGGCCCTCTGGGCCCTCACTCGGGCCGGCCTCTACGCGGTCAGTTTCGTGGGCTGCATGTTTCTTCTCGGAGACACCTCGAGTCCGTGGGCGATCCTGGAGATCGTCGGCGCTCTCGCGACGAGCTTCGCCTTCTCCGCTCTCGGATTGGCCGCCTGTACCTACCTGCGCAGTTGGCAGGACTTCGACCTCATCACGTTGGTCTCCCTGCCCCTGTTCTTATTCTCGGCCACCTTCTTTCCCCTCTCCCTCTACCCGCGCGCCCTCGCCACCGTGGTCGCATTCTCCCCCCTCTACCAGTCCGCCACCCTGCTGCGGGGACTGAACTCCGGACAGTTCGACGGATGGATGATTCTGCGCCTCGGATACCTCGTGGCGCTCGGTCTGGTCGGACTCGCCGTCGCCGCCCGGCGCTTCCGAAGAATCTTGAGTCCCTAGTAGGGTGAGCCCGTGGGGGCGACACTCGTCCGGGCCGCATTCTGGCGGGGGGGCACGAGTAAGGGCCTCTTCTTTCGCGATGAGGACCTCGCTCCGTTCGACGACCGCGACGAGGTCTTCCAGCGAGCCCTGGGAAGCCCCGACCGCTACGGACGCCAGCTCGACGGAATGGGTGGGGGCATCTCCTCACTCTCGAAGGTCGTCGTCGTTCACGCCCCCCGCCACCCCGACGCTGATCTCTCCTACACCTTCGGACAGGTCGCCGTCGATAGGGCCCTCGTCGACTACTCCAGTAACTGCGGGAACCTCACCTCGGCCGTCGCACCCTACGCCGTGCGCGAGGGTCTCCTGCACCTCTCCGACGGTCCGGCCGTCGTACGACTTCACAACACCAATACCGACAAGATCGTCCACGTGAGCCTCGAGGTTCGTGACGGTGACGTCCCGAGTGAAGGAAGCCTCTGGTTACCCGGGGTCGACGCCCCGGGGGCGCCACTCGACGTTCGTTTCATCGATCCCGGCGCCTCGCGGTGTACTCACCTGCTCCCCAGCGGCGCGACGCGCGACGTTCTCGACGGGGTCGAGGTCTCCCTCGTCGACGCCGTCTCACCCCTCGTGGTCGTCCGCGCGCACGACCTCGGACGGACGAACCCTCTCTCCCCGGACGAGATCGACCGGGACTCTGAGCTCACCGCTCGACTCGAGGATCTACGGCGACGAGCCGCCGTGCTGGCCGGTCTCGCGGGGGACCCCGAACACGCCCCCCTCGCCGCCCCGAAGATCGGTCTCCTCGGCCCGGCCAGTGACTACGAGACTCTGGAGGGGCGCACGGTGAAGGCCGGCGACTACGACCTGGCGATTCGCATGATGTCGATGGGTCGCGCCCACCGCGCCGTCCCGGTGACCTCGGCCCTCGCGCTCGCCGTCACCGCTCAGCTTCCGGGCTCGCTCGCGCACGATCTCGTCGGCGGGCGAGACCGACTGAGGCTCGGCACCCCCTCGGGCGTCGTCGAGGTCGGCGCCCGGGTGGAGAGGGAGGGAGACGGACTGGTCGCTCGACACGCCTCGCTGTGGCGCACGGCCCGCGAGCTCATGCGCGGCGAGGTCCGACTCGGCGACCCTCGCGCCTAGGCGTCGCGGCGGCTCAGTCCGCGCACCAACTCGCGTGGGACGACCGAGAGCAGATGATGCTCCTCGAGACGGGTGAAGAACCGAGCGTCGCCGGGATCGGTCCGGTTCGCGTCGAAGCCTCCGAGACGCCCGAAGACGTCTCGTCTCACGAGCAGTGTCGAGGACCGTCGTTCCGGCCACTCGTCCACACCGGACTCCGACGTCGTCCACAGGGTGGGAGTCGAACGGGTCCAGGTCGAGGCACCGGTCCATCCCGTCACGCTGGCCGCGCAGTTCTGCGAACTGAGCGCCGCCCACTGATCGGCCAGCTTGTCGGGGTGCCAGAGATCACTGGCGTCGAGAAAGGCAATCCAGGTGGAGGTCGAGCGCGCGGCGCCGAGATTGCGACAGAACGCTCGACCCCGTGCGGCTCCCCGAATGACTTTCACGCCGACTCGTCGAGCAATGTCGACGGTCGCGTCAGCCGAGCCGTCGTCGACCAGAATCACTTCACGGGGAGCGCGGGACTGAGCGAGTACCGAGACGAGGGATCGCTCCACCTGGTCCTCGTGGTCACGGCCCCACACCACCACCGAGATGGATTCGTCGTCGACGCGTGGGTAGAGCGCGTCGAGAGCCAATCGCGCCACGACCCGATCATCGAGGTGGACTCGGTGCCGGGCGAATCGCTGAACCGCCTCTGGTCCTCGACCGGTAATCACCACCACGTCCCCGGCCGTTGACTCCGCGAGCGCCTCACGAATCGCGCGGGCTCGATCGGGCTCCTCGTGCACCTTCGCGGAACCGGTAAAACCCGCCCGGACCTGTCCCGCGATGATCTCGGGGTCCTCCTCGCCGGGGCTATCGGTCGTGAGCCACACCTCGTCGGCCCGGGATGCCTCCTCGGCCATGAGGGGTCGCTTATCGACGTAGCGGCCCCCCCGGGCCCCGAAGACCAGACGGACTCGTCCCCGGGCGATCTCGCGCGCCGTGTCGATCACGAAGCCGAGTGCGTCGGGGGTGTGGGCGTAGTCACTCGCGACGACGAAGGGCTCCTCGCGACTCACCACCTCAAACCGCCCCGGCGGGGCCGGACAGTTCTCGAGTCGCGAACGGGCCTTCTCGGGACCCACGCCGAGGTGTCGAGCCACGAGGTAGGCGGCCGCCAGATTCGCCCCGTTCACGCGGCCCACCAGGGGTGAGTCGATGACGACTGGTTCAGCGTCTTCGAGAATCGTCACTCGCACGCCGGCCAGACCGCGAGATTCAACGCGCACCGACACCTGTGCCGGACCGCGCGTCGAAAAGGTGGTCACCGGCACCTCGATCTCGCGAGCGAGCCGAGCCCCCCACTCGTCGTCGACGCACACCAGCGCACTCTCGCAGCGCCCCTCCTCGAAGAGTCGGCGCTTGGCGCGGTAGTAGTTCTCCATCGTCCGGTGGTAGTCCAAGTGTTCGGGAGAAAGGTTGAGAAAGACACCCATCCGAAAGTGGGTCCCGTCGACCCGGTGCTGGTGCAGTCCGTGGGAGGTGACCTCCATCACCGCGGTACGCGCGCCGCGCACGGTGACGCCGGCGAAGAGGCGTTGGAGATCGGGAGCCTGGGGGGTGGAGAGTTCGGTGTCAGCGATGAGATCGGCCCCGAGGTAGATCCCGGTCGTACCGAGTTGCGCGACGGGATGAGTCGCGCTAGAGAGGGCGGCCCGGATGAGCTCGGCCGTCGTGGTCTTGCCGTTGGTCCCGGTGACGCCCACGACGTCCAGCCGGGTTGAGGGAAAACCGTAGACCGCGGCGCTCAAGGGACCGAGAGCGCGAAGGGCCGAGTCGACGACGAGTTGGGCCGGCACTCCTTCGAGAAGACGTTCCGCGACCACGGCGCGCGCGCCGCGCGAAAGGGCGTCCCCGACGAAGTCAGTGCCGTCGCGGTGCGTGCCCGGAAGAGCCACGAAGAGATCCCCTGGACGTACGTCCCGACTGTCGAGAACCACTCCCTCGACGACGGCCTCACCGACGTCGCGAGCCCCCGGTATGTATCGCGCGAGATCCCCGAGAGCGATGGGTCGCCGGATCGGTTCGTCCCACGCCAGGTCAAAACTGTGTACCGGCACTATGAGTTTCTATCAAGTAAACGTTAAGTGACTGTAAAGCGTGCGTTCTGAACCGGGCGAGAGATGAGTACGAGCCCCCAATTCCCCCGTCGCTGAGACTTAAGGTGGAGGGGTGAGTGGACTGGGTGAGTACTGGATCCCTCTCTCCGGCGAAGAGGTCAACCTCGTCCCCCTCGCCGCCCGTCACGAACTCGAACTCGTCGAGGCGGCCCGAGAACGCGACACTTACCGATACACCATCGTCCCCGACGGACCCTCAGAGACACGGGAGTACATCGCGGGCCTCCTCGACGAGGCCCGCGCCGGACAGTGCGCTCCCTACGCCATCGAACACTCCGGGATTCTCGTCGGGTGCACCCGACTGATGTCACCCCGCTGGTTCTCCTCCTCACCCGTGCCGGACGTCGTCGAAATCGGAGGAACCTGGCTCGCCGAGTCGGTCCAGCGCAGTTCAGTCAACTCCGCGACGAAGTGGACCCTGCTGCGCTACTGCTTCGAGGAGGTGGGCATCGGGCGCGTCGAGTTCAAGACGGACCTGCGCAACGAGCGAAGCCGGCGCGCACTGGCCCGACTCGGAGCCCACGAGGAGGGAGTACTTCGTCGCGCTCACCCCTCCCTCGTTCGAGGCGAGGAGGGACGCGCCCGGGACTCGGTCATGTTCTCCCTCCTCGCGACCGAGTGGCCCCTGTCACGCGAGTCCTCGAAGGTGAGGTAGATCTAGCGCACCACTCGCTCGAGCACGGCGAGACCCGCCTCGAGCTTCTTTCGCTCGCTGGGAGACAAACTGGCCAGACGCTCGGCGATGAACTGGGTGCGGGCCGACACCGCCTCGTCAGCTCGCCGACGCCCGGCCTCGGTGACCCAGACGACGCTCGCCCGTCGGTCACTCGGGTCGACCCCGCGGGCGCACCAGCCTTTTTCCTCCAGACTGGCGACAATTCGAGAGGCGACCGAGGGATCCACGGCCTCCAGACTGGCGACCGCACTCACCCGTAGGGGACCGTGATCTTCCACCAACGTCAGGGCCGATAACTGGGAGGGGGTCAGTCCGTCGGCGCGTTGGCGCAGTAGTCGCCCGAGTCGGGTGAGGACAACCCGCAGTCGGTCGGCGACGACGGTGTCTTCGAGGAGTCCGTTCACGGGGTGACCTCCTCACTTAAGGCGATCTCTCCGGGCACGGCACCCGACACCGCGGAGAGTTCGGCCGCGTGCTCACTAAGGGTCTGCTCGGTGTGCACGTAACGCGTACCGCGCAGCGCCGAGAAGATCGCACCCACGACCGCCATCACGATGGCCGCGCCGAAAACGATGAGGAGACCGTGATGAAAGGGGTCCTCAATGAGGGCCGGGAAGAACCCCTTGCCGGTGAGCACCGACCACTGCGCCGCGTTCACGTGGGCCGCCGCCGGAGACCCGAGGAGGCTCGCGAGGGGGTTATATCCGAGGAAAGAGGAGAAGAGACTGGCCACGGCCGGGACGGCCGCCACGGCGTGGGCCTGGGTCGCCGGGACGCCGTGGGTCACTAGTCCCGCGTACATCTTCGCCGGAAGGGCGTTCGTCAGCCCCACGATCATCAAAGAGAAGAAAATTCCGATCGAGAGAACCATGCCGGTGTTCATGAAGGCGGCCTGGATACCGGCCGCCGAGCCGCGCTGATCGGCCGGGACCGAGTTCATGATGGCCGTGGTGTTCGGAGCAGAGAACATTCCCCCGCCCACGCCGTTCAACAAGATGAGCAGGGCGAAGGCCCAGTAGGAAAAGTTGGTGGGCATCACGAGCAGGCCCACGAAACTCAGTCCGAAGACCCCGAGACCCGCCGTCGAGAGTGTGCGCGCGCCGTGGCGATCGGAGAGGAACCCGCTCAGTGGTCCGGCGATCATGAAGCCCAGAGTGAGCGGAAGAAGATAGATACCGGCCCACAGGGGGGTGTTCTGGTAGCTGTATCCGTGCAGGGGCAACCAGATACCCTGCAGCCAGATAATGAGCATGAACTGGAGTCCGCCCCGTCCGATGGCGGCGAGCAATCCCGCGACCGAGCCGGTAAAGAAGGCCCGAATCCGAAAGAGGCGCAGATTGAACATCGGGGACTCCACCCGGGATTCGATGACGAAGAAGGCGGTGAGCAGTAGGACGCCGATACCGACGAAGGCCACGACGCGCGGGGAGGTCCACCCCATCGACTGGTTCCGGTACGGCTGAATCCCGTAGACGGTGCCCGCGAGAATGGAGGTGAGTCCGAGGGCGAAGGAGACGTTCCCCCACCAGTCGATGCGCGCAGCCGAGCGCACCCCGTTGTCGCGCAGGCTGAGATATCCCCAGACCGTTCCGAGAAGTCCGAAGGGGACCGAAACCCAAAAGACGAGACGCCAGTCCGCGATGGAGAGCAGTCCTCCGAGGATGAGTCCGATGAAAGATCCGCCGATCGCCGCGACCTGGTTAATGCCCATCGCCAGACCTCGTTGGCGGGTGGGGAAAGCGTCCACCAGGATTGCGGAGGAGTTGGCGAAGAGCATCGCACCCCCCACTCCCTGCACGAGTCGCCAGACGACTAACCAGAGAGCTCCGTGACCCCCCCGGTACGGATCGAGGGCGAGGGCGATGGAGGCGACGGAGAAGACCGCGAATCCGAGGTTAAAGATTCGTACCCGTCCCACGATGTCCCCGAGGCGACCGAGGGAGATGACCAGTACCGCGGTCACCAGCAGGTAGCCCTGCAGTAACCAGAGGAGGTAGCCGACGTTGCCCGGTGAGAGCGGGTTGACTCCGACCCCGTTAAAGATCGCCGGCAGCGAAATCAAAATAATTGAGGAGTTGATCGTTGCCATGAACACCCCGAGAGTGGTGTTCGTGAGGGCAATCCACTTGTAGCGGTCGTGATCCACGGCCGTCGTCGACGTCGTCATCCCAGATCTCCTACCCGAAATACGTGCATGTATGCACGCAACTTTATCGGTAAGACGCCCACGTCGTGACTTTCGTCCCTGGGGGGTCTCTCGGAATTATTTCTAGTTTGGTCCCCATGGCCGCCTCCTTTGAGTCCGACGTAGTCCAGATTCGTCTCCACGGTCGCGGTGGGCAGGGTACCGTCACCGCCGCCGAATTGCTGGCCGTCGCCGCCTTCGAGGACGGTCTCTACGCCCAGGCATTCCCGAGTTTTGGCTCCGAGCGCACCGGAGCCCCCGTCGAGGCGTACTGCCGACTGGGACACCGAGAAATTCGTACTCGAGAACCGGTGAATCGCCCCCACGTTCTGATCATCCAGGACCCCACCCTGCTCGGCGTCGTCAAGCTCTTCGCGGGCCTGCGTCCCGAAGGGTACGTCCTGATCAATACGGCGAGCCCCCTCGACGAGCTCGGTATGGGTGAAGACGTCGCCCTCATCGCCCGGGAGCGAGTCCTCACCCTACCGGCGACCGACATCGCCCTCGAGTATCTAAAGCGTCCGACCCCGAACAGCGTGTTGCTGGGCGGATTCGCGGCCATGACGGGCCTCATCAGCCTTTCGGGAGTGGAGGCCGCGGTTCACCACCGATTCCGGGGGGCCGTCGCCGAGGCCAACGTGGCCGCGGTCCGGGTCGCCTACGACCACGTGCATCGCCACCTATCGAGTGAGGAGTACCACCGTGCTGTACCAACTTGAGGGTTCCCAAGCCGTCGCCCGGGCCGTCGCACTCTGTCGCCCCGACGTCGTCTGCGCCTATCCCATCTCTCCGCAAACCCACATCATCGAAGCCCTCGGGGCCCTCGTGAAGTCTGACCAACTGGACGCCGAGTTCATCAACGCCGACTCGGAGTTCTCCGCTCTGTCGGTCTCTATCGGGGCCTCGGCGGTCGGAGCTCGGGCCTACACCGCTACCGCCTCCCAGGGACTCTTATTCATGATGGAGGCGGTCTACAACGCCGCCGGCCTGGGACTACCCATCGTGATGACTCTGGCCAACCGCGCAATCGGAGCGCCAATCAACATCTGGAACGACCACTCCGACGCGATGTCGGTGCGCGACTCGGGCTGGGTGCAACTCTTCGCCGAGACCAACCAAGAGGCGGTCGACCTGCACTTCCTCGCCTTCGCGCTCGCCGAGGAGCTCTCGGTGCCGGTCATGGTCTGCGTGGACGGCTTCATCTTGACCCACTCCATCGAGCGAGTCGACCTCCCCGAGCCCGAGGTCGTCGACGCCCTCCTACCGCCCTTCCTCCCGCGCCAGTCCCTCGACCCGAACGATCCCGTCTCTATTGGTGCCATGGTCGGCCCCGAAGCGTTCACCGAGGTCCGCTACCTCGCCCAAGTCCGTCTCCACCAGGCCCTCGACGTGATTCCCCGACTCGGCGAACGCCACCGCTCCCTGCTCGGACGTCACGCCGCCCAGCTCATCGACGGGTACGAACTCGACGACGCCGACGTCGTCGTGATTGCGATGGGGTCCGTGCTCGGGACCATCAAGGATGTTGTCGACGACATGCGCGCCGAAGGCCACCGTATCGGGGCCCTCTCGATCACCTGCTTTCGGCCCTTCCCGGCCGCAGCGGTTCGCGAAGCGCTCTCGCACGCGACTCGCCTCGTCGTCGTGGAAAAGGCCTTCTCCATCGGTTACGGCGGGATCCTGTCGACCGATATCTCCCTGGCCCTACGGGGACTCTCGACCCCCATCCACGAAGTCATCGCCGGACTCGGGGGACGTCCCGTATGGGCCGATTCACTCCGCGGAGTCTTCTCTGACGCACTAGCGGGCACCCTCGTCGAAACCACCTTTCTCGATCTCGACCGCTCCCTCGTCGACGCCGAACTGGCCCGAATGGCCGCCACCCGACGATCCGGCCCTCCGGCCGAAAACGTCCTTCGCGACCTCGCCGACGTCGGGAGGTCCGCGTGAGCATCGAGCGCACTCCGGTGCGCTTCTACCAAGTGGGCTCCTTCGCCGTCGGTAATCGACTGGTCGAGGTCGAACGCCGGTCGGCGCAGTCGGACCCGGGTCGGGCCAACTCCCTCACCTCTGGTCACCGAGCCTGCGCTGGGTGCGGGGAGGCCCTCGGGGCGCGCTACGCCCTCGACGCCGCGATGCGCGCGAGTCATCACCAGTTAGTGGCCGTGAACGCCACCGGGTGTCTCGAGGTGTTTTCCACCCCCTATCCCGAGACCTCCTGGCGTCTTCCCTGGCTCCACTCCCTCTTCGGCAACGCCGCCGCCGTCGCCACTGGAGTGGCGGCGGGACTACGGGCCACCGGGCGCGGTCACGTCCGGGTCGTCGCCCAGGGAGGTGACGGGGGCACCGCCGATATCGGCCTCGGTCCCCTTTCGGGCATGTTCGAACGCAACGACGACGTCCTCTACATCTGTTACGACAACGAGGCCTACATGAACACCGGGGTCCAGCGCTCCGGGACCACCCCGGGAGCAGCCCGCACCGCGACCACCGAATCCGTGGGTGAGCACCCCGGAAACCGCTTCGGTCAAGGTAAAGACCTGCCCCGCATCGCCATGGCCCACGAGATTCCCTACGTGGCGACGGCCACCGTGGCCGACCTCTTCGACTTGGAGTCGAAGGTGGAGCGAGCGATGGAGATTCACGGCGCTCGCTACCTGCACATCCTCGTACCTTGCCCCCTCGGGTGGGGTTCGGTCTCCTCGGACACCGTCCGTCTGGCCCGACTGGCCCACCAGACCGGTCTCTTCCCCGTCTTCGAAGCCCGCTACGGCGAAGTGACCTCCATCACCCCGATTCGTCGACCCGAACCGGTCGAGTCCTACCTGCGGCTCCAGAAGCGCTTCGCGCACCTCTTTAACCGCGAGGGCGAGGTCGCCGACCGCGCCACCGTCGCCCTCATTCAATCCCACGCGTCTCACAACATCACCCGCTACGGACTCTTAGGAGACTCCGATGACTGAACGTCGCCCCTTCGCGATCACCCTCGACATGGGTTCGAGTCTCGCCAACCGAACCGGGACGTGGCGTACCGAACGACCCGTCTACGTACACCGCCTCCCCCCCTGCTCGGCCGGCTGTCCGGCCGCGGAGGATATTCAAGGGTGGCTCTACCACGCCGAAGAGGGGGGCTACGAGTCGGCCTGGCGAGTCATCATGGAGAAAAACCCCCTCCCGGCCATCATGGGTCGGGCCTGTTTTCACCCCTGTGAGAGTGGCTGTAATCGAGTGCAGGTGGATGAGGCGGTCGGTATCAACGCCGTCGAACGCTTCCTCGGGGACCTCGCCCTCGAGCGGAACTGGCACGTGCCCCCCGGCCCCGCGACCGGGCGACGGGTGGCGGTCGTGGGATCGGGCCCGGGGGGACTCTCGAGCGCCTATCACCTGCGACGTCGCGGCCACGACGTCGTCGTCTTCGAGGCCCAAGAGGATCTCGGGGGCATGATGCGCTACGGAATCCCGGCCTACCGGCTCCCCCGCGACGTGGTGAGTGCGGAGATCGCTCGACTCGCCGAAATGGGAGTGCGCTTCGAAGTTTCGCACTGGGTGAACGACGTTCACGACCTCCTCCGCGAGGGTTTCGAAGCCGTGGTCGTAGCCGTCGGCGCCCAGCGCGGTCGCGATCCGGGAATTCCCGCCGGGGACGCCGCGCGTATTTTGGACGCCGTCGGCGTGCTGCGCTCCCTCGAAGAGGGTGACCCCCCGGCCCTCGGTCGGCGAGTCGTCGTCTACGGCGGAGGCGATACCGCGATGGACGCCGCACGCACCGCTACCCGCCTCGGGGCAACCGAGACCGTGGTCGTCTACCGACGCACTCGAGACGTCATGCCCGCCCACGACGAGGAGGTTCTCGACGCTGAGGCCGAGGGCGTACAGATGCGCTGGCTGTCGACCATCGCGCGGGCCGACGAGGACCAGATGATGATCGAGAAGATGAGGTTGGACGACCAGGGACGTGCGGTCGGAACGGGAGAGTTCGAAGAGTTCGTCGCCGACACCGTCGTTCTCGCGCTCGGCCAAGAAGCCGACCTCGACCTCGTCGAGAAGGTGAACGGAGTCACCGTAACCGACGGAGCAGTCGTCTGTGACGAGTTCCAACGTACCGGTGACCCCCGGGTCTTCGTCGTCGGTGACGCCAGTTCCAACGGGGCGGACTCGCGAACGCTCACCCGAGCTATCGGCCAAGGTCGTCTCTGCGCCGAGGCCGTCGACGCACTCCTTCTCCACCGTGACGCCCAACCTGATCCCCAGTTAGCCCCCGCCGGCGCCGAGCGACTCAACACCTGGTACTACGCCGACGCCGAGCGAACGGTCCGGCCCCGGCTCGAGGTAGCGCGACGGCGGGACACCTTCAGTGAGGTCGTGGGAGGCCTCACCGTCGAGGACGCCCTCTTCGAGGCTCGACGGTGCATGTCGTGTGGCAACTGCTTCGAGTGCGACAACTGCTTCGGGGTCTGCCCCGACAACGCCGTGATCAAACTGGGACCCGGCCAGGGGTACGCCTTTAACTACGACTACTGCAAGGGTTGCGGGATCTGTGTCGCGGAGTGTCCCTGCGGAGCCATCGACCTCATTCCCGAACCCCGGTAACGAGCCGCCTACTCAACCCGAAGTCGGGGCAGAACCCGGTCGAGCCACGCCGGAATCCACCAGTTGAGTCGACCGAACAAGAACATGGCCGAGGGCACCATGACCAGTCGCACCACCGTGGCGTCAATAATCACGCTGGCCGCCAGACCGACGGCCAGCTCCTTGACCGTCACGAGCGGCGAGGACACGAAGGAGACGAAGACGCTCACCATGATGAGGGCGGCCGCACTGATGACCCGGCCGGTCACCGCCAGCCCGTCAGCCACCGAGGTGTGCGTATCGGCACTCGAGAGCCAGGACTCGCGAATCCGGGAGAGAAGGAAGACCTCGTAGTCCATCGAGAGCCCGAAGACGATGGCGAACATCATCATCGGCACGTAGGCCTCCACGGGGACGTGCTCGGAGATCCCGAGAAGGGATGAACCCCACCCCCACTGAAAAACCGCCACCACGACTCCGTAGGCCGCGCCAATCGAGAGCAGATTCATGGCCGCGGCCTTAAGAGCGAGGACGAGACTGCGAAAAACCGAGAGGATGAGTAAGAAGGCGAGCAGGATGACGAGACCCACGATAAGTGGGGTGCGGGACCATATTGCTTGGTCGAACTGAATCTGTACCGCCGTGGCGCCCGCGACGTAGCCGCGCACCTTCGTTCCCTTCAAGACCCGGGGAAGGACGGTGTTTTGTAGGCGGCTAAAGAGCGTCGCCGTCGCCCCGCTCTGGGGCCCGGTCGTCGGGTAGACAACGGCGCTCAAGACCACTCCGTCGGGACTCGCCACGGGAGAGGTGACGCGCGCGATGCCGAACGTGCTCTTCAGTGTGCTCGCCAGATTCTGAGCGAGGGGGGACGTGGCGGAGGCTCCGTGCCCCACGTCGAGCACGACCGTGAAGGGCCCGTTGAACCCGGGCCCAAAAGCGGTGGAGAGCTGGTCGTAAGCCACTCGGTCGGAGTAGTTCGCCGGATCGGCACCGTCACCCACGTGTCCCGTTTGAATCCAGAGGGCGGGGGTGGCGAGGGTTAGTACCACCACCGCGGCGGCGGCGAGATACCGCCAAGGGTGCCGACCGAGGGCCAGGGCGTAGCGGTGCCAGAATCCCGTATCACCGGGCGACTCCGCGACCGGTTTTCTCACCCGCCACCGGTCGATTCGGGTGCCGAGCGCACCGAGGAGTGCGGGTACCAACGTGAGAGCCGAGACCGCCGAGACGGCGACCGTGAGTGCCGCCGCCAGACCGAGTTGCCCGATAAAGGTGATGCCCGAGGCGTAGAGCCCGAGGAGGGCCACAATCACCGTGCTCGCCGCCACCAACACCGCCCGACCCGAGGTCGTGGCCACGCGACCCGCGGCCTTCACGACATCTACTCCGTCCATCACGGCCTGGCGAAACCGGGTCGTGAGAAACACGCCGTAATCAATACCCACACCGAGGCCGATCATCGCGGCCAGCGTGGGGGCCGACGAGCCGAACTGGAAAAACGCCGCGAGCCAGGTCACGAGGGAGAGCCCGACCACCACACTCGCCACGGCCGCGAGGAGAGGCAGGAGCGCCCCGAGGAGGCTTCCGAAGGCGACCGCGAGAACTCCCGCGGCAACGAGAACACCCACTTCCTCCGAGGTCAGGTCCTTGACCTTGGGTCGTACGACCGTATCGAGTCCACCACCGAAGTTCACCGACACCCCAGCTCGTGTCGCGGACGCGACCGCCCCGTTCAAATCGGTGACGTAACCGTGGCCAAGTAGTCGGGGCTGTTCGTCGAAGTAGATCGTGGCCACGCCAGTCGTCGCAGATTGTGAGAGAGAGGTCGGAGCGAGAGGGTTAGATACGGCGGTGACGTGAGGGAGCTTCTCCAAAGCACTCACCGCGTCGGAAATTGACTGTGACTTTCCGGTCAAAGAGTTCGTCGAGTGAAAGACCACGAGACCAGAGGAGCCGTGGGCGCCAGGACTGTGGGCGCTGAGGAGTGCGTTACCCGTCTGGGAGGACAGGCCCGACAGCGAGATCGAGTCGTAAAAACTTCCTCCACTGAGGCGAGAGCCGAGAAGAACGAGGATTAACACCGCGACCCAGACCGTGAGGGTGCGCCCGGGACGGCGGGCCGATAGTCGGCCCACTCGCTCCAGCCAGGAAGGAGCAGGGTCGAGTTCCGTGGTTGTCTCCATGGTCACCTTCTCTTAGTTCAGAAACTCTTTAAACTTTACACTCTGCCAAATTTGTAGAATAAGGTAGTGCGTGATCCACAGCGGACCCACCCGATTCCCCCGCGCAGCTACATGCGCCAGGGGGCCCGGCGAGACGCCCTTCTCGACGACGCCGACACGCTCTTAGACGAGGTGGGTCTCGACGGTCTCACCATTGCCGCCCTCGCTGAACGGTCCCGAGTCTCGCGCCAGTTGGTCTACCAACACTTCCCCACGGTCTCGGAACTCGTGAGCGCCATGACGATCCGGCGATTCGAACAGTTGCGCGCCATCTTCGACCAGGCTCGTACTGATGGGTCGCCCCAGGAGGCGGCCCGAGCCCAGTTGCGTCTCGTCTTAACTTTGGAGCCGGGTCAGCGTCAGTTCATTCGAGAAATCTTCTCTCCGCGTGCACGCAGTGAAGTGTCTCAGAGTGTCGCGGCGATCGGCCGAGAGCGACTCATTGACCGCTGGGTGGGCGCCGTTAACCCCGAGAACCGTAGTGACCCGGTGGTACGTAGCCGGATGTGGGCCGTCTTTCACTCCCTCTGGGGAATCTGGGACATGCTGGACGCCAAAGAGATCGACGAAGTTCAGGCCTGGGCCATTGTGGAGAGTTTTCTTAAGTTTCCTGAGTCCTAGGCCCGGGGTCCACCTCCCTACAATGGCTCGGTGCCCGACGCCCGTCATCTCGCGACCCCCCAACGTGATCCCGCCACCAACTCGGGGATAACGAACGCGACGGCGGTAGTCCTGCTCGGCAGTCTCTTCGTCGAGGGTCTCACGATCCCCCTCCTACCCGGGTCACTCACTCTCCACGCCGCCCTCGGAGCCGCACTCATGGGACCGGTCGCTCTCAAGAGTGCGTCGACGTCGTGGCGCATGGTGAACTACTACCTCGGAGACCGCGCGTACCTCGAAAAAGGACCGCCGCCAATAGTGCTGAGACTCCTCGGTCCGGCGGTGGGTCTTCTCACCTGGATCTTGCTCCTCTCGGGAGTCGTCTTGATGGTACCGGCGTGGCGAAGCGTGGACTCCCTCACTCTCTTCGTCCACAAAGCCAGTTTCGTTCTCTGGTTCGGCGCCATGGTGATTCACGTTCTCGGTCACCTTCCCGAGGTCACTCGTTATGTGACCCGAAACGGCGAGCGGGCGTCTCGACGCTACGCCTGGACCATCGCGCTCTCTCTCCTCGTGGGGGTGGTGCTCGCCGGAGTCGTCGCCCAGTGGGGCGCGTGGACCCCCGGCGGAGTCGGCTAGTGAGCGACGGCCCCGAGGTCAACTACTCACTCATCACCCACGCTCGAGATCTCGAGGCCTTCGTCGAGCGCCACCGTGACGCCTCGGCCTACGCCCTCGACACCGAATTCGAGCAACGGACGAGTTACCTACCGCGACTCGCTCTCCTCCAAGTGGCCTGCGACGACGAAGTCGCCCTCATCGATCCGTTGGAGGTGACCCCCACGGCGCTCGCTTCCCTCCTCGACTCGCCGGCCACTGCCGTCGTGCACGCCGCGGTCAATGACCTCGACCTCATTGAATCCGCCGTGGGCGTGCGTCCACGTCTTCTCCTTGATACCGAAATTGCCGGACAACTCCTCGGCCGACCCCGTACCTCCCTCGCCACCCTCGCCCGCGACTACCTCGGGGTTCGCCTCGACAAGTCAGAGCAGACCCGGGATTGGTTGCTTCGCCCACTTCCCGAACGAGCCCTTCGCTACGCGGCACTTGACGTCGCGTACCTCGTTGAACTGGCCGATCGGCTCGGCGAAGACCTCACCGCCTGTGGACGAGACGACGCGTGGCGTGAAGAGTCCGAAGCGGTGAGGATCGGTGAGGACGACGGTGACGGCGCCACTCTCTGGTGGCGACTGAAGGGGTTCTCGAGGGCCCCGGTCGAGGTCCGGCTCCGGGGACAGTACCTAGCCATTGCTCGAGACTCCCTGGCCCGCCAGCGCAACGTCATTCGGGCCCGAATACTCCCTGACGATGATCTCGTGGAGTTGGCCTTTAAGCCACTCCCCGCCCACACTCTCGACTCAACGCACGGTTCAGAAACGGGACGAGCGTTCGCCCACGCCCTCGACGAGGCGGCGCAGGCTCCCCCCGACCAACTCTGGCCGGCCGATGCCGACGTAAGCGACGGGCCTCGGGGACGACGCCTTTCCCTCATGCGGCTCATCGCCCGAGAGGTCGCCGATGAGTGGTCCCTCTCCCCAGCCACCGTGGCCACCCACCGCGATCTCGTGCGCTTTGAACGAGGACTCGTGAGTCGCCTTGACCGCCCTTGGCGGCAACGAGCGTTCGCGAATCAACTCGAACTTCTGAGGTCCGACCAGGGCGGCCTCGCACTCGTAGATGACCGTCTCCGCGTGGTCTCGCTAACCTGACGTCCTACGTAACAGGACCCCCGGTTACACCGGGGGTCCTGTCCAATCGCACGCAACAGCCCGAAGGCTCCGCGACCTAGTTGTCGCCGTTACCGCCGTTACCGCCGTTACCGCCTTGACCGCCGCCCATCGGGACACCGGGGGACGCGCTGCCCACATCGACGCTGAGGGCGTCAAGGGAGGTGTGGTCGGTCTGGTCGACTTCGCCCCTAACCATCACCACGCTGCCCACGGTGACCGCGCTCGAGGTCGCCGTCGCGCCCGCGTTGGTGTAAGTAGTCGACGCCGACGTGTTGATGGTTCGGTTGAAGCCCTCCCCGTCGGTGATCACGAAGGACGAAGTGCCGACTGACACTACGGTACCTTCGAGCCCCGCCGGCGCCACGGCGATGCCCGTGACGTCGTTCGCGGTCGTGGTAGAGAAAGTCAGGCCGACTCGCTCGTTCGTCACCACGTTAGCGAGCGTGCTGGAGACCCCATTTTCAGTGACGGTCACTGCCGGGTCAACCGCGAAGGTGCGGGAGTTTCCGTTCGGACCCGTGATCGTGATGCTGGTGCTCGACACCGCACCGACGGTCCCGACAACGCCCTCACCCATCGAAGGTCCACCCATGCCGTCGCCGTGACCCATGCCGTCGCCGTGACCCATGCCGGAACCCAGCGGACCGCCAACGGAGATGGGGCCCGAGTGATTCTTCGTGGCGCCCACCTTGGTTGTCTTCTTCTTCACTACGGTGACGTGGTGCGTCGCCTTGTGGCTCGTGGCCTTGTGAGAAACAGTCTTGGCGAACGCCGAAGGCGCCGCGACCATCGTGCCAGCGAGAACGAGCCCGACGGAGGTTGCGGCTACGCCACCCCAGCGACTCGTGAGTGAACTACGACTACGGTGAGACATGGTAACTCCTTTGAGGTGACCGCAGCCTCTCTGCGCCACCTCGGTCACATTGTCACCTCATCTTCAAGGTGGTGTGGAGTGGGGCTAAGGAGTCACTAAGACCGCCCGGCGGCCATGGTCGCCGGGCGGTTCACCTTAGTTGGGCTAACCGCCAGACCAGGGAGGACGTCCGTGAAACCCGTCGCGACAGCGCCGCTCTCAGAACGAGAGGTTCTCCCACCACGGTCACCCTCCGTTGCGCTCGGGTGAGGCCGGTGTAGACGAGTTCTCGAGAGAGGAGTTCGGACTCCGTCACACTTCCCAAGGAGACGACGACCTCTTCGTACTCTGAGCCCTGAGACTTATGGATAGTGAGAGCCCACGCCGACTCCAGGTAGCCCACTCCCGGAAGGGGCCATTCGCGCCCATCGCCGAAATACACAACCGGGCCCGAGCGTCGCGGTAGGACGACGCCCACGTCGCCGTTCACGACTCCCAAGTGACTCTGATTGCGCGTCACCATCACCGACTCTCCCAAGCTGAAGGGACTCGCCGATACTCGGGGGAACTCGGTTCGGTAGCGAGCCGCCAGGGCCTCTCGCCACCATCGGGTCGATCCCGTGCCTTCGCGACGCGCGCAGAGCACCGCCAGTTCACGTGCCGCCCACCACGCCTCGTCGCCCGAACCCTCCATCGCTAACTGGCCCACTCGTCGAACGTGATCGTGGACCCGAGCAAGCAGATGAGGAGTCACCTGATCCAGTAGTTCGAATTCGGGGTACTGTTCGGCCACGTGACGAAGTTCTGCCTCGTCGCCCTCAAGCACCGCCCGCGACGCCGCCAGAACGGCCGCGGAGTCGGTACGGTGCACTCGAGTCAGAACCGTCGCGAGCGGTCCGGTGACGTCAGACGCCTCCAGAAGGTCCGCGAGGACCGAACCTTCGTCTACCGACGCCAACTGGTGAGGATCGCCCACTAACACGAGACGGGTGTTCTCCCCGAGAGACCTCACCAACTCACTGACCAGTCCGAGTGAGCCCATGGAGGCCTCGTCGACCACCACCACATCCGCCTCCACTCGTCGCCGAGCCACCGACGATTCGGGGGTCAATCCAAGAAGGTGGTGAAGGGATCCGGATCGGCTCTTTTCCACCCGCACCGCTCGCCAGCCCTCACTTTCTGCACGAGCCGACACATCCCCAATGAGACGCACCACCGCCTTACCAGTCGGCGCACTCAACACCACTCGCAGGCGGGCCCCCTCCGTCGCTCCGGCCTCGAGTGCGGAAAGCACGCGAGCCACCAGAGTCGTCTTTCCCGTGCCCGGCCCACCGACCACCAGGGAGAGTCGATGCGTCATTATTCGACGAGCGGCGTCACCCACGTCATCGATTCCAGACGGCATCTCGGAGAATCCCGCCGGCCACTCGAGGGGCTGCGAGAGAGCGAGCGTCACGGCTTCACTGAGCCGCCACTCCGCGTGCGCCAACCGGCGAAAGGCGATGTATTGCTCAGCGACGAGGCAGAGCGGTGGGCCCGCCGGAGTCGGTTCTTCGGCAGCGGAAAGAAACTGCACTAGGTGTTCGCTCACGCGTAAGTGATCCAGGAGATCTTCGTACGAGAGGCCTTCGAGTTCACGCAGTTCTCTCACCTCAGGGTCGAGTCGAAGATCAAGAGCCACGTGCTCATCGAGCACCAGAGTGGCCAGGCGAGTCACCACAGTGGTCCACACCACGTCCTCGTGAACCCCCGCGCGCCGAATAATGGCGTCGGCGAGTACCTGAACCGACGAGATGGTCATCGCGCCTCACCCATGATTCGCGAAGCCTCCGAAACCGCCTCCGGTGGGATGTTCCAGGTGAAGAGACCGTCCTCGTCATGCGCTCTCGGGTCACCAACAACTCGCACAAAGTAGTAGTCCACCCCTCCGAGGTGGTGGGCGGGGTCGTAACCACTGACTCGCTCGGACAAGAACCGGTGGAGGGCAACGGAGTAGAACAGCGCCTGCCACGGGTAGTGGTGCTCCACCATGTGACGACGAAGCATCACCGAGTCAAAGGGACGTCGTGCGCCAGCCAACTGATCGGTTTTGTAGTCCACGATGCGAAACTTTCCGTCAGGCGTGCGCAACACCGCGTCGAGAGATCCGACGAGAAATCCCTCGTCGAGGGCGGAGACTTTTGAGGAGTTGAAGTACTCCCCGAACTCGCCGCCCGCGAGCACGCCACCCATATAGCTAGCGAGGTCACGGAGCCGAGAAGGAGAGGGTGAACCCAATCCCACCGTAAAGCGCATCTCAGCAATCGCCGTTGTCGGGTCGAAGTCGTTGAGGGACCAATCGGACCACTGAGAGAATCGTCGGTGCCGGATGAGCCCAAGAGCCTCGATGGTTTTCTCCCGATCGGATTCACTGAGAGGCCTTTCCGGAGTGATCTCGGTGAACGCTCGTCGCACCGCGTCGGAGACGTCGGGTGACTGAGCAGAGAGAAGAAGTTCAAGCACTCGGTGAACGCCCACACCGAGCTCGCGCCCCGACAACGTTCCAAAGACGGTGGCGACTGACACCTCCACGTCGGGACTCGAGAGTTGGGGTTCGTCAGCTCCGGGTACGTCCTCAACCACGCCAGAATCACTCTCGGACAGTCGTCGGGTAACACTCGTGTACGACCACCGACGCCAGCGACCTTCTCGGCGCGGAGCCTCACGAGTCTCGAGCGGCCAGCGAATCTCGGTCACCTCGTCGGTGGTGAGCTCCGTGACGAGTGGCTCCAGAGGTTCAACCCGTACGGCCGAGCCCTCGAACGCGTAGTGGGCCAGAGTCAGCGGCGCCTTACTTGCGGCGTCCACCCAGTCGTCGTACTCTCGAAGAGATTGGGGGAACCCCTCGAGGCTCTCGACCTCTCGGCGACGAAGATTTTGTGCTCCGGTGATTTCGGCCAAGTCTCGAAAAGGCCGAGCCCGTACCGGCCACGGTCCAGAACGCTGAACGGCGCGATCGAAGATCATCCGAGCTGTCTCCGAACGCATTGGCGTCGAGGGATTAGCTCGATACCAGCCCACGAAGCCTTCCGCCGCCCTCGTCATCGTCACGTAGAGCAAGCGTCGATGTTCCGCCGCCGCCTGAGCGTCTGAAATGAGACTGCGCTCTACGCCCTCATCTTCACCCCAGGAGAGTCCGGAGCCTCCGTCGATCACGGTGGTGCTCCCGTCAACCCAGCGACGAAGCGCCCGGGGACCCGTGGACGTAGAGCGAGGGGGGAAGTAGTTAAAGAACGGAGCAAGAACGTAAGGGAACTCCAAGCCCTTCGAGCGATGGACGGTGAGAATACGCACCGCGTCCTTATCCGATTCCAATCGGCGCGCACTGTCGTCGAGCGCGGTATCTCCGTGACGCATCGATGCGTTCAACCACTGGTCGACGAGGTTGAGTGAACTGGTAGCACTCAGTTCTCGGGCGAGGAGTTCACCCAGATGGGCGAGGTCCGTGAGGTGCCGTTCGGCGTCTCGACTCGAGGCCACCACGCGGAGCACGTCAGGTCGTCGTAGAAACCGCACGAGGGATACGACTCCCGTCGTCTCCACCTCTCGACGTAATTGAGCCAGGGTGGCGAGTAGATCTCCTTCATCGACGGACCGAAACCACGAGAGTGAGAGGACGTGAGTGAGGCCGACGTCGTCGGGTTCATTCAACGCCGCCACCAACTGGCCCACCTGGAAAGCCGCTTCGGTATCCAGAACAGAGTGGGAACTCTCAGAGACCGCAGGAACCCCGGCCTGACGCAGACGGCTCAGCACCCGTCGGCACTCATCGTTGCGACGGCAGAGGATCGCAATATCGCGGAGACCAACTCCCCGTCCGTGGAGATGGCGCACCACCTCCACCACGTCATCTACGAGCTCATCTCGACCACCGGAGCAAAACCGAAAGACGACCGCACTCGTATCTGCCCCGCTACTGAGTGCGTGGCGCGGAACGTCGGGACGAACGGGTCGAACCGGGAAGTAAGAGATTCCGGCCTCGGGGTCGTCGACGGTGTAGTGCAGGTTCGCTCCGCCGAAGAAGTCATTAATCCCCGCGACGACCCGGGGTGTCGAACGATAGTTCTCAGTGAGGTGAACCAGGGCCCCACGCGCGCCGAGGGAGTTCCGCACTGAGAGATAGGTATCAACACCTCCGGAACGGAATCCGTAAATAGCCTGCTTGGGGTCTCCCACCATGATTAGTCGAGTGCGCGCAGCTCCCCTGAACACTCGTTCGAAGATGCGCCACTGGAGGGGATCGGTATCTTGAAACTCATCAATCATCACTACTCGATAGAGAGAACGAAGCTCTTGAGTGAGACGATCCCCGTCCGGACCATCGAGACGCTCGCCCAGATCACTCAGTACATCCGAGAAGGATTGACGCCCCATGCGACGAGCTAACTCTCGAGCGCGTCGAACTGTCTCCTGCGCTAAGTGAGACTGCATCCGGGCCACCCGGTCCTGCGGGGTAAGGCCAGAGTCCGGGGCGGCGACCCGTACGACGGACGAGTCACTCGAGTCACTCCAACCAGAGTCGTAGAGAGCCCGGGCGACCTCGTAAATCGTGGCGAGTCGTCCCGCGAGTGACTCTCCGGCGACCTCGACGAACTCCGCTAGCTCCTCCGGGTGGCCGTGAGACCATCGGGCCACCACCTCTCGAACCGCTCGCTCAAGAAGCGGTACGGGATCACCCATTCCCTCACGTAGAGTCGTCGAGCGTTGGGCGGCGAAGGAGTGAAACGTTCGTGCGTCCAGTTCGTCCACCCGCTGACGAGCCCACCGAGCCCGCGCCATATCCTCCTCACGCGAGCCCCCGGTGATCCAGCGTTCGTGAAAGGGGGCCATCCAATTCAGACTGTGGTCGTCGCGCTCGAAGGCGTCGACAATATCGTCCAAGCGTTGGCGGACGCGAGCGCGTAGCTGTCGAGCGGCGTCACGGGTGAAGGTCACGAGGAGAATCTCGCGGGGTTCCACGTCTTCTTCGATCAACAGTCGGGCGCTCAGGTGAGCGAGGGTCCAGGTCTTACCCGATCCCGCACTCGCCTCAATAAGCAGAGGGTGGGGTACGGCGTCCACTCCCTCCAGAGACAACGGAGAGGTGGTCGGAGAAAAGTCGGTGGTCACGTCGTCAGCACCGTATTCCACGGCACCCGCTTAAACGGAGTCCACGTCACCCGCTCCACGAGTGCCTTGAGGTGCTCTTGGGCCCGGTCTACCACTCCTCCCCCGAGGTCGAGTAACTCCGAATAGTCCGACTCCCCCACCAATAATTTGACCACGTCCTCCCCCCTCGAGTCGTCGTTAAAGGAGTGTTCGGCACTCCATTCCTCCTCGGGTGAAGTCGACCTACCCGTGATGGCGCTGGACGATAGGAGGGCTGAACGGGGGAAAAAAGACGGCACCGCGTGGTGACGATTGTCGTAGAGGGCCACCCACTCGCGTACCAGATCCGTAGCGTCATCAACCGACTCCAGCCGCGCCACGACTCCGGGGTGGTGCCAGGCGGAAGGGCCTTCAGCGGCGCGCGACTTCGGGTCCTGAGCCTTCACCCCAAGGGGAGAGAGACTGACGACGCTCACGGGTTCGCCCAACTCCCACGTGAGCAGGGAGCACCACACCGCAACGTCGAGAGCCCCTACTCCGAGGGACTTTCGTAGGTGCGGGAGGAGGAGGAACACGCCCCCGGACCCGGTATAGAGATGGAGAGAGCCTCGCACCAGGTCGCGATGATCGAAGGAGGAGCGTCCGTTCTGGCTCGCCGAATGAGGTCGGGCCCCGAGTCGAGTGAGGCCGCCTTCGATATCGAGGACGAGATCTCGCACCGAGTCCAGTTGCAAATCATGAGTTGCGAGGGGTCGTAGTGGTTCGGCCACGCTACCGAGGGGACTGTCGGCCGTCTCGAGTACAGGAGAACCCCCAGCCCACAAGCTCTCGAAGTAGGCCTGACGTACCCGATAACGATCGAGAGAATCCTCAATCCGCCACGGGGGAACAGCCCGTGCCTTCTCCACGGAGCGCCGCGTGTGAGCACCCGCAAAAGTTTCCCGCGCGAAAACCGCGTGGGGGTGACGAAGGAAATAGATGAGTTTCTCAGCGTCGATCTCCGCGTCGTCACGAGGACTCGTCGGAAGTGCAAGGTCGGACCACCACCACGTGTCACGCGGCTGGTGTACTCGTTGCGCCACCTCAGTCGCGAACGGGTCAAAGAGGAGGGGAGACCGGTACGAGGCAAACCCCTCACGGGGTGGGACCCGCTCAGCGGACGAGTAACTAGAGTGCGGATGCGTGACGAGGGTGGCTTCGGCACGCACATCGTCTATCACCGACGACCACGGTTGTACGCTCCCGTCAACGACGCTGCGCGAAGACGTGACGAGCGCGAGACGGGTGTTCGTCGAGGCCCACAACTCGGCGAGAGCGTTTAAGAGTTCTTGGCGAGGTTCGGGGTCGCCCAGCCGCGGAGTGAGGCCGACCAACGAGCCCTCGCGGGAGGGCAAGAGGTCGTCATCGACACCAATGACGACGGTCACCTCGTAGGGTGCGCTCGCCAGACTGTAGGGGTCCACGACGTGAATCCCCCCGCGATCGTAGAGCGTTCGCCGACTGGTCCCCGATACAAACCAGGCGACCAAATCCCGAACGGTGGGCCAGTCGAGATCCCGGTGGAGCCACCGAGTGGCTGCCTGCAGGTCGCGCAAAATCTGCTCTGGTCCCTCATCTCGTTGATCCTCGTCACGGGGCACCGAGGCCACCAAGGGCTCCAGCCACTCCAGCCAACCCGCGAGAGCCCTCCGCTGGGTAGCCGACTCGCGAAATCGTTCAATGAACGAGAGAAAGTCCAACAACTTCGTGATGATATCGAGGTCCGTGGGGGTTCCGAAGGGGTGTACTCCCAACCACCCCCCCTCCGGCTCCAGCGCGGTCGATAGAGCCACCCGATCAAAGAGTCGGCGCCACGTCCCGCGATCATCGTTCGGTCCGTAAACCCCGAGACCCTCTCGAGATGGTGCGTCCCAGCCCATCGTGACCCAGCCCTCGCGCGCGAGATGACGAGCTCGAGTCGCACCTTCACTTTCGAATCCCATGCCGTGGGCGAGCCGGGGATCACTCAAAACCCCCGCGACGTCCTCGACGGTGAGATCCCCCGAGACGAGGTCGACGAGGCGAAGTAGCGAATCCCCTCGCTCACTGACTCGGCTTCCTCCCCCGTCAGCTCGCTCGTAGGGTACCCCGGGCATCTGCGAGGTGGCCGGAGAGAAGGCGACATCCACCAGGGGCCCGGCCGCGTCGGGGTCCATCGTGACTACCCGAATCTGTTCAAGTTCGAGAGTCGGATCACCCAGCGCCTCGAAAACAATGTCGCGCGCCGCATCCACTTCACGAGCGAGCCCCACCGCAGCGTGAACTTCGAGAACGGGTGCGCGGAGTGCGTTTCCCACCCACTCCGGAGTCACCCCCAGAGCCGTCGTCCACAAACCCACCCCGTCCTTACCTCGACGCGCCCACCGATTACGGGTCGACATTTCCCTCGACGTGGACTCCGGTGCGGTTGGTGATACCAGGTAGATCCCCACCTCCACCTGGTCGACCAAATCAGCGACCATCGACAGTCCGAGTGCTCCGAGGGGAGACTCCGGCGCGGCGAAGACATCGAAGCCGTCAAGGAGTGGTCCGCGCGCTCGTAGTGAACCACTTCGGTAAGCCTCGAAGGGAGTGGCGAGTCCACGCCGTCGCCGCTCTTCCACCACGCGGCGCTCCGGTTCCAGTGCGTCGCGCCCGAGGATGTCGTCCAGTTCCTCCCCCCGGTGCGAGATCCAGGTCGCCAGACGCTGACCACGCGCCCGGGCACTAGCCGGATCGATGCGCCCCTCCCCCCACTCCAACAGACTGAGTCCGAGAGCCCGGGCGCCCCATACTTCGTAGTCCTCCGGCGAGTCGTAGAGAGCCAACTCCACGAGTCGAGACCAGTACACCGTAAAGAGCTGGGCCACGACGCCGCTCGAGCCGGGGCGGGACGGATGAGCAAGGAATCGCTCTAACCACCCCGACATCGACGAGGACGGGACGACCACTGTTTCCCGCGTAAATGGCCCCTCGCGACGTCGGTGTTGGGCGTAATGTGTCGCCAACTCCCCCAGGTGAGCCGCGACGGCGAATCCGCGAAGAGGCATGGCTCGACACTACCGAGGGGCTCCGACACGGAGCCATCACTAAAAGGTGGTTAAGAAGGCTCGAAGGCCTTAGAGAAAGGGTAAAAAGTACCCCTAGCATTTCTCCGAAGGGAGTTTCTCATGCGTCGGCTGCTCATCACGAGTGTTCTCACGAGTGTGGCATTCGTCACGTCTCCGCACGCTGGAGCATCGTCGACCATCTCTCTGCAGATTCCGCTCTCGACCGCCGCCCACATTCTCGGCCACAACTGTCACGGTATCCAACAACAGGACTTCGCGAGCACCCTCGATGCCGAGGAAAGCGCCGTATTCGGTGCGGTCTACCTGCAAACGAACTGCAGCCAGGGCTCCAAGTCCCACATCTTCCAGACCTGGGTTTCGGCACGGTGGTCCTACTCGGGTGGTCTCGAGGCGATCGGTCCGATGTACAACCCTCCTTCGAACATCAATCTGGCTGCTCGACACAGTGACGACTACGGAAACGTCCTGACTGACACTCTCTCGGGTCCCGCCGGCTGTTCGGTGGCCGCAGTCAATACGTGTCACTACCGTGCCTCTCTCCAGTGGTCCGCGATTCCGAAGCCGACGAATCTCGCCGTTCAACAAAACGGGGACTCTCTCGTTGCGACGTGGACGTCAGAGGATCCGAGCGCCGGCTTAAACGTGGTGACCGTTACCACTCCTCACAAGGTGATTCGCCTCACCACCCCCACGGAGAAGATCGTGATTCCCGGAGTGGTACCCGGAACTCGGTACTCGATTAACGTCTCCACCCTTCCGTTGGGGCACCAACTCAGTGACCACGAAGGGGTGTCCGAAAGCGCGACAACCAGTATCGTGAGCCAGCCCGCGACGATTATCGCGACTCCCCCGAGTACGGTCTCCTCCGATGGCGCTGATAGTCATCTCGCCAGAATCACTTGGTCGGGTGGCCAAAGCGGCAACAGTCGGAGTGACGGTCAGCAAATACGTTTCTTCAGTTCCGCCTCGGATCCGACCCCGGTGTCCACAGTGACCGTGTCGGGCACCTCCCACACCTGCCACGCCCCCAACCCGGGATCCGAATGGTGGGTATCGATTCGGACTCACAACCAGGCGGGGTGGAGCCCGTGGTCCCCTCGAGTCCACGTCAGCGTCCCCGCCTCATCTGACCACTAAGTCGACCCTCGCCCCGCGCTAACCATCCTCCTTAAGGGGCGACGAAACTCCGCATCGAGAGAGAACCCATCGTGCACCCCTCCACGAGAGTCTGAAGGGTGACCCCATCGTGGTCGGCGAGTCCAGCGAGATACGCCAGGGGTAGAAAGTGATCAGGCGTGGGAACCGCCAAACGGTAGTCGTCACTATCGACGACGTCACCCAGTTGGGAGGGCCGTGAGGTCATCACGGTGGCCACGTCGTGATCGAATCGCTCGGCCCAGTCGTATCCTTGATCCAGTGATCGCCAGGCAATGGCGCGTAGGTTGTGCACCACGTTGCCCGATCCCAGGATCAGAACGCCTTCGTCACGCAAGCTCGACAGGCGAGCGCCGAGGTCGAGGTGGTAGTCGAGGGGTTTGGACGCGTCGATCGCCAGTTGAACCACCGGGACGTCGGCGTCCGGGTACATGTGCGCGAGGACCGACCACGTTCCGTGATCGATTCCCCACGTCTCGTCGTCCAGTCCGACCCACACCGGATCGACAATCTCAGCGACTCGGCGAGCAAGCTCCGGCGAACCCTCGACCGGATAGTCAAAGTCGGCGAGTTCTTGGGGAAAGCCGTAGAAGTCGTGGATGACGCGGGGATGACTCATTGAGGTCACTACCGTGGCGTTGATGTACCAGTGGGCGGAAATAGCAAGGATTGCTCGCGGACGTTCGATGGAGAGGGCGAACTCGCTCCACGCCCGAGTGAAGCGATTGTCCTCGAGAGTATTCATGGGACTGCCGTGGCCCACAAAGACGGCCGGTGTGCGTGACACGGTTCTCCTTTTAGTTGACGTATCTACTATATCGGACCTAGATGAAACATCAACCAGCCCCGGTAGACTCGACTCGTGAGTACCCGCTGGTTGGACCCCGAGGAACTCGCCACCTGGAAGAGTTTGTCGCTGATGCACCTTCAACTGAGCGCCCGACTCGGTCAAACTCTGGCCGAGTACGGAGTCTCCCTCCAGGACTACATCGTCATGGCGTCGCTCTCCGATCGTCCTGACGGGCGGTGTCGGATTGTCGAACTGGCGACGGAGTTGGGGTGGGAAAAGAGTCGTCTCTCCCACCACCTTTCGCGTATGTGCGAACGACAACTAGTGGAAAAGGTCCCTTGCCCCATTGACCAGCGCGGGGTCTTCGTAGTGCTGACCTCAACCGGACAAGAAGTGCTGGCCCACGTCGCCCCAGTACACGTTGACGATGTTCGCCACTTCTTCATCGACCTCACGAGTTCGACCGACCGCCAACACCTGCGCACGGTGGCCGAAGCGGTTCTCCAACGCCTGGCCGATGAGTCATTCGACACATGATTGTCATATTTTTGTTTGTAAAATAACGAGATGGCGAAGCGTCACCTTGGGTCGCCACGGTGGCGAGGGATTCTTTCACCCTCCATAGTTTTCATTGTCATTACCCTTCTCGCTTTCGCCAACCTGGCGACGTGGTCCCTCACCGATCCCCTGGTTTCTGCGCCCGACGAACAGAGTCACATCATCACCGCGGTCGCCCGAGACCACTTCAGTGTCGCGACCCCCACCGCCGGCAACAAGGTGACGGTCACCGTTACCGTGCCTGCCTCTATCGCCTACACCACCGTCTACCCCGACTGTTGGCACTTCTACACCCAGATTCCCGCTACCTGTTCTCAACCCTTCCCGACGTCCCAAACACCCACGCTGATTACCACCTACACCGATCACTACCCGCCCCTCTACTACACCCTGGTGGGAGTCGCGAGTTGGTTCTCCGAGACGACGGGGGGCATCTACGCCATGCGTCTCATAAGTTCCCTGCTCGGAGCGCTCATGCTGGGTCTCGCGGCGTACGCGATTGCGAAGTGGAGCCGTCGACGAGGACTCTGGCTAGGAGTCGTGGCCAGTCTCACCCCCCTCACGTGGTTCCTCTCGTCATCGGTGAATCCGAGTGGCTTCGAGATCATGACTGCCATCTGTTTCTGGACCCTGATAGCGATCTGGGGGTTGGACCATCCCGATGAGGTGCCGCGGGGACTCGCGACGTGGGTCGGCGTGGTCGCGAGCGTCTTCGTCCTCATCCGCGGACTCTCCCCTCTCTGGGTGGGACTGGGCGCCCTCTCACTCTTAACTCTCGTCGGCCCCGTCCGCCTTTTCCGGCAAGTTCGTGAGTCGCGCCATCTGCAGATCGTGGCGGGAAGTGTCTTTCTGCTCACCCTGGTTGCTACAGCCTGGATTATCACCCAAGGGACGCTCAACATCTTGCCGGTCGGGGCGCCAGTGACGAAGAACGCCAGCCTCCTCACCATCCTTCACGACGTGCTCGGTACCGTCCAATTCTGGATTCGCGAGTCGGTTGGAGTACTCGGCTGGGTCGACACGACCCTGCCTCACGAGGTCTACCTCGCCTGGTATTTCGTCATTCCCCTGATCCTCGTGGTCGCGTTACTTCGGGGTCAGTGGAACCAACGCATCGTGGTCGCAGCCCTCGCGGGGCTCGCCGTTGCGATTCCCGTCACTCTGGTCACGCTGCACGCACGTCAACTAGGAGTCGTCTGGCAGGGTCGTGACTCAATGCCCCTCGCCGTGGGGGCCGTCATTATGGCCTCCGCCGTGGCCACCCCGGTTGTAACGAGGGCCAAACACGTGGTCCAGCTGGCTGAGGTAGCGATGACGGGTGGACTGATTGCTCTCTTTTCTTGGGAAAATGCGCTGAGTTTCTACACGAATCTGCGTCGCTACGCGGTGGGGCGTGATGGTCCGGCCACCTTCTTCCTTCACCACCTCGGTTGGTCTCCCCCCATTGGTCAGGTCGGGAGCCTCGTTCTCGACGTGCTCTTCACCGGAGCGTTCGCGGGGGTCATCATCGTGTGGCTCTGGTTCACCCAGCCCAAATCGCGGAGTCACTCCTCGCCAAGGCTTAGGTAGACTCCCAACGCACGGGGTAAACCCCCAGAGACGACGGAGATCCCCGGCCCATGCCTGATAAGTCCTCGCGAGAGCCGGTGTCGGCGACCCACCAAGCCCACACCCTGCGCTCCAATGAAGTCACGGTCCTTCGAGAGACGCTCAAGGTCTACGAAATCGAAGCCAACGGGACCGAGATGGTGATGGCTCAGATGCGGGGAATCACCGACTCCCGTTTCTACCCCCTGGTTCTACTCTTCTTGAAGCTCACCAACTTTGCGGAGATTCGGGCGCGACACCTCCTTCGTCGACCGGCGCCGTCTGGCCCCGTCACACCCCCCCGGGTGCCCGCTCGGCCCGAAGAAGTCGCCGTGACCACCGGACAGGATCTCACCCTGCCGGTTGAACCCGACGACGTTGCTCCGGTGGAGGTACCACCCCGCTACGTGCGCGCCCTTCGACACCTCGTGCACGCCTTGAAAGTCGCCCTGCGGGGGAATTCTCGACGTACGAGTCCACGGCTCGAGGCCAACCCGTACTACAACTGGAACGCCATCTACCGCCAAATGAACGACGGGGTTCGCAAGCACCTGCGCCGTCGAATGGAGCTCTTCACCCGCGACACCCAGTTCTCGATCGTGATGGCGACCTACAACACTCGTCCCGAGTTTCTCCGGGAGGCCATCGACTCCGTCCTCGATCAGCTCTACCCCCACTTCGAACTCATCATCGCCGACGACCACTCGCCCGATAGTGAAGTCCGCGAAATCGTGAAGGAGTACGTCGCCCAAGACTCCCGAGTGCGCTTAATTGAGAGGGACGCCAATGGAGGCATCTCCGCCGCCACGAACGATGCGATTGCCGCGGCATCGAACGATTGGCTCGTCTTCCTCGACCACGACGACACCCTGGTGGAACACGCTCTCTTCCAGGTCGCCCTGGCTATCGAAGAGCACCCCAACGTAGCCCTGCTCTACTCCGATGAGGACAAGGTGAACGAGGCCAACGAGCCGTTCATGCCCTACTTCAAGAGCGATTTTGATCCCCTTCTTCTCCTCGGACAGAACTACGTCTGCCACCTCACCACGGTTCGCCGGGACGTGGTGGAAGAACTCGGACGACTCCGTAGTGAGTTCGACGGGGCTCAGGACTGGGACCTTGTCCTGCGCGTGAGTGAACGAGTGGATCGCTCGCAGATTGTGCACATTCCCCACGTTCTGTACCACTGGCGGAGCCACTCGGGTTCGACGTCTCAGTCCAGTGAGGCGAAGCCCTGGGCCCTGCACGCCGGGCGCCGCGCCGTGGAAGACGCCCTCCAGCGTCGAGGAGTCGACGCCGAGGTCCGTGAGGTGGACAAGACTGGCTTCGCCCAGGTCGTGTACCACCTTCCGGACACTCCACCACTTGTGACCATCATGATCCCCACCCGTGACGGCAAGTTCTTGGGTGATTGCCTCCACTCGGTGCTGGAAAAGACCACGTATCCCAACTACGAGATTCTGGTGATCGACAACGGTTCAGAAAAGCCCCTCACCACCGCTCTTTTCAACGTCCTCGGTGATCGCATCAAAGTTCGTCGTGACGACAGTCCCTTTAACTACTCCGCTCTTCACAACCGAGCCCTCGATGACTGTGCCGGAGACGTGCTCGTCATGCTCAATGACGACACGACGATTACCGACGGAGAGTGGCTCACCCACCTCGTCGCGCAGCTCCTCCAACCGGGCGTGGGGGCCGTCGGCGCTCGTTTGCTCTACCCGGACGGGCGCATCCAGCACGCCGGAGTGGTACTCGGACCTAACGGGCTGGCGGGTCACGTGGGTCAGTTTCACGACGGCCACGACAAGGGGTACTTCGGACGCATTGCCTTGGCCTCAGAGTTTCAGGCAGTGACCGCCGCGTGTCTCGCCGTTCGACGCGAAACCTTCGAAAAGGTCGGGGGCCTCGACGAACGTTTGAAGGTGGCCTTTAACGACATTGACTTCTGCCTGAAAATTCAGGCCACCGGACTCAAAGTTACCTACACCCCTCTAGCGACCCTCATCCACCACGAATCCGTCTCTCGGGGATCCGATCAGCACGGTGAAAAGTACCAGCGCTTTATCGGTGAACTGGTCACCGTGCGGGATCGGTGGGGCTTCGAAATCGCCCGGGACCCTTACTACAACCCGAACCTCTCTTTTCACCACGGGCTCTTCCACTTGGCCTACCCGCCGCGCGTGACACCCTGGTACACGGGAATCGAGTAGTTCAGGACTTAGCCCAGTAGGTCTCCGAATCGCGAGCCCGAGCCAGCGCGTCCGGGTCGTCTAGACCCGGAGCCATCGCCGCACTTCCTCCGCCTAACACTTCGAAATGATCGATGTTGAGGAGGCGGATCCAACTCTGTTGACCCATCGTGAGGCTGATAAAGCCCGCCAACTCCACCAACTCCTCTTCGTTGAAGTGTCGAGAGAGTCGCGCCCAAAAGCCGTCGTCCGGGTTAAGACGCCACGTGATGGCTTCGGCGTAGGACAACGCCGCTCGCTCCTTCTCGGAGTACTGCTCGGAACTCTCAAAGTTCAGCAGTTCATCGAGTTTTCCCTCTCCAATTCCCGCCGCGCGCGCCTCGAGTGATCGCTGATTGCCGCAGTACTCACACTTCACCGACCGTGAGACGTAAACCCGACAAAGTTCCTTGATCTCGTGAGCCACCAGCCCGGAGCGAAACAGTTTCTGCCAGGCGTCCTCGAAGGCCCAGAATGCCCCCAGCG
>VFSW01000219.1_pt1 | contig 80335 bp, 83 predicted proteins | sample 5358111 | NCBI WGS metagenome assembly VFSW01 (sample SAMN11554181, study PRJNA540505) | mine drainage metagenome | isolation source: sediment from site ElyBrook_90M | place: USA: Ely Copper Mine, Vershire, VT | collected 2017
CTTGCGTTTACGATACATCGGCCTAGTGACTTGGGTTGAAATCCCGGCGACCGCATTTAACTATAAGTTCAAATCCCTTACACCCTCTATTCTTCTCTGAAGCATGCAGAAGCTAATCACGGCTCACGATATCCACCACTACGAGCAGAGATTAGAGCATGCCCTTGCCGCCCTCGCCTCCGACAGGTCGATCTCTAAGAAAAACAGGGAGATGATCCTTGCCTACATCAAGTTTCGAAATGCACAGGGACTATCAATTCCTAGACAAGTAAGATATCTCTTCAGTCTGCGAAAACTTGCCAGGCTCATGGATGGAAAATGCTTCACGGAAGCTACGAGGGACAATCTTGTAAACGTTGTTTCTTCAATCGAGAGCGAGGATACACAGTATGATACAAAGCGGACTGAGAAAGAGTGCATCAAGTGCTTCTTTCGGTGGCTCAAGGGAGGTGACGAAGGTGATGAGTATCCCTCCGAAGTAAAGTGGATCAAGAGCAAGAGGACGAGGAACCACTCGATTCTTCCTGAGAACCTCGTGACTGAGGACGAAGTCAAGATAATGGCAGAGTCGTGTCCGAACCCCCGGGATCCGGCTCTCATTTTGCTCATTTATGAAACCGGAGGTAGAATCGGAGAGGTGCTCTCGCTCACCGTAGGAGCAGTCTCTTTCGATAAGTACGGTGCTGTCCTAACCGTTTCCGGAAAGACTGGCGGTCGCAGGGTCAGGATCATCTTCTCTGCGATGGCCCTAGCTAACTGGATGAATCATCATCCTGCAAGGAATGATCCCGAAGCTCCTCTTTGGACGAGTTTCGAAAGCGTTGGCAGTCCAAGACGTCTAGAGTACTTCGCATGTAGGAAGATGCTCAACGAAGCAGCTCACCGCTGCAGGATAAACAAACGAGTCAACCCTCACTCCTTCAGGCATGCCAGGGCCTCGACTCTAGCAAACGTGCTTACTGAGGCTCAAATGAACGAGTATCTTGGGTGGATCCCCGGCTCCAGGATGCCCGCAGTTTATGTTCACCTGTCAGGGAGGAACGTGGACAATGCTCTCTTCAAGCTCAATGGAATCAAGACTGAGAAGGAAGTAAACCAGGAAGAGCGCCCGTTAAAGCCGCTCCAGTGCGAGCGTTGCCGGGAAGTTAATCCTCCAACTAACAAGTTTTGCGCTAGATGCGGAGCACCGCTGGATTTACAGACGGCAATCAAACTTCAAAATGCGCAGGAGCACACAGATGATGCAATGGCTAACCTCTTCAAAGACCCCAAATTTCGGGACATCGTGGAAGCTTTCATCGCAAATCAAATGAGCTAACTTTTTGCACTTTTCTTGGATCGAGTCTTCTTCTCGTTCTCCTTCGCTAGTCTTACCTTATCCATGATTTCAAGGAGAGTCTGACGCCAAGGTGCAAGATGCTTTCTGATTTCCTCCGGTATCTCCGATTCAATGTCAGCTCGCTGCGAAGCCAAATTAGATTGAAATTAATTTCCTCTTTTAAGAAGATAAACAATTCTTGGATTCGTTAGGAAGTTAAACCCGTTATACCCTAATTGAATTCACTGCCAATTGGCAGGAATAAATAAGGAGTCTTGAGTTACATCAAGACTAGTCTTGCAGGATAACACGCTTGTCTCTTTGACGGGGGACGAAAAGAAGCTGAAGCAGATTATTCAGCACGTCCTCCTGGAGAGCGGGATCCTTTCCATTCCGCCTTACGATGGAAACAAGAAGTACAACATCAAGAGCGAAGTCGAGTGGAACACATGGTGCACGCGATACGTCTTGCGTAACTTCCGAAAGGAAGTGCTCCAGAACGGAAGCAATGGCTCGGGTCCTAAAGTGAAAAGCAACTCTAGGAATTCACGAGGGAAAGTGCCTTCAAAGCAAGACTCTTGACTTGGGTCTTGCCCCTTGTCCTATACTACTATAGGGGGAATAGTCTTGATCTAGTCTTGCCAAGACTAGTCTTGTAAGATCAAGACTACCCGCTAGATCGTGCTCAAATTTCTTCATTAAGCCGTCCTCGATGAGCATTTTTCTTCTCAGCCGAGTCTTGCTTGCTTTGGTGGGGTAAGTTCAATCTTCGACAAGTCCACTCCGTTTTCCTCCAAGATTCGTCTCAATGTTCCTTCGCCAAGTATTCTAGACGCAGCGATGTAGTTTCGTTCTGATAGCAAATGCTCCCTCGTTCTGATTCCCTTATCGAAGAGCATCCTCGCTCTGTAGCGACCCACCTCTCTGAGGCTAGCAAGACTGAGCAATTCTTCTTTGACACCCTTTTGCACCCGGCGCAAAACTACGGAAAGGGATGCCGCGAGCTGACCTTCATTCAATGCTTCCGCTATCGCCTTCAATGAAGCTAGCAACCACTCCGCGTTATCTTGGGCTGTTCGAAGGTCCCCAGACCCGATGTTATACGATTCAAAGATCTGTTTGTCTTCAGTTTCTTCAATGTAGTCGTAGAGCACCGCAGCTCCTTCAAGCGCAGTCTCAAATTTCATGCAGCTATCGTCGAGGAGTAGATTAGAAGAATCTAGGTCATAATCAACGTAATCCAAGTTGATTGAACGGAAGTTCCAGTCTTGCATGCTACAGACTAAATGCAGCCACCCAGCCGGATGAATCTTTTCCCACCTTGCTAGCCTTTTCTTTGCTTCGAAGAAAGCGAACTGAATATTTTCGAATGAGGCAGGACTGATGTACATTTGACTGATTCTTCGACCGAGTGAAGTTGCGACAAAGTTTCCATGCTGATGGTCCTTTCTTATCAAGTCGTATTTTACCAGAAATTCAAAGCATTCCGTGAGTACCTTATCGTATACTTCTTGGTCAATTTGACCGGATCTTATTCCAAAACTAGCAGAGAAGAAATTCACAATATATTCACGGTTCACCCCGTTCGTCTCCTGGCAGATTTCAGCGAGCATGTGCGCAAGCAGTGCAGTTCGAGTGAATAGCTTAGATTCTATCTCTTCGATCGGTTTCCGCAGATACTCCATCAGATGATCTTCGTCTTCTTCCTCATCATTGTCCTCTTCCATGTTGCCATTCGAGTCAAACTGCGAAAGAGTTGGAGCGGTACTCTTCACCTTCTTCTTGGTCCTCTCCTCTCCTACTAGAACCGCTTCGCCATAGGAATCATATACTCTCCTGCCAGCTCTCCCTGCCATGTTCTCAAACTCCCACCTGGGTATCTCAGTGCTCCCCTCCCGTGTCCACCTGTTTATTGTCTGAATTATGACACGCCTCGCTGGAAGATTTAGACCGGCGGCCAAAGTCGGAGTACATGCAACCACTTTGATCAGAAATTTCCTAAAGCCGTCCTCGACGATCTTACGTAACGCCGATGACATTCCTGCGTTATGGAAGGCCGTCCCACTGCGTATACAAGAAAAGAGCACAAGAGTCTCGTCAGCGTTCTGTTCCGAGGAATCTAGCGCCTTCGAAGATGACTCAACGAACTCTACGAGAGCTCCCTTTTGCTCATGTGTCAGGATTTTGGTTTGAAGAATATTGCCAAGGTTCTTTGCCTGCTTTACTGTCTCTGCCCTGCTCCTAGCAAAAATCAAAGCTTGCCCCCCTTCATTCAAGATATCAATTGCTAAGCTTTGAATGGCCGCTTCAATCCCCGGCGAGTTTACAATACGCGCAGTACCATCACTGAAGGATATTGCTCCCCCGACTTGTCTTCCACACCCCTTGTCCTTGCACTTTGGAGTTAATCTTGCTGAAATAGAGCCGCAATTGTGCTTTACGACTTTGGACCAAGAGAACACACCTTCCTTAAGTGGCACAGCTCGCCATTTGCTTTCGATAAAATCTGCGTCCAGCCATCTTGCGAAATCTCGGACATTTGGCATGACTGCGCTGAGCAAAAGAAGACGGGCGTCAGGATATCTTTGCCTTACTCTAGTCAGCATGCATTCTAGAGCAGGGCCCCGTTCTGTGTCGGTGAGCATATGCGCTTCATCGACAACAACGACTCCGACTTCTTTCAGCCAATCCGGTCCCTTCCTCGACATACTGTCAAATTTTTCATATGTACTAACAATAATGTCGTAATCCTTGAGACCCTCCTCTTTTGATTCATAGTCGCCAGTCCTTACTGCAACTTTGAGATCGTACTTTTCCTTGTACGCTTTGAAGTCAGTATATTTCTCGGTGGCTAGAGCTCGAAGCGGCGTCAGATATACCGCCTTCTTCCTTTGGATCAGGAGTGTCTCGACGATACCAATTTCTGCGATCAGAGTCTTGCCAGAGCCAGTTGGCGCGGAGACAACCAAACTACGAGCATCCTCAGTTTTCACGAGATAGGGAATCGAGTCGAGCTGCGGAGGGTTTAGAGTCTCCATTCCCTTGAATTTGAGAAACTCTTGAATGTAATCCGGTAGCTCTTTGCTCAAGATTCAGTGATCCACTTGGTTGCTATCATGTGATACAAGTGCGTAAAGTATCTTTTGTATTCTTAGATAGCAGTTTCTCTATTTACTTTGTCATTAAGATATTCTTCAATCGTTTTGAAGGCAGCCTTTAGAGAATCAAGCAAATTAATCGCTCCTTCCTATTTCTCACCCAACTTACTGCTCCGAAATTGGCGTGCTTGAGGGGATACTTATCTCATCTTCCGTTGGAATGTAGATTCCACTTCCCACTCTCTTTGCAAATCCGAGAGGATAAAGCTCCATGAGCAACGATCTGATGGTGACATAGATGAATTTGAAAGCTTTTTACGAGAAAATAAAGGAGAGAACGGTGTTTGACTTCTGAATCGATCTCCATAGTGTCTAATGTATTTGCTGCGAACATGCCTTTCGACAAACCAATAAGCAATTTCGATTTTTTCAAAGTCGAAGGAATCACTTCAGATCGCGACCGCTTCAAGTTAATTGGTCGAGCCGTTGACGAAGTGCAGCGAAGACATCTGGGGAGTTCGTTCGCCCAGTATACACCATCCAAGAGTGAGAATTATGTTATCGGCTTCCTTCCTCACGGGCCCACTTTGTCTGAATTTTTAATTGGAAATGACATTACTTTGAGATATATCGGCAAAGGAGAACTCGGTCCCACGCCTTCCGCAAGACGAGCATTGACTGATCTACTCAACAAGACTAAAGCGAGGGAACTTCGGCGCAATCTATGGTCTATAGGTGGACATCGATTCTTCTCAAAGACAGGAAAAGACCTAAGCAACGTTGGCAGATATCGCGGGACAAATCTCCTGATGTTCAGAGGCCCTTTCTATCGTTACAACTTTCTATCAAACAATCAAATAGTAATGAGCATGGATAGCTCAACCCATTACGTCAGTTCTATACCATTCTTGAGAGAAATTAAAGATCGGGGAGGCCTCGAATCGTTACGAGATGAGATCCAAAATCTGCGCGAACAAACGAAAAACTCAAGGAAGAAATTTGTTGGAGTTCACTTCTATTATGACCTTGCCAAAACTGATGTGGCCGTAGATGATGTAGATCCGAGACCGATCTCTAAGATCAGTCTATCCAAATCTATGATTGTAAAAGGTGTTGAATGTAGAACTGTGGCAGACTATCTAAAAGCTCAGTATCGAGAGAATCCCGAGATATCTAGGCTTGATGAGTCTCAACCTGGCTTGAAACAAGGAGATTTCACGTTTGCGCCACAGTTTCTCTATAAAACCGTCGAATTAGGACACATTCCGGATCGTGTTCTGAATGATGAGACTTTCTTCATAGATAGTGCTCCGAGTAGATTCAGAGACGATCAGAAGCCTGCCAAGATTCGTTGGGATAAAATAAACCAATATTACTCCCAATATGGTTTCCAATACGCTGATCTAGGTCCAGCCCAACTAAAACTCGAGGGTCCTCTTGATTTTGATATCTCCAATCACTTTGTGCCACCGAAATTAATGGCAAAATCTGGAGATGTTGTGACCCCGGATTTGATCGAGACCTCCCTTTCAAAAGGGCTCTACCAAGATCCGCGGATTGACACGATCTGCCTTTTCTCGAGTGCGGACAGCAGGTTAAGTTCAGAGTTTTACGATGAAATGAGAGACTTTGCTCGTGATAAGTATGGGTTCAAGTTTCCTTCTAATCCCCTTCCACTGGAGAAAGACATTCCGAGAATGAAAAACCAGCTTCGAAGTCACGTTTCTCAAAGTGATCCACGCCGAACTTTTGTTTTGGGAATAATTCCTGTAGCCTCTACTTTGCATGGAAGTTTCACAAATGCTTGCGGAGAACTCAAACTCGCTTCAAAGTGTGTTACCATGCCAGTTGTAGAAGACGTAGTACTTTACGGAAAGAAATTTTATCTAAGAGGTACAGTAGCATCCATCTTGGCTCGAGCCAATGGAATCCCCTGGATTCTACACGATCAGCTCCATTACGGTTGTTATGCAGCCGTAGATGTAGGAAGGGCCCAAGCTGAACATTGGGCGATGAGCATTGTATATGATCAATCAGGAAAATACGACGTGAAACAAGGCAAGCTCATTGTTGGAGAAGATCTAGACGAGCAGAGCGTAAGAGCGTGCATTGAAGAAGCTTTCAGCTACGCGCCCAATTCCCAGTCTTTGATTTACCTTAGAGATGGAGATGTCTTTGAATCGGAACGAAGAATGTTTGAAAAGGTGATCACAGACTTTTCAAGCTACGCCAACGTAGCAATTGTTTCGATTAAGAAACTAGTGCCGTATAGAATCTTTAGAAAACTCGGCTCGCGAATAGCAAAACCTCTTTCCGGTGATTATTATTTCCTCGACGAATTTAACGGAATACTATGCGCCGCGGGCGGAGATCTGTACAAACATGGAATGCCGAAGCCTATAGTTGCAGAAGTGATCCCGATCAGGGGAAAGATAGATCCGAAACTAGTCTTAGAAGACTGTTTCAGGCTCTGCTACCTTAACTGGAATAATCCCGGCAAAAGTTTCTCGGTCCCTGCCCCAGTACGACTTGCCCACGAGCTCGCAAGGGAACTAAGTCTTGGTATCAGAAGATACGGGGCTCCTTTCTAGCGCAGAAACTAATTTTCTCGAAAGTTCCGTAATTTGTTGGTCTGTAATCTGTCGCGCATCATTATCTATTGATGCCCAAGATGAATAGAATATTGCGTTCGCTTCACTAAGATTAGTCATTCCCAAAGAGCTGAATCCTTGTCGGGGAACGGTTCTAATAGCTCGCGGATTCGGAAAAGTAACTTGTCGTGCTTGCTCGGAAATAGAATCCAAGGACCAAGAAATCTCTTCTTCTTGCCATCCTTCAACAAAAGCAGAATCAGAGACATCACGGACGTCCGCTGCTTCGTCAAAGAAACCTGATTCGTCCAGGACTCGAGCCATGCATTCCAGGCGATATCTGTCAGTTGGATAAATCGCTGAAGTCATCCCTTGGATCGGAAACCTTGTCCAAAATTTGTTAATGAAAGAGAAAGGGTAGGAAGGGCCCATGATTCGAGTTGCGATGGAATCACATAACGCCTCTTCAACTCTGTTTGAAATCACCTCCGGACGAAGGTTAGAGGACCAGGGGAGATTAGCTGAAATCCGATCTACAGTGTCTCGGCTACTGAGCCAACAATGAGCTAATTCGTGAGCTGCTAGGGGCCAAAATAGTGCAGGATCGCCATAAGATACTGAAAGCACAAAGTATTGTTTTGAAAGTCTCAAAGTTTCATAGAAAGTAAAGGACCCTGTTGAGAAATAGCTCTCTCCAAAAAGAGGAAGGGGAACCGGGTTCAGATTTAGTTGGTTAGAGTAAAAACTAACGAAATTTGTAAAAGCCAACCATCTAGTGTCGTTTGAGCTGTTCTGCACTAGCTTTAGAAGACAGAGTTGATGAGTGAGTGAAGTAATCCCAACCTCTACTTGGAATAAATATGATTGCTTGACTTGCTGACTGACTGAAGTCGCTGCTCTATTAAGAAAACTCCTCAGTCTCTCCACTACTTCTTCTGAGTGTTCTTTGTATTGATTAAGAGGCTCAGTATTGGGAATCGACTCTGATTCATGAGTCAAAGAATTTAGCTGATCGCGAAGAAGCGGAAAAATCTGACGGTCTAAGGAAGAGTAGTTGATAGCGCTTCTATGCTCCTAGAGGTCATTCTCATGACGGTATCTAACACTTGACTCAAAACCTTTCGAGTCTCACCGGAAACTTCCGGATCTCTTCTTTTCAGATCTTCGAGTGCAACCAATATTTCTTTTTGAAAATCGGATGGATTGAGTCTGTTCCCCTTTTCTAAAGCTTCAGCGATTTGGAGCAAGAAGAAATCCTTCTGTTTTTCCCTAGAAGTCTGAGCTTTAGTTGCAATCTCCAATCTCTGCAGCAGGTTGTATGCTCGATCTATTCGATTTTGAAGCTCATTCTTCTCGATACTAGAAGGTCGGTCAAATGCATCCAAAGCATCCGTAATCGTTGAAAGGAGATCCATCTCTTTCATAGATTCCTTGGATAACTGCCAGACTCTTGTCATGGAAAAACACCTCTAATCTGGATATTGTTCAACTCTAAATATGTAGATCTTGCTATTATGACTTCTGAAAACGGGGTACGGGTCAAAAATTGGCCTAGTAGAAACTGCTGTAAATTATGTCTATTTGAAGGTTAATAACGGCTTTCTGAATGAATTCCATTCTCTCACGTATTAACCAAAGAACAAGTCTAAGAGGCATTTTTCGTCCTTTAAATAGCATCAACATGATACCCTTGACTTATCGGCTAAGAGATAGTCATTGGCTCAACTCCAGTCCGAGGTCTTCATGAATGATAGCGACGCCCTAGTAGCAATAAACCGCGTGTTTCCCTCGTTAAACCAAAGTCAAAAGGAAGCAATTCAGTCCGTCGATGGGCCTCTACAAATTATAGCTGGACCAGGCTCGGGCAAGACTCTGGTTCTGATTTTGAGGGCAATGTACCTTCTGCTTACTGGAAGGGCGGAACCAGATGAACTCCTAATCACTACCTTCACAGAGAAAGCCGCTTTTGAACTAAGAGACAGACTCAACGAAGTTGCGAGATTGGTAAATTACAAGGGAAGACTCTATGAAGTTCGGATGGGGACGATTCATTCCATTTGCGACGAATTCATTCGAAAATTCGTCGAGTACTCTCCACTAAAGAAGAACTATGATGTTTTGGATGACCTGTCGCAATCACTCTTCATCAATGATCACTTCGATGAAGTCTTCCCTGATGACTCCAAAATATCCGAGAAATATTTGGGAAGGTACGAGTACAAATGGACAACGATCAAAAATGTCATTCCGTACTTCAACAAGATTGTTGAGGAGATGATTGACGCGGATGTACTTACAGGTTCTCGCGATGATTTTACGAAAAAGTTGGGCGTAGCTTTCAAGCGATACGAGGATCATCTATTCAAGGCAAACAAAATAGATTTTTCTCATCAACAGAAAATATTCTTTCAACTATTAGAGCAGCCCGGTCTGCATGAGAAGATTAGGAAGAACATCAAATACGTGATGATAGACGAATACCAAGATACAAATTATGTCCAAGAACAAATCATTCTGAAACTTTCTTCTCCGGAAAACAACATCTGTGTCGTCGGCGACGAAGACCAATCCCTCTACAGATTCAGGGGTGCAACAGTCCGCAATATCTTAGAATTCTCGCGACACTTTGAAAAATGCAAACAAATCGTACTTGATCTGAACTACAGGTCCCACAAGAACATTATCGATTCCTACAACAATTTCATGCAATCGGTTGACTGGTCAAGTGCTGACCGGAAAACAAGTTTTAGATTTCATAAGAGTATCAAGCCGCATCCTGAAGGCTTTTTTCCTGACTATCCCGCGACTTTTTCCATTTGGGGCACAAGCAAAAGAGATGAAGCACAAAGACTTGCGAGTTTCATAGGTTACCTCAAGACTAACAAAATAATCGAGGATTATAGCCAGGTTGCCTTGCTGCTTCATAGCGTAAGGCTTGAGCATAGCGGCCACTACCTCGAGGCATTTGAGAATGAACGCATTCCTGTTTTTGCCCCCAGAGCCAGAGCATTTTTCGATAATGACGAGGTACGTCTAATCTTTGCCTGCTACGTATTGATTTTCGGATTCTACGATCAAATGAACGAGTTCACCAGCCCGGGCTTCTTGAATCTTATTGGTTACGTGAATAGTTCATTATCAACCATAGGTCCTTATTCGGAAACAAGCAAAGAATTGAGTAGTTATATCAAAAATCGTGCTGACGATATTGAAAAGCTCAAGTTGGGAGAAACACTCGATCTCTCCATTGGGGACTATTTCTACGAACTCATATCCTTCAAACCATTCTCGGATCTTTTGAAGAATGAAAATAGCGCTAGAAATTTAGCAACATTTTCTCAATTATTGACCGCTTTTCAAAACTACTATCACATCACTCTGGTGACTGCCAAGAATAAGATCTGGATCAATAGATTGTTATTTGCAAGTTTCTTCAAACTGCTTCTCGATAACGGGATAGACGATTACGAAGATCCTTTCAATCCGATTCCAAGAGGTTACGTTCAGGTCATGACCATTCACCAGTCCAAAGGACTTGAGTTTCCGGTTGTGGTGGTTGGTTCTCTCGACAGGAAAGGCAGAGTGATTAGACAAATTGACCGTGACTTGGGACCTTTCTACCACCGGGCAGCCTTCGAACCTGAAGACAAGATATCTATGTTCGACAATATGAGGCAATATTATGTAGCTTTCTCCCGAGCAGAAAAGCTCCTAGTACTTTCTGCTTGCGAGACTCCTCTCTCGAATTTTGATTCGGTATGGCAGGGATTGCCTCAGTGGCCATACGTGAAAAGAGATGTACTTCAGACGCTTAAATTCAAGCTAAAAAAACAATTTGTCCCGAAGAGATCCTACAGCCTCACCACACATATCAACGTCTATGAGGTATGCCCTCGGCAGTATCAGTTCTATGAAGAATACGAATTTTCCCCTTCTCGGTCCGCCACTATGACGTTCGGAACGCTAGTGCATCAGACTGTTGAGGACATCCACAAGAGAGCGGTAGAGAAGAAATTCGAAGAGATCTCGGAGGATAGGATTCGGAACCAATGGTTCGAATCAAACTATCAAAGCTTGATGCTAGCTGGCATGCGTCCATTGTCTGAGGATAGAAAGCAAGCAGCGTTGGAGCATGTCCTGAATTACTACAGAAATAATCGCGCCGAGCTTGCTCGAGTGATCGAAACCGAAGTTGACGTCTCAGTGGAAAAGCCGAGCTACATCCTGACTGGAAAGATCGATCTCCTGCTAGGCAATGATGGGAAGCTCGAAGTTCTAGACTTCAAATCACAAAAGCGGCCTTCGCCGGGAGACCCTATTATTGACAGATACAACAAACAACTCTGCTTGTATGCTCACATATTGCGGGAAAGGTACGGGAAAAATCCGCACCGTCTCTACATTTACTGGACGGGAGAGAACGAGAGAAGCAAAGCGCTCGCCGAGTACAAAGTCGATGAGTCTGCGATAAGGACCGCTGGGGAGCACTTTGACAAGATAGTTGAATTCATAAAAGCAGGGCGTTTCGAAGTGAAAAATCCGCCTGCGTCCGATGTGTGTCGAAACTGCGACTTTCGGTCATATTGTGACGGTGAAGGTACAATCAAGTTCAAGTTCAGACACAGGAAGCGCCGGATTGGTTCCCCTAAGTGATTCTCTATGGTAAGTCTAGATGTTAAGGACACTGAAGTAATCTGGCCGGACAAGTACGATGCCGAGGGAAAACCAAAGCATAGGGACAGACCCAACTTACCCCTTCAAATCATAGAGAGAGTAAACAGCACCAGAGCAACGCGAGAATCAGACAAGGGAGGAGCCCAAACATCTCTGTTCGAGATATGGGCTGGAAATGAGGGGAATACGTTCGATTCTGGCTGGAAGAATAAGTTGATCTGGGGCGACAACAAATACTTTCTGTCATCATTACTGGAAAAGTTTCGTGGAAAATTCAAGCTGATCTATATCGATCCTCCCTTTGCTACGGGAGCCGACATCAATCTAATGATAGAGCTTCAGAGCGGGGAAAAAATTCCAAAACAAAACTCCGCTATAGAAGATAAGGCATACAGGGACACATGGGGTTCCGGGCTGACTTCGTATTTGGATATGTTGTATGACCGTCTCCTAATAATGAAAGACCTTCTCAACCAGAATGGCGCGATTTATGTCCATATGGATTGGCATGTTGGTCATTATGTGAAAGCAATTCTAGACGAAATTTTTGGAATCGATAATTTCCGAAATGAGATTCACGTAAAGAGGATAAGGAAAAATGTCCAAGAGTACGAGGAAGTCAAACGGCTAAATGTTTCCAATGATTCCATCTACTTTTATGCGAAATCAGATGAACATAGAATAAAGCAACCGACTGTACCCGTTAAAGACAAAGAACCAAGGTGGCACGGATTTGATGCAGCGGGCCTAAGGACAGGAATGGATTATGAATTGTTTGGTCATAAACCGCCAGCGGGAGGCCATTGGCGATGGAGTAAGGACAGGGCAGAAAAAGCTATCGAAGATAAAATCCTACGCCCTAATCCGAGGACCGGAAAACCCGAGTATCTGGTCATTGCCACTGAATCAATTGTGGGAACGATGTGGGAAGACATTTCTGCTTATTCATTTACTACAGGATACACGACTGAAAAGAGCGAGAAACTACTTTCAAGAATTCTCGAAATGTCTTCTCAAGAAGGAGATTTGGTGGGTGACTTCTTCTGTGGTTCAGGTACTTCCTTGGCAGTTGCAGAAAAACTAAGAAGACGTTGGATAGGAGGAGACATTAGACGATATGCAATCCATGTTACTAGAAAGAGACTATTGGAGATTGAAGGCTGCAAACCGTTCGAGACCCTTAATCTAGGTAAATATGAGAGGCAAGTGTGGCAGGATGTCAGCTTTCAGGGAAAGACTGGACAGTCTGTTATTTTTGAATACCTCGCTTTCATTCTGAGACTGTACGGCGCTGAGCCGATTTCAGGATTCCAGCTAATCCACGGACGGAAGACAAAAGCCTTGGTTCATATAGGAGCCGTAGATGCTCCCGTTACTATTTCTGATGTGGTAGCATCCATGAAAGAATGCGCATCAGCCCGGCAGACAGAGCTCCACATTTTGGGATGGGAGTGGGAGATGGGGATGCACGACTTGGTTGAAGAGGAGGCAAGAAAACAAGGGATAAAGCTACGTCTTCTTCAGATTCCGAATGATGTCATGGAACCCCAGGTTAATCGAGAGGGTGACGTGAAATTCTTTGACTTGGCATATGTCAAGGCAGATGTTCAGAAGCACAGCAAATCGGCGCAAATTCAACTACAGGATTTTGTCGTACCCAACACAGACCTCATCCCGGCCGACGTGAGGGACAAGATAAAACATTGGTCTGACTTGATAGATTACTGGGCGGTAGATTTCGACTTCGGCTCTACTTTTCTGAACGCATGGCAGTCCTACAGGACGAAACAAAATCCAAAATTAGACCTCAAGTCGATGACATACGAATACAAGAGCCATGGCATGTTCAGAGTTCTAGTGAAAGTTGTTGATCTTTTCGGAATAGACAGTTCAAAACTTTTCGAGATAGAAGTCTAGATGCCCGATTCCGTTATCCCTTACGAAAAGAAACTACCATTCAATCCTGAAAGAAACCCCTACGCGGAGCCCACTTCGTATCTTGTGAAAGATGGCGCAGCGTTCAAGAGAATTCAAGGAAGAAGGCCCACCAAGATGTTGCTCGTCCCTGAGCTTAGGGAGGCTGTGAAAAAATGGAGAGAATCTGATTATGAAAACGCAACGGAGACAACAAAGGATCTGCTGAGATTCTGGTTTGAAGATGAACATTTAGTCGCCGGGAAGCCATTCAGTTTTTACTTCTGCCAGAGAGAGGCTATGGAGACAATTATCTTTCTAGTGGAAATCAAGGGATACAGTGATCTGCTTCCGGTCATTCAAGCCTATGCAACGCAACAAGGAAGTTTTCTCTTCGGCGACGACCTTTTCTTCGAAAGTCCAGATGGAAAGCGCTTCGTCAGGAGAGTCTTCCCTGAGTTGGGAGGAGAAATAACTCAAGAACTTCCCGAACGCAATTTGCTGAGATATGCGATCAAAATGGCAACGGGAACCGGCAAAACGACAGTGATGGCACTTGTGATGGTTTGGTCTTACTTCAACAGATTGATTGAACACAAGGAAAACATGGCTGATAATTTCCTTTTGATTGCTCCCAACGTGATAGTTCTTGAACGCCTTGAGAAGGACTTTCTCAATAATGAAATTTTCTACAAAGTACCCGTCATTCCACCACACTTGAAAAATAAGTGGCAACTTAAGGTGATCACGAGAGGAGATACGAGTGCACCACAATCTTCGGGCAATCTGTTTCTTCAAAACATTCAACAGCTCTACGAATCAAGGGACGTGTCTCGCTGGAACCCCGAGAACGTAGTCCAAGCTTTCTTGGGGAGGCCTGCACAGCCCGAGATTTCAAGGGGCAATGTCTCTCTGTTGCAATATGTCAAGAAGATGCGGAATCTCTTGGTGATGAATGATGAAGCACATCATGTTCACAAAGAAGGATTGCAGTGGAACAAAACACTCCAGAACATCCACCACTCCGTTCCCGGAGGACTGAAACTCTGGCTTGACTTTTCTGCAACTCCCAAAAACCAGAACGGGACCTATTTCCCGTGGATAATCAATGACTATCCGTTGGCGGAGGCTGTTGAAGATGCAGTGGTCAAGGCCCCGATAATTCTGCACAAAGATCTTAGAGAACCGGAGAAGATAACGCAAGACAATGTGGCGAGGGTATATCGTCCTTGGATAAACGCAGCAGTGGAGAGATGGCGAACGCACCTCGCGTATTACGAAAAACTCGGAAAGAGACCGGTTCTATTTTTGATGGCTGAGAAGAATGCGTTCGCTGACTCGATTGCTAAGATGATAAGAGATGAGATGGGGTTCAAAGAGAGCGAAGTGCTCGTAATTCACACAGATAACGAAGGAGAAGTTAGGAAGAGCGAAGTAGAGGAGCTCCGAATAAAGGCTAGAGAAATCGACGAACCAAAGAGCAAGGTGAAGATCCTTGTGAGTGTCCTTATGCTCAGAGAAGGGTGGGATGTCCAGAATGTCACCATCATCTTAGGATTGAGGCCCTTTACCGCCAAGGCAGAGATACTGCCCGAACAAGCCGTAGGGAGAGGACTTAGGATAATTACAGGAATCAGCACCGACACCCGACAAACTCTTGAAGTCATGGGAACAGCCGAGTTCGAGAACTTCGTAAGGCAGCTTGAATTGGAAGGAGTCGGTGTCAGTACTTTTGATACTCCACCTCCTCTTCCTATCCGTATCCAGCCTGTGATCAGCAAGATGGAGTACAACATCGAGATCCCATTGACGGAACCTCTTTACTCGCGAGATTACAAACAGCTGACGACTATTGAAATTGACAAAATCGACTCGCTCAAAGAATCGAATCTGTTCTCTGACCCCGAAAGAACCGAAATCAAATTGGAATATGCAATAACTGAGACATACCTGGGCACTATTAGAATCGATCCTACTCACATTCCGCCTGCGGCTGTGCTTCTCTCCCATATTACAAATGACGTAATGAAAAACGCGAAGCTCGTAGGTAGTGACTTTGCAACATTGTATCCGATAGTCAAACGTTATGTTGAAGAAAAATGCTTCAGCAAGAAAGTAGATGTTGAACAAGAAAGCGTCAGAGTGAAACTAATCGATCCTGATATTGAAAATGCCATAGTTTCTATACTCTCGAAGGTAATCGGCCGCTTATCTGCGAAGACGGAACCTGTCGTGCTACAACAAAAGGGTGTTATTCTGTCGGAGACCCCCATTTTCACCTGGCGAAGGAAGCACATTGAATGCAAGCACACAGTTTTCAATTTTGTAGCGACTTACAATGATTTTGAGAGCAGATTTGCCGAATTCTTGGACAAATCCGATGACATACTTGCGTTTGCCTCCTTTGCGGAAAGAAATGTAGGATTCCAGATAGATTATCTCACAACCAGAGGTGCTATCAGCTCTTATTACCCTGACTTCGTTGCCCTCCAGCAAACCAAAGATAGAAAAATCAATTGGATAATAGAAACAAAGGGCCGAGAGTACCCTGACACTGATAAGAAAGAAGCTGCTATTGAAAATTGGTGCAGCGCTGTTTCAAAACTCAAAGGTGGAGTCTGGCGTTCCGTTAAGGTCCCGCAGGAAGTCTTCGACAGATTTCAATACTTCAACTTTGGTGAGCTTCTAAAACACCTTCAAAAAAAGTAACTAGTCTTCCTGGGCGACTGCAAGTTAATGTCACAAACCCAGAGAAATGATACTTGTGTAGTTCTAATATTGAATCAAACGAGCACAGCAACCCAATAAGTCTCAGCATTTGAACCGGGATTGTAGATGTCTACACTTGTTGAGCTTAGGTTCCTGATCTGGGCGACTGGAATGCTCAATCCTTCTGCAAGACCTATCGCCGAGTTTATGAGATTGTAGAACGTGTTGACTCCTTGCTGGGCAACACTTGTAAGATCTGACAAAGCAGCGTTCACATCTCCTGCGCTGTTCGATAGTGTGTCATTGATGTTCGAAATAATCTCGTTAATGTCATATTGCAAAGCTGAAATCATCAAGTTGTAATCCGCGGCAGCCTTCGCATCCACCTGCTGTTCGACCGCAGCGAGTAGAGCTGGAAGGTCAGTTGCATAGTGGATTGCCTGCATTGCATTTCCAGCAATTTCGAATAGTGCTCCAAAAGTACTGTTGATCCCTGAGCATAGGTATCCTCCAATCACAGGAATTTTTCCAATCGTGTTGCCACAATTGTTTACAACATACTGCTTTGCTTGAGCTCCCCAAGTTTGCTGAGTTGCTGGAACGGGAATTTGAAGTGAAGTTAGATTTGCTTTCGAAATGGTGTAAGGACTAACAGATGGAGCACTCAGCTTCGGCGGGGTCAAAGACAGATTTTGAGGAGTAGTTCCTCTAGCTCCCTGGACTGCAAGTACCGTTGGAATTCCTGAAAATGCTGGGCTGAATCGAACAGTGTACCATCCGGGATTCGACTCAACAAAGCTTCCTCCCTGTATGGCAGGAAATGATCCACCAAGTTGGGGAACTAGCTGCTTGATCCTTTCGTCGATGTACGACGTCCATTCCTCGAGAGTCGTACTCAAAATAAGTGCTCACACCTTGCGATAGATTTGTTCACACAGTGAATGAGATATTCGCCGGATCGTTAATGTCTACTCCAGAGAACGGATGAGACTGTCCGTTGATTACGGCAGTACCAGAATATGTTCCGTAACTTGGGCCTCCGCTTTGGCTTATCTCGATTTCAAGAGTATGGCTGCCAGGCTGAAGAGTTGCATTAGCAGTAACAGTAGCTCCCGAATCCTGCGTTGTGGTAGAAATAGTCTGTCCATCAACCAATAATGTCCAATATCGGAGGTATGGGTCTTCAGAATCTGATGCTGTGACCGAGAACGAAACATTCTGCGCACCCGGTAACGAAGTCGCTTGCCCTGCTGAAACAGTGGCAGGGGCGGTCTGCGTGTTCCCTTGAGAGTCGGTTATCTTGAGAGTAGGACTGTAAGAACCAGAGTTCTGATACGTATGAGAGGGATTAGCAGAGGTACTTGTAGTTCCATCTCCGAAGCTCCAAGAATAGCTGTAAGGTGGGGTCCCTCCTGAAACATTGCTCGTAAAGTTGACAGCCAGCGGAGCATTACCGCTCGGAGGACTGGCAATAATTGATACCGTGAGTGCTTCAGATGGAGGTGGAGGAGGCGATGGTGGAGTTGTGGTTGGGGGCGGAATCAGGATCAACGCAGCGAGGATTCCCGCTGCAACCGCAGCAGCTCCGCCCACGCCGATAATCAGCAGTTGTTCGTTAGAAAGCTCCGGTAACTGTTGTTCATAGACCCGAGGTTTTTCCCAGCGTGAGATTACGGATTCCAGTTCTTTCGTCAAAATAACCATTTCAATAAATCGCAAAGCAGTTAATTAATCTGATACGCCAAAACATAATGGAAGGCTTCAACGTTCTGCCCTAAAATCTAGGTTCGAGAATTGGAGAATGTTTACAAGCATGAAGACATTGCAAGAAGAACGATCAAAACCAAAGATATCTAAGGCCTGGGCGATGCCGAGCAGAGAGACTTTCAAAATTCCTCCGATTCGAAAGCTTCTGGTCCGTTATGTTGGAGCTGGCCGCGGCTGGGCAGACCCTTTCGCAGGAAATAATTCCCCGGCCGAGTTCACAAACGACCTAGATCCTAACAAGTGCCAAAGATCATGAGTTTGCCAAAGACTGGGCTGAAAAACTCCCTAGCAATTTGAATGGAGTATTGTTTGATCCTCCTTATTCCTATCGCCAAGTAACAGAGCACTATCGTGCCGTGGGTAGGAAAGCGCATCAGGACGACACAAACAACTACTTCTACTCGTCCGTTCGGCAGGTTATAGCTCCAAAGATCAGACACCAAGGAGTTGCAATTTGCCTCGGCTGGAACTCGCAAGGGTTTGGCAAGAATAACGGTTTTGAACTTATCGAGCTGCTGATAGTGTGTCACGGTTTCCATCATAATGATACAATAGTGACTGTTGAGCGAAAACTCGATCTGACCCTAGGCAAGGATTATCAAACCAATTCGCCAAGGCCATAGTATGGGCGCCCGTTTGGAACAATGGATCACCTCTCTCATTACTTCCGGACTCATAGTCGAAACTGGAGAACCAAAACTGCAAGATGGAAGCGCGGGTTACACATTAGCAGTTCCAGTTAGCATAAGAATTTCTTCACACGTTTTGGAAAGATTAAGGAAAAGATATCGTATTGACAGGGAAATAGGCGGTATCTTCCTCGCGGAAGCGATGAAAGAAGAAGCGAAGAATATACTTGTTGTAAAAAGAATCCGCTTCATTAGAAACGTTTCCAAAAATCCTAAGCGGGAGTATCTTCCGAATGGAGATCGCATTCAACAGATGCACAGATGTCTCTCGGGAACAAAAGGCGGAAGGCACTACCTTCCTATTTGGTTTCATTCCCACCCGATACGAGATCAAAATCATACGGATGCTATCATGTCTTACTTTGAAATGCAGAACTCTCCTCAAGATATGAAGATCGCAACCAAAGGAATTACCTATAGCTCTCTGAAGATGTCATTATTTTTCCCTTCAGCCCTAACTTTGGTCACTGCGGATGGAGCATTATTTGTTGGAATTTATGGCGGTTATGTTGCTCCGGATAATCTTCGGCGTGCTGTGATAGAGATTCTTTCGCAACCAATGATCGGTTTGGCTGAGAGTGCCATAGATTGGGGTTTCGAAGAAGGAGCCTCAAATTGGAGAAAATTCGGAGGTATCATAGGAGCTGCGGGTGCAGTCTTTGCTTTTGCTGCTAGCGGGATGAGTCTCGAATCCGGTCAACCTGAACTTGTTGCTCAAGTGAACGAAATGGCGCTAAATTTCCAGAAAGGAAAAGGAGAAAAGAATTATCTCGGAATATCAAAACAAGGTGAACTTCGCATAAATCTTCCTGAGAGGAGGAAGAAGTAGATTTCGTTCATCCTAGGAAAGGATTACAAGAGTTGACAGTTTCAGTCATAATTCCAGTCGCAGAAGGAGATAGTTATTATCATGAACTCAAAGGTGCGGGAGAGGTTCTCAAAATAAGCGAAGGCTCGATTTCTGCGGCAAGAAACCTCGGCGCAGCTCGGGCAAAATTTGATGATCTCCTATTTCTTGACTCTGATATGATTCTTCCGCAAGATCTGGATCTTTCAACACTGGCTTCATTTGACTTTGATATTGCTACCGCAGAATATCGCGTTAGTGAACCATCCCATGGGCTTCTACAGTCCTGGCAGAACTTCTGGGCAGATGCAGGTTGTCCACTTGCGATGTTTGGCGGTTTTATCTACGTGAGAAAGGACGTCTTCAATGAGATTGGAGGATTTCGAGATTGCGTGGGAGAGGATATTGAGTTTGCATGGAGAGCGTGGCTTCTTGGGTACCGTATTGAGAAGTTTCCGTTTCAGGTTCTACATTCAAGGCCCTTTCACTGGAAGAGTTTCGTCGGAGTGCTTCCAAAATTGCCAGAGATCTGGGGCGTGCCTTCATGATTCGTATTTTGAAAGTCTGACCGCAGTGAAAACAGTAGTAAGAATTCTTTCTGTCTTTGACTCGAATCATTGGGTAGTTTAAAGAAGAACCTTCAGGTTTGCACAGCGGGCAGCGAGGAAGCAAAGTCTTTTAGTTGAATCCGCTGCCGTGTCCGTCGACATTGGAGACCTGAGCGCTTCCGCTCGGAGTGCCGGTAATTCCTCCAAGATTAATTTGAGGGATGTTTGGCAGTTTTATTGCCCCGAATGCCTCTTGAACCGCATTGAGGGCCGCTCGGAATCCGCCAGAAATTTCATTTTGGTTCTTTACGACTTGGTTCAACGCATCCTGCGCCCGTCCTGAGCCCACCGCTCGTCCTATCGCTCGAGCGCTCCCCGTTGTTGAGCTCAAGTATGCGGGATCAGCGAGCCTCAGGATTCTTGTGCCGTGATATGCTGCCCATTCAGAGAGGAAGTATCTGTCGGTGTAGGCGAGATTTCTCTGTGAGCCTAGTGCTGCAAGCACTAACCACGAGACTAAGTTTGAAATCACAGCGCCAAGCGGCGTTAGAAGAACGTTGTAACCGACGTCAAACACGGTCCCGAAGATCTCAGGAGAGTAGATGTTGTTCAAATCTTCCGCTCGAAGGTTTGCATAAGGTTCAAACATTGTGTAAAGTGCTGAGAGCTTCTCAAAGATCGGAGCGCTCATTCCTCCTCCCATGAATGCAAGCTCCTGCTTCATGACCTTGATCGTTTCAAGCTCTTGCTCTTGCTGTTGCTGCGGCATTCCATTACTTCCAATGCCCGAATCTCTATTTAATCTTACTTTGGTTGGAGAATAAATTTCTTCGATCACTTTGAACGCAAATGCGTCCGCTTCTCTCTCATCATCCGGATCTCCAGCGAAAGAAAATCCCAGCTGTCGCTTGATTTCGTCGGGTTTTAGGACACTTGCAAGATAATGATAAAACTCGTGAGCAGTGGTTCGAAGGGAAAAAGCGCTTGGATTATAGTAGATGTGAGTAGTTTCGATGGGATGTTTTGCGTCTTGGATTGTGCAGGACGTTCCTGGGCAGAACTGCACGTTTTCCTCAAAAAGAATCTTGGGTTTTGGAACACCGTACTTGGTGCATAGCTCGCCTACCACGATATCCACAACTCTCTGCGATTCAGGCTTTGTAAGTGGAGGATGATTTTGTTCTGCTTCCAGAATTAGAGCAATCTGGTCTTCCATTGTCTTTACTCGTTTACAAGCTTCACATCCGAGCTGATAAGTTTGGTGAAGTTTGGAAGGGTTGCAAACAACCTCGTCCTTTCCCAAGTGCTTACTGATACTGTTGTGCCATTTGCAAATCCATGCTTCAAGTGCTGCCCTTGAGGTAAAGTCAGGAGGATTCTCATTCAAGTAATTGAAGCCAGGCCTGCATTCAATGCATGGATAGACGGAGCCCAGTTCCCTTATGATTGTGATTATTCCGCTTTGTTCATCGGGAGTTGGAGGCTCGTGGAGGGTTGATCCTATGCTATGAAGGAGTGTCCAGGTCGAGCGCCCGACGATCTCTTTCGTATTCATGTAGGGCCTGTATAATTCCAATTCATGAGCCTCTCCTCCTTCGTTACCTTCTTCATCAAGCTTTTTCTGTTCTTTTGGGCGCGTAAAGAAATCCAAGGTAGAAGGAAAGAATTCTGGCCTTTGGGGAGCTTCCTTTTGCTTTGTAACAGGCGCGTATCCAGTGTGCACGGGTTTCAGCCCGCCCAGCGTGGTCTGCTCCTTCTCCACCTGAAGCTCCCTCACTCTATTCTTGATCTCATCCCAGTAACCTGGCAGACCGATGTCCGCGGGATAGCTCCAGTAAAACGTCTTGCCACGATATTCATCAAAAGGAGAGTCTTCTGGAACCTTGTACTCTCCCTGTTTCAGAAATTTGTCTGTCTCATCAAATGTCATAGAAGAGACCGGAAATAGCAGCAGCTTGTAGGCCCTGCCGGGTTCCTTCTTTTCTCTCTCAACATCATGAACGAAGATTCCGAATTCCTTATCGTTTGGATCGGTCAGGTACTCAAAGAACGACTTTTTGATATTCGGAGTATTTGTTGAAACCTGCACATGGATTCGGTCGGGGATAACTGGCGCTCTTTCTCCAAAACTCGTTCCTGCCTCAGCAGCAACCTTGGCCATTTTCCAAGCCAGATTTTGTGCAAGATCCTTCCGTTCTTCCGTTACTCCGGTATCTGAATTGTAGAGCTCTAACTCGAACTTGTCAGTGAGATTTCCGTTCTCGTCCTTCATTTGCTTTATATTTATGTAGAAGTTGTCACGGCGAAAGCTCATCCCCGAAATCTCGTTGCTTCCACCCAAGGCATTCTTCTGGTAGGCAGTCCGCTTGAACCCTTCAGCCTCGATTTCGTTTTCGAGCTCTTTCCATTTGGAATTATCTTCAAACGAAGACAAAACAGAGAATCCATTACAAGTTAATAGTTCCTCGGTTAAATGGAATCAGTGATCTAGAAGCTTGCGAGTTGTAGTTAGGCGCCAGGAGCCAAACTGCGCCGACTGTGCCTCGGCGGTTCTTCGTGTCTCGGATACTCTTGAGAGAATGTCGAGGCCTGTATTCGAGATTTCCAACGACGACATAATAGGAACTGCGAGCAGCATCGGGATACCTCGAGAGAAAATCAACTGGAGAACAGTTGAGAAATACATTGAGAGTTACAACTTTGAAGGCTCTTACGGCGTTTGGGAGGCGATCAAGGACGGATTGCGGGAAGGGCTGAACTTTCCCGAAGATATTTCGATAGCTCAAGTCGTCGATGAACTGGACCGGAATATTAGAGAGGTAGGAAGGACATGCAAGATAAGCGAGTCCGATCTTCAAAAGCTGATCATCATCCTTCGTCAAAATGCAGGACAAGATCTAGGAGAACTGCGGAATGAGCTAAGGAAAACACTGCAGGATTACTCGTGCCTATCAGCTCAAGAGTACGAAAGAAAGCCTCGAAAACTCGATACCGTGGATTATCAGGGCAAAAGATACGTCATTGACGAGAGATTGAGAGAATTTCGCTTCATGCAGTACGGGAAGCTTCCCGAGTTTGTGTCCTTCGAAAGCCCAAAAGGAAGGGAAATAATGAAACATTTGCGAAGTGAAGCTCATGAAACAGAGGTAGGACAGACCGGCGCGACAATCGGAGCGCTCGCTGCAAGTGCTGCCGCTACAGGACTCGAGAGCCCGGAGCTCATACCCATAGTTGCCCCGATTGGCAGCGCGGCTGGTTCGGCTGCAGAAAAGGAACTGAGAAAGAGGATCAAGTTTTGATAAACGATGAGGATTATCGTTAGGCCGTGTCCATCCGAACCTTTTTCATGCAGGATTTTGGTCAGAGTAAGAAATCAACCCTCTCGACCTTCTAACGAGACATTATCGAATGAAATCGTCTTCCGAGCTTTCAGACTGTGGGCCGAGAAATACAAACTTCCTGAAGTTGATTCATTGATTTTGCAGGACGCTCTAAATGAGGCCAGACGAGAAGGAAAAGATCTAACGCTGGATGAAGCGTTAGAAAATGTGAAAGGAGCTTCGGCCAAAGAAGAAGGAGCTGGAAATCCTCCTTGGTCCACAATCTCAGGAATGATTGACTGGAACAGAATCACAGGAGAGGAAGCTCTCAGGGGTCAGGCACTCGAGGCAAGCGAAGTTGTGAAAGCTGCGCTTGAGCAGGGCCTCATCTCTCCAAGGGATATCGGACTGTATCGAAGGCCCCCTCCTCCTCCCGTGCAGAAACTAGCGTCGAAAGCCCGCGAGTCGTTCGAGCGCCAACTCGATGAGTATGAGGCGCGGGTGAAGAGACTAGAGCAACAGCTCAAGGAAACTCAGGAGAGACAGAAAACACCCGAAGATTTGGAGAAGGAACAGAAGATTAGACAGCTCAACACATACATCCAGCAAAGAGGGGAGCAAGAAGGTCTATCGAGCGCCGACGTAATGATCCTGACAGGATTGATAGATACGAAGGCTACGCTTGAACAAAACATGCGCCGGATCGAAGACGAGATCTACGCACTCAAGATCACAAGACCGAGAGTGCCCCCAAGACCCCCTATCAGTGAAAATGTTCCTACCATAGACGTCACATCACTCAAACGAGCATACCTCAAAGACAAGGATTCTCTCACCACGGGAGAACTTGTCGCTTTAATCAATACGCTACTTGCTCTTGATACCGAGGGTAGATGCGATCCAGAATGCCAACAGATTCTTGGAGATTATTTCAAAACACAAGAAGAACTTCGACAGGGTCAAATGAGGAAAGAACAGGAAAGATTTGGGATTCAGGAACAGCGACTGAGGTATTCAGCTAGAGTGATGTTTGAAGGAAAGGTTGTAAGTGATAATCTGTTTCCCAGTCGAGATGAAGCACTTGAGAAAGCTGCACAAGTTGAAGCCTTGATATCCAAAGGTGTCTTCGCTCCGGGCACAACTGTGAGTGTTGTTGACACGTTTGAAGAAGCAGGGAGAGGACTCGAATAGAGATATTGGCCTATCGTGCGTTAAACGAATATGTAGCCCAAATACCCCGCCTTTACTTTCAGTAGAAGTTGAGCGACTACATTTTTCATTTGAACAAGGACGAATTCATAGACTTTGGTCCGGGATTGCAAGGAGCAAGAGGGTGGCTCACAAGAGGAAACATCGCGACGAGCGGGCGATTTCGCATTCTTGGAAGCAGTAAACCACGAGATCTGCAAGTTAGGGACAGAGTACTCTTCTCTTTTGAAGCCAAAATTATAGCCAGAGCAATTGTTTCCAAAAGTGTTCATTATGATTCAGATTGGAAAGCATATGTCATTACCTTCGACAAATCTAGCATAGAAATTTTCGACAAAGATGATCTGGTAACAATACCACAGATTAGGGAGTTAGGAATTAGTCCTTCCCGACTTTACACGCCGCTAGATCAGGATCAGTATCTTGCTATGATCTCGCTAATAAGTGGCAAGAATCCTCGGCTAGTCAAGAAACTTCGCCAAGAATTTGCAGAAGGAGAAGAGCATCAAGGTGTAACGACTTGGCGCGAACGTGACCCTGAACTGAAAGAATCGGCAGTTGCGAAATACGGTTATAATTGTATGGTTTGTGGGTTCGATTTTGAGACCAAATACAGAGACTATTCGAGGTCGAAAAATGGTGACAGATACATTGAGCTGCATCACACTAAGCCAGTATCAGCGATGAAACAGGGCGATAAGACTCAGCTAGATGATGTAATCGTCATATGCTCTAATTGTCATCGGATCATACATCGTACAATACCCATGGTTGACTGGCAAGAGTTGAGACGCGATTTGAAGCGATGGAAGGTTGTAGCATAGCTGAGTGAATTTCTCCATGCCGACTAAAGACCATAATTCTCAATCCGATGATGGACTCGCGTTGATAGTTGAATGCACAAAATGCGGTTGCCATATACAATTGAAAAATTCAAAGTTGGAACTTACGAGAATATGTAAGTGGCATTTTTCGGTGAAGACGAAGCCTCATTACTTCCTGGTTTACGGATTATGTAATCGCTGCAGAGGAGGAACAGGAGGCTCTAGAACGATAACGGTAAGCGCAGATAGGCTAGTCAAATCTATGCCTATCGACTTGGAAGAGAAAAGGAAGACTCGTTCGAGGAATGTTCTTACAAGATGAAAAAACTCACTTGAATCTTCCGATGTTCAAACTTATTTCTTTCAATACGTTGGAGTATGCTGGTTCCTTCACCGAATTCCTGATGAAATTAAGAAATTCAGGGATTGATATTTCATCGAGGACGACCTTCTCATAGAGTTCATCGAGGTCCCTTTCTTGAACCTCCCGGCTTTTGAGCGCTGTTTCCTTGGCGAGACGTAATGCGTCATTCTGCGACAAGAGCAATTCTAATGATCGCTCGCTCCTGACTCCGGAAACCTCCTCTTCCGCTTTTTCTATCTTAATGCGCGCCAAGCAGCTCAACTCCTTCACTCTTCTTACTCTTGGCACACTTGAAATCTAGATAGATTGGCTTGAGTGTTTGAATCTGATCCGACAAGTCGTCCAAAGCATCTTGTTTGTACTCTTGGCTGTATCTCGCATATTTCTGATACGTCTTTGCGATGGATTCAGCAATTTTTCTTTGAGCTCTTTCCAAGTTGTATTCCTTGTTACGATTCACTCTGCCACTTTCATTCTTTGGAAGCTCTTCCTTCTCAATCAAGCAGGGAACAACATCGACCGCTTCTGGCCATAGTTTCTTCAGCTCTTGAAGAGCTGCCTGGTATGAATTGTTATAGATTAACTGGTCCCAATACGCAGGAGTCGTGGGATCCTTTGCTCCGCCATAGGGCACATCTATGATGACGGATTTCCCTTCAGTGTCAATTGTGAACGACAGAGGTTTGCGGCGAACCAGAGGCATTGCTCAGTGTCTTTCCACACTTGCCGCACTTTAAAACTAGGCTTTCTCCACAGCCAGGACAAACCCTAGAAAAATTGCTAAACGGAATATCTTGAACAATTACGAATTCGTAGCCGTCGTATCTATTTCCTATCTCGTCGACATGCTGTGCTGCAAACTGCTTCACTCTCATTCCGATGCTATCCGTGAACGTCTTTGCTGTGCGCCAGGCCTCGCTCCTGTTCATATTGCTCACGAATATCCTTCCAGTCTGAGCCAGGGTTAGGGCAAGAGTCTCGTTCATGCTCCGTTTGGAAATGATAGTCGTATTCTCTGGAGATGGATTTGTGATAACCTTACGAAACTTTTGCAAGACGCTTCCGAGCTTTTCCGAGATCCCATTGCAACTCTGTCTTATTTGAATCGTGCATTGATGAAGGGAAAGAGGAAATCGAAAAATGTCGATCAACGTAGCAGCTGCTGCAAGGCAGTCATTCAAGAAAGCAGGAAGGAGAATCAAAGTCTCGAAGAACATGCGTCCTTTCGTCTCTCGAGTCGTTAGAGACGGCGCAGTGCAGAAGGCATTCGCAAACCAGATCGGGAAACCTGTGGGCGGATGCGTCGCAAGCAATGTCAGAGCTGGGATGTCTGGAAAAGTGGTCCACGGGATTGCAAAGCTATGCTCGCGCCAAGCTGTTGGAACTCACCTGAACCTTGGCGGACTAGGTCGCTCTGCTGGAAGAAGCTCTCAAGCCGCTGAATACTACGAAATCGAGTAAGGGAGGGCCTTTACTCAACCCATCTTTTTTTCGGTAACGCTTGATCTTTCTAAAAAACAATATGAGAGTCAAATAATGGAAATCCTTCATTGTATACGAACTTAGATGCTCGTTTTGTTAGATAATTTCCCTTGCGGCCGTTTTCCTATTGCTCTTGTTTTAGGCAAATAGGAAGAATCTGCGCACCGCCTTGTTCTCTCCTTCGATCTCTATGCCGCATGCTTGGCTAGTGGTCTGATGAAATTATGAAAGACCTGATATGCAGTTAGAATTGGAGCCTCCTTACTCTTGAGGACTCTATTGGTCTTTTCTCTGTCTCTGACCTCTACGTTTTGACTTGAACTCTCAAAGAAGGTCTGGCTGATTGAATTACCTGATACATGATGAATAAAGAACCGCCGAGATAGACCAAAGACACCATCATCAGTGTTGATACCAAGACATATAGAGCTAAAATGTTTCCTACCTGGAGCAAATATATCACCGATGAAAGAGCAAAGACTAGAGCCGTAAGGGCTATAGTGTACATCAAGTAATCAAGCAACCGCACTACTCCGCCTTTCTCATAAAACTCCTCTACAAACCGTCCTAACTTCTCTTTTGAAAACGCATCTCCTATAAGTGGTAGTGCCACAATCAAGAAACCCATCAAGGCTACTGAAACCACTGCCATATTGCCATAGAAGGTAGACGAACTTGATGAAACGAACGAATATGCCTTTGTTGCTAGCTGTTCTACATTTAACGCCATGCTTCCGATGTAAACAGACCCGATAGCAATCGGAACGTACCAGAACAGTAATCGTGTGGGATTGAAGGTCATGGCGGTCACTTCCTCGCATCTCTCCCTTCCATCGCTCTGTCGACCAAGGCCTTGTACTGCTGATACATTCTGTACATCTGATCTTTTGAGGCTTTCGGATCGGGGCAATCAAAACCTTTCATCTTAGGTATTTGAACAGTAGCCACGAGCCAATATTTAGAAAAATCAATAGGAACGTACTTCTTGGTCTTGGTGTCGTAGGTTTGTATGCTCCATCCTTTCCCTGAGTCACCCCTATATCTTTCGTAAGCGTCTATGATGGAATCAATGTCAATATCTATGTGACCTTTTTTACGGCCCCAGCCAGAAATGAGTTGCATGCGAATTTCTTCAACACCGATTTTTTGCATCTCCTTTTGGTTCATTCGCATAAGCGAACCCAGTACATTATCCTTAATTTGATCTTCTTGAAAAGAATCGGTGAATCTATATCGAAATGAAATAGTGCTAATTTGCTTCACCATTTTTGCAATATCTTCCCTTGTCGCTCGCTGAATGCGCCTAGCGTCGATCTCCTTAATTCTTGGTACGTTATCACTACACGCTTCTGAAATGCCAGATAGAAAGTCTTCAAATCCATTATTTTTCGGGCCAGCTTTATTCCACTCGACTAGAATCGCCAAATTAGGCAAAATGAGAAAGCTGGTTGGATAAAATGCGTATTGCCCATCCTTGAGATCAAATTTCTCAAAGCTCTTCCCTGACATTAGAGGTGGTAGGTCGTCATTTCTAGCATACCCTAACCATCCAAAAATCCCGTTATCTGAAATTTCTGGTTCTCTGAGACAAAGATACTCGTTCGGTGAGTTTTCAACGTAGCCATTAGCTGGCGTAGGTTTAACATTTTTTCCAGCCGCGGATATAGTTTCAATTTCCGTGAAAAGGGCTTTCAAATCATCAAAAGAAAGTTTGACTCCTAAAGCATCTTTGACAGTTAACCCATAGAAGTATATGCCACGTTCGAGAGTTGTCTGTCTGCTCAATTCTTAGCTTTCGCTATAACTGACGTTCTTTTTTGGCCGCAATTTAAGTGATACCTGAATGGGCCCGATAGAGCTAACTATTGAATTCGAGTGACGAAATAGAGCATCACCACGTTTTACATTGCGGGACGAATTTGGAGCCTAAACCGAGGATTTCACAGAACGTCCTTGGAATCAACGTTCCGAATAAGGGCAGATTTCTGGTGCTATTTGCTTTCGCGATTGTTGCTCATGCGGGTTTCAATTACCTCTCTTCATCGGCGAAGACTCTTCTTCAAATTGAACTCCTCTTCGCGCTGTACTGGTTTCTCCTGGTTTTGATTCTAATTTTCGATAAGGTTCGAGCGAACCAAGGATTCGGTTTGATAAGACACAATGAACTTATTTCTGCACCAGTGACCTAATTGACAATGGATTGGATCTGAATTCATTTAGACAACTTGCTGGCTTTGATGCAGATCAATACATTAAGACGATGAAAGATGAACTGGGCATCAAGCGCGTGCGTGTTCTCTTCGACAATCAAACTTCGAGAGCGATGAGCAGACATGCCGGCCCAGACGAGGTTCTCGAGATCCATCTGCCTGCCTTGACGACGATTCTCTCTCAAATGCCAGAACTTTCTGCTGCAGAAGGAATCGCCAAACTGAAGAGTGCCATAGCAGAAGAGCTCTGCCACGGTCAGCTTAGAGAGACGGATCACAATCAATCAGTTGTCGGCTGTACAATCTCTCAGATGCAGAAGCACTTGACGACCGAAGAGCTCTCCTATCCATACATGAAAGATAAGATTTCACATCTGCAGCAAGCAGCCGAAGTTTTCAAGGGCACTCCAATCAAGAAGCAAGATTAGATATCTGCGACTCGACTTCCTGCCACGTTATTTTTCCATCCGGTGCGATTCGTTTCTTCTCTTCTCCATTTTTCAGGTAGAGGACCGTGGGCGTGATTTCTATCTTGAATGAATCGGCAAGATTCCCGCAAGACCTGTCTTCGAGAGAAGCTTCGACAATGGGCCTGAGGTTCTTTACAGTCTGATCAAGAAGTTCACGCATCGTGTCACAGTAACTGCACTTTGGCTGGGAAAAAAGAAGAAAGAAACCATTTGCGTACTCTTTATCTTCTCCGATCTTCTTCAGAGTTTCAATCTGACAAGAGCCCACTGTCTCCTCTGATACGCCTATTTGCTGGGCCCTAACAAGAATTCGCATTCAATTTAGTGCATTGCTGTCTGCAAATATTAAACTTCAAACAAGACAGATTTCAAATGGATGACAAGACGCATCGGGTACTCCTACCTCTATTCGAGATCTAGCGGAGCGCCTCCAACGTGGTTTTCAGAGAACATTCAGGATTACATGGAGAGTTTTCTTCCAGCGTACGTTTCGAAATATCTCAATACTGACATCGTAGTCGAAGCAACAACGTTTGCAAGCGTACTTGAAAGCAGGCCGAATAACTGGATAGATTACTTGATTTCGATAAGAGATCAAGTGACATGGGGTTATGATTCATTTGTCGCGATGATAGACTCGCCTTATGAGGTCGTGAACCCCGGATGCCTTTGTGCAGGGGAGAATTATTTTCTAGCAGATCCCAATTTCGCATGGACTTCAGTCCGCAACTGGAACTTAGTTAGTGAGCTTGCTAGGGAAAACAAGAGCTCGTACCTCGGCGACGAAAGGTATTCCGAAATGGCAGGTTGTGCATACGACCCCGGAATAAACTGCCTTGCGACAGCCGGACACGAACTGCTTCACTTTGTTTTGCTTTCTAAAGGCGGAGTAAATCTCTCAGAACAGATCGACGGAGGAAAACTAGCTGGAATGTGCTTCCTAGATTACGCGTTAAATCCGGTTCCTGTACCAAATCTTAAAGCTCCGAATTTTCAATATGTGGCGCAAAGAATCAGCCAAGTGCTACCGTGTCAATCTCCACTGGGCGCATACGGATGTCACGACTAGCCTCCTCCTCATCACGTTCCAGCTGTGCCGCAATGGAGAGCTCGGCGTATTTGTTGCAAGAGAGTTTCTTCTCCCATTCTTCCTTGTTTCTGTTCTCCCGTTCTACGCGCCTTCTCATTTTTTCCCAAAGAGAATCATGGATTGAAAGCTGCTTCCAACCTTTCTTCACCAAGGATATTGCCTACCTCGCCAAAGCTCAGATTTCATCTATGGTATAGGGCTTTGTCATCGCTATAGAGCTTCGCGCTATTTCGAGCCTTTCAGGATCTCTCTCGATACCGATCCCCTCCCGTCCTAATTTGTAAGCCGCCCTTAATGTTGTCCCGCTGCCGAGCAGTGGATCCAGTATCACTGCTCCAGGCTCGGTCAACTTTTCAATGAAATACTCCGCCTCGCTCTCGGGCTGCGCTCCGTCATGCAGTGCCTTGTCTCCCTTACCTCCGGTTAGGGCGTCAAACATCCACTGGTGGTCCAGTGCCGCTGCCCCTCTTGCCGAGTTTGTGTAAATCAGAATTGGCTTGAATCGGTTGCGAATTTTCTTGTCGTGGATCATTGTTTCATTCGAACTGTGAAAATTACCAAACTGCCAGAACCACGTGAGGTGGTGCGAGAGTCTTTCAGTGATCTCGGGAAGATGTTCTTGGCCAGAGTACGTCACGAAAAATGCCCCGGGCTTGAGAGACCGTTTTGCCGCGACTGCGAGCGCTTCCCATTTCTCAAGAGGGAACTCACCTAAAGGATATGGCGGGTCAGTTATTATGAGGTCTACGGAGTCTCGAGGAATACTGCTTCTGCATACATCCTCAAAATCTCCCAAGTAGAGTTTGACACTGGACGGAGTCGGTTTGCCCTTTGCAATGGCTACGAGATCGTTTCTTTTTTCAAGTGACTGGAGATCCGCATAAGCGGTGTTTATTTCCAGTTTACCTGCCCTGAGTTTGTCTTTCAGCGGTTCTTCGGCTTTCTTGAGGATTGCAAGGCCTCGGTAATAAGTCCTGGGCTTGACACCGATATCCCTGGCGACCTTCTCAACTGCCTCGCCCTTCTCCAAATCACTGCCAATTGGCAGTAATTTCCTCCCATGCCTGTGTTTTGCGAGTTGTTTCTCGGTATTTAGTAAGAGTTGCGATACTTCGATCTTCTGAAAATCGTTGAGCTGCCTACGCCTTAAATTAACAGTGATTACATACTTTCTCTCCTCTAGTTTATTCCGAAAATTCTTGATCTCAAATCTTGGAGTAATGCGGAGCTCTTGGCAGATCTGCAGTCTTGTGTGTCCGTCTAGTAATCTTCCATCCTTGCTGATGACAATCGGCTCGAGCTGTCCGTCTCCTTTGATTGACTGCTTGAGGGCCTCGTATTCTCCTGGCTGATATGCCGGAAGGAGGTTCTTGTATTCTGGGTCAATACGAGGTTCCATCGTCCTGCCGAGCTCCTGGCTCGTCAAGCGGCTCGCGCCTCTTGGACCTGGATCTCCTGGTTATTTTCGTTCGGCCCTAAAATGAACTCGGGATATTTTGAAAGATCTCTCCATCGCAGTCCCTTTTCGATAATGTCCTTGGTCGGAACCTTGTACGATTTTCCATTTGTTTGATCTACGACTAGCTTGAATTCTCCGAACTGCTTGATGAGCTCCGTTACAAAGTGCTTGTGACACTTGTCAGAACAAGTGATCCTTGTCCTTACTTCGAGGTCTTCATGACAGCACTTGCTCTTTGCATCGGCCAAAAACAACATAGGGTTGAGCTGCACCATTCTCGGGCCTCCCGCTAGAGGCCTGAACTCGATTTCCGCTGGATTCTTGCACCGGACGCAGTAGTAGTATCCTCGGTCCTTGAGCTCTGATGAACAAATGACACACTTTCCAAGGGGAACGTTTTCCCAGGTGATTATGATTGAATGCTTGATTGTGGGCAATATGGCCTACAATCAGGCGAAGGAACTAGATAAAAATTACAGTAAAATTACTGAACTTTTTGCTTATTTGTTAATCCCGTTAAACCCATCTCGCACATACCTCCTTTAAATCAACGAATTCTCATCTTCTTTTCGATGCGTGAGAATGTTTGAGTGAATTGACGACCACCACTACTAGGGTAGAAGCGAAGGCCCTCGAAGTTAAAGACGCCAGAGAACTAGCGAAATGGTACAACGTCCCGGAGCAGCTGATGAATCTGTTTTTCGTGACTTTCAACGGAGCATTGTATCCGAAAGAACCTTTTCTGCTCTATTTAGCACACAGGAGAGGAGTCCAGGCAATCGAGGTAGAAGTAAAAAAAGATGGAGAAGTCTGGGGAGCCACTGCGACGATCTTTCCACGGATCACTTCCAGAATGCTAGAGACTCTGACACGCTTACCCGAGAAGGAAAGAGCCGAAAAGTGGGCCTACCTCACTAAACCGACAATAGAGTGGGGAAGAGCTTCCAAAGAAAATGTCAGGATGTCGACGATGCATCAATGGCTCAAGGAGATCGCGATCAAGAGGGCAGTAGCTAGAGCTTGCAGATTGTTTGTTGGAACGTGGGGCACGTCATTTGAAGAACTTCCAGAAATCGAGATCTCAAGGGAAGAGGCAAGAGAGGCTTCGGCAAGGGCTAGAAATGTCACTCCAAAGCAACCGCTCAAAGACGAAAAGCAAGAACTCGAGACACCTCAGACAACGTTAGCATAAGTTATTTCATTCGATCTTCGAAGCGAAGTCCAAGGCTAGTAGGTTATTACTGTAAGATTACAGTATTTAGGCGCTCTAGCGTTGCTCTTAAGTGAATTCGACTATCTCTCCACCGTATAGCAGTTTAATCTGTCCGAACTTTACCAACTCATTCTGCCATCTTGCAATTGTCCTGGGATCGGAGCCTCTGAGCGCGGCGATAGCCTCATGAAGAAACTTTACGCTAATGGTATAAGGATGGTCAATCCCCTTTGCCTCTTTCAGGTACTCGTAGATCTGATGCTTTAATCTCTGGGACTTTGGAGCGGGGTTTGCTTTCATCCCTTTAGCTGGAAAAAGTGTGCTTTGTTTGTGTGTCGCAAGCCAGGACTGTAGAGCTTGCTCGACCTCCATGGAGAGCTGGCCCCCTGCATATCCCTCATATTTTATGCTCACGAGCTGCCTGAACTTATCAAGAGTGTCCTTGTCGACGTAAATGTGCAGCTGAGCTTTCGGCAAGCAGAGTGCCCACCTTTATGCAAGAGTTAGTACTAAGGTACCAAGGTTGGTACTATGGTACCAATCCTTGCTATAGTATTTGTTCGATAGACTTCTTTTCGGCGATCTTTCAAGATGGATCATTCTTGGATCTGCTAGGATCAGGTAGAGTCGCTCCTCCGGTCCACACACAAACAAAGCACACAAAGTTTGGTCCTGACTCCCTGCCATGGATCACGGATCCTGAATTTTCGTTTTAAATGGTTTGTAGGGTTGGACCCTTTGTTAAACCTGTTAAACCGAGCTAGGGCAAAGGATTCGAATATCGCATTGATTTAAGAAAGACCGTCAAAATGTTACTCAATGCGGCTGATAGTTCGCTGTCGTGGCATCAACATAAGGCCAGTAAAGAGTGTCAAGATTGCTCCATCAGTCAGCAGAACTTTCTACGAGATGATAATCAACACTGGGCCCGATGATTACCGTGTAACTCTCAGTCCAATCATGTTTGGAGAATTAATCCGATCCGCGAAAGACGCACTCGAAGGAAGAATTCCTTCAGTCGAGGAAAGAGCAGCTACTCAACTTCCGATGAACCCTGGAAACATGCTCCTAGTGAGATTGAATGAAGATGGGCTTCGCATTTACAAGCCTGAGGATCTCTATCTCGAGCTTTTCCAAGCTTGGAAGAGAGGATTCTTTTACCCGTATAGCCTTGGAACAGCTCAGCAGACGATCAGACAAGAGGCGATCAAAGATCTGCCCGCAAAAGGGTCCGGGAATCTTGCTCCCTATGTCGATATCTGGAGCAGCGCTCAGTATGATGGGCCCTTAAGACATGGCGACGTTCTACTGCAGAGAATCAGCGGGACTAGGGAAAACCTTGGAAGACCTTTCTTCGTTGAGAGCTCCCAACCTTTCATAATCAGAGGCGCCTAGCGAACTTCCCAACTGCCCTTGGAAAGCGTTAACAACTTGTCTAGGCAGAGCCGTTAAATCGATGCCTTACAATATAATGAGAGGCCGGAGTTATTTGAACGCTGACACTAAATTCGATGTTTACGAGATTATTGCCCATCCGACAAGGAGACTCATATTAGAGACCCTTCACGGAAGACCTAGAAGTTCATTCACCGAGCTTATGAAAGCAACTGGCGAAAACACAGGTTCTCTGAGTTTTCACCTAGCTAAGATTGATCCGCTACTGAAGCAGGACGAATCAATGTTGTATAGTCTTAATGAAAAGGGGATCCAGGCCTTTTCAATAATTAAACAAATGGGCAATCTTGACAAGTCAGAGTCAAAATATGATTCGACTCAACACTCACCAGCATTAACTTCAGGCGAAAAGTTGGTGCTGAGCTCGAACAAGGTAAGACCTCTAGGCCGCGATCACATTATTCCAGCAATTACACACTCACTTCTTCACCATGTCCATGCTACGCTGACTAATCGAAGATTATTACTCACAGGTTGGAGATTTTTCCCTGCAGCAGAGATTGAATTAGGTGACATCAAAGTGGTTCGTGTAAAGAGAGATGTCCCGCTTACCAAAGGAAATACAGTAGGCAGCTCTATCGAGTTGACTTACTCTGATCATTCGGGTAAGCTGCACTGGATTCGCTTTATCCCACCGAATGTAAAAAAATGGGCAGATGCAATTCAAGAAGAATGTTCGAATTTCTCAAATTACTCGTCAGGTGCTTCATAGGTTTGGACATAATCTAGAAGACCGTCCGCGACATTGTTTCGAAAAATCAAAACGCTTCAGTTGAAGTACAGAGGATCAAGCAAGTGCTTCTGTCTTCTTAGCTCCTCTCTTTTCTCACCATCGTCCATCGAGTAAAGGTCACGATTGCGTTGCTGCGACTTCCTTTTGTCTGCAAACTTGCGATTTGCTTCCTTCACTTGGCATTTCTTTGAGCAGAATTTCTGGCGATGATGATTCTGCACAAATTCGCGCGAGCAAGGGACAAATGCGCACTTTCTTGTTTCCAATGAAAGCTGCTGCTTGATAGCCACGATCGAGATTTCTGACTGCTTGTATAATTTCTGTATAGTACCAGAGATTCATGATACTAAGCTAGTGTGACTATGGCACTTATGCCCTAATACTCGCCAGGAAGATCTGCAACGAGTCAATTGCTTCGATCAAGTATTAATTAGAACCAAATCCAGGATTAGAAGAGAAGAAAATGGTGAAGAGGAGATCTCACCTTGAGACGAAGTACGATATTCTAAGAGCTATACAATCGGAAGGCGAGGTAGTACGACCAACGCATGTTATGTACAAAGCCAACATATCCTGGGCTGAAATGAAAAAATTCCTGAAGGAGCTTGAGGACCAATCTCTCATCAAATCAATCGAAAACCAGCACGATCAGAAGAAAATTGCCTTGACCTCAAAGGGAATTGAATGCGTAGGTGTGATTCAGAATGCAAAGTCCATGCTCGGAGAGAATGGAGAGAAGTAATCAGGCTGCTACTATCTCAAGGCTAATTTTGTCTTCGTGTTTAGAAGGATGGTCAATACTGCGATTTGCGTTGGCTGAACTTTCTTTGACTGCCTGATTCTTCTTTTCTTCAGCTCTTCTCCTTCTCATGTAGTCTTTGAAGTAGGCGTTCCTCTTATCTCGATACTTGAATGGCATTGCACATGGTACAAAGAACCTTTTCTCGTTTAAGCTTGTTGAAATTACTGCCATATGGCAGTAATTCAATTCTAAATGAAAAGAAGGTTTAACGAAAATTTTCACGCTCAAAAAATCCTTTACTGTTAAACCCTGTCTTCAATTTCTCACCTGCAGTATCTGGGTATCCCACAAAAAACTAGTTAGAGCATCTCGGGAGATTCTCTTAGAACCAATCAACCGCCGCAAATCTTCAAAAGTTAGAACCTCGAAAGATTCTTTTGGAAATCTCTTGCAGCGCCGCAGACTATTTGACGTCGCATTCAGTGTGCGTCTTGACCGTAAGACTGCTGAAGAAGTACCGTTCATCTCTGAGTATCACCACAAGAAAGACGCCGTATTGCTGAGGGAGATTATCATTGAGGGTATCGAGAGGATGAAACGCGATCCGACATACAAACGCTGGAGAGAAAAACACCAGACTATGCAATCGATTCAGCCCACTTTTGAAATTCGGCAGGAGGAAGCACCGCATCCATGAACGAGCCCAAGAAAAGAGTCCTACTGGGGTACGAATCAGTGACAGGGAACGCAGTCCACATCCCGACTGACATGAATATCGCTGCAACCGGTCAAACTAGAAGGACGGGAAAGACTACTGCGCTTGAAGCAATAATCACTAGGGGAAAATTCACCTGCCTGACGTTTCGAACAAAGAGAGGAGAGAGTGGTTTCCTCAGGGGCGTTCAGATTAATCCTTTCTACCGACCGAGGGCCGACTGGGTCTATGTCAAGTCTCTAGCGGAGGCAGCGCTGGACAAGGAGCTTCCCGGGCTCTACGACAGATGGTTCATGGAAGCCACAGGAGAAACTGGTAAGCTTCCAAAACCAAAGGATTTGAAGCAAGTCAGGAAGAACATCGATATTCTACTTGAAGGAAATAGCGAGGTAAGGGCGGCTCGAGGATTTGCAGAATCGATGCTGTTCTCAATCCGAGGATATCTTGACCTGGTGCTTCCGGATCTCTTTAGAGAAGGAAGGCAGTGGTCGTCCAAACTGGAGCTCCAAGAAGGAGTAATCAACGTCATGGACTTGGAGGGATTGAGCGAAGGTGTTCAGTCTCTTATCATAGCAAGCTGCTTGGAGGAAGTGTTCGACAAGCTTGAGAACATCGTTGTAGTTGTGCCTGAGGCCCCGGATTTCTTTCCAGCGGGTAAGGGCAGCCCTTCCAAGGTTGTGGGTCGCAGGATTGCAAAGAAAGGCGGCGCAATCAACAACTTTCTCTATCTTGACTCGCAGATGATCGTCGATGTGGATCCCATAGTAAGAAGCCAGGCTAGACTGTGGCTACTCGGACCCCAGGGATCGTATGAACATGAAATTGAGAGGACGTTGAAACTACTTCCAAAGAATCTTGGAAAAATCAAACCCACAGCTTCTGACGTGCAGACGCTGCCGCTTGGTCACTTTTACTTGGTGATCGCAGAAGAAAAGATAGTCAAGAAAGTATACGCTGTGCCTTGGTGGCTCCCTGAAGATGTGGCAAAAGAAGTGGCTAGAGGTGAGCTATCACCAAAGTCCGATAAAGTTAGAGCGTACAGACTCAAAGCAACTGAAGAAGGAGAGGAAGAACAGGAAATGGTGTGGAAAGAAAAAGCTGAGAAACTGGAGAAAGAAAAGATTGAACTGAGCAAGACAGTCGGAACTCTCGAGGAAAAGAATGAACGCCTTGAGAAAGAGATTACCAAGATGAAGCAGTCATCCGAGACGGTTCGGAAGGAGGCTAGAGAGGGCAGGGAAGAGATTGCACGAACTCTCGAGATATTGGAAGTGCGAAAAGAAACTGATCCAAAGTCTCTAGGAACATCTCCGAAGACAGATATTTCTGTAAATGCTGATGATCTAACGTTTCAGGTGATTGCAAGAGACAAACCAATGGAATTTGACACTTCCAATGTACGCGGGCAGATTATGAGGGTGATGATAGAAGTGATCGGGAAGGGCAGAGAAGCTTCTCAGCAGCAGATAATTAGAGAAGCTTCAGAATTCGGATACGCTATCGATTCGGGAAATTGCTCCAGGAGGACTTCAGAACTCGTCGGGATGGGGGCTCTCGTCAAGACTGATAGTGGAGTAAGACTGCCAAACAAGGCGGAGTTTCTGCTAAAGACTCGTGACAATGAAGCTAGAAGGCAAGAAGAAGTTCCGATAGTGGCTTGAGATATCTATTCCGTGTAATTGCCGCCTTCCTCTTTCTCAATGTCGTGAATCGACAACTCGAGCGGAAAGACAAACTGCCGCCCCAACTCTAAATGCATCTCTTTGTTGCAGTAGTGGCATTCATGCCAGGTGTATCCGAGCTTATCTCTTTTCAAAATCAGCTCGTGAGCGCAGTATGGGCAAAAGCGAGGAGAGGAAAAGATTCTCCCATGAGGATTGGTTTCGGGCTGAGGCCCCTTTTTCCTCCTTTCCGGTTGAAATCCAGATGACAAGTGTGTTCATAACTGCCTCGAAGACAACGAGTATGTCTGAGATTTATCCTCACGATCAAATGATCCCGAGCAATACCAAAAAGTAAACGATGATTCCCGCAACGATTGCAATGATCCAAAGTTTCAGGAAAGCTTTCGTTACAGGACTCATCTGTTTTTGGCCCTGCCCTTAAATGGGAATTCTTCTGTCTCAGCCTGTACTGCTAGTAGAATTGGGAGTCGGGCTTGAACCCTCAATGATTTCTTTGATTGATAGAATGATTGCCCCGATTATTCCTATCAATAGACCTGCCCACCAAAAGCCAGGATAAGTGAGAGCAATGTATCCGTTGATAGCGGTGAGCGTGGAAGCTACGGCAAGATAAAAGGTGGACTGTTGAGTCGTGAACTTCGAAGGCTTGAGTGAAGGCAGCTCTGCCTTGACGAGAATTGTCGCGAAGCCTATGAAGGTGAAGATCGCTCCCACTATTTTCGGTTCGTTGGAGGGAAGAGTCACTAGACCGAGGTTTATCAGGAGAAATCCGAGGAACTGGAGTATTGCTTGCTGAGTATCAGAGAGCTGCATTCTTGTCGGGATTAACGAAGGCGAAGATGCGACAGGATTATTGCTACTGTTATTTGACATAATTTCTTAACATTGCAATTCTGATATTACAAGCTTTAGGCAGTTAGAGCAAGGCAGATCTTTTTTTCCATTACATGCGGACAGTTTGAATCTTTGTCTTCGGCTTGCCAGAACCTTCGTCGGAGTTTTCTTTCTTCACTTCAATGGACAGCCCTAACTGTTTGGCGGGCCCGGATACTGCGGTTTCGACAAATTTGATCAGGTCCTCTTGAGAGTAGTATTGAATTTGGAGCTGGTTATTTTCCCAGACGATTCTAGGCATTTTTCGAAGTAAGGATTCACTAACAAGTTAAAATTGGTTTGTCAGTTTGGAGAGCTGTGAAAGCTGTTCCTTGATGTAGTCTTTGGTCCTTTCGTCTGTTTCGATATTCTGTTGTAGTATGAACTGACACATTCGGGGATCTACTGGCACAAAGCGCTCCAGGCACTTTGCTCTATGCCGGAGATAGAACAGTCTTTCAACTTCAGGTTGCCAAACACTTTGCATCGATCTAGGATGAATGACAAGTGTATCCTTTGAAAACTTGCATTTCTCGATTCCAAATTTGTCTTCCATGCGGAAACCAAGGTCACTGTCGCTCCTCCATCCCCTGGGAGCAGGGCATAGCCCCCAGTCAGTTTCGAATCCTCCGAGCGAATCAAACGACTCTTTGAGGACAAACAGATTGGCTCCTATGTACCAGTGCGGTTTCTCGAGTCGAAGCTCTGTGCCGTGGCCCCAGAGATCACCCTCAAGGGGCCCAGAGAGACAAACTGCCCCTTGATTCTCTTGTTTTTGAAGGAATTTCGAGGCTGATTCGAGCCAGGTTGGGGCAGCTATACAATCGTCGTCAGTGAAGGCGAGCCAGTTTCCTTTCGCAACCTTTGCAGCTTGATTTCTTGCGTCATACTCGTTTACACCGCAGTCCCAGGTTATGAGCTCCCATTCTGATCTATCGAGGGTTTGTTTCGCGAGACTCTTCAATAAGTCAAGCAAAGAAGGACGTCTAAGAGTGGCCACAATGACAGAAAAAGTAATCATTTCAGGAGCTCTCGATAGTAAGCCAGATACTCATTCATCATTCTTTTTGAATTGAAGTACAATCCCCGCTCTACACACTCTTTCGAGTCGAGCAAATGTACGTCCTTGACTGCAGACTCGAATTCATCTATGCTACGACAAAGATATCCTGAGATCCCATTTTGAACAATCTCTCTTGGACCTCCGAGAGAAGTGCATAATACCGGGCATCCAGACAACAAGGACTCGACTGTAATCAGTGAGAAACTCTCGAGCCATCTGAAAGGAAACAGGACGGCCTTTGCTCTAGAAAGCAGATCCACTTTCTCTTCAAAGGATTGCTCACCAAGGTACTCTATCTGCTCACCGTCGCATTCCTGTTTTATCATTTCGACATAGCTTGGATCAGATGCAAAATATCCATCGTGTCCAGCGATTTTGAGTTTGATTCCAAGGTTCTTTGCAATTCGAATTGCGATGTCAGTTCCTTTGAAGCTAGAGATTCGATTGAAGAAGAGAAACCAGTTCTCCCTATCTTCTTGAACCTTGTAACGCTGAACATCAATGCCCGGATAGATTACTTTCGAAGTAGGACGATTTACTGCGTTGGCAACTTGGTGGCAGCTGAAGACTGGATTCGCTCCGATCTCATCAGTGTAGAAAACACTGCAGCAGGTCTTCCTTTGGACTGTCGCATTGCTTCTTGGTTTGATGTGGCTCCATTGATGTATGATGTCAAATTCGGACTCTCTTTTCACTGCAAGTCTGTTTAGCTCAATCTCTGATTTCGCTTCTACCAGTTCAGTAACTGAAGAATCAGAGCCTTCTGCTGCAAACAGGGTCACGTTGTGTCCGGAGTTTTGCAGCTCTTTCATTTGATAATAGACGAGAGCTTCTATTCCCCCGTAACCCATCTTTGCCGGATCGGTAGTCGGTATCGCAGTCGTGGAAACGAGCGCTACTTTCAAACGACAACCGCCCTTCCATATCGTTCTTCTCTCCCCTTCTCCTTGCACTCCTTCGAACAGTACTTCTGACCGTCAGAGGTGATAATGAATCGCCTGCCGCAGAAGACACACTTGCGCCGATGAAACTCCCGGGTCAGTGCGAGCTCCTCCGGAGTAAGCTCTAGATCAGATCTCATTGGGCTATCAGCGGAATCCTTTGGATCTCTTTTCGCCAGTGTTCTATCGTCTTTTGAAGTCCAGATTTCAGATCTAATGTTGGCTTCCAGCCAAGCTCTGTCTTTGCTTTCGAATAATCGATGAGATGATCGTAGATATCCAGTGGACGCTTCGGAACAGAGCCAGTGATGATTTCACCCTTGAACTCCGTCAGCTCTGAAACGAGATCGATTACTTGATCAAGAGGTTTTGCTTCGCCCGTTGCAAAATTGAAGATCCTTCCAAGACACTTCTCTCTCTTCTCAAGGAGAGTGAGGTAAGCGTTCACGTGATCATCAACGTACATGAAGTCTCGGATTTGTTGTGTGTCGCCCAGGTAGACCTTGCCCGGAGGATCACGGAGCATTTGGTAGACGAGTTTCTCGATGAAAAAGTGAGTGTCGTTCTTTCTTCCGTATGAATTTGTGGCCCTGGATATTACTGCTGGAAAATTGAAGGCCCTGCTCAAACAGAGCAGATATTCAGTCGCTGCGTGTTTTGAAACTGAGTAAGGACTGTTCGGAAAGCACCTGCTCTCTTCGGTCGCGGGACGATCTGGAGTTGTTCCGTACTCCTCAGAAGTTCCTCCAAAAATGAAGGCTTCGAGATTTTCGCAGCTCTTCCTGCATGCTTCAGCTAGGTTCACTGTCCCCAAGAGATTTGTTTCAATGACTTCATTCGGATGATCATACGAATAACTCACTGGGCTGACTGCAGCAAGGTGAATCACTACCTCCGGCTGCACAAGTTTAACCAAGGCCCTTATTGAGGAAAAATCTCGGAGGTCGGCAAAGTGAGTAGAAACATGGCGATTCAGGTTGCCGTATCTTCCGGTCACGTATCTTTCCAGGACGTTTATCGCATAATCATCAGATAGTTCTGAGTTCACCACTCGCTCCAGGAGACTGGATCCGATGAAACCTGTGGTCCCGGTGAGCAGAAGGCGGACCAATCTCTATAGCTTCAGCCTCCTTAGTAGCGCGTCCCATCTTTCCGCAGATTTCTTCCAGGTGAGCTCTCTTGACCGCTCTAACTGCCTGTTTCGAATTTCTCTTTTCTCGTCTACACTGGTCGCAATTACCTTCGCAATCAAGTCTGCAGCGCAATTAGGATCTGCTAACCATTCGAATGACCAAGCGGTCGGGTATTGCTTTCTCGATGGAATGTAGAAAGCAGCTTCTCCCAGAATCTCCTTGTGATTTGGAATATCTGTGCAAATTACCGGAATCCCGCATGCAAATGCTTCCAGCAGCGGAAGGTTGAACCCTTCAGCGATGCTTGTCGAAACATAAGCGTCAAGACAGTTGTACAGCCCTGCCATGTCTTGAGAGGATAGGCCCCACGTCTTGTCGTACCGCTGCGGGTAGATGATAGACCCCTTTACTCCCAGTTTTTCTGCATGGTGAGTTAGGGAGTAATGACCCTCTGGCGAAGTGCCAAGGTAAAGATCCAGATCAGGAAACTTGTCTTTTGCAAGACTGAAGGCTTGAAGGAGAATCGGCCAGCCTTTCCTGTATTGGTCGGAGATTCCTATGCTTCCTATCAGGGGTCCTTTCTCGGAGAAACCGTATTCTTCCTTCTTTACTTCCATTGGCTTGAAAATTTCTGCGTCAAATCCCAGCCAGATCGAACTCATCCTGTTCGACGGAACGCCCTGGAAGAGAAGGACATCGGAACCCCACTTGGTGAAAGTGACGCAAAAATCGCATTCGTTAATGCACGCTTGAACAAATTCGTTGGGGAGATTGTCAGATTGAATGGGAGTCCAGAGGATAATCTTGGGTCGATTCGGAATGCCAACTAAAGAATAAGGATGTGTGTGCCAGCGTGGACTGTGAGCGAAAGCATCTCTGATGTGGATTCCGATCTCGGGCTTCCAGTCAATGAAAGCTTTCTCCATTGAGACAGTCGTGTTTCCCTCGTATACCGGAACCTCCTCGCTGTCGAGTTTGTGATAGGTCGGAGCACCAGCTGTCGTGAAACCGATGAAGGCGATATCATGGCCTAATTTCCTGAGCTCCCGTCCTATGTTGTGGGAAGCGACTCCGTATCCCGTGTTTATGTTCGGAGAGTCAGAAATTAGGACGATCCTCGACATTTGAATTTTGATTTATCGAGTTTCGTAATTATATCTAATCGAGTTTTGAGAATCTGTTAAACCCAATCATTCATAAGAAACTGTGTACACAACGGTTCCAACGACACTTGCTATCAACGTGCCGAAGGACACTGGTTTCGAAAAATCTCTAGACCTAAAATCAGATGAAGGAACTACTATTTCGGAAATGATGCTTGCCGTAGCATTGGAAAGTCCTGCCTGGTAATTGATTAGTCTCATTCCTGTTGTTACTCCACTTGGATTTGCCACTGCGAAGCCCCAAAGATTTCCTTTAGATGCTTTGATTGTTGCGCTCACTGTTCCAGTGAAGTAATTCACAGCGCTCATGGAGCCGACAGTAATCGTTCCAGAAAGGGTCACATTGCTTGAAATTATCGTTCCTATAGTCCCGACGTCAGCCGTGTTGCCCGGGGGAACCACTGCTAGTGGAAGGCTCAAGTTTCAGTCGAGCTCTACATCGTTGTGCTCTGAACCGCAGTCATGTAGACTCCAACTATCGTGGAGTTTGCTCCCAGATTCCAGACAACTGCAACTACCCTTCCTAGAGGCCCTTGAGCAACGAGCCTCTGACCCTGGTTCACGTTGGCTGCTCCTGCAGCCCAAGCTCCTCCCACGATTGTGCTCGTCTTGATCCCGCTCTGAGGCTCGACTCCCATTACATTGGTCTGAATAGAACCCGAAACGATAGACCCATAAATTGCATCGACGGTCATATCCTGGAGTGTACCAGTGAGTATAGTCGCAGCACCACTCGATGATATTACTGCGTTGTTTTGGATATTTGTCTGACCGAAGGCTTGCTGCGAGGTAACGAATCCGCTTGCTAGTGTGCCAATAGTTCCAATGGCAGCGACTTCACCTATCGCCACTGGAGAAAGTATGGTTCCTATTGTTCCAACGTCATCGAGCTGCCCTGAGGAAACCGTGGCGGTGACTCCTCCGGAGAGGATTGTTCCCACCCATTGCGCGGGCCTTACTTCAGGCAAAGACAAATTCAGATCTCAACTCCCTAGGTTTTTCTCTGAGCCGTTGCAGAAAATCCGACGACTGTTCCAATAATTGTAGCCGAAGCTGCAAGAGTTTCGCCAAGAGCATTCGGGGCCGTGATTCTCTGCCTCTGTCCATTTACTAACCAGTAGCTCGATACTATTGTGCTTGTCGCTAATTGTGTCAGAGGTTCAATACTCATGATCGATACTTGGAGAGATCCGCTTGAACTAGGAAAAGTTCCAACGATAATGTCCAAACTCACAGAATCCCAGCTTGACATATCAAAGGTTCCAACGAACCCGCCAGTCATTGAAGCATTTTGCTCTAAAACTACTCGCGATGAAGCTCTCTCTGTGACGATGGTTCCAGAGATTGTAGCAATGATAGTGCCGCGGTCGACGACTGCCACGGGCGAAAGGATCGTGCCAATTGTGCCAACGTCAGAGAGGACTGCTCCAGAACCACCGATCGACAAGTCATTTCACTTCTCACTCTTTACTTGGTCGAAAAGATTCTGATTGTAGCAGTCGAACCACCTGACCCGGTTGTGAAAAGTATTTTCTTGATCTGATCCTTCATCATCTCATACCTCAAAGGCCCTTCATTTGGTTTCCAAGGAGTCTGGTCGAAATAGTCGCGATTGAGAACATGGTACACGACACCGGGGCCATCGTTGAACATCAGAATAGATTTCCAGGGAATTCCGAAGGGCTGTGTATTTTTCTCGTCAAGTTGAGTAATAGAAGAGTTCACGTTTACTGTGAGGCTTTTTGTCAAGCCAACAGGAATCAGCAACTTCATCGTTTCAAGTAGTTCTTCGAGAAGGTCGTTCGTCTCGTACTGCATAACTGCCTTCATAATATCGCCGGTGGAGGCGCGTTGCTTCTCCATTGCTGGAAGAAGATTCTTAGCCCTATTCTCGATTGAAGCCAATCTCTCAGCTTACCTTTCTGTCAATTACCATAGTCCGCAGCCTTCCCTTCCTGTCTCTCCATGTCCACGTTTCCTCGTTGTGGAGAACTGGAGCAGCTCCTTGTTTGGAAGGATTTGATTCGGGAGACTGTGAAAGCATCCAGGCTGTCAGAATCGACCCGCCAATCAACGCTGCTATCCCAACTGCGCCAAGAAGCAACCAGATCGAATTATCGCCGAGGAGGTCGCTCAAATGGGAATACCATCTAACCATTGGATCTTACGAAATATTAACAGGCCCTAGTTTTTGGCTCGCCGAGAACTGCCTGGATTAGATTAGGGCATTAAGCGCAATTATTCAAGCATTTGTTAAACCCTAACGGGTTCTTCGAACTCAAAACATAATATTCAATGTGTCATCATCTGTAATGGATTGAGCTTCGGACTGATTTCAGCTGCGAAACCTCGTAGCTTGAGCATATCGATTTCCCCGACTCCTTTGGCAGGATCCACGCTTCCCGCTGAAGGGATTTTGTCATTTCTTTCGTTAACGAGGACGACTGTCCAGGCATTTGCAAATGGAGGGTATAACTTCCAGCACTGGGTGCTGGATGGAAAAATCGCAGGAACATCACCAACTATTACTCTCACAGCGGGCGACATAGATCATCAGCTCGTCGCTGTATTTTTCATTGATTCGATTTCTCTCGTTGAGTTTGCAGGAACCCCTCCTGTGAGCCCTCCTCCAACTCCACCCCCGATTGTTTTGAAGAATCTACCCTACGGTTACTACAAGACTCCTTACACGCAAGAAACTGCTCAGAATGACGGAGTCTCGAGGGCAGAGAGTCTGAGAATTAGGAATTCGTGATGCGATGACCCAAATACAAGAGACTCAGCTCGATAGATTCAGGATCGTTCACAGACCCTTCATCCTAAGCTCGCTCTACAGGAAGTTTAGACTTCGAATAAAATATCGAAGGAATGGAGTCCTGAAATCCGGAGAAATCAGAGTCAGGGGATTTGTAGATATCTGGAACGGAACGTATCATCAAAGGGTCAAGAACCACTTTGTCGGCACCATGCTAAATCAGCTCATAAACCAAATAGCTACTAACACAAGCAATCCCAACAATGGCATCGTTTCAGGGGCCTTTGGATTTGGTGATTGGAGCGGGCTCAGCGATTCCTATATGATAATTGGAACCGACACTGCGAACAAGACAATCATTTCCACTGGAGGCTTATCAGCACCCATAGGAGGAGCAACTCCGACAAAACCGAATACGCAAAGCGGTTCAACCCAATCAATCTCTACAGGCGCAGCTGTTGTTCTTACTTCTACGTGGAACGCTGGAACAGTTACAGGGACCGTTGGAGAGATCGGAATCTATGGTCGATCAAATGCAAGCACGGGCCTCGTTGGATTCGGTTCAGAATACTATGGCGTTGGAGGGAGTTTTTTTGCTTCGCGACTCTCGGTTGCGGATGGAGACTTTACTGCCTTCGCGATAAACACTGCAGCTCCTCTAACGATAAACTGGACGATCCAATTCACATTCCAGTAGGCGCAAGGACTGTTTGTCCGAAACCGGTCGCAGAAAGGAGTTCATCTCAACCAGTTTGGGTTTCCAATTCAGCGAGAGCATAAGTCGATACGCCGAGGAAGAAGTCTCTTTTCCCAGAAGCTTTACTGATATTCAACCTAGCAGGACTGAAGCCTCAACTCAACAGTTCTTCGCACACACTGATACTAATCTAGCAAGAACTGAGGTCGCTAGTGAGCAATCTTCAGCTCAAACAGATCAAGCAGGATCAAGGGCAGAAAGTCAACAAGTTATCAACACTTAGAACCCAATGCTCTAAATTACAGCGAGCATGAGCTCAAAAGGAGCACTCGCCGTGGGCGACTGAAAGTATAGTCTCCTGACTGAGAACGGTATTGAAAACGGGGAGAGATTGAATGTCGATCCCTTGGGAATCGTCTTGTAGCTCTGACCTGCGTCAAAAGAGACTGAAATTTGATCTAGCTGAGTTTGCAGATTGTTATCAATGATTAACCAAAGCACAGTGCCATTTGGCATGTTGAAGGTCTGCGGTTGATTTGCTTTGGTGATAGGCGGTGTGAAGACCTTGATCTCTGCCGGCGGGGCAAGTCCCAAGAACGCCTGGGCCATTACGTTAGGAACTGAAAGGCCCCTGATCAGAAAGGGCGATTTCTCTGCTTGTTGAATTGTTGATTTTGCTCCTTTAGCTGTGCCTGACTTCAGAAACTCTCCTTTTTCGAGCTCTTGCCACAGCAGGTTGAGCTCCTTGATGTAACTAGCTAGAAGTAGGATGAATTTTTGCTCAGCTTGCGAAGCAGCTGAGGAGGAAGAACTCAACGCAAATCATTCCCGAGACGCCTAATCAATCTGAACTAATCCTTCCAGGAACGAAAGCATAGGTCATTACCCCTTCGATAGAACCTGTGTTGTTTGTTGGTTGCACCACCGCGCCGACTACGTATTCACCTGCGTTTCCTCGAGCGATCGCATGTCCGCTGACACTGTCTCTAGGTGAGTAACCACCGGGTTGAACGCTCACAACGTCTATTGTCCCCGTTATTGTTCCTGAGTCCTGCGTTTTTATTTCTGCAACGACTGTTCCAACGTTCCCACCAATTTCTCCGATATACCTGAATCCGTAGATTAGTGCGGTGAAGTTAACCGGCACATAGAGAATTGTTCCGAGCTGAGTTCCCAGCATGAAACCGATTTGGTCCTTGTAAATTGAGTCTTCGAAAATATCTTGCATTCTTCTGATCAACCTATTGATAAGCTTGGAGATACGTATCCTGGGGATCCTTTCGTCGGCGGAGGAGGATTAGCTGTTCCAAGTGCTGTCGCGATTTCACTTGTGCTGGCTCCGAGAGGAATCGGCTCGATCCCATAAACAGAATCAATTGGGTAGTTGTAAGTTGTGAGCCCGCCTATGGTCCTGATTGAAACTGGAACCTTCCCTGCCAGCATTGCCGCTACTAGGTTCACGTCCTCTACGACGGCGACCTGAATGTGATTGACGTAGAACATGAGTAGAGGATCCACGTTGAAGGGTAATGGGTTTGCATAGCCAAGAGCAAAGTCAATGCTCGGGACGATTACAATTTCACTCTGTTGACTAGGATTTAGGAAGGGGCTTTCGAATCCATCAATCCACCCAAACTCCATCTTGTTCGCGGCCCATCTGTCAAGCTCGAGTGTATTCTGCGCAGTGGAGGCAGGCATTTCCTTCACTATTCTTAGGGCAGCTGGCGAAACACCAACGAAGAGCTGGTAAATCTTGGACTTGTCCTCAATTTGGAATACGTTGAAGGGTTTTCCCGTGAGGTAATTGCTTCCCAGACGAGCTGGAGCTACAAATCCAAGATCAGTAATTCCGTTAATCCCTTCTCCTGCGGGGACTTTTGAAAGGATCTGTCCTTCCTGCCTCGGGTCGTACTCAAAGTAATAAAATTCTCTTGCAACTACTCGAAGAGGAACGTATCCTCTGTAGATCGGCGAGGGCTGAGGAAAGCCCAGGAGGAGAAGATAGTTCTCCTTCCAAATGCTGGATGAAATTCTGCTGATATCAATCAATTTTGTTTCGCTCACTTCTCCACCATCAATTTTCTTGTGTTAGTTGGGTGAAGAAACCGAGTATCTACTCTTCTCGAGTACTCTCTAGACTCCTTGGATTTCTGCTAGGACAGTTCCCTTGATCTGGGAACCTGCAGCGGGCTGCGAAACTCCGCCGACAGTTCCTCCGAAGAGTTGAACAAGAACCGTATTCGAATCGGCAACTTGAGTGCCTACTCCTGTTCCTGTCAGAGTGCCCAGCGCCTTGCCGAATCCGAGGACTCGAGCTCCAGTTATAGAGCCGGTGTCCTCGGAGACTCCGATTATTCCGACAGCTTCGAGCTGTGTAAGCTTGTTTGTCTTTAGAACAGCTCCGCCGACTATGGTTGCTGTCTGGGCGCTGTTGATTGAGAGGATTGTTCCTTCGTAGATCAAAGTGCCAGACCTCGGGATGTTGTCCTGGAGGACTGATTGTCCCTTGATGAATCCAGGTCTTGCCATTTTTTCTTCACCTGACTTTGCTATTCAAGAGATCAAGTCTCGAGAACGGCATAGTCGTTTGTCACAAATTGCAATCCAAAGAGCTGCGGCTCGTCGTCTCCGGTGGTTCCGATGTTTGCTTCGATACTGAACTGCTGATTGAGCAGCCCAAGCAGGATCCCTGGGAATCTTGCCAAATAAAGATCACTCATCTTGAGCCAGTGAAGCGGATACACTGGATAGTTTGTTTGTTGCACAAAGAATTTCACCTCGACGAACTTCGGGCTTGCTCCTGTAGAAATGAGATAAGGCGCTGCAATCACGACTCTGTTGTAAGTTGTCTTTGCCGTGGTCGAAGTCCCTGTGACACCAAGAGAAACAGGATCAGAGTTTGCATTCGAACCAAAGAGGGCCTGCCATCCGGTCGAGTTGAAAGTTCTCTTCCAGTTCAGAACACTCGTGCCGCCGCCTCCACCATCTGCAGCGCCCACATTCGAAAGAATGGTCAGGGGGCGGATCATTTGCATATTGAAACCTGAACCCTTGAGCAATCCCCCAAAGGCCCTACCAGTGAGCTGGCTCTTCGCAATCGAGGCCGCAAATAGGAAAGCATCTCTTTGGGACAAAAGCAGCGCAGAAAGGTCGCGCTCGAGTGACACCATGTAAGATAGTTTTCGAAGATCTGCGTCGAACAGCGAAATCTCATCTTCGGTCAGATCTATGAAACTCGGGGGAGCACCGGGAGTTCCTGAAAGGAAAGTTATGTCCCCGGAGGTCCAGGCATTCGGATTAACACCGTTAGGAATTGAAACCCCACCTGCACTTTGTGCCAATTTAGTTATCGAATGATATCAATTAGGCGCTGTTGTAATTAGTCTTGAAGCCACAACAGGGCCTCAAGCTTGAAGTAAAAGATCACCGATAGGGCCCAATGGTTAAACTGCCTCGCAGTCAGGTCATTCGCTATCGTCTTGATAGCAAAGTGAAATCTGCCCTAGATGAATTGATTTTTGAACTCGGCACTGATTGGACGAGCGTGACTGAAGAGGCAGTTCTTCACTTTCTTCCTGAATTGGAGAAGCGTGCGGATATTGTGAAGAGGAAAAATCTCCGAAATCCTATGGATGCTGTTCCGCACTAAGAAGTGATCTTCTCATGGATATCAGGTCTTCAATTCACAGTATCATCTCAAGGTTTGATTGGCTGTCAGGATTTGTTACTGAAGAATTTCGCAGAGCTGGGAGTGCCCTCCAGGATGAGGTCGCCTCAATTATAACGGATCTGATTGATAACGCAATGCGCCCAATTGTTGGACAGTATATCGAAAAATTCGGGCAGAAAGGATTCGAAAGGCTGGTTAGCGAGGACAGGGATCTACTCGTTCTAATCGAAAAGTACAGACCGTCCTATCTTTTCTATTTGAATCGCGCCAAGAAATTGCGTCGCTACATCAAGTGGAGCAATGCTGCCTTTGCTGAGAACTTGAGAGAATACCTCCAAGAACAAGAGATTATTGTGAATGACGAAGGATACAAGTACCTTCTTAGGACTTGTGAGCGTTTTCGGAGAAGAATATTCGAGAATTAAATTACTGCCAATTGGCAGGGATTTCAATTAAGCTCAGATCTTTAATCCACGTCTGTTCGCTTCTTGGACCAATTGCTTTTTTGCGTTTTCAACGACCTTCTCTGCTTTTTGGGCCTCTCCCAATGTGTTGACTAGCTCGTCATTGTTCAGCTTTCCGAGATCGGTTTCCTGCGGCTGAGTTGTTGATCCTCCATTCGCTTCCTGAGTAACTACCTGTTCTTGAGCTGGAGTTTTCGCTCCTTGGTTTTGCTGTCTAGGTGCACTTCGCGATCGACCTTCCCGGAGTCCATCAGCGAATCCGTTAGCGAGCGGAACGCCAAGCTTCTCAATTCCGGTTCGAATTGAGCCTCCAAGTTCTTTGAGCTGGGCTCTAGCATATTCTTTATCCTTCATCTGCTGCTTCTGCTCCCAGATCCACTGCTGCAGTTTGGTATTATTCTCGTGTTTCCATTTTTCAAGATCAATCTGCAGCCTCTTCACCTCGACGTTCTCTGTCTTTGGTCCGCCTTCGACGAAACCAAGCTCCTTGAGCCTTGAAGTCAATTGAACGAATGTTTCTATTGGGTCAGATTGCTCCAGTGAATCCAATCTCGTCTTCAGGAAATCAGTCTGCTGCTCAGAAAGTTTGGTAGTGCTTTCTGCTAGGGTCTTGACGAGATCGTTCTTTGCTTCCCTTTCCGACTTTAGAGCATCGCCCATGACGTCGAACATCTTGTCGTAGCCTGCAGGAGAGCTTGTCGACTGCGCTGGTTGGTTGTGATTAGGGCCCATCATGTAAGCAGTCATGGGGACATAACGCATTCGTGAGGGGACTGGATTCCCATAGTCATCCGTAAGGATCTTGCCATCCTGGACAGCGTATTCTATCTCTGGAAACATGAAAGCACTCATTGGACTAGAACCAAAAGCTCCCAAGGCTCCCTGGCTCCCGCGTTGCTGCTCGCCCATCATTTTCATCATCATCATTGTCATAATCTGGTTCATCATCTTCTGCTGCTTTCGTTCCGCTCGTCTATCCTCCATGTCTTCCCTCATCATCTGCACGGCAAATTTCTTGTCCTCGCGAGCTAGTTTCTTCATCTCTGGATCGTCTTCTTCTTCAGTAGGTTCGTATTTGCCCGTTTTTCGATTCAGAACCATAGGAATCATCGAATTGGGCGAAACCATGCCTCCTGCGAACATCATAGGAGCCATCATCTCATATTCGCCGTTTGAAGTGTACTGGAGAAAGTTTGTCAGGACGCCTTGTGCTCTGTAAGGAGAAAGCCCTGCTCCAGTGAGTAAATTGTAGATTAGCATCGGGTTCTCGTTGAATTTTTCCTTGCGAGCCTGATAGAATCGAACTACCTTGTCGGTCTTCTCAGAGTTTATGCCGCTCGTCTGTTCAAGAATTTCCTTCAGGAGCTTCGCATCTTCATCAGTGATGTCATCTTTCGCAGAAGAAGAGTCACTCAAATTTCTTTCAACATTGTTTCCATTTGCACTCAGTTTGCTTAAAGGATTCCCTGTTTCGTTTTGGAAAGTAGGATCCTCTCCGTTGACTATCGCCTTGATCTGTTTCGGGTTCTTTCGAACGACGTGCGCAATTTCCCTTTGATTGTATTCTTCATTGTCCAGTCTGATGATGATTGTCTTTAGGTCGTTCCCTTCTTCCTTGAGCTCCTGAAATCTCTCTTCGACAGGCTTGTTAAGGCAGGCTTCTGATGGTGCTGTCCCAACAGCTACGAGTCTCTTTTTCGTCAATCCATTGATTCAAACACACTATGAACGTATTAAACTTCAGAGACTAGGTTCAGGATAAGCTATCTTTTCCCAGCGTTCCATCAAGAGTTGGAAATCACTCTTTTCGCCAATCTCCTTTCCTACGTTCAGCCCGACATTTGCTAGCTGACCTAGTACTGCGAGCTGCTGCAGGATATATCCTACGAAGCCGTGGTGCAGTCCTCCCTTGAGGTGGCCGGGTCCACCGGACATTGGGTCCCAGGGGAAATCGTTGATGTCGTCTTCAACAAGCACGCCTCCTATATTGTACAGCATGTCGAGTACCAGCTCAGCAGCATCCGAAGATTCCTGAATCGTACTCAATCCGTGAGGGCCTCCATCAATCTGAACATTCGGCGAATCGAGGGGTTCAAACTCACAGAGTCTAGCAGGATATGCACCCCGTATGCTTTTATCACTTCGGCTGGGAGGACTTGGCGCTTTAGCTTCGACTTTGAGCTCTGTTCATTGGAAATCTCGAGAGCCATCTTAATAGCATAAGGAATATCATGGCGGACTCTTCTGTGGGTCGGGCCGAGCCATTTTGCCGGCTGGTCCATCCGCTTGTTCACAATATCTGCAAGCTCTCTGTCTATACCTAAAGACTCTGCAAACAAATTGTGGAGTTTGCGGTTAGGCAAATGGCTCTGCTATCCATTTGCTACTCCCCGAATAAAAGGAGAAGCGCAGGACTATTCTTTTCTCTCGGGAACCAGGCTCTCCAGAAACTCTTGCATGTCCTTTGTAGCAAGAGTCGAAAAGCCTTCTCCCAATATGTTTAGGATTATATGTTTCGTCGCTGGGTTGTAAGAGGCATTGATTCCTTCCATGATGATCCAGTCACTGAACTTGTACGCGTTTCCAAGCGGAACTATCGCTTTCTTCTTTCGTCCCATTATTTAGAGCACTAGAATTTCTCTCTTCTACCTTTCTGCTTGCTCATCACGCGATAGACTTCGGGAATCGCGAATGAGAATCCGACATGGACACAGTCATTCTTTTGGCACTGAAGGCACATTAGTTCCTTGCCTCTTACTTGGACCTCCACCATTCTACCGAGTTTATTGTCTTTCAGCAAGATTGAGTTATCCTGCAGTCCAACCTTCTGCATGAAAGGCGCCACCCGCGAAAGAGCCTCGTCAGCCTCGATCCTGTCCATAATGAGATCGTTGACATAACGGGAGAAACTCTTGCCGTCTAGCTGACCGGACTTGACTTGTCGGAGATAGAATGAATGGGCCTTTTGGTGGGCCACTTCTGTGATCGTGACTACGCTGAACCCTTCCTTCGGCAATTTTAATCACTTGTTTACAGTAATAATACTGCACCCCTAAATATTGTTTGCTTTGGGTTCACCCTTTAGGTCCAAGAAATTAAACACAGGCCAACGTCGATTATTTTGAAGGTATTTGGGTATGAATTTCATATGCACGAAGAGTGCCATAATGGGCTACCCAGAAAATACGAGTACGCCTCATTGTTTCTGAAAATCGCGCAAAGCATAAGTTACTGCATGATTACTGTATTCTTTGCAATGGGTCGCACAATTCCTACAGCCAACATGATGATTCAAATCGAGACAGACGCATTCCTCAGGAGCTACGGAAAGGGGCTCTCCGGGAAGCAGGATCAGCGAGCTCTCTACGATCTTCTGCAGCTATGCAAGAAGCATACCCAGGCTTGCGGGCAGGCTGTCAGGCTAGTCCCGTTTCACGGGATCCTCATGTCCCTCATGCTCGAGCAAGAAAAACAGCTCCGAAAATTGACTGACGAGATGACCGCTTTGAGTTCAAATTCATCAATAGAAGGAGTGTCATCGTTTTGACAAAAAAGAAGATCTCTCCGAAACTTCAGCTGCAGCAGATTTTGCTGCACCAGAGTGTGAAGACAGCGAGCGAGCTATATGGTCTAACTTTTGATAACAGTCTCGATGGATTGCTGGGGACCGGACTCAAGACTAACACCTTGACTTATCTCTACGGGAAGAGAGTTTCAGGGATGCTCAATATTCTTGCAATGAACTCGGTCAGGCAATTCGGGGGACGCGCTCTTTTTGTCGATGCTGGAAATTCTGCAGATCCCTACCTTATCCGCCGAGAAGCTGACCTGCGAAAGAAGGACTCTTCAGAGACAAGAAAATTACTACAGTCAATTCAGATGATGAGAGTCTTTACGTGCCATCAGCTCACGAACTTTGTGACAGAACAGCTTCCTTCTCTTCTCTCAAAGAACGGAGCAGATCCGAATCCCTTCAAGTTTGTTGGCTTGTGCGGTTTTGACTATGTGTTTTCGGAAGAAGATAGCTCGAAGAGAGAAATCTCAAACCTACAGTTTCTAATTGCTCAGAAGCTCGCAGAGATTGCAAAGAACAAAAACAATGGAGTGATGTTCGTTGTTGCAACTTCTGAGAGTCAGTGTTTGCATTTCTTGAACTTCTCGGACGTGGCCATCGAAGTCTATCACAGCAGAAGAACAGACACGGAAAAAGCTGTCTTGATGCGCCACCACTCACAGAGGGGAAAAGAGCTTGAGCTCTAGGCTCGATGGCACTGGCAATTCAGAAGCAGTCAGCAGACGTCTGAAGCAGGAAATTGATTCTTGGAGGCCGTATGCTGAAGCGCTTCGCCAAGACGACCGTGAAGTGTTCAGAGACATGATGAATGAAATCTCCTCTAGCTACAGGGAGGCAATCGACATGGCAGAGCGAGGTTATGACACCGAATCTCTGATGATGAGTATTTTACTCAAGCAGCAGAAGACGATCAACTGGCTTGCAAATCTGGCAAGACGCCTCCAGGAAGAGAAGAAAACATAGTGACAGTCCTTGACGATCACCAAGGGTTGGTTACTTGACTGTTATCCCACTCCAAGCAGTGGAGAGGGCATGACGTTTTGGATCAAGCTTTCAAACGGGGATACTGTCAAACTCAAGGATTCCAAATGGAAAGCAAAGATCTACGCCTCGGGCGCGGCTTGTGACAGTCCTGAGTTCCTGCTTTCGAAACTGAAGGACTCGAATCTTGTCTCATCAATCAACATTGTGAAAAAGAGGACGAGCGTCTTTGATTGGAGAAAGAATGAGGTTCTTGAGATTGAACTGCGTCAGGCTGACAAAGCTAAACGCGTTGCAGATCTTCTAGAGGCGACTTTCCAGAATCCTTCAACATTTCGACTTTACAATGTTGATCTATCGGCAGAACAGCAGTATTTTCTCGAAAAAGACCTCTTCCCATTAGGGCGTGTTTCGGTTTATTCTGATGGAGAGGAGATAACAAGGTGGAAGATGAATGATGATGTTTGGTCTACTGGTTATGAGATCCCAAAGCTACGAGTAATCGGGCTGGATATCACACTTGGAGATAAGGTCCCTCGCCTGGATTCGAGAGTGACCGGGATTTCTCTATCTTCTTTCGACTATCCTGGTGAAGAGATGAATGAACCGATCTCCATTCAAAGCGGAGATGAAACAGAGATACTTCAGGAAGCAGAAGCTCAGATTCGAAAGTTCGATCCTGATTTTATTATCACTGGGAATGGAGACGCATTCGTTTTTCCATATCTGTACACTAAAGCACTGAAACTTGGGACTGCGTTCAACCTAGACAGAGATACTGATGCAAGGAAGATTACACCAAACACACAGGCAGGAGGAAGGACGTACTTCAGCTACGGTCGAATCATGTACAGACCAGCAACTCAGAGGTTCTATGGGAGAATCCACGTCGACGGACAGAATACTTTCGTCTATGATCAATGCCGCTTCGAGGGTCTCTTCGAGATCTCAAGAATATCCCGCATGCCTTTCCATACATCGTCTCGAGCGTCGATCGGGAAATCATTGAGCGGACTGCAATTCTATCATGCCTTCAGGCGAAATACTCTGATTCCCTACAAACCTGTCATTTCAGAGGATATCAAGAGCATGGAGAATCTCCTCGTTGCCGATCGAGGAGGCCTTGTGTTTGTTCCTCTGCCTGGTGTCCACGAACGAGTCTGCGAATTCGATTTCGCCTCGCTCTATCCCAGCATAATCAAGGGACGAAACATCAGCGCAGAGACTGTCAACTGCTCATGCTGCCCAAATTCGGAGAATAGGCTTGAGGAGCTCTACATGCACCTTTGCGAAAAGAAGGTAGGCATTGTACCTGAGAGTCTCGAACTTCCACTGACTAAGAGATTCGACTACAAGAAATTACGGAACGAAACAAACGACCCCAGACTCAAGCAAGTTTACAATGAAAGGGCTGGTGCCCTAAAGTGGGTACTAGTGACGTCGTTTGGTTATCTATCTTACCGCAACGCAAAGTTCATGAAAATTGACGCGCACATCGCTGTTTGCAGTGTTGCAAGAAGAACTCTCTTGGATGCAATGCATGTTGCAGAGGGAAGAGGATACCAGGTCATTCATGGAATCGTTGACTCTCTATGGATTCATAGAGATCGGATCAAACAAGAGGAATGCGAGGAACTGAGGAAAGAAATCGAACAGACTACCAAATTCAAACTTGCAATTGAAGGGATATACAAGTGGATTGTTTTCCTTCCTTCAAAGGTCGATTCACAAAACCAGGTGCCGACTCGCTATTTTGGCTGCTTCGAAAAGACCAATGAGATGAAAGTTCGAGGGATAGAATACAGGAGACATGACACACCGATCTATTTCAAGAAGTGCCAAGAGCTAATTTTGAAAGAACTCTCGAAATGCGGTACCGAACTAGAGCTAAGAGAAGTTGCGAGAACGAAAGGAATCCAGATGTTCAATGAGTTTGCAGGACAGATTGAGAATCATGATGTTCCACCACTCGAGCTCTTAATAACTCGAAGGTTGTCAAAGAATCTTGCAGATTACTTCTCAAAGAGACAGCTTTCTGTCAATGCAGCTTTAAAGCTAGAGGAGAGAGGCCTGGAACTAAAGGCAGGTCAATCTGTTTCCTACGTGATTACGAATTACAAGACGTCAGGGATGAATCGGGCAACACCAGAGGAACTTGCAGAGGAAGAGGAATATGACTCAGGTCGCTACGTCGAGCTTTTAGCAGATACTTGTGCAACAGTTCTTTCTCCTTTTGGAGTGAGTAAGGATATCCTACTTAGAAGGGGAGAATCACTTCTTACCTGGACATGACGAGAAGCACTTTCTCGGCATTAAAATTAGAGAGCTCGAATTACTCCCATCTTTTTGCGATTGTTTAACAACGCCAGTCATAGAGAAAAGAGCGCAGGTACAATAGCATAAGTACGCCAAATTATGTCGACTGACAGGGTGGAAATTGACTCAATGAGTGATGCAAAAGCCAATAATTTTTACCGAATCTTAGCAGGTCACAATGATGCAGTCAAGGGGAAAATTCTTGGCGATTGGTTAATTCATGACTTCATATCCATATTTGGGCAGCACAAAATAACTGCTGAGGATGAAGACTTTAACTCAGCAACTTTCAGGGAAATGCCTATTGGGTCAAAGGTCGTGGTCTACACTACAAAGCATGTATTTGCCATTGGTGAAGTTAAGGGTGACCTGAAGGATAGGAAAGAAAGCCCACCTTGCAAACAACACCCGTACAGGAATTGGCGCAGGGTATCATGGATAAAAGTTGGAAAACTGAATTTCAAGAGGCTACCTGCATCTGTTCAAAAAATAGGTCTGCCACAGTCACACTTTGTCAAGAAGATCAAAGATCCCAATGACTATTATACGATCCTGTCCATGATGTAACAAGTCAGTTGATAGCTCGTCGTTGGTATCCAAAGAGCCCTGATGAGATCAGCCGTTCCAGTTTCATTTGCATTAACGAGTTCGTGGAAAAAATAGCGATTGTCGATTGATCGAAAACGTAGAACCACTTTCATGGCTTTACGTAGCCAGGAGATGGCCTCAGATACCATCTTACAAAAGGCTCCCTAATTTTCCCGATGAAGGTTTCGAAGACCTGTTCAGAAAATTCCTTTATCCTAAAGTTGGCTTCGATGTTGTCTCCGTCGCACGCGACATGAGTCTAGGACTTTCTTGGACAAGTCTTTCGGGAATGCCTCATGAGTTAGACTCCATTTGCATGAAAGGAAAAGATATCTGTGCCTTCGAACTGAAACATTACAAGGTCTCTGAGTTAACAAAGGAAATCGTCTTCACCTTTCTGGGAAAGGTGCTGGACTTTTATCTGAAGAATTCTATTTACTTACAAGATCATAGAATAACGATGTATCTTGTTACAGACAATGAAAACATAGATGACCAGATAAGGCGTTTGTGCCTTGCCTTTGGAATAAAACTAATCGATCCAAAACTAATGACATTACAAGCTCTCGAATTCTTCCTCCGAGACATGTACGCGAAAACTCCACCCTCTGAAACAGATCTCAGAACAGGCGTCGATTCATTGGTGGTGAATGTCACAAAGCTTCGGGAGACTTATGACTTTGCGTTTTCGGACATTTTTCGGTTCAGTGCTGGCAAGATAGAGATTGATGCATTAGCTATTGGCGTGCTTCAGCCTTCTCTGGGCATACTGGAAGTAAAGAAGGCCAATGAATTGTTTTATCAGACCAAACAAAAATGGGACTTGGCTACAAAGGATTCTCCGACTCAGGTGAAATCAGTTACATCATGAAGATGCCATCAGGTAGCATTCACGACATACGGTACCTTTACACCATAATAGATGCTATTAATCAAAGAGAAGGAAGAGTAGATCTCTCAGACAGGATGATGGATCTTTTTAGAAGATTAATCAATGACTACAATTCTGCGAAGGCTTCGAGTTACGCGCTCACTTTCAGGCCCCGAGACGTGAACTTGGAAGTGGTGAAAGACGCGGTCACAGAAATTGTTACTCTAGGAATAGTTTCAAAGGAAGATAACACCATTGCTCTAACTGAACTTGGAAAGAATATAGCCTCCCTGATCAAAAGTGGGGAAGGAGTAGAGCTAAGAAGATTATTCGCTAAATTGATGCTCGACACCTATTCAATCTTCTATCCATTTCTACTTCAATTGTCGAAACTTCCAGACCCTTACTACGCGATAACTCCTATTATAACGTCAGGGTTATTCGAGCGATTTGGAGGAGACAGTAAGAGAATCGTGCATTATGTTATTCAGACTATCGAGAAACATACAGGTGTATCATTTGAAGAGAGTTTGTTGGCGCAAGCCGTAGATTATGCAGCTATCGACCAACTAAAGCGAACTGACAAGAGCAGTAAATTGCAATCTGTCACCGAAAAAATTGTGACTACCGGTCTATTTCAAGGAATCATTACCAATCGAAGAACATTTGACTTTGTTCGTTCTCGTACAACTTTCCTTGAACTGACAAATTATGGAAGTTTTGACGTTGAAGGTCTTACTTGCGAGGTCACATATCCCATTTCCGGAACCAGGCCAGTGTCGAGCTTTAATCAGGACAAGGTCGACTTTGACAAAGGAACTTTATACATTAACCAACCAAATTATCCTGAAGTTGCCAGTGAGTTCAAGGCCTTATTAACCCACGCATATAAGACGGAGAAGGACGAGTTTGGCTACGCTCAAGTGGCGAGCATTAGGGACGTGATATGTCGCAAGTTGAAGATCTCCGACTCTTCTTTTGATTCATTCCTCAGAAAGCTGCACACTGAACAGCCCGGTGTCCTCTCCTTCAGTCTTCGAGGAGCTGGTGAGAGAATAACAGAGAAACGTGTGCCTCTCGTTCTAGAGGGTCCGATTCGAGAAATCTACACTCTTGTAATGGTAAATGAGAAGTGAAAATCAAACTTGGGATACGAGGTATATTGCCTTAAAGATAATCCCTTTCCGAAGGGAGGAGCGTTCGTCAAGCCAGAATCAGATGATCCCCGCGAAAACGGATCAATTTTTTCTGTCAATGCGCGAAAAACGGAGATTGAGGAATTTGAGAAGAAACTAGTGGGTTCGAAAGTTTCTTTTGATGACAGGCTAAGATGCGCATTCTTGTGGGCACATGGAGGGCGCACCATTGGTAGAGGCATGGGAAAAACTGCACTCACTCTCTACATGCTTCAAAAAATTAACAATGGTTATGGGAAGAACTACTTTGGAGGAAAGTCAAAATTCTTTTGCGCATATATTGCATTTCAAAAGCAGACAAAGGCTAAGGTAGTTTTCCTTTACAAAGAAGCTCTCCGTTCTTTTATCAACGCAGGCTTGTTTGCGGAACTCCAAAAATCTACCACTGAGGTAAACCTCGTCTCAGCGGGAGTCAATCCGAAATATGCTCATGCAATCGCGACTGGGGATGTCAAAGGTTACTTCGAGTCGATTTCTCGTTACCCTCTTGACCAAATGGCTACTCAGTGGGACACAAGATTTGTGAATTTGCTGCCTTCTCTTTTCTTGAGTGAAACTGTTAGCGCATTGAAGGCTGGGGGGTTTGGAGGTGGGATACTGGTTATCGACGATATGGAAAATCTAACTGATATTGCCACTCGTTCGGAAATAGAAAACTTTGTCAAGGATTTTGGAATCGCGTTCTTCCGCTCCAAATACAAAGCAAGCATATCCAACTTCTTTACTTTACTCTTTGTTGCACACGAGCAATCTGCTCAAGACATTAGCCAAGCCTGGACATTGGAAGGTCTAGCTTCAGCATATCCACTAGCTCCCGGAGGACCCGCATCAATCTTGACGAGAAAGCCCGATATGGAGCAAGGCCTAGATATTTTCCTAGAACATCTAAGGTACTATCGAGACCCCGCTTGTGCGGTTTCGGATCCGTTCATGCCGTTCGAAAAGGAAGCGGTTGAATGGATAATCCAAGACTCGGATTTTCATCCTAGGAGATTTCTTTCACGATTTAATCGGATACTGGTGGACGCACTTGGAGACGGTCAAAAGACTGTTTCCTTGGATATGGTGAAGTCGGCCCCCAAGAAAGAGGATTTCGAAGATGAGCCGAGTTCTCCAAGCATTCACGATCTCTAGTTTCTTCTCAGACCGAGGACGTCTGTTTTATGGAAAATGGAATCCTACCAGAACGTCCTCGATGGATATTTCAAGCTAGATTGGACTCATACTCCCTATTCTACGAACTAATCGAAGGTAAGATTGTATGCTGGGAATCAGTTGCGCATAGAAACACTCCGAGCAGACTAGGCGAAGATCAGTTTGTCATTTTGTTCCAACAAGGTAAGTTGTCCTACTTTGGCTTCGGAAAAATTGTAGGAGTTTCAAGTTGCATTGCGCATAAGCCAGCAGAGCACAGAAGGATATATTGCCCTCATAATCCTGAACGAGGCGCGGACGTCAAGTATCTCTTCAGATTTCCACTCGCAATCGCGGTACCGCCAACATTTCAAAAATTGAGATGGGATAGTAATTCTTTACCCCTCCTCTTGAAGAAAGGCTTCCGAGGAACTGTCCATTCTGTCTCCGAAAATGATTGGAGAAATCTAGTTGCAATAAACCCGGAGCTGGGAATCCAGTTCTCGAAGATGAAGACTATGATAACCGACCAAGACGAGAGAGTGAATTCTACCAATTCAGAGGGTCTAGTTGAGAACCACAGACAAGCTGTTTCTCAAGCTGACACCCCAACTACGTTGGATTCTTCCCCAGATTAGGTGCCAGGAGCTAGTAATTCCGTGTGATAACCCTGCGAGCGGCCTTCTTTTTTCTTTATTGTTGAATTTCTCATGTATGGTAACGTCAATAAATCTGAAGCAATTGAACCTGATTTGGTCAGCTATATCTTAACAATGTCACCGCACTGAACTTAAAGTTCAATGCTCGGCGACCGCACTCTAATCCAGAGTCAAGAGCTCATCTTTCGGGTTAGTGCGGGTTGATGGATTTGAACTCATGGGTGCGAAGTTATGAATCGGTCAATCTACAGAATAAGAAAGATGATTCAAGAAGAAATTGCTTTCTTCCTGACTGGCATGGTAGTCTGAGCCCACGGAGAGGTCTCCTTTCCAAAGTACTCTTCGAACAATGTCTTGTTGGCAAAGACTTCGGGCGAGGTAAATACATCGACGTAGGGAAGTGCTGTCTTCATACCCGTACACGAGGGCTCATAACCCTTTGTCTTTGCATAGGGGTTGAGCCAGATGATCATATGACATTTGCTCCTCAACAAGTACATGCTTTCATTTAGGATCTCTGGGTCTCCGAGGTCCCAGCCGTCGCTGATAATTACGATGGTTGTATTCTTGTCAACGAGCGAGCTATGTTTTTCGAGAAACCTTTGAAAGCACTCGCCGATCCTTGTGCCGCTTCCCCAAATCTGGATCCGATTTGAGATGCGATCTGCGGTCTCACGGAAGTTGTTAAAATTGAATAAGTTGGTCAGGCGCACGAGTTCCGTGCTAAATATGAAGAGCTCGGAGTTTGTCAATATGTTCTTGAGCAGGTATAGGATAAGATAGATTTCTTCAGATTGCTCGTCCATCGACCCGCTGACATCCGCTAGCGCAATTATCTTTGAGCGTGTGATCTTCTTCTCGCTTCGTGCGAGGAAGATCACGGAACCCCCGCGCGATACGCTCTTTCTCATCGATCTTCGCAGATCGATTTGGCCAGCGTTTGAGGTAATTATCCGCCTCCCCCGTCTAGTTGCAAAACGTCGCTTGAATCGTCTGATTAGACGCTTTGTCCTGCTTATCTTCTCGTATGAGAAGATCGGCTTGAACTTGCGTTGAGTTGTCCTTGCTACGGGGCTGTAAATTGCAAAATTCTTCGAATTCTCAATCTCTTTTTGCTCTTCCTTGTCGTTCTGGCTCATGTCCACGAAGTCTATTTCTGGTCTGTCCCTTTCCAGTTCTCTCCTTGTTTTTAGCGAGAAACTCACGTCGCGCGGCTCAAGGTCGAGTCTGTCCGTCGACCAAAATTGCCTAAACAAAAAGTCGTATCGTGCGAACAGGTCCGGGCTTTTGACAAGAGCTGTCCTAAGAGCAAAATAGAACGTCATCCGATCGAGGATTGGAATCTCCTTCGCCGTTTTTGCTGCGTCCAACATCTCTCCGAGAGAGATCAGGATGCCTCCTCGCTTCAGGTACTCCCCAAATTGTGCGATATTAGCAGTGAGGGATCGATTCGGAACCGGCGGATGTTCGCGTGCTGAAGAGCTCATTTCCGACCCTCTCGTCATTTCGCGGCTCGCGGCACGTCTTTGATCTTCGTGAGGATCGTTTCGATGCGACTACTCTTTAGTGTGTTCATATCCTCAGTGCTCTTCAGGAAACTAGTGAGCGTTTCCCTTACTGTTTCTGGTGAGAGTTCCTCCAAATTCAGCAGCGTCAAAGCGGATGCCCAGTCCAATGTTTCTGCGACGCCAGGTCTCTTTGTTATTTCAGGAGTTGATCTTAGTTCATGCATGAAACGAGCAATGTCATTTGCGAGCTTGCTATTCAGCGAGGGAACTTTGAGCGAAAGAACAGCAATCTCCTTCTCGACCGAGGGATAGTCGATGTAGAGGTAGAGGCAGCGTCTCCTTAGTCCGTCTCCCAATTCCCTTGTTCGGTTGGACGTCAGAATAGTTATTGGAGTATGTTTTGCTCTAATTGTTCCCACTTCCGGTATAGTAACCTGATACTCAGAGAGAAACTCTAGCAGGAACGCCTCGAATTCTTCGTCAGCTCGATCTATTTCATCAATCAGAAGAACCGGAGGGCTCTTGCCTTCGTAGAGCAGTGCAGAGAGCAAGGGTCTTTTCAGAAGATATTTCTCACTATAGACTGAAGATTCTATCGTGTTTGTATCCTCTCTCTTTTCCTTATCTTCTTCAATTCGCAGTCTGATCAGTTGACGAAGATAATCCCACTCGTAGAGTGCGTTGTTTAGCTCAAGGCCCTCGTGGCATTGGAGCCGTATCAGATCTGTTCCAAACCCCTTTGCGAGAACCTTCGCGAGCTCCGTCTTTCCACAACCGGGTTCCCCCTCGATGAGTAGTGGTTTTTGTAACCCAATAGCCAAGAATACGGAAGTGATGACGTCGGGTCCAGCGACGTAGTTGTTGTTTTGGAGCATGTGCTTGAGCTCTTCGATAGAAGTGACATTGGTCAAGGCACTCGCGATCTTTGGAATAGTTGATCCTGAGTACACATAGATATAGAATTCTGTGAGCCAGTTACAAAAAGAAGGCGGCAATCGAACATTGCATTTAAACGCCTAATGGTGACCTGTCCTGCACCCGATATGGGTACAGCTTTACGAAAGAAGCACTCTGAAGAGCAGAGCAAGAACGATGTCAGTTTGATACTAGGCAGACATTTTGATCTGCAACAGAACTGATCTCAGTCATTTTCAACTTTATGCATTCATCTATCATTTGGTGCAGAGCAAAACGCTTTCCTCGTAAGAAGGGTTCCATCGGTCTTCCTTTGACATCTTCAAGCAACCCATCGACCCGCATCATCGCTACTCGAAAATATAATATTGCCCTATCCAGGTAAAAGGAATCCCCTTTTTTCTTGACAGATCCGCGTTTCATCATTGTCTCATCTAATGCTTCCTCGGGCGACATTCCAGTGTGGACGAGCTCAATTATTCGCCTGACTTGCCTGACAGAGAGATGGTGCTCGATTATGAATCGAGCAAGTTTTCCCTGGAGGTCAGTGTCCTCTAACCAGACAATTTCTTTTGCATGCGATGCTTTCAAGACGCTGCTACGAACCTGTCTTAGAGTTTCTTCGGGGAGTCCAAGTAGCTTGATACGATGCGACACATACGCCTCGCTCTTGCCGACCCTCCTTGCGAGATCTGCTACACTTCCCCAGCCATAATCGACAACGTATCTCTTGAAGCATTCTGCCTCTTCGATTACGTCTAAACTCCGATGTTGTATGTTTTCCACTATGGATACTTCATATGCCTGTTTATCATCCAATTCTTTTATGATGCACGCAATCTCTCTGTGTCCTAACATCTGGCAGGCTTGTAGTCTTCTGTGTCCCGCTACTACCTCGAATCCATCCACAATAGGGCGTACGATAAGTGGCTGGAGTAATCCTTTTTGCTTTATTGATTGAGCAAGTGATTCTATGTCCACTACATCTTTTCTAAGTTGCAACCTAGAAGGCTTTATCGTGGAGATTTGAACCATTTCAGGTATACCTTGTGGCCACACACAGACTCCCTTGAGCATAACAAACGCCGATATGGCGCGCACTATTCAAAGTTCGTTTGTAGCATGGAGTACTTACAAGATCAATACACTCGTAATCATGCTACTTGGGCAGGACTCTTGAGCGGGGCAATCAGAACCCACTTCTGAACCTTCTCTAAACATGGGATAGCGCACGTTTCCTTCCCGAGGCAACAAAGATTTCATGACGGCTTCGGAATCGTCGATTTTCCTTCTAGTAGTCTTGCCTTTTTTCTCACATACACAAATGTATCGGGAGGATTGTCTAAACTCACAATCACCTCATGTCCCGCCCCGGTTAGAGTGGAAATTAGGGCGACCTTTGTGGAATTGTCTGACAAAATGACCTCTACAACTTGTCCGTCAGAGATCGAGTCTATTGCCTGCATCACACGCGAAGATGCTGTTGATCCCAGCACTCCTCTAATATCCGCGGTCTTTGCCGATGCTGGTGCCGAAACAAGCCCCGATTTCCTGCGAATGCGAAAGATACTCGATATCTCCCTCCAAAGGAAATGAAAGAAGAATCCGATGGAAGCTTTTCTAAACATTAGCTTGAATAGCGAACCCATGTCATTTTCTTCAATTGAGATCGCAAAGTCCCATACTACCGGTCTTTCTGTCTTCCCCGAAAGCACAAGTTGCGGATTTTGTCGATCCACCTTAGCTTTGGAAAGGTCAAAATGAAGTTCGATTCTACCCAGACCTTTTGAGCGGACTCTCATTTCTCTTCTAATCCCATCCCACTACAGTGGATGAATAGACCGGGAACCAAGTCTATAAGAGATAGCCTGACTCTCTCGCAGACTTCACGTAATCTGGCTCATCCCACCACTTTTTGAGACCCAAATCTTTCGTGACTGCATTCGCCGCCAAATATCCTGGACCGAGAGTAATCATTCCGCCAGGATATACAGATGCTCCGCCGATATAGAGTCCCTCAATCGGTGTACTGCAATTTGAACATGTGTCATTCGGCCTCAAGTAACCCATCTGAGTTGATATGTATGCCCCTTGTTTGAATGAACCCCTTTTCATATCTGGGAATCTCCTTTCTATGTCCAATGGACTATATGCGAATTTGTACAGTATTTTTGCCTCCTTTAGATTAGGCGCATACTCCTGAAGTGTGTCGTAGATTCTCTGGCCATACTCGTACTTCAGGTCATCCCAGTGCTTTTGTTCCAATTTGTAAGGCGCCCAGCTTTCCCAGCGAAGCGTATGTAATGGTCCAATGGGTCCAGAGGAAGCTTGACTAGGGTCGTGGCTCGTGACACAAGTGAAATGCCCAGCGACTGTCGGTAGCTTTCCACTCGTAGCTTCTTTGACGTGTTTCACCACATCGTCTGGAGATTCGTACCCAACCACAACGGTTAAAGCTGAGTTGACATCAGGATTAGACTCGCCCGCAGAGAACCTAGGAGGTTGCCCTTTGATACCAAGATGGTACGTAAATAGACTCCATTCCTCCCATTCCCAATCCTTGACTGAATTGGCAAGATCCTCAGGCAACAGCTTCTCTCCTACAAAATCGAGGAACGTTTGCTCGGGATTCAGGGTGCTAACGATGGCTTTCCCTCGAAATTCATCCCCATTCTTCAGCTTCACACCAACCGCTTTGCCGTTTGACATTACTATCTTTTCGACTTCGCTTGCATCCCTAATGCTTCCGCCATTTGCCATTATGCTACCCTGAATTGCTGATGAGAGGCTGTGTGATCCACCCTGAACTATTGCAGAGTGAGTCATACCATAGAAGTAAAGCGGTGCCAGGTACCCGGTTCCCCCAAGCTCTGGGTGAATTCCAAAAATACAAGATAGGTAAAGCACTGCTGCTTGAATTCGTGGATCCTTGAACCCATAGCTTTCGATAAGCTCTTTTGGCGAAAGTTCTGAAATGTCCAAGAGACGCTTCCCAAGCGGGGTTTTCGACAGTAGATCTGCCAGTTCGAGTATAGGCAATGGCGAGACGTAAGTTTGAGGGAGTATGATTTTTAGAAACATCTCCTCAAATTCCGAGTGCATGTTTTCGAATGTCTTTGCATCTTGAGGAGAGATTGCACTTATCGATTTGAGGCTCTTTTTGATATCAGTGTAGAATACAAGAGATTTCTTGTCCTTGTACAAGAATGCCGTTTGAGCTTCCGGCCTAATGTACTTCACGTGGGTTTGCAAGTGTAAATCATTGTGTGCTGGAACCCTCTCTCCCAACAACATGTAGAACGCATGGGAATTGAATCGAAACGGAGTGTTTAGCTCCTCCGTGTACAGGCCGCCACCCGTTTCACACCTTTTTTCAACAAGAAGTACTTTCGCTCCTGCTTTTGCCAGGTATGCAGAGCACGTCAAACCATTGGGACCTCCTCCAACGACTATTGCATCGTATTCTTCACTCATTATCATTTCACCACTGCTCTAAACCATTAGCCTCCCAAGGTTATTCAAGAACCAGACCATCGGCCTGTGATTCCACCAACCTTGGTTTCTAATGCCCAAATCTTCCGCGACCACGCCCGCTGCTATGTATCCTGGAGCCGACCATGTCGCAGGACATGGCCAAACACTGTTAGCCATGTACAGGTTCTTTATAGGCATTCGATAGGGCATTCTATCAAGATACCATTGGTCATCAGTGAAATCGCCTCCAACAATGTGCGTCGGTGTACCGATTGGATTTTCTCGAGTGATGTCTAATGGGGTCTCGATGTACTTCTGCACAACTTGTTTCCTAAAACCAGGAGCAAGCATTTCATATTGCTCGAGATGCCTCTCAAGCAGCTCATCTCGTGCATCATCCCAATCTTCCATCTTCCATCCTCTTGGCCTTGAAGGCACATGGGTATCCATTCTGAGCGTCCTAAAACCATCTGAAGAACCTTGGGATGGATCTACTGTTGTGAAATCTACTCTCTCGTTATACCATCCTTTGAGAGATGAAGGATCACCATCTTTGATACCATGGTAGTAGTGTTTTATGTCGTCCCATGAGTCGAACATGTAAACAAGATGAGTTTTCTTAAGTACGGGGTCAAAATCTTGAGCCTTCCAGCGAGGTTCACCCTTGACAGTAATCAGGCTCACAAGAGACGATTTCATAGAGGACTTCCAGTATTTCATCTTGGCCCATAGCCTATAGTCAGCCTTCTGAACCTCCTCTTCGCCCAGGAGCTGTAGTGTCTTAGTGGCTTGAAGACCAGAAATGACAGCTTTTCGCGCGAGTATCTCTTTGTCCGGGTAAACCGAAGAATCAGCCAGCTTTACGCCCATCGCTTTGCCATCCCTAACAAGTATCTTCTCGACTGGCGAATTTCTAATGACAGTACCGCCATAGTGCAAGAACACTCGTTGAAGTGCATGAACAAGACAATGATTTCCACCTATTACTTGTCCAGATGTCCACTGCCAATTTGCCGGTACGGAAAACGCTCCGATCCCCTCCGAGGCGACGTCACCCATGTAGTTTCCTATAGGAAGATGAACCAATGCTGCTCTAGCATAGTCGCTCTCAAACATTTCTTCGAGCATCTGGAAGCCGTTCATTCGCTGCATACTTTCGGGATCGATATCGCATGCATACGCACCCATCTTCCACGCCTTCTCGAGCTTCTCCGGACTTGGAGTGGAGTAGCATAAGAGCTCCTTGTATTCCGTCCCTTGCTGTATCATCCTATCCCAGAACTTTTTCATCCTCGCCGCGTCTTTTTCAGAGAACTTCTTTGTGCTCTCGTAAGTTTTGTTCGTGTCATAGTGAACGAAGATTCCCTTTCCATCGGTGCCGAGTACGCCATAAGCAGTAGGGCCGACCACCATTCTGAGTCCAAAACGCTCAAGCTCAAGATCTTCCCAGTATGGCGAGCATCCACCCAAGAAGATGGCGGCATGAGGGCTAACAAACGTGCCGGCCCAAGGTTCATAGGTGGGGTCGAAAACGCCCATTTCGATCCTGACCTCTACCAGCGCAACTTTCGCGCCCGCCTTCTGGAGATACGCGGCAGCAGGCAGTCCGCCTGATACGCCTCCACCCACTATTACTACATCAAACTCTGCCAAGGTAATGCGTGAACGGGCATCCAGTCGTCCAATATACGCCTAATCCTTCGTGCGAAAACACAAAAATCTTCAATATCGCTCTTTGAGTACAAGCATGCCTATAGATATTCACGCGCATCCAGTTTTCATCGATCAACCATCGAATAGGTGGATCGCAATCTATCAGCCAACTCATGAAAGGTTCCACGGAGGCAAGTTGAGAGCACAGTCACTGAATGAGTTTATGAATGAAGCAAAAGAAGCGCGAATCAGGAAGGTCTGCATCTTCCTCAGAGACTCAGAGACAAAAACTGGGGAAAAATCAGAAAATGAATGGGTGGCCAATCTGGCCAAGAATCACTCCGATCTTTTCATACCTTTTTTTGCCGTTGACCCCAATAAGGGCAAGCTCGCTTCTAGGGAGATTCAGGATGCGGTAAGCAAGTTTGGCATAAGGGGATTGAAAATTCACCCATATGTTGCCGAAATGTACCCCAATGACAAGAGAGCCTATCCAGTATACGAAGAAGCGCAAAAGCTCGGTATCCCGATTCTCTTTCACAGTGGTCCGGGACCAGTTGGTACCGCCATCAAATGGGCACACCCTGATTACTTTGATGATGTCGCACTTGACTTTCCAGACCTAAAGATAATTCTCGCTCATTTTAGTGGCCCATGGCATATGGATGCCCATGCACTTGCTTGGAGACACAAAAACCTCTATGTCGACATATCCTTCTATCCATTTTCCTTCCTGAAATCATTACCTTGGCGGTTGTTCGAAGAGACAATCTCTGACAAGATTCTCTTTGGAACAGACTATCCCTTCAACAACTACAAACAGAGATTGAATGAAGTCGACCAGCTTCCAATATCCGCGGAAACAAAGGCCAAGATACTAGAAGAAAACGCAAGAAAAGCAATTCTGTCTACGTAGACAGAATTCTACCTATTGAACCGACTGAAACATTGAGCGAGATCAATCTATTGCAGGAAACTTACTCTCTTTGTATGGGTTTACTGGTTTGAAGTCTCATGCTCATTTCTCAGCTTTCCTGTCATTTCCGACCCGCATTCACCACCCGAACTTACTGTTACCTCTTCCATAATCTGCGAAGGAATGTCTGGTTCATGTTCATTTGCGATTTCTAGCCCTTCGGTCATCCTGAAGGCCCTGTCAAGCTGAATGTATAGAGACTTGATGAATGCACACCCCTGTCTTGTTATCTGCACCGACAGCCTACTCTGGCATCTACTTTTCTTGATCAAACCATCACTCTCCATTTCACATAGATGCCTTGACACAAGTTGTTGTGACTTACCCAGTTTGACCCCGAGATCAGTTTCAATCACGCAGACCTTCTTCTCCCCTCCACCTCGCCTTGCCAATTCTATCAGTATGGGGATGTAACAGGATTTCAAGTTAGATCTAGCATCTCTGACTATCTTTTGGAGATCGGGCTAGATTCTTTACAATCTGGATAAATTCTTGATGTGTCAAGACTCTCTTCTTATCTTCAGAAGTTACCTTCACTTTTGTCAGTGGTGTTTCGATCTTGTCTTCTGATAATTGAAGGTTGAGTTTCTTGACACTGCAAGTGATGGAGTCTCATCCACTCTCCTTGCCAAGTAAATGCCATGTATTCAGAGTTGGTGTGCCTTATGTCCTGGCCTATCTCTCTCTATGACTTGTCAACTTCTTTTTGGGAGTAATTTCGAGCAGGAGATCTATGCTTTTCTTGAAGCGTTCAGATCATTGCAAACTCCTATATTAAAAATGATGGGATAATCGTACAGTTAAATAAAATAGATTATAGTAGATCATTGGTAGTGACTTTGTACCCTTCACGATTTGGCTATTATTCACCAGAAACAGTAGACGAAGCGGTAAATCTCTTAGCCCGGTTTGGCGAGGACGCAAGATTGGTCGCGGGTGGCCAGAGTCTTATCCCTTTAATGAAATTGCGACTTGCCTCGCCGAAATACTTGATAGACATTCGCAAATTGGGGTCAATGGCGTTCATAAGAGACGAAGGAAAAGCAGGGGTCAGGATAGGTGCCTTCACTACTCACCATGCAATTGAACAATCTAATCTCTTACTAAACAGGTACCGACTTATTTCAGAGGTGGCGTCATCAATAGGTGATCTTCAGGTAAGAAACATGGGAACAATTGGAGGATCACTTGCACATGCGGATCCAGCGGGAGATTGGGGAACAGCCTTGATAGCAACTGATGCAAGCATAGTAGCACAAAGTAGGGCTGGTTCGCACACCTACAATGTTGATAAATTCTTCTTGGATACTTTCAGAACAACTCTAAAGCACGAAGAGATCATTAGTGAAGTGCGGATTCCGTTCTGGGGAAATAACGCTTCAGGCTGCTACGCGAAGCTGAAAAAAAAGGCAGGAGACTTTGCAACCGTGTCGGTGGCAGTCCAAATAAAATTTGGTGCAGACAGGACATGCGAAAGAGCGGGTATTGCGTTGGGAGCGGTTGGCCCGACACCACTCAAAGCTACTAAAGCTTCAGAGTATCTTATTGGAAAAGTCTTGACAGAATCAAACGTAGAAGAAGCGTCGGCACTAGCTTCAAAGGAATGCACCCCTTCCTCTGACCTTCGAGGAAGCGACGAGTTCAAGAGGGCGATGATTGAAGCATATAGTAGACGTGCAATTCTGTCTACGCTTGCCAGATCTGATTCGCATACTACCATTGATTAAGAAGGAAAGCTGGAGAAGTGACATTCGGATGCAGGGAAAAGGGAAAGCACCAACAAAAGGAATAAGGCGCAGGGGAAGGAGTGGACGTTCTGTGCAAAAAGGCTCATTCGAAGCTGATCCATTCGATCCTAGGCTGATCACCGTTAAGGTAAATGGAGTTGCAAGAACCGTATCTGTGGAACCGCGTAAACTTCTTGTCGACTTCATCAGGACTCAATTATTTCTGACAGGTACGCATGTAGGTTGTGATACGAGTAACTGTGGTGCATGCACTGTCCTTCTGAACGGATCTGCGGTGAAATCATGCACTCTGTTCGCAGTCCAGGCTGATGGATCCGAGATCACCACTATAGAAGGTCTAGCTCAAGACGGAAAACTTCATCCAGTGCAGGAAGAATTTTGGCGAAATCATGCTTTGCAATGCGGCTTTTGTACTCCAGGAATGATCATGACAACGTTGAGTTTTCTGAATCAGAATCCAAATCCCTCCGAAGAAGAGATCAAGTTGGGGATTTCGGGAAATCTCTGTAGGTGCACAGGATATCAGAATATCATTAAGGCGGTTCAAGCGACGGCAAGTCGGCTTGGGAATGAGCCTCATAAAATGCATTAGGAGATGAATTGATAGACCATGGCTGTTTCTTCAATGATTGGTGCATCCGTCAGGCGAGTGGAAGATCCAAAACTCATTACAGGAAAAGGCATGTACGTTGCAGACATAGTCTTGCCAGAAATGGTTCACCTCCAATTCCTTAGGAGCGACGAGGCACATGCGAAGATCAAACGTATAAATTTGGATAAAGCACGAAGTCTGAGTGGCGTTGTCACTGTAATCACTGGTAAGGACATAGAAGGTAAAATAGGCGCAATTCCTTGCGCTTGGCTGATTCCTGGCGCAGATCTTAAGATTCCGAAATGGTATCCAATGGCCACTGACACTGTTCGTTTTACAGGCGACATTGTAGCTGCTGTTGTCGCAGTGGACCCGTACGTCGCGACGGACGCGGTTGGACTGATTGAAGTCGATTACGAACCGCTTCCAGTAATTGTCAGCGCAGAGGAAGCTTTGGAGCCTGGTAAACCTCAGCTACACGTTGACATTCCGAATAATCAGGCTTTTCATTGGATTCATCCAGGTGGGAATGCTGACCTGGCGTTCAGCGAATCGGAAGTTACTGTCAAGCAAAGGATAGTGAACCAAAGGGTTCAACCCACCGCTATGGAAACTCGTGGCGCTGTTGCAGATTACAATCCTTTCACGAAAAAGCTCACGATGTGGATAACATCTCAGAATCCTCACATCCACAGATCGATCTTATCTGCGTTATTGGACGTTCCAGAGCAGAAGCTGAGAGTCATTAGCCCGGACATAGGGGGCGCGTTTGGCAGTAAGATTCCAGTGTATCCTGGCGAGCTAATAACGGGATATCTGTCAATGAAATTGCAAAAGCCAGTCCGATGGGTCGAAGACAGGTTAGAAAACTATCTCGCGACAATCCATGGCAGGGATCATGTTCAATATGCGGAGATTGCAGGCTCGAAGGATGGGAAAATAACAGGCATTAAAGCTAGGGTTTATGCCAATCTTGGCGCATATTCGAGTCTCCTAGCACCCGGCATTCCAACGGTCATGTTTACGGGTATCTCACTTGGGTGCTACGATATCCCGAATTTCAAAATCGAAGTGTTTGGGGCCTACACCAACACGACACCAGTTGACGCGTATAGAGGAGCTGGTAGGCCTGAGGCATCTTACTTGATCGAGAGACTCGTCGATTCGTTTGCTCACGAAATAGGAATGGATCCCGCCGATGTTAGGCGAATAAATTTCATCAGATCTGACACTTTTCCTCATCAGACTGCCAGTGGTCTTGTATACGACAGCGGAGACTATGAAAAAGCTCTGAGCAAGGCACTAGACGCGTCAGAATATGCAAAGCTAAGAAATGAACAAGAGCGTTTGAGAGCAGATCATAAGAGCAAGAAGTTGCTGGGAATAGGTCTGTCTTCATATGTCGAAATATGCGGAGTTGGTCCATCCCCCATAGTTGGCTCGCTGGGATTGCAAGCAGGTTTGTGGGGGAGTGCGACTGTAAGAGTTCACCCTTCTGGAAAAGTGACAGTCATAACAGGGGGCTCGCCACATGGACAAGGAGAGGAGACGACGTTTGCTCAAATAGTCTCAGATGAACTAGGCGTGCCTTTCGACTCGATAGAAGTTTTGCATGGTGATACTGACCTCTCGCAGTATGGCATGGGAACGTATGGAAGCAGAACTACAGCAGTCGAGGGATCTGCCATAGTAGTTTCTGCCAGAAAGATCAAAGACAAGGCCCGCAAATTGGCGGCTCATCTTCTTGAGGCAAGAGAAGACGACCTCGTATGGGAAGCAGGAAACATCCATGTCAAGGGTGCTCCAGGCTCTTCCAAGAACATACAGGAGCTTGCCGGTGCAGCATATCTAGGGCACAAGCTCCCGCAGGGAATGGAACCGGGACTAGAAGCTGTCTCTTTCTACGACCCAAGCAATTTTGTATTCCCCTTCGGTACGCATGTATGTGTTGTTGAAATTGAGAAAGACACAGGAGCAGTCAAGATTTTGAAGTACGTCTGTGTAGACGACTGCGGAAATGTGATTAATCCAATGCTGGTCGAAGGACAAATTCAAGGTGGTATTGCTCAGGGAATAGGGCAGGCGCTTTTTGAACAAGCTGTATACGATAGAAACGGTCAGCTTCTCACTGGAACTTTAGTTGATTACTCTGTGCCTACGTCGGCAGAGATTCCCAAAATCGTTGCCCACAGGACTGTGACTCCATCACCAGTGAATCCCTTGGGAGTGAAGGGTGTTGGTGAGGCAGGCACTATTGCAGCGACTCAGGCCGTTGTGAATGCAGTGATCGATGCACTTTACCATCTCGGAGTCAAGAACATAGATATGCCCATCACCCAAGACAAGGTCTGGGAGGTACTCAAAACCTTTGCAAAACCCTGACCACGAATTCGACCGATTGCTTGATCCCTTTGGATTCTTGATGTTGTTCTAGAAGTTTAATGATGCTAGGCAACCCAACAATACTTTGCTCGCAGACATTGTCAGTTAAAAGCGCCCAGCTCTATCTTCTAACCATGTTTAGAGCAGCAGGATTCACTACTGTTTTAGGTGTGTTTCCAGTCAGGAATCCCATTGCAAGCTCCACCGCTGACATTTCCAGTCTTACTCTAGCCTCTTTTGTAAACCACGCGATATGCGGAGTAAACAAGACTTGTTCGTAGCCCAATAATGGGTCATTCCGATCTGGAGGTTCCTCAGGAAAAACGTCAAGGGCTACCCCTGCAATCAAATTTTCGTCCAGCGCACGTAGCAGACCGACTTTGTCAATCAATGGTCCTCTTGAAGTGTTAATGACATTGGCACTACGTTTCATCATACGAAACTGTTCGTAACTAATGATTCCGCGAGTAGCATCGGTCAAAGGAGCATGCAAGGAGATAAAATCAGACTGACTTAGAAGTGAGTTCAGATCTTTCATCGAAACCCACAGCGAGCTAGCTTCCTGCTCTGTCACATATGGATCGTACGCCCATAGATCCATACCAAAGGCTCTTGCTCTGAATGCGACCGCTCGCGCTATTTTTCCTAGACCTATAAGTCCGAGTGCTTTACCTTGAAGCTCGACACCCAGACAACTCTCAGAAGGACTTGTCCATGACTTCCAACTTCCATTCTTTACCACGTTATGAGCTGTTACGATCTTTCTACTCAATCCAAGGATTAGCGAAAAAGTATGTTCAGCAACAGAGTCTATTGCATAGTCAGGAATATTTGCAACTGGAACTCCAAGCTCGGTGGCTGCGACGAGATCGATATTGTCCACTCCTATGCCGTATCGCACAATTCCCCTTAGACTCTTTCCCGCTTCGATAATCTTTCTAGTTATTCTCGCATAGACTACCATCAATATGGATGCGTCAGCAATATCATTGATCAGTGCCTGCTCAGACAGATCAGATGCAACCTTGACATCAGCCACTTTAGAAAGTATCTCATATTCTTCTCTGAAAAGGGGCAATTTCTCGGTGATTAATACCAGCAGATGATTTGGAAATTTGTCGCTCCGATTGTGTGGAAGAGTGGAGTTCCCGTCTTTCCAGGCAGTTGTGTACATCTTGGGTCCGACAAGATTACTAAGATAATATTATCGTGCCGCCAAATGCAATGAGTCTTTATTTGTTTAAGTTGAGTTTGTTGCAGGGATAACCATTAATTTGGGGCGCTTCAAGAATCTCCTAAACTTGAACCAGGAAGCGAGGAGAAAACCAATCAGCCGCTGTAACAGTTAGTAGACAAGTAATTTATGAGATCGCTTCAGATTATCCGCGAAATCACTCTCAAGAGAGTTCTCTATGCTTATAAACAAGCCTTGATATCATCTCGGCCAAATTGACCTGATCGCTTCTCAGTGACTGCTCATGGAGATACTCGGAATTTCAGCCAATGCTAGACCTGTGCAGACCAATTATGATGCTGGCATTGAAGCACTAGGCAACCTCGGTTTAACCGGACTGCAAGCGAAAATATATTGCTCTCTTTTGGAAGCTGGAAGAGACACCGCCAGTAACCTTGCGTGTTTGCTTGCCATAAATCGTGTTGACACATACAGAGTATTACGCACGCTTCACGATATGGGGCTAGTGGAGGTCTCTGTTGCCCGACCGACAATATATATTGCAATTCCTCCAAAGGAGGCCATAAACGTACTTGTCGCCCGTGCAGAGAATCGTGTTAGAGACATGAAGTCGATTATCCCAGATGTTCTACCTTGGCTCGCTTCGCTTCAATCTGCTGGCAATGCCAAAGAAATTATCAACGCAAACCAAGGGCGTTTTGTGATGAAGACGGGCAAGCAAATCTATCATGCTTACTCCTCCATGATCAACAGTGCTCAGACTTCAATTCTAAAAGTTTGGTCGCAAGGCGGCCTGAAGTTTTATTATTTGCATGACTTCTTCGAAAGCTTTGAACACGCAAAGGACCGAGGAGTGAAAATCCAAGGAATAGTCGAAGTATCTACAGATAGGCTATTTCAGATAAGCGAGTTGTCGAAGACATCTCGTTTAAGGCAGCAGCGAAATTTGGGCAATGCGTCCAGGTATATGATTATTGACGAATCTGAGATTCTGATCAATATAACCAATCCCAACGACCAGAATGACGAACTGCTTGATGCAATTTGGACGGATAATGAAGCGCTTGTTAAAGGGTTTGTCATCGACTTTAATAGACTCTGGAATGCAGCAAGGCCCCTAGAAGTTGTTGTCTGATGATGCCGGTAAAAGAAAATCAAGTGCAGTACGTTATTGAGATGTCAATCTCTCCCGGAAAGGTTCACGAGTTCAAGAAACTCGCGCAAGATGCAATCGACTTCGCAATGACCAAGTCCAATGTTATCGGATACAGATGGTACTTCAATGATGACGAGAGCAAATGTTATCTTTTAGAGCAATATCCAGACTCATCGGCGTTGCTCCCTCATTTGGATGGTGTGAGCCAAATTCTACAAAAGCTACTCGAAGTATCAAAGATAACGAGGTTCGAAGTCTTTGGAAATATAGGCCCAAAGGAAATGAAAGTTCTCTCCGGCGTCGGAGCCAAGAATTTCGAACGATGGAACGGCTTTGTTAGATGAGACTCTAAATTTCATGGGCAATTGATAGCATATCGACTCGCTGACTTTTCGTTCCCTCGGCCAGCATGATCGTCTTGATCTTGTTTCGGAAATTCTGGACAACCTCGTCACCAAGATGGACATCTCACTATTTCTGCCAAAAGACAACCATAAGCGATACTACAAGTGTCGAGCGTTGAGTGCGGGGGTTATGTTTTATCTGGATAGTATCTTGTTCGACGCTAGATTGCTCTCTGATCCTTCTGATGATGAGGTGCGAATAGTAGGAGCCAACGAATTCGGTCATTTTATTCGGAGAGACATCAGCTAGAAATTCAAGCGCATCTAAGGACCTTTCGTTGCTGTTCAATGCATAATTGTTTCGTTACCGCCACTCTGCACAATCGTTGTACCTTGTCCACCTCGAGAAGATTGGAGTGAGGGAGTCTCTCTCGATCAATAAAATCTAACATTCCGAAGATTGTGGCGGTTTCATAGTGCCATTTTTTCGAGTGTAGAGTGCAATACTTTTCAAGGCAGTGCAGAACCAATTGATACTTGCTACCCCAGCGGGTGTCATTTATGTTGACGGTAACGCATTGATTTCCGCGCTGCAGAAACTGTACAAGCTCTATCCTATGAGAGAAGCCGGGTGTAGATATTGGCTGCTTCCCAGGGTTTACCCTAAGCTTGAAAGCAGAATAGCGAATGTCAAATCTGCTATGAATAGTGGGAGTGATTCTAGCAAGTGAAACAAACATATTTGAAGAGACTGAAAGAAGATCTGTTATGTTCTGTTTTGATGGAATGATCTAAACGAATCGTGTTTCAAGACCTAGAAAGTGTGGGGAAACAAGTAGGTTTTAGACCGAAGGTCGAATTTGTGTTAGACGCATAATATTAGGCGGTGATTGATGGATTCTAGAATCGATCTATGAAACAAGCTGTTCCTTATGCCGAGTAGGAAACCAACTCATAAGTAGAGGAAATGCAATGGCTTTGGAGAGCTAGATACAGTAATTCCATTGAAACCAAGGAAAGCTACAATTCCTCAATCGAAACAAATGAACACATACAGGATACCCAAACAGAATAGGTTTCGATACAATTCTTGTTTTGCTCCCTAGCTTTATATTTTCTCCCCCCTCGCTCGATTTTCACCGGCGCGCGCAAACACGTCCTTAAGCCCATACGATCCACAAAGAAAAA
>VFSW01000220.1_pt1 | contig 79760 bp, 87 predicted proteins | sample 5358111 | NCBI WGS metagenome assembly VFSW01 (sample SAMN11554181, study PRJNA540505) | mine drainage metagenome | isolation source: sediment from site ElyBrook_90M | place: USA: Ely Copper Mine, Vershire, VT | collected 2017
AGAAGTGGTTACAAGGTCGCCCTCGTTGAGGGCGACCTTGTTGTAGATGGCGTCGTCTCCCTCGTAGCACGAATGTGGTGGCGTAGAGGCGAATTGGGTCGCTCTCCCGAAGTGTTAAACGAGTGTGCAGAGTTGTTGGTGCCGGTTGAATTTGATCGATTTCCGGTTGCTCCGTTGGTGGAGTTTCCATACATTTCGAATATCGAGTGGCGTTTCGAACGTGGTGGTTTTTATGAGATGGGCGATGCAAGGGTTCACTGTACGCCCAAGATTCCCCTTGTCTTGGACCGAGAGGCCAATGGCATTAGCGAGATGCTCCTCATGCTCGACTCCGCGAACGGCCTTTCCCAGGTATTGCCAATTGGAAAGTGGACTTTTGTACCGGTTGACATGATGGTTAGCATACTTTCGATGCCATCTCCATCGGAACCCTTTACCCTCGATGCTAAGAGCGAGATATCGGACTCCGGTGGAGGTATCACAAGGTGTACTGTTACGCAAAATGGCCGCTTGATCGCACGCAGCCTACAGTCACTCTTCGTGGAAGCTCGCAAGTAGACGATGACTACCCGCGAGATGACCTTTAGAAGTGGTATTGAGGCGGTATCTGCCCCATCCGACCGGATTGATAGTCTTCAAATGCTTGTATTAGTTCATCACGGGTATTCATGACGAATGGACCGTGCCAAGCAATTGGTTCACGGATTGGAGCGCCACCTAGGATGAGAACCTCGAGTTTTTCTCCCTTTGAGGAGCCCTTGGAGCGCAATGATAGGTAGTCCCCACCCTTCAATAGTGCAAGATTTCCAGTTTTAATCTTTGCATTTTCGGCGCCAATGCTTCCTTCACCGGCAAGTACATAAACCAACGAGTTGTATTCGCGAGGCCAAGGAACTTCAAGTTGTGAGTCTGCCTCAATTGAAGCGTGAATGAACGTGATCGGCGTCATCGTTGATCCGGGTCCAGAGTATGAGTCAAGGCTTCCAGCCACAACCCTTACGAGTGCTGAACCATCGTGCGACGTAATTAGCTTCACATCAGCACCTTCTAGGTTTTGATATTGAGGAGTCGTGAACTTTTTTGCCGCGGGAAGATTGACCCAAAGTTGAATTCCGTGAAAGAGGCCGCCCGAAACAACGAGTGATTCGGGGGGAGTTTCAATGTGGAGAATTCCTGCGCCGGCAGTCATCCACTGAGTGGCACCATTTTGAATGACCCCTCCGCCTCCGGTTGAGTCTTGGTGAACAAAGGTGCCATCGATCATATAGGTTACGGTCTCGAAGCCGCGGTGGGGATGCCATGGGGTACCCTTAGGCTCGCCTGGAGCGTACTCGACTTCTCCCATTTGGTCCATATGAATAAATGGATCGAGATCGGCTGCGCTTACGCCGGCGAAGGCACGGCGTACTGGGAAGCCTTCTCCTTCGTATCCCTTGGGAGCAGTAGTTACGGAAACTACTCTTCTTGGAACCTCAACTGTGGTGTCGATGTGGCGGAGCCTTGGAAGCACCAAGAGATCTTCAACGGTAACGGCTGGCATTTTTCCTCCGAGTTAGTTGCGTATGCAACTAATATAATCGAGATTGGGTTTGAAATATTCCAATAAATGAGTACTGCCAATCGAATGGTTCTCAGATACCGGCTCTCATCTGATGTTTCAGCTCAAATCGCAAATTGATAATGATTGTGATTTCGTGTTATGCCTTGACAACTCGGATTTTTCGGAAGAGGATATCAATTGGGCTTTCGGCTAATTTCACCTAGAAGCAGCTGAAATTACTCAACCCTCGGTGCAGCCCGATGTGGATGATGAGACGTCGAATTAGTGCTAGTGCCCCCCCTGGGACTCGAACCCAGAACCGCCGGATTAAAAGTCCGTTGCGCTAACCATTGCGCCAGGAGGGCATGCGCCTAGATTAATTTAGCATGACTCGGATCAACTGTAGGCACTAGGTGAACCACCTACTTGAACGATATGGGACTCGAGGGCATTAATCTCGGCTTCAGATTGGCCGATTATAGATATTACGGAAGCAAGTACTAAAAGTGTGGTTGAAGTATGGAAAGTAGTAGCGACTCTTCGCAGATGCGACCCCGCCCGAATCCGATGAGAATTGAATCTCGGATTCCAAGCTCTCAGATCGGAGACCCCGATCGCCCCTTCTCAAACGAACATCCTATCTACGGTGGTGGTGGACCGGTCACGCCGATTACCCCGATCCTAGAAGAGATTGCAAATCCAAGTGGAGACGACAAAGAGCCAAAGCGGTCGGTACTGGCGAATATGCGGCTTACGTCGTCAATTGGCCTAGTAATCTTCGTGGAACTATTTGTAATCGGTATAACCGTTCCAGCGATTGGGCAACTTTTCACATTGCACGCAATCGTGGGTTACATGCTCATACCTCCGCTGATATTTAAAATGTTTTCGACTGGCTTTAGGTTTTTTAAGTACTACACGAAAGATCCGAAGTACAACGCTGCCGGCCCTCCTCATACCCTGCTCCGGATAGCAGCGCCTTTTCTAGTTTTGGCTACGGCGGTGTTATTTGTTTCTGGTGTCGTACTTATGATTGTTGGACCTGCTTCTCAGAGCGCGGCCAATTGGAAACAGATCCATCAAGCGAGCTTTATTTTGTGGTTCGGTCTTACTGCACTACACGTAGTTAGCTATATCCCACGAGCCTCGTACCAGTTCTTTGGTGACCTAGGTTTGAAGTCCTTTGGACCGCTCAAGTTCTCTTCGTTGGCTGTGCGGGGCAGAAATGCGCGTCTTACCGTAATTGCTCTTGCTATTGGAGCGGGTTTGGTTTTGGCATTTTCGCTCTATTCGACGATCGGACCTTGGACGAAGCTATTTGGAGCGGGCTTAGGGGTTGGTCACTGAGACTGACTCCGGTCAGAAGGCCTAGAAATGAAGGGGGGTATTGACGAAAGTGTCAATACCCCCCTTCATGTTTGTTGGGATCTATCGAATACGAGTATTTACTTCTTGGTTTCCCAGAAGATTGTGTTGATCTGCTCAATCTCAGATAGAAGTCGTTCTGCTACGGCCACATCGTTAGTCTTCTTGGCTTCGCCGGCACTCTTGGTGGCTGACCAAAATAGGTCGTGGAGTTGTGGGTGAGCCTCAAGGTGGGCTGGCTTGAAGTAGTCGGTCCAAAGTACCCAGAGATGATGCTTGACGAGCTCGGAACGGTCTTCCTTGATTCGTACTGCTCGCTCGCGAAAGGTTAGATCCTCGGATGCGTTGAACTTCTCCATGCATGCCTTGACAGACTCTGCCTCGATGCGTGCTTGGGCTGGATCATAAACTCCGCATGGGAGATCGCAGTGTGCGGATACAACTCGCGGACTGAATATATTCGAGATCTTCAATGTTGACTCCTTATGTCAGATGGCGAAGCACGCTTTAGCGAGCAACTAATGTTTCATCCAATAATCTACAGCGATTTTTTGCCTCGCTTTCTTCCGTATTTGGACAAAGGCGTCGATGTTAATTTGATTTTGTGAGAGTGTTGATGGCCGTTAGGTGGCGTTTGATCTTCAGGGTTACTGTAAAAGGCTCTTCAATGGTTCCGACATTGGAGGCAGGCGAACGACTTCTTTGCGTTGCAATTCCGAGGCGTTTTGTTCTTTCTGAAGGTGCGATCGTTGTGGTAAGAGATCCTCGCGACACTCGCAACCTGCTTGTTAAGCGAATTGCCACGATCGATGCGGGTGGAAAAATTACATTGATCGGCGACAACGAAGGGGTTTCAATAGATTCTCGTCACTTTGGCGAAGTTGTTCGATCTGCGGTTGAGGGCCGTGCGATTTACATGTATTCTCCGACTTTCTTTTCTCTCATCAAACGGTAGGCCCTCGTTATAATGCCTTCCATCAAATGCGTCTAAGATGTGGATATGGATCATTTGCTAGAAGCAGCCGTAACCAGTGTCTATGAGAGCGCCGTAAATGGTGGAAACCTTGATTCACTTCTCACCGAACAACTCAAGGCGATCAAGAAGCTAGCTGAAGAGACCGAGGTCAAGATCTCGTTCGCTCGCAGAATGATTCAAGGCCGGATCGATACCATTGGATTGGATCCTTCCAGACTCGGTCAGGCGCGGTCGGATGCGGAGATAAGTCCGTTGACGAGCGCAATTAACACGCAGGCTGGTCAGAGCTCTTTTGGGCGGTTTATTGACGCAGACATTTCACAGGAGCATATTGATCAAGTCGAAAATGAGCTTTCGGCGCTAATCGCTGAGGCCGTTAATGCATCCGAGGCCACGGGTAGCGACGAAGAGCGTGAGAAGGTTGCATTGGTTGAGGTCGAACACTACCTTTCTGGATTACGCAAGAAGGTTTTCATTGCAATCGATGCAATAAATGCAGAGTTGGTCGTGCGTTATCGAACTGAGCCAGCCATGGTTGATTCACTCCTCAACCGCTTTCTTGATTCAGGCAAATAGTCTGAAAGTATATTTTGAAGAGGCTGGAATTCCTCTAACACGAAACAACTTAGCCACATATGACGTTAGAGATAGCAATAATTTCTTTAGCTAGAGCGTTGACGGGCGGTTCATGACGAGATTTGCGATGATTTCGATGCACACTTCACCATTGGATCAACCAGGGGTGGGCGATGGCGGTGGGATGAACGTTTACGTAGGTCGTTTGGCGTCTGCCCTCGCTAGACGAGGCCACGAAGTGGATGTGTTCACTAGGGCCACTAATGAACTTGCCGAGGCAACTCGTCGTATTGAACCCGGGTTTACGATGCATTTCATACCAGCTGGACCGTTATCGACGGTCGCTAAAGAAGATCTTTTGGATTTAGTCGACGAGTTTACTGAAAATGTTATGGCAAGATTCGAGTTGAATCCTGACCTAGTTCCAGACGTCATACACTCCAATTATTACATATCCGGTCTCATTGGCCACCGGTTGAAACATCGCCTCAACAGACCAATGATCACAACCTTCCATACGATTGAGAAGGTTAAGATGAAGGGTCGCTCAGTAGCTGACGATCTCCTCGCCTCTGAAGTTCGCGTACGTGCAGAGGAGGAGGTTGCGGGTTGTTCTGATTACATACTCGCATCGTGCCATCAAGAAGCATCGGACATTCAGGAAGCCCTTGGGGTAAGTAAGTCGCGTATTAAGATTCTACCACTAGGAGTGGACGATGCCATCTTTGCTCCAGGCAGTAGGGAGATGGCTCGAATCGCAACCGACCTTCCGCTTCAATCGAACATAATGTTGTATGTTGGTCGTATACAACCCCTGAAGGGACTATCGTTGGCCTTCGAGGCCTTCCGTGAACTAGCCAAGAGTGATCCGTCGCTTCATCTTGTTGTGGTGGGAGGTCCGTCGGGACACCTTGGACACAGTGAGCTCGAGAAGTGCGTAAAAAGCGCCACGGAGAGCGGAATTGCGGAGAGAGTCATCTTGAGAGATGCCGTACCTCAGTATGAGCTGGCTTCTTATTATCGAGCTGCCGATGTCCTTGTGGTTCCATCAAGGACTGAGTCCTTTGGTCTAGTAGCCCTAGAGGCGATGTCTTGTGGTACGCCGGTCGTAGCGTCAAGCGTTGGTGGCCTCAAATCATTAGTTGTCGACGGGGTAACTGGGATTTTGGTCTCCGAGCGTCATCCTTCTTCTTTTGCTCGAGCAATCGGAATATTCTTGAGAAATCCGGCCACGAAAAGGTCATTTGGGGCGAACGGTCACTCAAGATCCAAGAATTTTTCATGGCAGTCCTCGGCGCGCATCGCAGAGAAGATATCGATCGAGCTTTCAAATTCGCGACTTATGAAGTGTAGCTAAATGCCTAAGTTGGTCAAATCAGAGCAGCTTGGAGCTCAAACTCAAAAGCTGATTTCAACCCTGAAGGTCTTAGGGATAGTTGAAGCCTCACTATCTTTTGAGATCGTAAATGATGGGCTCTTCTACCTTCGTTTTGCTGGAGCCTCAAAAGACGTAATCGGAATCAGAGTTGAGGTGATGGAGCGAACGATACGATTCGATTCGTACCTCATGCCATATCCTGAGGTTAATGTGGGTCCCCTCTTTGAATATATGTTGCGAGTTCAGGCCAGATTGGCTCCATTGCGATTTGAAGTTGGCGCAGAAGATGCTATCTATCTGGTTGGCACGTTAGCGACTGCGAGTTTTGATGACACAGATGTCTCTGAGGTAATAGCTAGTGTGTTGACGTATATAGATGAACTATTTCCGAAAGTTATGTCCATTGGTTTCGAAGGTCGATTTAACCCGCGGAAGTAAAGGTGCCCAGCTCAACATGTATGATCTAGAACATGTATGATATAGCGATTATTGGCGGCGGCAAGATGGGCGGCGCTATTGCAAGCGGTTTAGTAGCGGCGGGGTTTACGTCAGATCGATCGATATTGATCGTAGAACGCGAGGAAAGGCTACGCCAAAAGCTCGCTGAAACACTTGCTTCGGTCTCCGTATCGAGCTCAATTGAGGCCTCGAAGAGCTATATGGTAGCGACGAAGCCCGATGCAGCTCTGGGTGTAATCGAGTCGATCAGCGAGTCATCCAACGACTTTCTCCTTATTTCGATAGTAGCGGGCCTTTCCATCGCAGCGATGAGAGATATCGCCGGCGATTCCGTTCGAATCGTTCGAGCTATGCCAAATACGCCAGCACAAATTGGAAAGGGCGTTACCGCGTTAGCCTCTTCACCCACGGTCACGAAAGATGACGTTGTATTTACGGAGGAGATCTTTGATGCGGTGGGCCAACGAATTTGGCTATCGGAGGATAAATTCGATGCAGTTACGGCGCTTTCTGGAAGCGGGCCAGCTTATTTTTTCCTCATAGTTGAATCAATGGTAGATGCTGGAATCGAGCTAGGTCTAAGTGCAGAAGTTGCAACACAGTTGGTTTGTGAGACCATGCTTGGTGCTGGGGCGCTTCTCAACCTAAACCCTGACACTAGGCGACTTCGACTTGATGTATCGTCGCCGGGTGGCACAACAATAGCGGCAACTCAAGCGATGCAAAAAGCTGGTATTCGTAATGCCATCGCGGAGGGAGTTAGGGCCGCAGCTCAACGATCGAAAGAGATGTCTAAGCGGTAACCGCGGCGAGAAAACCGATAAATATGATAGATATGCCGAGGGCTAGCGTAATGGAGAATGCAACCATAGCGTTACCGATTGAATTTAGCAGACCGCTCGCGCCGGTGACTGCTGTTCCAAGGGCTATGAGAAGGTTAGATATCCGAAAGCGCAGCACCTTCGACTTGAAGAATGACACTGCTGCTCCAACGAATACGACTGTCGCGCCTACTCCTGAACCTACTCCTGCCAATATCCGAGGAAGTGGCCCAAAGACTCTCGACCCCTGTGCTAATTGGTGAACGGGCAAAGTCGCAATGAATGGTTGCGAGATCATCAGGCCGATTGACAGAAACGAGAATGCGAGGACACCAGCAAGTGCAATATCGCCAATCCGCTTACCAAAGAGCAGATAAACGGTGCCGACTCCAAGAAAGGGAACATTCAAGATTGCGCCGAAGAGGTAAAAGACCTTGAAGGTAAAGTGGGTCCATCCGCCCTGGGCTCCAATGGCCAATGCGAAAGCGGCGATGACGAAGAGCGAAAGTGAGATCGTCCACGCCAATTCGTGCGGCTTCCTCTTTGCGATCCAGCGCTCAAAGGTCGAAAGCGTAAAGATAACGCCCATTAATGCGGCTATAGCTGCGGTGCCAACTTCAATCATCGTGCCTTTAACGATAGGTGATCTTTATCGACAATGTCACCACAGGTGCCAAAGGCAACTGCCGATAAGGACTTTTGTCGCCCCAATTTTGATTCAAGGGTTGACTAACATTAGTGATAGATGAAAGTAGAGATGCTACGAAAAGGTAATGGTATGGTAAATTCTTTTCGGTGCAGTCGTTAGGTGCAGTCGTTTTCGGTCCGTACACTTCGATTCTGCTACTTGGGGCAATTTGACAATATTGACGCTTTAGAGGTTGCGGGCGTTGAGGAAATTTAAGTAGGTTCGTGGCATGCCTTTTGTAGCTGTTGGTGTAACTCAGGATGAGATCGGCTCTGACGCTTTTGATAACTTTGCACTCGACGACGATGCAGCAAGTGAGTTAGGTAAGCGGATATCGGCACTCGAATCCGTTGATGAGGTAGTCGTCGTAAATACGTGCGCTCGAAGCGAAGTGTTTGCCGTAGTAGAGCAGTTCCACAGCGGTGTAGAGCAGATCATAGAAGCTATCTCTGAATCGCTTAATATCCCCAAGGAAGTAGTAACGGATGTAAGCCGGGTTTACTACGATCAAGGTTCGATCCGCCATCTATTTTCGCTCACATCCGGAATTGAATCGAAGATTGTTGGTGAGAGTGAGATCATAGGCCAAGTTAGGCGAGGATTTTTTCGAGCTAAAGAGAAGTATCAGGCTAAGGGCCGTCTCGAACGCGTCTTTCAAAAGAGCTTTGAAGTAGGTAAGCGCGTTCGAAGCGAGACGACGATTTCACAAGGAACTACCTCTTCTGCCTACGCCGCGATTGACCTTGCCCTTACAAGAATTGGTTCCGTTGAATCTGCACTCGTAATTGGCCTAGGCGAACTTGGTTCAAAGGTTGCATGTGGCTTGATTGATAAAGGAATTACGACCTACGTCTCGAATCGGGATGACTCTAAGGCCAAGAGCTTTGTGGCAAAGGAGGATGGCTTAGCTGTCTCCTTTGGTGAGTGGCAAGCAATCTTGTCAAAGGTAGATTGTGCATTCTTTGTTACCTCATCTCCAGACCCTCTTATGAATGGCGCCGTAGCCGCTAGTCTCTCGGTCGGTCGAGGACAGTCACCTCTAATTGTTGATCTTGGCGTTCCGAGAAACGTTGGATCTGAAGTCAAGAGCCTCGAGGGTCTGTTGGTGATAGACATGGATGACGTATACGCCTACCTCGATGATGAGATGGAAAAGCGCCGAGGACAGGTCTACTTTGCACGCGTGATCATTGACGAAGAGGTGTCGAAGTTCTACAATAACGATGCCGTTAACGAAGTCGTCAAACCAACTGTCAGCGCACTCTATAAGATGGCTGAAGAGATAAAGGTTGCGGAGCTTGAGCGCTTTAGGTCTAAGTTGGCGGCTCTCGATGATGATGAGGCGAAGTTGGTTGAGCAGGTCTTATCCGGTGCAGTCGCCAAGATGTTGCACGCCCCGGTGACGAAGTTGAAGGCTGCTAGCAAAGATAGGTCCGAGAGACTAATCGACGCTATTACGTACCTCTTTGACATCGATTGATGGCTAAGGGTGATCAGTTGATAAAGATAGCGACGCGATCGTCGAAACTTGCTCTATTTCAGGCGAACCTCGTAGGGAGGTTGCTCGGTGTCCCCTATGAGTTGGTTGAGGTTCATTCAGGTGGCGACATCGATCTCAAGTCCCCGTTAAGTGCAATCGGTGGGTCGGGGATTTTTGTAAAGGAAGTACAGGCCGCCGTGATAAGGGGTGAGGCCGACATCGCGGTTCATAGTGCCAAAGATATTCCAGCAAAACTTCCTGATGAGACGATAGTAGATACATTCATTGAGCGCGGCGACCCTAGGGATGCCTTGGTCGGCTCAGACTTAGCTGGACTCAAGCCAGGTGCAGTTGTTGCGACTGGATCAACTCGCAGGAAGGCGTTACTTAAAATACTTCGCCCCGATCTAGAGATAGTAGAACTCAGAGGCAACATCTTTACGCGTCTTGATCGTCTAAGGGACGTCGATGCGATTGTGATGGCAAATGCCGCCCTCGAGCGACTGAATTTGGCCGACGTTAAGCGACGAGTCTTTGAGGTCGAAGAGTTTATGCCTCAAGTAGGTCAAGGAGCAATCGCGATCGAACGTCGTTGCGATGATGATCGCGTTGCGTCAGTTCTGGCGCGAGTAAATGACCTTCCAACACAACTTGCAGTGGACGCGGAGCGTGGATTTTTGAGCCAAATGGGTAGTGGCTGCACTCTACCGGTTGGGGCATTCGCCACTGTTGAGTCGGGGCGTATTCAATTGAGTGCTCTCGTGGCCGCGCTCGATGGTAGTAGGGTTATCAAGCGAAGTCAAAGCGGCGAAGAACCTAGACTCCTTGGTATAAGCCTCGGCGAGCAGATCCTATCTGAGGGTGGAAGTGAACTTCTGCTAGAGTCTGAGAATAGTTAGGAGTCGACCCTCCTTACGAGAGTCCTTAGGAGAGCTTGCAGTGGTTTTTGGTCGAAATTCAGTCGTCCTCGTTGGCGCTGGCCCTGGTGATCCTGGACTTCTAACCGTTAGGGGTCGGCAGTTGCTTGAAGAGGCAGACTGCGTAGTGTACGACTATCTAGCCGATGAATCGATCCTGGGACTTTGTAAGCCCGGTACACAGCTCATAGATGTGGGCAAAAGACCCGATAGACCCTTATTGCAAGACGAAATTAACGATGTTCTCGTCTCTTGTGCAACGCGCTTTCGCCTGACCGTTCGCCTGAAGGGCGGCGATCCATTTTTATTCGGCCGTGGTGGCGAAGAGGCCGATCTGCTCCGGGCATCGGGGATTTCCTTTGACGTAGTACCTGGTGTAACCTCCGCACTTGCAGTACCGGCGTATGCGGGAGTGCCAGTTACATATCGCGGGGTATCAAACAAAGTTGTAATCTTGACTGGCCATAAGATCGGTGGCACTCACGCCGACATCGACTTCGGGGCCTTGGTTTCGATCGACGCGACGATTGTAATCCTGATGGGTGTGGCAAATCGTGCTTTTCTTGCTGAGAAGCTCATTGAAGCAGGGATGGATCCAAGTACACCGGTTGCGGCAATTCGCCTTGGAAGTAGGCCAGAACAAGAGACGGTCCGTACCTCTCTCGGTGAGTTAGGTGCAACGCCACTCAAATCTCCGGCAACGATCGTTATAGGGAAGGTTGCTGAACTAAACGTAGATTTTTATGAAGGTAGGCCACTATTCGGCCGCAGGGTAGCGATCCTGAGGGCGGCTGAGGATGCATCACAACTTGCAGATGCCGTCATCTCGCTCGGTGCACGACCAATTTTATTTGAGGCGATCAGCAGCGATATCGATGAAGATTCTGTCGTTGCACTATGCAACGAAATCGAGCCGGGCGGGCAATTTCAAACTCTTCTTTTGACGTCAAAGCGAAGCGTGAAGGCTTTGATGGGCTGCGTAAATGACATAAGGTCACTGACGGGGGTCAAGATCCTTGTGGTTGGCAAGGAGACCTCTCGTGAGCTTGCAAAGTTTAAGCTTACAGCTGACATGATCGGATCTGCTGGAGCAGTCGAACTCGTGCAGGAGGCTGTAGCGACCTATGGCGATGCTCTAGGCGATGTCCTTTACCCTTGCAGCTCCAAGGTGAGTAATGAACGGTTAGAGCTTCTCAATGATGAATTGGGAGGAAAGCTCAAGGCGGTTGTCAGCTACGTAGTTACTCAAAATATGCCTAGTCCAGATCTATTGGATCAACTCCGACAAGCTGACGCCCTGCTCGCTTTTTCGCCTAGTCAAATTGAAGTCTTTGACTCTGATTTCTTCGAAAATTACGGCGGGGCTATAGTCGCGGTAGGCGCAACTACAAAGGCAACGCTCGATCGGTTGGGGGCTCGTGGTGTTGTAGTTGCTTCTAATCCGGGGGTTGAAGCGGTATTGACTGCCCTGATCGAAGCACTTTGAACTCCATGAATCTTAGATGCGTTGACCTTGTGGCTCGGTCGAAATAAAATAGTTGTATGAGACAAATAATTCGAAGACCCCGTAGGTTGAGATCCAACATCGCAATAAGAGATCTCGTAGCGGAGGTCTCGGTTAGCCCCGCAGAGTTGATCTTGCCGCTCTTCATTCGCGAAGGTATAGACAGCCCGATTCCCTTGTCAACGCTTCCAGGTATCTTTCAATACGATTTAGAGTCGGCTGTCAAGGAAGCCAGACGAGTTTTCTCGTCGGGAGTCAAATCCTTCATGATCTTCGGAGTTCCGACTGAAAAGGACGCCGTTGGTAGCAGAGGATATGCCGATGGCAATATAACTTCGAGGTCGATAGCGGCCTTTAAGGACGAATTCGGCGAGAACGCTTTGGTAATGGCAGATCTTTGCTTGGACGAATTTACCGATCACGGTCACTGCGGCGTCTTGGATGACAAGGGTTGCGTCGCAAACGACGCAACCCTAGAGCTATATGGAGAGATGGCCCTTTCTCAGGCAAGAGCCGGCGTAGACTTCGTCGGCCCATCTGGAATGATGGATGGTCAGGTGGGTCATATCCGAGGCGTGCTTGACTCAGAGGGATATACCGACGTTGGCATCCTTGCGTATTCGATTAAGTATGCATCGGGACTATATGGTCCCTTTCGGGAAGCAGTAAATGTTTCAATCGCAAATGGAGGCGATCGAAAGGGCTATCAGCAGGATTTCCGTAATATCTCCGAGGCAGTTACGGAGGTCGAGCTCGATATCGCTGAAGGTGCTGACATGGTAATGGTAAAGCCCGCAGGCATGTATCTCGACATAATTCGTACAGTACGAAACTTGGTTGATGTTCCGGTAGCCGCCTATCAGGTCTCGGGGGAGTACTCCATGATCAAGGCGGCCGGTGCTGCCGGATACATCGACGAAGCCGCGATTGCTTATGAGAGCTTGATCGCGATCAAGCGAGCTGGAGCAAGTGCAATTTTGACCTACTTTGCACATGCGATTGATGAGATATTGGCCTAGATCGTTGAGGGTGAATTTCTAAAGCGCCTGTTTTTCTATTTAGGTAAAGGTTGCAAACGATAGTTCCGATGTTCTTCCTAAGAGTCTACGTTCGATACAACTTATCTTGAATGTTCTCTCAGAGAGGAATTTCATCGATGACAACTACGGAAGCTCCACCGGTTATTGGTGGTAGGGGTGATGGAGCGAATAACAAGGGTGATAGCTCGGTTGCCGCTCGTACTCGCAGGCCACGAGGCGAAAAGATAGTTCCTTCGGCCTCGCCCGTGATCGAGAGGCCTGATTCGGAGTCATTTGAGTCAGCGAAAGAAAGCAAGTTGGCTTCTCCGATTATCGGAGCAGAAGTAGATACCGACTTCGGTCCATCGGGTGCACGCGACTCAGAAGGCGCGGAAGGACAAGTTCAAAAAGATGATTCAGGCAGCTTTGAGAATCAGGTAGTTCTGAATAAGATCGCCGTGGCTGCTTCAAACCTCGGAACGCGAATTGCGGAGATGGCCGGAGTTGTCGATGAAGTGTCCGCGTCACTTTTGGGTCAAATTGATCAAGTGGGGTCACTGAGTGGTATCGTTCACGGGCTTTCACAGCGCAACAGTGAGGTGGCGCTTGGAGCAGAAGATGCTCAATGTGTAACCCAAATGCTCGCTGAAAGAATTAGCACCACTCGGGTAGAAGTCAATGAGGCTATTTCGGAGATCAAGAATCTGATTGAATGGGTTGGAACCACCGCTCAGGAGTTGCAGGACCTTGGAGTAGTTGCCGGCGGCATCGGCGAAGTTACGAATGTAATATCTAGGATTGCCCAACAGACGCACATTCTTGCATTGAATGCGCGTATCGAGGCGATGAGATCTGGCGAAGCTGGAACATCATTTGCTGTTATCGCAAATTCAATTAGACAACTCGCCGATCAGACTATCCGCGCTGCTGGGGAGTCTGCCGGCACAGCAAAAGAGTTGAAAAATCGCATTGGTACCCTATGCGACGATGCATTATCGGCCAAGGCTATGGCTGAGAGAGCTGAGGTTTCTACCTCGTCTATGGGGGAGGCGATCTCCGATGTGGAACTTTCCCTAACAGGTGCGGATGAAAGCGTTCGCCGCATCGCCCAGAATGCAACTGAGTCGGCGAGGGAAGTCAAGCAATTCGCTGACGCGCTTGGCGAGCTCTCAGAGGAGGTTTTCGACTCAGGTCGTAGACTTTCAGATACTAAGGAACTCACCTTACAAGTCTCCGAATTAGCAAAAACTTTGGTCAATCAAACAGTTCGCTCGGGTGTACGGACTGTGGACTATATCTTCACGAGCATTGTAATTGATGCGGCTCATGAGATTGGAGGTCTGTTCGAGAGGTCGATACGCGACGGCTTAATCTCAAAGCGCAACTTGTTTGACCAAGAATATGAGCTAGTTCCTGACACGGATCCGCAGAAGTATACGACTAAATTCGTTGACTTCACCGATGAGGTATTGCCTGTAATTCAGGAGCGAATATTGGCCTCTGACCGCAGGATCATCTTTTGCGCAGCAATCGACAGCTCTGGCTACATAGGAACGCACAACAAGATCTACTCTGATGAGCCGACTGGAGATGCGATTTGGGACAATCTCCACTCCCGGAATCGACGGATATTTACAGATCCGGTTGCCCTAAATGGAGCAAAGTCAACCGACGAATTTCTTGTCCAGGTGTACCGTCGCGATCTCGGTGGCGGAAGGTACACCGTAATGAAGGATGTATCTGCTCCAATTTTCGTTGATGGCAAACACTGGGGGGCCTTCCGCCTCGGCTATCGCAGTTGATCCAACTCTCAAATAGCTATTTTTCGAGAGTAAGCTCATTCTTCTAGAATGTTGATGAAGTCGGGAAGGTAGCAAAGTTGGCGACTAATAAGGAACTCTTCGATGAAGCTCAGCGTCTAATACCCGGGGGCGTGAATTCTCCCGTACGAGCTTTTCGTTCGGTTGGCGGTGGAATACCCTACTTTGTCGATCGCGGGAAGGGTGCGTACGTCTTTGACGTCGAAGGTCGCCGTTATCTTGACTACGTTCAGTCCTACGGTGCATCGATCCTAGGTCACGCGGACTCTGACGTAGTAGAGGCGATCACTTTTGCAGCGACCAAAGGTTCGACGTTCGGTGCTCCAACGCCCAACGAAGTTGCAATCGCCAAATTGATAACCGGACGGGTTGATGGGCTTGAGATGATTCGCCTCTGTTCTAGTGGTACCGAAGCCACGATGTCAGCTTTGAGGGTGGCCCGAGGCTACACCGGTCGTGACAAGATCATCAAATTCGATGGTTGTTACCACGGCCACTCAGACGCATTACTAGCAGGTGCGGGTAGTGGTGTTGCGACACTTTCGCTGCCAGATTCTGCGGGTATACCTATGGCTGCTGTTGCGTCAACCGTAGTTCTCCCTTATAACCAGGTACCGGTGCTTGACGACTCCGTTGCAGCTGTAATTGTGGAGCCCGTAGCTGCAAATATGAACCTGGTAGCACCGGCCGCTGGCTTTTTACAAGGGTTGCGCGACGAGTGTGATCGAGTTGGTGCGGTCCTAATATTCGATGAAGTTATAACTGGATTTCGCCTTTCCATGGGCGGTGCTTCAAATTACTTTGGCGTAACGCCTGACATGTGGACCTTCGGAAAGGTAATCGGCGGAGGTCTTCCCATAGGAGCCTTCGGTGGACGTGCTGAAATCATGGAAAAGGTTGCCCCGGTTGGTCCCGTCTATCAAGCCGGAACGCTTTCGGGAAACCCAGTCGCGACTGCAGCTGGGATAGCGGCGCTTTCAAAGCTCGACGACTCTAGCTATCTCATGCTCGCAGGACGGGCGAAAGCGCTCGCTGAAGGATTGACCAAGGTTTTTTCAGATGTTGGTGTCTCCGTAACGATACCTTACGTCGAGTCGCTCCTTGGCATATTTTTTCTCGACTTTGCTCCTAAGAATTACGAAGAGTCGAAGATCTCGGGTAATAGCGGCCTGTACAGTGTCTTCTTTAACTCAATGCTAAAGCGCGGCGTTGCACTAGCGCCGGGAAGCTACGAAGTGATCTTTCCGTCGCTAGCTCACACTTGGGACGACATCGAGTGGACAATAGACATTGCAAGTGCCGCCGCGGGAGATGTAGCCGACTTTATTGAGCGGAGTGGCCACTAAATAGGCTTGTAACGCGGTCCTTGGCGTCAATTGCAGCTACGCCCGCCTTGAACAGTGCCTCGGATGGTCCGAGATGGTCAGGGCGCATAAGGTTAGCCATGATCCTAACGACTGGTCTCATGACGATCTTCGAGTTGATTCCGAGGCCGACTGCAGTTCTCATTACAGTGGGATTCCCAATTAGCTTTACGAAGGATCTCGCGAACTTGTAGTACTCGCCATATGTCTCTTCGAGAAGTTGGTTATATCTCGAGATGATAGACGGGTCATTCAGCGAGATGCAGTCAGTAACGATCGACGCTGCGATCCGTCCAGTCTCGTATCCGTAGGCTATTCCTTCGCCGTTCATCGGGTTTATCGAACCTGTTGCATCCCCTGCTAGAAGGTAGTTACCCCCTGAACGCGGTGAGATCGAGAGGCCCATGGGAAGTTTCCCTCCGGTGCCTTTGTAGATGGGGTCGTCGATAGATAGCCCCCATCGCTTTGGTGCACCCTTAATGAAGGCCTCCATGAGCTTGGTGGTGTTTACCTCTTTCCACTTTCCTAGAGTTGAGAGCAGGCCTATTCCTGCGTTTACTCGTCCGTCACCGAGTGGAAAGATCCAGCCATAGCCTGGAAGAATCTCCCCAGTTTCGCCGCGAATGTCGAGGTGAGATTCGATAAAGGGATCGGATGCGAGAGGAGATGAGAAGTATCCCCGCAGAGCGAGTCCCATTGGAAGATCCCTGTCTCGAGTTGCGCCGAGCATACGACCAATTCTGGAATTTGAACCATCTGCGACGATGAGATACTTCGGCTCAATAAAGATTCGTTCGTCGGTTGCCTTATTTAGAATTTCAACTTCGCGGACGAAGTTGTCGCTGTCGACCGTCAAATTCACCGCTTCGTGGTAGGTGAGCAACGTTGCTCCCGCGTCAGATGCATTCATGGCGACTGCTTCATCAAGGCGATACCGTGTTACGACGTATCCAACTTCGGGAAGTTCTGAATGTGAAGGCCAAGTCAGCTCCATCTCCTTGCCGAAGGCTACCGTCCGCAACCCTTGGTACTTGTGGGTCGTCTTGAGGAACTCGGCCATTCCCATTGCTTCGAGTTGGTAGACCGATCGAGGGGTCAATCCATCACCGCAGGTCTTTTCGCGGGGGAACTTCTTCCTCTCGACAGTAACAACGTTGAAGCCAGTTTTGGCTAGCCAATACGATGCTGAAGCACCTGCAGGTCCTGCTCCAATTACTAATACGTCACATTTGATTCGATTTGACTCCACGCCTAGATCCTAGATGAGATTGGAACTCTATTTGCGGTGGCATATTTCCTAGTGAGAGGAGGTCAAAAAAGGATGAACAATTTATATCAAAATCTTTAAATTTGGGGAATAGCCATGTTGGCGAGGGGGTGCCGTTTGGTATTTTGGGTAACTTTAGTGATAGACATTAAAGGGTAAGGGGCAATAGCTAGAAGGCTTGCCTCCTAGAAGGTGCACTGTGCATCTGCTCCGTACGTCTACAGAGAGGTGATTTTTTCAAGATGGCGTCTTATTTACCCATTTTGGTGATGATTATCTTGGGTGTTATCTTTGCGGCGGGGTCGTTTGTAGCTTCGGGATTGCTTGCACCTAAGAAGCCGACTGCGGCCAAACTAGCTCCGTACGAGTGTGGAATTGTTCCACAGTTGGAGCCAGCTGCTAGATTTCCAGTTCGGTTCTACCTAATAGCGATGATCTTCATCATTTTTGACATTGAAATTATCTTCCTGTATCCATTTGCGGTCTACTTCCACCAACTCGGTTCATTCGGACTTTCTGAGATGATCGTCTTCGCTGTGGTAGTCTTCGCATCGTTCATGTACATGATTTCAAATGGAGCGCTTGACTGGGGTCCGTCAAAGAAGTTCATTCAGCAAGCGCCGTATCCCGTGAGGGATGTAAACAACACTGTTCGTCGAGTGCCGTCCACGAGCGAGCAGGTATAGATCCTTTAGATTTCCCGCTTACGGCTTACAAAGCCGTCGAAGCGGTCACCGTTCCCGGAGGTTGACGTGGGTTTAGAGAGTCTTAACCACAATTTTTTAACTGGAAATATTGAGAATCTAGTTAGGTGGGCTCGTCGTAATAGTGTTTGGCCAGCCACCTTTGGCTTGGCTTGTTGCGCGATCGAAATGATGTCGGCGGGGGCCGCCGACTTTGATCTTGCTCGATTTGGAATGGAAGTCTTTAGAGCTTCGCCACGACAAGCGGATTTGATGATTGTCGCTGGCCGAGTCTCTCAGAAGATGGCCCCAGTTCTCAGGCAAGTATACGATCAGATGATGGAACCCAAGTGGGTTATATCGATGGGCGTATGTGCGTCAACCGGTGGAATGTTCAATAACTACGCGATTGTCCAAGGGGTCGATCAGATAGTTCCAGTCGATGTGTACGCGCCTGGATGTCCTCCAGGTCCAGAGACATTGATACATGCGATCTTGACGCTACATGAGATGATCCGTACAGGCGAGATCGCTCAACGTCGCACCTCGAATGGCAAGGGCGCTCAAGTTCTCCTTGAGCCCTCGAAGAAGAATGCAGGTGGCCCCGGAGGAATCGACTCCCGTCAGCCTATAAAGATTGCGGGCAAGTGATGATTGAATCAGTTACAAGAGATGATAAGGGTACATACTTTCCCACCCGCGATGAATACTTCGCGGTAGTTTCCGAGCTCAAAGAAGCCTCGTTTGAGTTTCTTTCTGACCTCTGCGCAGTCGATTACCTGGGAAATGAGAGTCGCATCCTCCCAGAAGGCGTATCTGCGGAACGTTTTGAGATAGTGGTAAATCTAATTTCGCTCGTTAACCGCGAGCGGGTGCGAGTGAGAGTCCAGATTTCCGAGCAAGAGTGCATAGTTAGGTCGATCTACGACATCTATCAGGGTGCCGAAGCTATGGAAAGAGAGGTCTTTGACCTCTTTGGAATCGTCTTTGAAGAGCACCCCGATCTCACGAGAATTTTGATGCCGGAAGGTTGGGAAGGCCATCCACTCCGTAAGGACTACTCCGTAGGACGAGTCCCAGTTCAGTTCAAATCATCGACCTCTATTAGATAGGTTGCAAATGGTAAAGCAAGTATCCGAAAGCACAGATGGTGAATTCGAATTTGAAGGCGTTAACTACGAAGACGAAGTTGACCCTTCCGTAGCCAATACCTCAGAGGGACCCCAAGAAATGTTTCTTAGGGGAGGAACCGAAGAGGGCGAATTGCAGCGCGAAAAGGGTAGCGTCCTTCGAATGTCCGAGGGAATGATACTCGACTCCGGCGACGTTGACATCGAGATCTCAGAGGATGAGACCATGATTATCAACATGGGCCCTCAGCACCCTTCAACCCACGGTGTTCTCCGTCTGATGATGGAATTGAAGGGAGAGACCGTTCTTCGAACAAAGCCTGTCATTGGCTACCTCCATACCGGTATGGAAAAGACGGCAGAGGGTCTTAGCTATATTCAGGGTTCCACCAATGTCACTCGTATGGATTACCTGTCACCCCTTAGCAATGAGCTGGTCTTCTCGCTAGCTACCGAGTCGCTTCTAGGAATCGAAGTTCCCGAGCGAGCTGTCTGGATCCGCATGCTGATGGCGGAGATGAATCGCCTCTCGTCGCACCTTATGTGGATGGCGACAAATGGAATGGACCTTGGCTCAACTTCGATGATGATCTACGGCTTCCGAGACAGGGAGCTGGTTCTTGCCTTCTTGGAGAAGGTTACAGGGCTTCGAATGAACCACAACTACATTCGTCCCGGTGGCGTAGCCGCAGATCTTCCGGATGGTTGGTATGACGACGTTCACGCAATCGTTGAAACCATCCCAATGCGCCTCGATGAGTACAACGATATGCTTACCGGTCAACCTATATTTCGCGAGCGAACCGAAGGTATCGGAATAATTACCCAGGAAGAGGCTATTTCGCTATCTGCGACTGGTCCACTCCTAAGATCTACTGGCGTTGCTTGGGATCTGCGTAAAGATATGCCTTACTTGGCCTACGATCAAGTCGAGTTTGACGTGATTGTCGGAAGTGTCGGAGACACATTCGATCGGTACGCAGTTCGATTAGCCGAGTTGCGTGAATCGTGCCGTATCATCTCGCAAATTATCGAAAAGATGCCTTCAGGTCCCTATCGAATCCTCGATAAGAAGGTAACTCCGCCTCCGCGAAAGCGCATCGATGAGTCGATGGAGGCCTTGATCCACCACTTTAAGTTGTTCACTGAAGGAATTCACGTTCCGCCAGGTGAGACCTATGTAGCCGTTGAATCTCCTCGAGGGGAATTGGGCTGCTACATGGTCTCCGATGGAAGTGCCAAGCCATTCAGAATGCACATACGTGGGCCGTCCTTTGTCAACTTGCAAGCATTGCCAACGTTGTTGAGTGGTTCTTTGATTGCTGATGCAGTTGCCATCACGTCATCAATTGACCCGGTTATGGGAGAAGTAGATAGATGAGTGGATTCACGCCAGAGATGAGAGCAAGGGCTGAGAAGATCTGTTCGCTCTATCCTCAGGTTCGTTCAGCACTGATCCCCCTTTGTCACCTTGCACAAGAGCAAGCGGGATACTTGAGGGAAGATTTGATGATCGAGATTGCCGAGTTGGTAGATGTAACACCTGCTGAGGTGTACGGTACGGCATCGTTCTACGACATGTTGCACACCGAGCCGGTCGGCAAGTACCTAGTCGGCGTATGCACTAATATTGCGTGCCTCATGCAAGGAGGCGAAGATCTGCTTGAATACGCCGAAGAAAAGTTAGGAGTCGCCCCAGGGGGAACCACCGACGACGGCCTCTTTACTCTCGAAGATATGGAGTGCATCGCGCACTGCAACAAGGCCCCAGCGCTCCAGGTCAACTATCGCTTCTTTGGGCCGGTCGACGAGGATGGTTTTGACAAAATGATCGATGACCTTCGTGAAGGGCGTCTCGCTGACGACGTTCCGTCACACGGAACCTTGATTCGCGAAGAGCGGAGCGCTCCTATTGCGCTGACGATGGATGAAGTACTGAAAGAGCGCGCGGTAAGCGATGCAGCAATCGCACAACGAAAGGCTCAGGTTCAGAGTTAATGGACGAAACGTTAGAGAGAACCGTTCCAAAGATTGTCACATCCCGAATCGGCATCGAAGGGTCGCACACTTTAGAGACCTATCTTGCTACGGGGGGATATACCGCTCTTCGTAAAGCGCTTACTTCCATGACGCCGGAAGAGATCCAAGCAGAAGTTATGACCTCGAACCTCCTTGGACGAGGCGGCGCCGGATTTGAGGTAGGGCGAAAATGGTCGATGCTCAAGAGCGCACCACTTAGGTATTTGGTAGTAAACGGTGACGAATCTGAGCCTGCTACCTTTAAGGATCATATGCTCATCGAAGGTGACCCTCACCAAGTGGTTGAGGGGTCCATAATCACCGCTTACGCAGTAGGAGCGGCTCGCGCATTCATCTACATCAGAGGTGAATTTGCACTCGGTCTAGAACGAATGCAGCGAGCGGTCGATGAAGCCTATCGTTATGGCGCCCTAGGACGGGATATCTTTGGTAGCGGCTTTTCATTAGACCTTGTTGTTCATCCTGGTGCAGGAGCTTACATCTGCGGTGAAGAGACCGCCCTCATCGAGTCATTGGAGGGAAAGCGCGGATATCCGAGAATTAAGCCGCCTTTTTTCCCCGCCGTGATCGGCCTTTATGGCGCTCCGACCATCGTGAATAACGTTGAGTCGATGTCAAATATGCCTTGGATCGTTAACAACGGTGGCGCTGCATTTGCAAGCCTCGGCGTTGGGCGATCGACAGGTACTCGAATCTTTGCACTCGCAGGTCACGTAAATCGTCCCGGAAATTACGAAATAGAGATGGCCAAACTCACCTTCCGAGACCTCGTTTATAGCCCCGAGTACGGTGGTGGAATGCGGTACGGGAGGCAAGTAAAGGCCTTTATTCCAGGTGGTGTATCCGCTCCTTGGTTTGGTCCAGAACAGCTTGACCTTCCATTGTCCCAAGATGATGTTGCGAAGGCCGGATCGATGCTCGGTTCTGGCTCGATCGTCATGATGGATGACCATACTTGCATGGTCAGGGCTGCTTGGAGAATCACCAAATTCTTCCATCGAGAATCGTGTGGCCAATGCACTCCGTGTCGAGAAGGTTCGGGCTGGATCGAGAAGATGATGCGCCGCATTGAGACGGGCGCCGGTCGCGAGTCCGACCTAGACATGCTCCTTGATGCATGCGATAACATCGCACCAGGTCTTTCTTGGCCTCCGGCCCAGACAACTATCTGTGTCCTTGGACCATCGATCCCATCGTCAGTTGTGGCTGGCATCAAGATGTTTCGTGATGAGTTTTTGATCCACATCAAAGAAGGCGGTTGCCCTTATGGCAGATGAAATTAGCTTTATCCTCGACGGTAAAGAGATTACGGCCGAACCGGGTGAATTGATTATCGCAGCCGCAGAGCGAAATGGTGTCTACATTCCAAGATTCTGCTACCACCCCCATATGCCATCCGTTGGTGTGTGTCGTATGTGTTTGGTGGAGGTTAAGGGACCACGTGGCTTTGCCCTCTCCCCGTCGTGCTATTTGACAGTCGCGCCGGGCATGGAGGTCGTCACTGATTCACCCAAGGTCAAGAAGGCGCAAAACGGCGTTCTAGAGTTTCTTTTAGTCAACCATCCTCTCGACTGTCCCGTATGCGACAAGGGTGGCGAATGTCCGCTTCAGGATCAGGTTTTGTCTTATGGTCCTGGCGAGTCGCGTTTCGTAGAAGAAAAGCGCCACTTTGAAAAGCCAATCGCACTCTCATCTCTTGTTTATTTGGACAGAGAGCGTTGTATCCAATGTGACCGCTGTACACGCTTTGCGAGCGAAGTCGCACTCGATCCACTAATTGAATTCGTAGGTAGAGGCGACCAAACTGAAGTCGCGACCTTCCCCGATCATCCCTTCGCGTCATACTTTTCTGGTAATACGGTGCAGATATGTCCAGTTGGTGCGCTCACTGCTAAGCCATATCGATTCAAGGCTCGACCGTGGGATCTTGACCAAAGCGAATCTACGTGCACCACTTGTGCTCTTGGTTGTCGCATTTCGGTACAGAGTTCTCGCGGAGAAATTACAAGGTATCTAGGTTTAGATAGCGAAGCCGTCAACCACTCCTGGCTCTGTGATCGTGGCCGATTTGGATATGAGTCAACGAACTCCGAGCACCGAATCGGTAAGCCACTGCTGAAGGGAAGAGACGGCGTCCTTGAGGTTACGTGGAAAGAGGCACTGACCAAGGTCGCGCACCTGATAAATGAGGCTAAGAGAAACTCGACGCCCATCGCATTTATCGGCGGTGCCAACTTCTCCAACGAAGGTATCTACTCGTTCGTTAAACTCGCCCGAGAGGCAATTGGCACAGGATTGATCGACGCTCGCGTCGAGGGCGACATAACTCCATCGCTCATCCTTGGAACCAACTCCGCGACGATAAACCAAGTGGTGTCCTCGCCATTGATCGTGGTCTCATCTCAAGACCTAAAAGAGGTACTCCCCGTCCTCTACCTCCGACTTGTCGAGGCGAAGCGGGCCGGAGCTCGTATCGTTGAGATTTCGGAGACGCCTACAGAACTTTCTAAGATCTCAGAGCGCATTTCACTTTCGCAACTTGAGTTTGCCTCATTCCTTGAAGGATCCCCTGTCGATGCATCGATTGGTGAAAGGCTTTCGAAGGCACTTGAAGACCTAAATCTTCTCGAGGCACCTACATTCATTCTCGGACGTGCAAGCTACGGAGGTAGCAGCAACCTAGTTGAACGAATCGCTTCCCGCCTCATTAGTAGAATTCCGAAGTTGTCGTTCCTTCACGTTATGGGTGCTGCCAACGTTCGTGGAGCCTATGAGATAGGTGCGGTCCCCGGATTTACATATGGGAGGGTAAGAAGCAACCTCTCAACCTATGGAGCAGCCAGCGTTGTCGAGATCCTCCAGCTGGCGGCCTCAAAAGAGACACTTCTTTTCTTGCTCGACGAAGATATGAACTCTTCGACCGTACCGAGTGAACTCGTAGAGAGAGTTCTTGAGACTTCGACGGTCATCTCCATTGCCAGCTTGAAGTCGAAGATCACAGAGTCAGCGGCGGTCGTGCTGCCAGTTGTGGCTGCGGGCGAATACGACGGAACGACAACCAACATAGAAGGGCGTGTTAGCCGGATCTCTGCGCGCGTAACTCCTAAAGGGTTGTCGCAAGAGCCATCAGTTATTGCGAACGAGATAGCTCGCGAAATTGGAATTGACCTTGGAAAGTACGAACCAAGTGAAATCTTCCAAGAGATCGTTGCCAACTGTTCGACCTTCGGCAATCTTACCTACAACATGCTCTCCTCGGATCGATTTGCAGATGGAGTAGTAGTGCCGCTTTCCGCAACCGAGGTAATGCTCAAGGGGCGACGTAGGCTGGATCCCGTGGCAACGCCAGGGCTCTTGGCAATTGAAAATGTGGGTCCCGCGATTACTTACATCGCAGAAGAGGAACTTCGTCCTCTCGAAAATGAAGTATCTAGGCGATCTTCGGCAATCAACTTTGACGCCTCTTTCGACCTTGAAGTTGTAGCATCGCGCTCTGGATTCAGCCGGATCCTCGTTGAAAAGCCCCTGTACTCGCCGAACGCCCAGCTAGCTGCATCTGAGAGTATGAATAGTCTCGCCTCACAAGCTATGGCTTTCTTGGCGCCAAATGTAATCGAGGCTGAGCACACCGGTGAGACTGTAACCCTCAAGCGAAGTGACGGCAAAGAGGTTGTCGTTGCCTACCAAGTTGATAAGTCGCTTCCAAGCGACACGATTCGACTCCGAATTGGCGCGAACTACGACCTTTTGAATATTGTTGATCCGTCAGCGAATGCGACGTTTGTAACGTTGGGAGATAAATAATGGGGCAAGACCCACTTTTTCTCGGACACATCTCCATCGGTGTAGTTTTGATCGTTATCATCAAGGTGCTACTTGCCTTCGTAGCGCTGATGGTATCGGTCATGCTGATGATTTGGTTTGAGCGGAAGCTGATTTCGGATATGCAAAACCGTATCGGTCCAAACAGGGCCGGCCCGTGGGGAATTTTGCAGACATTAGCCGACGGAATAAAGCTCTTCTTCAAAGAAGATCTAATCCCAGATCGTTCAGAGAGGTTTGTCTTCAAGCTGGCACCTTATCTGACTTTGATCCCGGCATTCTTGGTCTTTACCGTTGTGCCGATAGGTGGAATAGTTCACATTTTTGGCCACACGGTCGAATTGCAGGTAGCAGATCCGCCGATGGGCATTCTCTTCGTTCTTGCGATGTCATCAGTCGCTGTCTATGGAACGATGCTCGCCGGCTGGTCTTCTGGGTCTAAATATCCTCTGATAGGCTCTGTGAGAGCTTCAGCCCAGATGATCTCATATGAGGCTGCAATGGGATTGACGGTGGCAACCGTTGTATTGGTTACTGGGTCATTGGGGACTCGAGATATCGTGGCGGCTCAAGCAGGCTCTTACTTTGGAATAATTCCAAAGTGGAACCTGATCCGTCTTGGTGTGGTTCCTTTCATAATTTTCTTGATAGCAGTGACTGCTGAACTGAATCGACCCCCCTTTGACCTAACTGAGGCAGAACAGGAACTCGTCGGTGGTTTCCATACCGAGTACTCGTCTATACGTTTCGCTCTCTTCTTCTTAGCAGAGTTCATGAATACCATCACAATGTCCGCGGTGATCGTAACGCTCTTCCTCGGTGGTCCGGACGGCCCAATCCTCTTCGGCCCCTCCTTTATCTGGCCCATAATCTGGTTCCTTTTGAAGACCGGAGTCTTCCTCTTTGCCTACGTATGGTTTAGAGCAGCTCTTCCGAGACTTCGATACGACCAGTTGATGGATTTAGGTTGGAAGGTCTTGATTCCAATATCACTCGCCTGGCTCTTGCTAGTAGGCGCGATGCAGATATCGAAGGTCTACGGATTCGCACTCTTTGCTGTGTTTATTGTCGCCGGTGTTGCTCTCCTTAGAGCAGTCGCAGTTGGCAAGGAGTCGAATGAGGTGGATATCGTCACCACGTTTAGAAAAGAGAGTCCTCGTAGGGGCGCATTAGGAGGAGATCAATAGTGGGTGTCTTCGATGGGTTCAAGGGATTCAAGGTAACCTTTAAACAGATCTCTGAGCCACGAGTAACAAAGCAGTATCCTGACGAGAAGCGACCAAAGCCGCAACGATTCCACGGTCGCCATGTACTAAATCGGTACGAGGATGGTATGGAAAAGTGCATTGGCTGTGAGCTGTGCGCTGGAGTGTGCCCTGTTGGCTGTATTTATGTTCGAGGCGCAGACAACCCCCTAGACGATCCGGTATCTCCGGGCGAGCGTTACGGGTTCGTATACGAGATTAACTATCTTCGTTGCATCCACTGCGATCTCTGCGTTGAGGCGTGCCCAACCGAGGCCATAACGGAGTCGAAGCTATTCGAGTTCTCCTTCACCTCTCGTGACGATGCAATTTATACAAAGACCGAGTTGGTAGTGCAAGATGACGGCACTCCGCAGAAGATGCCTTGGGAAGATTGGCATGAGGGAGACGACTTAGCAACGTCGGGTTGGATGCGAGCTACCTCACCATCTGGAGATGAAGAGTTCGAAGGCGTCGTCCATTGGTCGAATGAGCTCGGATATGGTACCCGGGATCCGGAGAACGGACAGAGCGTAGATGAACGTGTGGATGTCGCCAATCCGTTCTCGATTCGTGTAGATAAAGCTGATCGCATAAGTCGGCAAAGTGGCGGAAGGGTGCGATAGCGTGGACTCACTACTACTTAGTGTTATTGCTAAGCCGGATCTGATCGTCTTTCTAGCGGCCGCAGTTGTAGTAATTGCGGGTGGCGTTGGAGTGATCACCTACAGAAATCCCGTACATTCGGCCCTCTCTTTGGTGATGACGATGTTTGGAATCGCGACGCTATTCATTGAGCAGAATGCTCAGTTTCTGGCTGCGGTACAAATCATTGTCTACGCGGGTGCAATTATTGTTCTCTTCTTATTTGTAATTATGCTTCTTGGCGTCGATCGATCTGAGATATTTTCTCGCGAAAGAATCCGTGCGCAGCGACCACTCGCAGCAGTTGCCGGGGTTGTTACATTAGGTGAGATACTAATTTTGGGCCACGCCACTTGGGCTACCGGCGCAAAGGCGGCTACCGGTGCAGTTGGAAACTCTTCTGACAATGTCTTTAAGATTGCCCAAGCCGTATTTAGCACGTACCTCCTACCCTTTGAAGCCACAGCAATTCTGCTAGTGATCGCTGTTTTGTCGGCTGTTTACCTATCTAAGCGTGTTGTCGTGAACGTTGATGAGGCGCTTGATGGGCCGTCTTCAGATGGCGTAGCCGTTGCGAACGAGGATGCGGATAAAGAGGCTCCGTGGGAGCCAGATACCGAAAATGATGATGAGGTCTACGAAGTATGACAGTTCCTGGAAATTGGTACCTAATTCTGTCTGCGATACTTTTTTCGCTCGGAGTTATCGGAGTCTTGGTTCGTAAGAACGTAATAATCATGTTTATGTCGGTTGAGATGATGTTGAACGCCGTCAACCTTTCATTCGTCACATTTTCCCGGATGCTTGGTGATATCGGAGGCCAAGTTCTTGTCTTCTTCGTCCTAGTGGTAGCTGCTGCCGAGGTCGTTGTGGGATTGGGAATCATAGTTTCGATCTTTAGAAGACGAGTTGGCGTAACCGCTGATGACCTACACATCTTGGAAGGGTAAGTTCGAGTGAATTCTCTGTTAGTACTTGTTCCAGTTCTTCCGTTAGCTGGCTTTTTTATAAATCTGTTCTTTGGTGCACGCTTGCCAAAAAAGGTGAGCGGTGCACTCGCTACGGTAGCGGTAGGTATCGCCTTCGTCATTGCAGTAATTGAATACTCCCACCTGCTATCGTTGGCATCGGCTAATCGAGTCATCGACACCAACCTCTTTACATGGTTTGCGGGCGGGGCATTAACGATTCACTTTGGTCTTTATCTCGACCCCTTGTCATCGGTGATGATTTTGTTTGTTACGGGTGTCGCCACCTTGATCCACGCATATTCAATCGCTTACATGGAGCACGATCCTCGGATGAAGACCTTCTTCGTCTATCTGAACCTCTTTGTATTTTCTATGTTGGTCTTAGTTCTGGCGAACAACTTCGTGGTTGCATTCCTGGGTTGGGAAGGCGTCGGAGCATGCTCCTACTGGCTAATTTCGTTCTGGTTCGATAGAGACAGCGCCGCATCTGCTGGCAAGAAGGCATTTATTATCAATCGCGTCGGTGACTTTGGCTACCTCCTCGGAATGTTTTACATATTCGATATTGTAAAGTCGCTCGACTATCACAACGTGCTGGGATCTGCACTTGGATCTGGGAGCCTTGCGATCTCGCCTCATCAGGCAACGGTGATTGCGCTCTTGCTCTTTGTTGGAGCTGCAGGCAAATCAGCCCAGGTTCCATTATTTGTGTGGCTTGTCGATGCCATGGAAGGCCCGACTCCGGTCTCGGCGCTTATTCACGCGGCGACGATGGTTACTGCGGGCGTGTATCTCATGGCTCGTATCGCTCCAATTATTCATCTGTCTACTGTCGCTTCAACTACCATCGCGATTGTGGGTGTCAGTACCGCCTTTATCGCTGCAATGGCGGCCACTGCACAAAACGATATCAAGAAGGTTCTCGCTTACTCAACGGTTTCACAACTGGGGTATATGTTCCTCGGAATCGGTAGTGGAGCATACGTTGCGGCAATCTTTTTGATGGTTACGCATGCGTTCTATAAGGCACTACTCTTCTTGGGATCTGGCTCAGTTATCCACGCGATGAACGATGAGCAGGATATCAAAAAGATGGGTGCCCTTTACAAGGTCATGCCTATAACGGGCTTCACCTTTGTTATCGCTTGGCTTTCGATCGCTGGCCTTCCTCCTTTCTCGGGCTTCTTCTCGAAGGGCGATGTTTTGCTGGCTGCTTACTCGAAGAGTCCAATTCTCTGGTTAGTTGGAGCAGTCACAGCAGTCCTGACCGCGTATTACATGGGGCGCGAAGTCTACTTGGTCTTCTTCGGCGGCGCACGGTACAAAGAGGCTGGAGACTTTCATCCTCACGAATCTCCTAAGTTGATGACCTACCCATTGATTATTCTCGCTGTACTGTCGATTCTCGGTGGACTGATGAACCTTGGCTTTAGCTCAGGCACCGACTTTTTGACTAACTGGTTGGTTCCAGTCTTCGGTAGCGCAGAACGACAGCTTTCATTCGGTAGCGGTACGAAGGCAATTTTGGAGATTGGCGACATCGTTTTTGCCGCTATAGGTATCTTCCTGGCCTCTCGAGTTTGGTTGCGAAGCGCAATCAACCCTGCCCTGGAACGAGATATCCTGCGAAGGGGATGGGGTGTGGATGAGTTCCTCAATCTCCTCTTCTCTCGTCAAGGTGAGAAATTGGCCGATGAGCTCAACGGTTTTGTTGATCCGTTAGTGATTGACGGTGCGGTCGTTGGAGGAGCCAAGTTGGTGCGCTCTAGTGCAGGCGTGATGAGACTTCTTCAAAATGGTTACGTGCGATCGTATGCCCTTGTTATTTCGCTCGGCATGGTTGTTCTTCTAGGTTACGTAGTGACGAGGGCTTCTTTCTAATGGTGAAGATTGATTCTAGATTTGAGATTGGTTTTAAGAGATGACATCACTTGTAGAGGCACTGATTATCTTTCCGGCGGTTGTGGCGCTCTTCTTGGCCCTTCTTCCAAAGTCATCATCCAAGGCGATAACCCAATCGATCACCACGGTAGCTATGGTGGCCCTGCTGATTGCAGCTGCGGTGATTGCTGTAACTTTCAAAGCCGGTTTTTCAGGTTACCAATTTGTCTCTAGCTACTCGTGGATACCTGCATTTGGTATCTCGTGGAAGATGGGAGTAGATGGAATCTCACTCTTTCTTGTTGTCTTGACTGCAGTGATATTTCCAATCGCCTACATCGGTGCTGGAGAAAAGGGAAACTCCAAGTCTTTCGCAGCTTGGCTCTTGCTGCTCGAAGCTGCGTGTTTTGGAAGTTTTCTCAGCATCGACCTCTTTGCATTCTTTGTCACCTTTGAGTTGACGCTCATTCCTGCGTACTTCATCATCGGTTCTTGGGGATATGAAAAGAGTGGTCCGGCGGCGATCAAGTTCTTCATATATACCTTCTTGGGATCCGCACTTTTGCTGGTTGGAATGTTGGCCCTAGTCTTTATCCACGCCAGTCAAGGACATCCCATCACCTTCGATATAACGAAGTTGACGAATACAACCATGGCCTCGAGCACAGAGAAGTGGTTATTTGCGGCCTTCACAGCGGCCTTTGCCGTAAAGGCGCCGATGTTCCCATTTCACACATGGTCGCCAGATGCCTACCGCCAAAGCCCGACTGCTGGCGTAATGGTTCTAGCGGCAGTTATGGCAAAGCTCGGAACTTACGGCATTTTGCGTTTTGATCTCTCACTCTTTCCGCATGCGACGATTGCATTTACGCCACTTATACTCACGCTTGCGGTAATTGGCATCATCTACGGTGCGATCGTTGCTGCTGGCGAAAAGGACGTCAAGCGAATGCTTGCTTATTCATCCTTATCGCACATGGGGTTCATAATTCTTGGTATCTTCGGCCTGACGTCAATTGGAGCTGCTGGCGGCGTTCTACAGATGATCAATCATGGTATCTACACCGCAGCACTGTTCCTCCTCGTCGGCTACCTTTATGCGAAGACTGACATCTTTGACATGTCAAAGATGGGTGGTCTGCAAAAGAAGCTTCCGATTTTGGCGGGCATCTTTACCCTCTTCGTGATGGCTTCAGTTGGACTACCAGGACTCAGTGGATTTGTCGGTGAATTTATGATCCTCCTTGGTACATTTTCTGGCCATCGGTGGTGGGCAGTTGTCGGTGCTACCGGGGTTATTTTGAGTGCCGTCTACATGCTCTGGAGCTATCAGCAGATCTTCCACGGTTCAAAGGAGATGGCTCTAGCTGAAGATAGTACTTCAAAGAGCCTCGACCTGAGCGTTCGACAAATATCGGTTCTCGCTCCATTAGTTCTCTTGGTAGTTTTGGTCGGGGTTTACCCACGTCCACTTCTAAGTCGGATTACGCCTTCTGTAAATGCCCTCATAAGTCACGTTGATGCAGCTAAAAACGCGCCAGCGGCGGTTGCTAAATTGAACGTAAGTGGAAAGGTGACACACTAATGAGTGTCGGTCTTCTTGGAACGATAGCACAAGGTTCCGTAATTCAGTTTCCGTCGATTTCTTACAAAGCGATAGGTCCTGAGTTAGTGTTGGTCGTCGGAACGCTTTTGATCATGGTCGCAACTTCGTTGTTTCCAACGATGCGCCGTCGCGAAGTAGTTACCTCCATGGCAACATCGATTGCGGCGATAGCTTTGATTGATTCGATAGTTTTGTGGAGTCAATTCAGGTCGCATGGTGCCTACCGGGCAATCGCTGGGTCGATAACTCTCGATGGTTTCTCTGTTTTTATGATGGTTACGATCTCTTCCGCAGCGTTCCTTGGTTCGTTGGCGGCTGGTAGCTACTTGATGAAGAGCAATGTCGGTGTTGTTGAATTTCAAAGTCTCTTACTTCTTGCCTCGTCTGGCGCCATGATATTGGCGAGCGCGGGCGACTTGATAGTCATATTCATTGGCCTAGAGATATTGTCGATCGCACTCTATGTGCTTGCTGCCTTTGAGAAGAGAAATTCCAGATCTGGCGAAGCCGGTCTGAAGTACTTTATCCTCGGCGGCTTCTCTTCTGCGATCTTCTTGTATGGAATTGCCTTGACCTACGGTGCCACGGGAAGTACTAATATCGCCAAGATTGCCAGTTATCTTGCAGCGAATACGATTACGAACAATGGGGTATTGTTAGCAGGAATTGCTCTACTTATTGTGGGATTCGCCTTCAAGGTTGCTGCGGTTCCGTTCCACCTATGGACACCCGATGTCTACCAAGGCTCGCCATCTGTGTCGACGGGTTTTATGGCTGCGGCGGCAAAAGCGGCTGGATTTGCAGGGCTCTTGCGGGTTCTATTTACCGCCTTTCCCACGATTTCCAATCAATGGAGACCTATTCTGTGGGTCTTGTCTGGTTTGACTATGGTCTTTGGAGCTGCGCTTGCTCTCATTCAAAAGGATGTCAAGCGGATGCTCGCGTACTCTTCCATTAATCACGCCGGTTTTGTAATGCTTGGAGTCGCCGCGGGGACTGCTAGTGGTGCGTCAGCCTCTCTCTACTACCTCATCTCCTACACCTTCGTAATTATTGCCACATTCGCGATAATATCAGTGTTTGAAAATCCTGAGGTGGGCGGAGTGCCGCTGACTGACCTTCGTGGACTCTTCGAGCGCTCGCCGTTCATCGCCTTTGCGCTCGCAGTCTTCCTCGTCGCCCAAGCTGGTGCTCCGTTGACGACGGGTTTGATCGCTAAGTTTTCAGTTGTGGCGGCTACCGTTAGCGCACACAGTTACGTCTTAGCCGTGATTGCGATGCTGAGCGCTGTTATCGCTGCCTTCTTCTACTTGCGAATCGTTGCTACTGTTTTTTCAAAACGCTCCACATCTGAGGGAACGGTTGGATCCTTCTCGGGTTCAGAGGAGCCGCAATTAGGTGGCGTCGGAGGAGTTGCACTTGCTAGCACTGCAGTCGACTCTAAGTTGCAAATAGATTCGATGACCTATGTTGTCGTCGTTATCTCGTTAGTCTTCACTATCGGATTCGGGATAATCGCTGGCCCACTTAGCCAGATGGCGAACGAGGCACACTTGCTCTTTTAGGGTTTTCTTTTTGGAACTCTGATTTCGTATGATCACTGCCTTACTTATTTGGTATCGTTTCAAATGAGCTAGGGGGTGGCAGAAGTTGAATCATTCACCTAAAAGCGGCAATCTCAGGCCCAATTTACGACAATTTGACGTTGCGCCTTTACCCCCATTGGATGAGGACTATTTTTGTGTGCTATCACTCGACGGTGGTGGAATTAGAGGTCTAATTACGGCACGAGTCATCGCCGAGATCGAAGATAGGACCGGTAAGTTCATCTCGGAACTGTTCGACCTTGTCGCAGGAACTTCAACGGGTGGTCTATTAGCACTTGCCCTTACAGCGCCGGGATCGATTGGTGAGCCCGCAGCTCGGGCCGCTCAATTCGTGGAGATCTTTGAAAATGCTGATAAGAATATTTTTGTCCGTCGTAGCTCGACATCGTTTGGAATCATGCATGAGAGATATCACTCTGAATCATACGAAAGGTATCTGCGAGAATATTTCGGTGCGACATTACTTTCTGAGGCCGTCAGCGATGTTCTAATTACATCGTATGATTTGCTTGCGCGTGACGTTGTGATCTGGTCGAGGTACGATGCCCGTGTCAACGACGCTGCTAATGTACCATTCTGGATGGCGGCGAGATCCACTACCGCCGCGCCTACGTACTTTGATCCAGCTCGAATCGTTGATGGGAACGAAGGCGACCGCTCTTTTATCGATGGAGTCATGGCGGCGAACAATCCTTCAATGTGTGCATATGCCCATTCAATAAAGGTCTCACCCACAAGAAAACCCTTTCTCGTTAGTATTGGAACCGGCATATCGGATCATCCGAATAAGCGTAAGACCGATCTTAATTGGGGTGCGGCGCATTGGGCTAAGGAGATTCTTCACGTCCTTATCGAGGGTAGCTCTGAGGTTGTAGATTGGCAGTTGCGAGAGATTATCGGTCGTAGTCGCTATCGCAGGATTCAGGGGCATCTTGAATATGCAAATGAGGCCATCGATGATACGACTAATCGCAACCTTGAAGCGCTTCATGTGGATGCCGAGAATTGGGTTCGCATATACGATCGCGAATTAGACAGTATCTGTGAGGTTTTAAGTCTTCGGCGTTAGGAATTTCCCAATGATTGGTAGTTCCCAAAATGACTCTGCCCTAGCAATTGCAATAGCCACCTGTGGGAGGGTATCAGGTGATTCATAGACCAGATAGCGAGGGAGCCAAGTTGGACTGAACTTAGAGTTGAACCGCCAAAGACTCTCAATCTGCATCGTGTCTGAAAGACGTTTGAGAAACCAACGCTCCACGCGAGTAGAAAGCGCATCTTCGCCGTCGCCGGCGATAATTGCCCTCATAGTTGCGAAGTTGAGCGATAATCCTTTGCATCCTAGATCTTTGAGATGTTCTATCGTTGCGACAACCATCAGATCTGTTAGACCGTTAGGGTGCTCTCCGAGATCCCGCCTCATTAGGTCAAGTGAAAATCCTTCGATGCCTGGCGCTGGAACCCATTGGCAGAAGCCAACGACATCACCGGTTGGTCCAAGGCAGATTGTCAGTAGGAGATTATCGTCGCGTTCATCTAGGAACCTACCAAGGGTCATCGAGAAGCCCCTCTCAACGCCGCCTCGCCTTGACTTGGTGAGGACATCAAGAAGTTGATTTTGCGTAACCTCATCGAGTTCTGCTGGATTTGCAAATTTAATCGAATAGCCGTGGTTTCGCATTCTATTGACCGCTTGTCGCATGGATTTGTTACGGTTGCCAGCAAGGGTAAAGTTTTCAACTTCTACGACCGCTTCGTCGCCTATATAGATCGATCGAAGCCCACTTGCGCCATACGTTGCTAGCCACTCCTCTCCTGCGCCAAGAACTGCGATATTCCAACCTTTGTTGGCTACGAAGGTACGAAATGAATTCCACGCCTGCTTACTGGTTGCCGGTGGCCCGATCGGGTCAGGAGATACTAGTGCGACGGTTCCAATAACTGCGTAGGCGATAACACAACTGTAAGCAAAGAAGTAGACCTTGTCGTCTCGAAGCGCAAAGTAGTCAAGGGTCGACGAGGAGTACTTAGTTACGACCTCCTTTGCGTTTTGATTCGATCTGTGACTTAGTGAGTACTTTGACACTCCGATTTCGACTACTGGACGAAAACCTCTGAAGACGAGAAGAGCGAAGAGTGAAAGAGATGCAACTACTAGCGATGGAGTGAGGAATTCGTTTATGACGTGTGGTAGAGGAACGCTTTGGATTCCGAACATCCTCTGGATTACAGCTTCGAAGGTACGAGGCAGCGAGAGATTTGAACGCCTCGAAAAGATCGATAGCTCGACCTTCAACGTTGCTGTAGCCGCTAGTGCGACTAGAAGCCAAAAGATTGGTATGCGAAGTAGGCCCTTTGCCAAAGATTCTCGATTTGTTGGAGCACGAAATGATCGCCGCGACGCAATTAGAGAAACGGTAAGAATGAGGGTGAGTATCGACTCCTCTACATCGGCACCCTTGATTAGGTTGGTGGCTACCATCGTTGATGCCAGGGCTAGCGTGAGAATGAATGCACTTCGCTGCCCCCTTCGGAGACCACTTGACAGGGCGATCAACCCTATCGATTCCATTGCTGCGATAGCATTTGCCAGAACTGGAATCGAAATTGGGAGAAATTCTGTGATCAGTTGAAGGCGCACATGAAACGGGGGGGCAAGGGTTGAGATGAGATCGATGACTCCGACTGCGAAAACGGCTAATGAGATTAACCGACGAGGTCTCGCGAGGCTATTTCTCTCGATATCGGGAACTTTGTGGTAGTTTTCCCCTCCGGGGTATGCTGCGAGAATGCGTATTCCGGCATTTTTGTCGTGCATACCTAGGCGAGCAATCCTTTCTCCCAAGTGTCTCAAACGAGCTTCTTCAGTCTGCGAGTAGAGGCGTACCCTTATCTTTGCTCCTGGCTGTATCTCGATCCAAGTGCAGTTGAGGTGAGGTTGGAAGACGGTTGGAAGACCTAAACGGGAGCGTGATTCATGATACGTTGTCGCGACGGAACCGGGCGACGCGAAGAAGCCTTCAAAGAGTTCTGTGAGCTCTGCGTTGATACTGTCACCGACGACGATGCCAACGGTGAAGTCATCGATACTCTCAAGCGCTGCCATTCGAGTCGTAGCATTGGGGTCACTATCGGTGGCAAGGTCGTTTAATGACGACCCGATTATCGATGCGTAGACCCTCCTGATAATCAATGATGCGATTATGAAAATCACCACGGCGTCGATTGCCGTTGCAAGCGCTCCTAACCGAATGAGATTCGAATCTGTGGTGACCCTGTTCTTTAGGTGGGCGATGTTGGCAACAGAAAGAAAAAGTGGAATACGAATTAGGTACGAAACTAGCAATGGTAGGAGTAAGAAGGGTAAGTACCTGAGAGCTTGGCGGTAAAAGACTCTTGATGCTACAAATCGGGATGCCAAGCTTGGATTGTCTATGAATTCAATCCCATCGAGCCACCTACTCTTGCGAGCTATCCGTGGTAAAAATTCGAAGAACAATCGGTCCTTCTGGATTGAATCTAAGATTTCGCGGTCATCTTCTTGTTCTGTAGTAATTCCTCCAAGGTCGGCCGCCACAACGATCTGTCTTGGACCCGTTGCAGTTTGGACGTCGAGTACAAATCGAGTCGAAATATTCGGTTGGAATCTTTCGTAGAATTTCGTCGATGAATCGCAAAGCGACACCAGTTCGCTGTCCTTTGAACCAGGTATTAACGATAAGTCAAAGCCGCGCTCGACAATAAGCGATTCGATAGCATTGAAGAAGTCACTGTTGTCCGCAACGATGTCATCGATCGAATTTGCGCCAACGTTAGAGAGATCAAAGAGGTTGCCTGCGATTATCAGGTGGCCTGGTCCGTCGATTGTTGCGAGGTAGCTCGAAAACTTCTTTAGTTCTTCCCGTTCTGGTGAAGCTCTCTTTATAAAAAGGTTGGAAACAACTATAACTCTGCTTCCGAATTCAACGTTTAGTCTTGCCTCGTCTGCGACGCCTTCTCTTGGGAGAATTCGTCCATTTTGCAATTGAGCGCTCCTTAGTTCGGCCAGAAGCGACATCATCCGTAGAAGCGCCGTCTTTGGAATCGACTATCTGTGCCTATAGGCTAATCGGCGCATAGGCTCGTTATTTATCGGCCAAAGGGGATTTGAGCTTGTTTGATTCTGACTTTATGGCGCCGTCGCATTGGCAATTTTCCTCAACGGTTCCTGATGGACACGATGCGGTAGTCGTAGACATCGATGGAGTCCTAGCTGACGCAAGTAAGCGGCAGCATTTTTTAGAACAGCGACCTAAGAAGTGGCAGCTATTTTTCGCAGCATCTGAAGATGACGAAGTGATCGAAGAGGTCAAGAGGCTCCTCGAGCTACTCGACCATAAAGTCGTCGTTATTCTCCTGACGGGCAGGCCTACGAGTATTTCTGATTTGACGATCCAATGGTTGAAACGTAACTCAATTAGGTGGAACTTACTAATCAGTAGGCCAGATGGCGATTACACCTTGGCGACAAAATTTAAAGAATTCGAGACGAAGCGTCTACTAGACCTAGGAATACGGATTCACCTTTGTCTAGACGATGACCCGAACAATGTTGAGATGTATCGTCTTCTAGGCCTGCCGAGTCTGTACGTCCATTCTGGCTACTACTGATTGAGTGATCTTACGCAACTAATCCCTGAAATTGTTGAATTGCAGGGGAATACCGAAGTCTGCTTCCTTTAACTTGCCGATGACAGTCTGAAGGTCGTCACGCTTTTTACCGGAGACGCGCAGAGAATCGCCTTGGATAGATCCACTCACGCCCTTTATTGCGGTGTCCTTTAGGAACTTATTGATGGTCTTTGCTTTTTCAGTTGAGATTCCGGCAACGACCTTAATTGTCTGACGGCATACGCCTCGACCGCCTTCGATTACTTCGCCGCGTTCGAGGCTTTTTAACGACACTCCTCTCTTAACGAGCTTTTCTTCAAGGACCACTAGAAGGGCTGCAATTCGATCTTGCGATGACGAAGAGAGCTTGATTTCGTCGTCGGAATACTCGACGGTGGAGTTGGTATCTTTGAAGTCGAAACGTGTCGTAGCCTCTCGTTGAGCCTGATCAACAGCGTTGCGCACTTCTTGAATGTTTACTTCGGAAACGACATCAAATGTAGGCACGATAATATAGGATATTCCAAACACAGTGGGTCGGTGCCCGAGCGGTCAAAGGGAGCAGACTGTAAATCTGCCGGTTACGCCTACGTAGGTTCGAACCCTACCCGGCCCACAAAACAAAGACTAGATTCTCAAATAATTCTTAGGAAATGCCGATTAGTCTTAAAGTGTTATGTTTTGTGACACAGCGTCGTACTTAAACGGATGAATTCGTAGGGCGAGGCTAATCGACAACTTTGTTTGGTAGGAATTTTTAGTGTACCAGTCCGCAGTGGAATTATCAGGTAACCTCCGACAGCGCCTTTACTCTCCAACCCTCAAGCAAATACGTTATCTTGGCCTCTTCGGATCGTTGTTCGTGGTTCTCGGATCGATGTCACCGGGGTCGCCATTCACCTCAAAGCCACTAGGTTCCTGGTTTATTGGGGTACAGGGTACTCCATTCGTATTCGACCAAATCCCGTCCTACGCTGTTCAGGTAATTTTTTACGTTGGCCTACTGGCAGTGCTTGTCAGTTGGTTCCAAGTCGTGAGAGCAGTAGTTTCAAAGAGTGCTACTACGAGGTTCTTGTTAGTTACATCGATCTATTGGTTTCTACCGCTTCTTATTGCTGGACCACTCTTCTCGCGTGACGTCTACAGTTACGCAGCGATAGGCGAGATGGTTTCGCGTCATATATCACCCTATCTTTATGGTCCAAATATCCTGGGCGCAACACCATATCTAAATACGGTAGATCCCTTCTGGGGGAACGCCCCTGCGCCGTATGGCCCTTTATTTCTATGGTTGGCTGGCGCTAGTGCAGTTATCAGTGGTCACGATGCATTTGTCACGATGCTTGTTCTTAGAGCAGTATCCATTGGAGTTGTAGTTGCGATTGCGGCAATTGCAATGAAGGTTGCCAAGATCGCAGGTTATGACCCAAAGCTAGCGCTCGTCTTGGTAGGCATGAACCCTATTTTTGTATATCACTTGGCATCGTCGGCTCATAACGATGCAATTATGATGCTGGGCTTAGCTTTAGGCGTTTGGGCATTCAAGAAAAACCATCCGTACCTAGCAACTTTTGCAATTACCGCAGGGGCATCGGTTAAGGTTCCCGTAATTGTTGCCGTTGCTGCTATCGCCTTCCTGTCTACTCCAGATCGCAGGTTGACATCGAAGATAGTTCCCGCAATCAAACACGGGTTCGTAATGTTGGCGACCCTTGCGGGATTTACGATGGCAACTGGCGTAGGTTGGGGCTGGGTTCATAACTTAAGTACGCCTGGGACGGTAGTTTCACCGGCGGTCCCAACAACCATTGTTGCAGCTTGGTTGTCCCGCCTCGCTTCCCTCTTTGGACTACCTTCTTCATTTGGCTTTCTGCTTACCTTATTCCGTGGATTGGGCCTTCTTTTAGCTGCTCTCATCACCCTTTACCTTGTGTATAACGTTGCTACTTTGGGTTTCGAAAAGGTGGTTGGTCTATCGCTACTTGCGGTCGTTCTACTCGGTCCTGTAATCCAGCCTTGGTACATTACTTGGGGACTGATGGTTTTGGCGATGAAGCCGAGTATCCGTTCTACCTCAGCAATCGTCTTCGTTTCGATGTTGGGAATGGTGCTGGGACTCCCAGATGGGCCGTCCATTGTTGCTTGGACCGGATATTCTCTCGTAGCAATTGCTGGTATCGTCTATGTGGCTAGCCGACTCAAGGTTGGTAGGGCAGTTGAACTGCTTCCTCTCATTGGCAATGCCGGGAGGATTGACTTAGTTTTAGCTCGCAGCTTTGAAAACTTGTAAAAACCACTACCATCCGGAACTAAATCGACTTTGCGAAGTCGATATTGACTTCCACGACGTAATGATTTCTTCTACGCTCCCCCCTATGTTGGATTCGGACTTCAAGGGCGTGGAGTACGAAGACCTCTTTGCGAACCTTTCGCGGAAGGTGATCCATCAGCAACTTTCAACCAAGGTTGCGGCGGTTATTGAGGCCAGACTTCTCGATGCATGTGGTGGAAGAATTGATGCATCGAAGGTTTTGACGCTTACGAGCGAAGATTTGGCGAAGGTTGGACTTTCCAGGTCGAAGCAGCGGGCCATCAATGAGTTAGCTTCGATATTTATTGCTGACCCCGATTCCATGCACGCAATCTTGTCGGACAATGATGAAGTTGTCATCGAAAGGATCACGTCACTGTACGGATTTGGTCATTGGTCTGCTCAAATGTTTTTGCTTTTTGACCTAGGTAGGCGTGATGTTTGGGCGCCGCTTGATCTAGGGGTGCGAAAGGGGTATCAAAAGCTAAAAGGGCTCGAAGAAGTGCCCACATTTGGGCAACTGAAGGGTCTTTCAGAGATCTATTCACCGATTGGATCTATGGCGACGTGGTATCTCTGGAGGATCCTAGAGCTACCTTTGCCATCTTGACTTTGGGTTCATTACAGTAATTTTTCTAAAAGTAGCATGTCGATCCACTTCCCAAACTTTCGTCCGATCTCACGCTCAATACCTACTTCGAAGTACCCAAGTGACTTATGGAGCGCGATAGAAGCAACATGATCTGCGGCGACGCGTGCGATGCAGGCGTGGAAGCCGTGCCGTGCAGCTTCGTCCAATATCGATGAAAGTAGGAACTTCCCTAGCCCCTTACCTTGGTGGCTAGGGGCTATGTAGATTGAGTTCTCGACCGTTGTTGAGTACCCAGGTCGAATTCGATATGGAGATACCGAAGCAAAGCCGACGACCTCTTCGGTGCTAATTTCACAGGCCAATAGGGCGGGGTATACACCTTGGTGTTCTTCGATCCATGCACGCTGCTGAGAGATGCTTCTAGGCACGAGATCGAGGGTTACTCGGGACCCAAGGACTTCACGGTTATAGATGGCCATGAGCGCCTCAGCGTCTCGAAGAGTTATGGGCCGTATTGAGTAAGTGTCGTCGATATTCATGGCTCGAGAAGTTGCCTATCCAAGTAGCAATCAATTGATTGCAAATAGGCTACATTCGTAGCCGTGGCATGTATGCTTATATGCTGACTTTTGTCGAGCCCCCTTAGCTCAGACGGCAGAGCACATCCATGGTAAGGATGGGGTCGTCGGTTCGATTCCGACAGGGGGCTCTCTGGCGGCGTAGCTCAGGTGGTTAGAGCACACGGCTCATAATCGTGGGGTCGTCGGTTCGAGTCCGACCGCCGCTACTCGTGGTTAGCGCAGAGATTTCTCTGGGTGTAACCAAGTTGGTGAGGCCGAAAGTTCGGCCTTTTATTTAGGGATAGAAGAATGGCAAAGAACGAAAAGCGTATCAAAGTTACTTTGGCTTGTGAGACTTGCAAGCGTCGTAATTACATCACGACTAAGAACAGAATTAACGACCGTGAGCGTATTGAGATGAAGAAGTACTGCCGCTGGGATCGGTTGCATACCACCCACAAAGAGACTCGATAGCCTTAGTTGTAGGAAGTGTCTAAAAGCCCCTCCACTTCGGAGGGGCTTTTTTTATCGCTTAGGTAGCCTTTGCTCGAGTCGTACCTTGAGGGCGTTTCTTGCACGGTGAAGACGCACTTTTGCGTTGGCTTCGGATATTGACAGGCGATTTGCAATCTCAGAGTGTTCAAATCCATAAAAGTCTTTAAGCAAAACAAGCCTCTTCATCTCGGAGGGCAGTTCATCCATAGCCTCTTTGAGGTCGATCGAATCGACGATCTCTTGGTCCATATCGCCTTTGTAACCAGAAATATCGTTCGAATCAACGCCATCTATGACTTCAAATCTTCGTCTTCGTGCTCGCGCGAGTAACGAAGACGCTACATTTCGGATAATTGTCTGCATCCAATTCCAGAAGTTGGCTTCTTCTCGGTAGTTCTTTAGGGATCTAAATGCCCTGATGTAAGCCTCTTGTAGGACATCCTTGGCATCTTCTGCGTTGCCAGTGAGTCTGAGTGCAACGGCGAGCAGGCGTGGATATGTTATGCGAACGAGTTCATCGAAGGCTTCTTTGCGTCCAGCCTTTGCTTGCCCCACCAACTCTTTGATGTGAGCTTTATCGATCTGATGCAGCGGCAATTTGCTGGAGTAAGTCATCGTTATCCAAGCTATAGGGGTAACCAAAGGCTACGTTCGTGAAATTAGATCTTCGTTAGGGGATCAAGTGAGCGCTTGGTCATTTAGACTAATCCATGCTAAATTTTAGCGTTGACTCGCCATGGCGTGTCACCGTAGGGTAGTAGCTCAATTGGTAGAGCACCGGTCTCCAAAACCGGGGGTTGGGGGTTCGAGTCCCTCCTGCCCTGCTCAGAGTAGGTCGGCACCTCAAACGAGGATCGGAATATGAATCGTCAAACAAAGAGATTAATGGCGCGTCAGCAAGCGCAGACTGAGGCATCGCGACCGGCACCCAACCGTCGTGCCGCTAGCCAAAAGAATTTGCCAGAGTCAAGGAGAGTAACTCCGAGGGGCTACCTCAAGGAGGTAGGCGAAGAGTTATCGAAGGTCAATTGGCCATCTCGCAAAGTTGTCGTCAACTACTCGACCGTGGTATTTGTAACACTAACGCTTCTGATCGCGTTGATCTTCGGTCTTAACTTTGTCTTTTCGAAGGCTGTGCTCTTCCTCTTCGGATGAGTTTTAGATAGTTAACTGAAAGCTAGGAAGCAGTAATGAGTGACTTTTTTGAAGAGGAGCCCGGAGCTCCCCTGACCGACGTTATAGCTGCACCTGTTTCGACTGGACAGCTCGAGTACGTTCGTGACGAGGTAGAAGTAGAACAAGTTGAAGAGGTCGAGCCGATTGTCTCGCCATTCGATCTACCGGGCGATTGGTTTGTTATCCACTCCTATTCGGGCTACGAAAATAAAGTGAAGTCCAATCTCGAGACACGGATGATGTCCATGGAGGTCGAGGATCGAATATACGACATTTTTATACCAATGGAAGATGTCACCGAGATCAAGAATGGGAAGCGAGTCACTTCGCAGAAAAAAGTTTTCCCTGGTTATATCATGGTGAGAGCCGACCTCGACGATCAGACGTGGGACGTCATTCGTCATACGCCTGGTGTTACGGGATTTGTAGGAATGGGAAGTAGACCTACACCTCTTAGTCGGAAAGAGGTCGAGTCGGTTATGAACTTCTCGACTGAAGTGCGTGATAGTCCGAGGAAGACCAAAACCTCTCTCGAATATCAGCTGGGCGATCCGGTCACCGTTAAAGACGGTGCCTTTGAGGGATTGACAGGAATTATCTCGGAGATAAACGAGGACCATCTCAAGCTAAAGGTTCTTGTAAATATCTTCGGGCGTGAGACCCCGGTTGAGCTCGAATTTTCGCAAGTTGCCAAGGTATAAATACCAATTTGTGAAAAACGGTCGTTCTATAGCGTCTTCGCTATAGATTGTTTAAGTTATTTTGTTGGCGAAATGTCGACACTCTAAGTCAGTGGAACGAAAAAAATTATGGCAAAGCGTAGAGTAACAGCTGTTGTAAAGATTCAACTCCCAGCGGGAGCCGCGACACCTGCGCCTCCGGTTGGAACCGCACTTGGACCCCATGGTATCCAAACCATGGAGTTTTGCAAGCAATATAATGCAGCCACCGAGGCACAGCGTGGAACGGTTATACCGGTGGAAGTTACTATCTTTGACGATCGTTCCTTTACCTTCGTACTAAAGACCCCTCCGACCCCTGTCTTGCTACGGCAAGCTGCAGGTGTTTCGAAGGGATCGGCAACTAATAAGCGAGTAGAAGCTGGATCTATCAGTGAAAGCCAACTCGAGGAAATCGCTAGAACCAAGATGCCGGATCTAAACGCCTATGACATGGAAGCGGCTAAAAAGCAGATTGCTGGAACAGCTCGCTCGATGGGAATCAAGGTTAATTAAATACCGGTCCTTAATTTGGGAGATTATTAAAAATGGCAAATAAGCGTATGAAGGCGCTCCTCTCGTCTTATGACAGAGAGCACCTCAACCTACCGCACGAGGCTGTCGAGACTGTAAAGAAGTTGGCAACGGCCAAGTTCGATGAATCGATTGAGTTAGCGGTGCGTCTTGGTGTTGATCCAAGAAAAGCTGACCAGATAGTCAGAGGAACCGTATCGCTTCCAGCTGGGACCGGCCGAGACGTTCGTGTCGCAGTTTTCGCTGCTGGCGATGCCGCTCTTGAAGCTCGTGAAGCTGGTGCCGATGTTATCGGTGCTGATGACTTGGTGAACCGAATTCAATCCGAGGGTTTCCTTGACTTCGATATCGCTATTGCTACCCCTGACTTGATGGGTCAAGTCGGTAAGCTTGGTAGAGTTCTGGGGCCTCGTGGTTTGATGCCGAACCCTAAGACCGGTACCGTTACCACAGACGTCGGTCGCGCAGTAAGAGAATTCAAGGGTGGACGTGTTGAATATAGAACGGATCGCGTAGGCAACGTTCAAGTTCCGATCGGTAAGGCTTCCTTTGACAAGGATGCACTTCTTAGTAACTTCAGGGCTGTAATTGATGAGCTGTCTCGGGCGAAGCCATCTTCTGCCAAGGGCCGTTACTATAGAAGTGTAACGCTCTCGTCAACGATGGGACCAGGCGTAAAGATCGACACGAATAGAATGCGTGCAGCCGAAGAAGAGTAGCATCTTCAAAAAAATTTATAGGGCAGTCGCCGGAGACTTCAGGTTACTAAGGGAAACCACCTGGATAGGGGACAGCAAGTTTAGGTGAACTGCCATGGATTCTTCCGTGGCAGTTTTTTATTTAGGAGTAGTGTATGGAAAATCCGCGTCCCGGCAAGGTTGCGATCGTTGAAGAGCTTACAGAGCGCTTAAACGCTTCAGCGGCCGTAATCTTGACGGAATATAGAGGCTTGAAGGTCTCGGATCTAGAGAATTTACGTCGCCAGCTCAAGGGAGTTGGCGGATCTTTCAAGATCTACAAGAATACCTTGATTAGGATCGCGGCACATGAGGTTGGTCTTGAGGGTCTTGATGGCTACCTCGAGGGGCCTACCGCGCTTGCTTTCGTTGAATCAGACGCTGTAGAAGTAGCCAAGATTGTCAAGGAGTTCGCCAAGGGACACCCCAGTCTCATCGTGAAGGCAGGGGTTCTTGGAACTTCAGTCATTGACGGTGCTGGTGCTCTTGCGCTTGCTGAGCTTCCTTCAAGAGACGTTCTCTTGGGCCAGATCGCGGGAGTCATGGCTGCTCCAATGCGGGACTTCGCATACGTCCTCAAAGCACTCCCACAAAACTTCGCCTACGCACTATCGGCCTTGGTCGAAAAGCGTGGAGACGAAGCGGCCTAAAAAGTTTGGTCGCTTAGCAAGGGGCTTGCGACCTCTGCCTCAAGAGTCGACGAAGTTGCTCTAATGAGTGCAAATTTAGAAAAATAAGAAAGGTATAACCTAAAATGGCAAATACAGAAGAAATTCTCGAATCTATTGCAAGCATGACCGTCCTTGAGCTCAGTGAGTTACTCAAGGCTTTCGAAGAGAAGTTCGGCGTTACTGCTGCTGCTCCTGTTGCTTTCGCTGCCGCACCTGCTGGTGCCGGTGGAGATGCTGCTCCAGCAGTAGAAGAGCAGGATGAGTTTGATGTTGTCTTGGTCGCCATAGGCGAGACCAAGATTCAGGTCATCAAGGAAGTTCGTGGCCTTACAAGCCTAGGTCTAAAGGAAGCAAAGGACCTAGTTGAGGCAGCTCCAAAGGCCGTCCTTGAGAAGGTCTCCAAGGAAGATGCTGAGAAGGCAAAGGCTCAACTTGAGTCCGCTGGCGCAACTGTAGAGTTGAAGTAGCTAGTCAAAATAGAATTTGTTACGATTGGTTGTCTTGGCAATCGAAAGTTACTATTCTTTCTATCTATAGACAGCCGCGTCGGAGACGAAGCGGCGGCATAGTTTAGTAAAAAGATGAGTCTACCCCTATGGGATAGGCTCATCTTTCTGTCTTTACGTATAAACTGATTGGTTGTCGTGCACCTAAATAGCCTCGCCCTCTTTCACCTACTGGTAGTTAGCAAGAGTCCTTGGCGAGTCACGTCTAAAATCACCTCTACTCGAGCTGGGAGAGTATCAATTGACCTCTAGATCTCGTTCTATCGAGCGGTATTCGTTTGCAAATCTTGAGGAGGTGCTTCCTCTTCCCGATCTGATTTCGATCCAAAGGGAGTCCTTCGAATGGTTCTTGAAAAAGGGGCTCACTGAAGCCTTTGCGGAATTGAGTCCGATCGAAGACTTTTCAGGAAAGTTGGCTCTCGAGCTAAGCTTCGATCCTGACGATCCTGATCTGGTTCCTGAACCTAAGCATACCGAAGAGCATTGCAAGGAGAGAGATCTCACATATCAGGCTCCGATATTTGTAAAGGCTACCTTCATCAACAAGACGACCGGTGAACTCAAAGAGCACACCGTCTTTATGGGCGACTTTCCGATTATGACTGAGCGTGGAACGTTCATTATCAACGGTACCGAGCGCGTTGTCGTATCACAGTTGGTTCGCTCGCCTGGAATTATCTTTCAAAAGGGCCGTGAGGCCAAGACCGTTGTCTCGGGTACCATTCACGCCTACAGGGGCGAATGGCTTGAGTTTGACGTCGAAGCTAAGCCAGGAAGAGAACTTAACGCGGGTGCTCGTGTAGCGCGTAAGCGTCGTATCTCTATCTTTACATTGATCCGCGCTCTCGGTTATGATGACCCCGAGTTGCTTGAGAAGTTTGTAGCCGAATATGACTTCCTTGCTGATCAGTGGGCTAAAGACAAGAATATTGCCAAAACTCAGGACGAGGCGCTACTTGAGATCCTCAAGCGAGTCCGACCAAGCGATCCTCAAAACGTTGAAGCAGCACGTAGCTACTTCGAGAGCTCCTTCTTTTCCCCGAAGCGTTACGACCTTACACGTGTTGGGCGGTACAAGCTTTCTAGAAAGCTTGGTGAAGAGATCGAGCGTTTGTCTGACGTCCTTGGTGTTGAGCTGACTCCGCCAGGCGACACCGATACCACTCTCTGTCCGGCTGAGATCTTCGCTGCGATTTCCTACATGCTCTCGCTCGTCGCTCAAAAGCAGGGATATCGACTTGACGATCAGGATCACTTTGCAAACCGACGTATTCGTAACGTCGGCGAGCTAATTCAAAATCAACTTCGACTTGGCCTGTCGCGTCTTGAGCGTTTGGTCAAGGAGAGAATGTCGACGCAGGACGTAGAAGCTATTACGCCACAGACGCTCATCAACATTCGTCCGGTAACTGCGGCTATCAAAGAATTCTTTGCAACTTCGCAGTTGAGCCAGTTCATGGATCAGGTGAACCCACTTTCTGGTTTGGCTCACAAGCGACGTCTTAATGCTCTAGGACCTGGAGGTCTCTCCAGGGAGCGTGCAGGTTTCGAAGTTCGAGACGTTCACACTTCGCACTACGGAAGAATGTGTCCTATTGAGACACCAGAAGGTCCTAACATTGGTCTGATTGGCGCTCTTGCGAGTTACGCGAAGATCAATGACTTCGGCTTTATTGAAACCCCTTATCGCAAGGTTGTAGATGGGGTTGTCACCGATGAAATAGAGTACTACTCCGCGGACGCCGAGGAGCAGTACGTTATTGCTCAGGCGAATGCTCCCCTCGATGCCAACGGTAAATTTATCGATGACAAGGTCCTCGTTCGTCGAGGCCCAGTTGGCGCTGAAGTGCGAGTTGGAGTCGATACTACTTCCTACGGATCGACTTCTGAGATCGACTTCGTATCTGCTAAAGAAGTTCAGCTAATGGACGTTTCTCCAAAGCAGATTGTTTCGGTTTCAACATCGTTGATTCCATTCGTCGAGCACGATGACGCTAACCGTGCGCTCATGGGTGCGAACATGCAAAAGCAGGCTGTCCCGCTTCTCGTTCCAGAGGCTCCTTACATCGGAACTGGTGTAGAGTCTCGCGCGGCGCGCGACGCTGGTGATGTCGTTATGGCTGAAGGCGTTGGACTAGTAACCGACGTGAGCGGCGATAGGGTAACTGTCGAGTACGAAGTTGGCGAGACGGATCGTTACGGCCGTGGTCTTGGTCGCAAGATCTACTCCATAGCGAAGTTCCGTCGTTCGAACCAGAACACTTGCTACAACCAAAAAGTCGTTGTAAACGTTGGCGATAGAGTTGAGAAGGGTTCTGTTCTAGCGGACGGTCCTGCAACGCACTTTGGTGACCTTGCACTTGGAAAGAACCTACTTGTAGCGTTCATGCCGTGGGAAGGTTACAACTACGAAGACGCGATTATCCTCTCCGAGCGTCTAGTCAAGGACGATGTTCTGACTTCGATTCACATCGACGAGCATGAAACAGATGCCCGCGAGACCCGTCTTGGACCCGAAGAGATCACCCGAGATATTCCAAACTTGTCCGAAGAGATCCTCTCGGATCTAGATGAGCGAGGAATTATAAGAATCGGTGCCGAGGTTGGTCCTAACGACATTCTCGTTGGTAAAGTAACCCCTAAGGGCGAGACAGAACTTACTCCTGAAGAACGACTCTTGCGAGCTATCTTCGGCGAGAAGTCCCGTGAAGTTCGAGATACCTCTCTCAAGGTTCCTCACGGTGAATCGGGGAAGGTTATCGACGTAAAGGTATTTCCGAGAGAGGAAAACCCCGAGTTACCAGCTGGCGTGAATCAATTGGTTCGTGTTTATATCGCTCAAAAGCGTAAGATTACCGAAGGCGATAAGCTTGCGGGACGTCACGGAAATAAGGGTGTTATATCCAAGATTCTTCCAGTTGAAGATATGCCATATATGGCGGACGGTACTCCAGTAGATATCATCTTGAACCCACTTGGCGTTCCATCGAGAATGAACGTTGGTCAGGTTCTAGAGTCTCACCTTGGGTACGCCGCTCGTTGGGGTTGGCCATCCAATCCAGTCGCAAAGGCACCAATTCGTGGCACCGAGACAAAGACTCGTCCACGTACAGAGCCTTCTTCATGGGTCGCTACGCCCGTTTTCGACGGTGCGCACTGGGACGAAGAGGATAAGGCTGGTAAGCATCCAACGATCAAGAACATCTTCGAGAATCTCAACCCTGAGACGATCGACGGCGATCGCTTGATCGGTAATGATGGGAAGGTTACCCTCTACAACGGTAGGACGGGTGATGTATATGACAACCCAATTTCGGTTGGTTACGTTTATATTTTGAAGCTCGCCCACCTTGTTGATGACAAGATCCACGCTCGATCCACTGGACCTTACTCCATGATTACGCAACAGCCTCTTGGTGGCAAGGCGCAGTTTGGTGGTCAGCGCTTTGGTGAGATGGAAGTTTGGGCGTTGGAGGCATATGGCGCTGCCTATGCACTGCAAGAACTACTAACTATCAAGTCAGACGATGTTCTAGGCCGTGTCAAGGTCTATGAGGCTATCGTGAAGGGCGAAAATATACCAGAACCTGGCATCCCCGAAAGCTTCAAGGTCCTCATCAAAGAGATGCAGTCACTTGGTCTTGACGTGGAGATTCTGGGCCACTCTGGTGAAGAAATTCAAATTCGCGAGATCGATGAAGATGCATTCCGTACTACCGAGCAACTGGGTATCTCTCTTGCTCGTCCAGAGCGCGGTTCAGATTATGACGATAATGCGCGTCGTCTTGGTGGAGAAGGGAGCCTGTAGTCGATGATCGACGTTAATGAGTTCAGTAACCTCCGAATTGGTATAGCAAGTTCTGATTCAATCAGAACTTGGTCCCATGGCGAAGTAAAGAAGCCCGAGACGATCAACTATCGTACGTTGCGACCTGAGCGCGATGGCCTATTTTGCGAGCGTATCTTTGGCCCTACAAAAGATTGGGAATGTGCGTGTGGTAAGTACAAGCGCGTTCGATTTAAGGGCATCATCTGCGAGAGGTGTGGCGTTGAAGTAACGCGCAATAAGGTTCGTCGTGAACGTATGGGTCACATCGAATTGGCTGCACCTGTCGTCCACATTTGGTATCTCAGAGGAACTCGTTCTTGGCTTGCCTATCTTTTGATGGGTACGTCGCTCAAGGAAGAGTTGAAGGCTAAGCAGCTGGAGAAGGTAATTTACTTCGCAGCTAACTTGGTCACCTTCGTTGATGAGGAGAAGCGACACGAGGAGCTTCCTAATCTAGAGATTGAGCACGCTGCCCATCTGCGTGAGATTGAGAATCGAAAGAATCTTGAACTCGACGCTATCTTCAAAGAGAATGAAGAGGAGCTTGCCGAGCTCGAGGAGAAGGGTGCGAAAGACGCTGAAATTCGTAACGTCGCAAAGCGTTTCGAACAGCGCCTTGAGATAACGCGTGCTCGTTTTGATCGCGATATTGAAGTTGCTGATAAGGCCTTCGATGCTTTCAAGAACCTTCATAGTCGTCAGATCCTCGAAGATGAGATCCTCTGGCGTGAGCTTCGTGACAACTTCGGTGAATTTTTCGAAGGCGGAATGGGCGCTGAGGCAATAGCCAAGTTGATCTCGCGTCTTGATCTAGTCGATGAGGAGCGAAAGCTTCGAGAAGTCATAGATCCTACGGATGGTCGTAAGCCACTCGCAGCTCAAAGGCGACAAAAGGCGATCAAGAGACTTAAGATCGTCTCTTCGTTCAACGCTGCTGCAGCTGCAAGCGGAGCAAAGATTAATTCGCCAAGCTCGATGATCATGGACGTGATTCCGGTTATTCCACCGGACCTTCGCCCGATGGTTCAACTTGACGGTGGTCGCTTTGCTACTTCTGACCTTAACGACCTCTATCGCCGTGTGATCAACCGCAACAACCGACTCAAGAGACTTCTTGATTTGGCTGCTCCTGAGATCATCGTCAATAACGAAAAGCGTATGCTCCAGGAGGCAGTGGACGCTCTGTTCGACAACGGTCGACGTGGACGTCCAGTAGCTGGACCCGGAAATCGTCCCCTCAAGAGTCTCTCTGATATGTTGAAGGGCAAGCAGGGACGTTTCCGTCAGAACCTACTTGGTAAGCGTGTTGACTACTCCGGTCGTTCGGTAATTGTCGTTGGCCCAACACTCAAGTTGCACCAGTGCGGTCTTCCAAAGCAGATGGCTCTTGAGCTATTCAAGCCATTCGTTATGAAGCGCCTCGTGGATCTCGAATATGCGCAAAATATTAAAAGTGCTAAGCGCATGGTTGAGCGTCGACGCGCCGAAGTGTGGAGTGTGCTGTCGGAGGTAGTAAAGGAACATCCAGTACTGCTGAACCGTGCGCCAACTCTTCACCGTTTGGGAATTCAAGCCTTCGAACCGGTATTGGTAGATGGTAAAGCCATTCAGATTCACCCACTCGTTTGTGCTGCATTCAACGCTGACTTTGACGGCGACCAGATGGCAGTTCACTTGCCCCTCAGTTCTGAGGCGCAAGCCGAGGCGAGAATTCTGATGCTCTCAGCTAACAATATCCTTTCACCTGCTACGGGTAGACCGATCACTGTACCTTCGCAGGACATGGTCTTTGGTATCTACTATCTGACAATGGAAGTTGCCGGAGGCAAGGGAGAAGGTCGAGTCTTCAGGCATAGCTATGAGATTCGTAAGGCTTATGAAGCGGGAGACCTCGCACTCCACTCCAAGATCAAAGTACGTAAGCAAGTTGACGGTGAGGTAGAAGAAGTTGAGACTACTGCTGGCCGTGTCTTTTTCAATGAGGCACTTCCAGAGGGTTTCAGGTTTGTAAATACCCTCATCGGCAAGCGAGCTACCCCCATTGGATCGATCGTTGAGGAGATCGCTAATAACTACTCCAAGCAACAAGTTGCCGGAGCCCTTGATGCTATCAAGTCGCTTGGTTTTAGATTTGCTGCACAAAGTGGTCTAACTATCTCTATCAATGACGTCAAGACTCCCGTCGAAAAGGCCGAGATTCTCGACCGCTACGAAAAAGAGGCGGAAAAGGCTGAGACTCAGTTCAAGCGAGGAATCATCACTGACGATGAGCGTCGCCAGAAGGAAGTTGAAATCTGGACATCAGCGAACGGCGAGATCGGAAAGGCGATGGAGAAGATGCTCTCCTCCTTCGACTTCAATCCACTCGATATGATGGTTGACTCTGGAGCGCGTGGTAACGCGCAGCAGATTCGCCAGATTTCGGGAATGAAGGGATTGGTCTCTAACCCACGAGGCGAGATGATCCCACGCCCAATCAAGTCATCCTTCCGCGAGGGTCTCTCTGTTCTCGAGTACTTTATTTCGACTCACGGTGCACGTAAAGGATTGGCCGATACAGCGCTTAGAACAGCGGACTCGGGTTATCTAACGCGACGACTCGTAGACGTTGCGCAGGAGTTGATCGTAAGGGTGGACGACTGCGGTACTACCCGTGGCATCTGGATGGAGGATATAACTCCAGACGAAGCCAAGCGATCGAGTTATCTTGAGACCAGAATTTATGGTCGAGTGTTAGTCGAAGGTGTCGAGTTGAGTGACGGAAGCGTCATGGAATCCGGAACACTTATTGACGATACGGTTCTCGCTACCTTGCGTGACGATTCAGCGGTTAGTCGCATCAGGGTGCGCTCAGTCTTGACTTGCGAGACTCCCCATGGCGTATGCCGTACTTGTTACGGGCAATCGCTCTCTGCGGGCCGACTTATCGACCTAGGCGAGGCTGTTGGTGTTATTGCTGCCCAGTCCATCGGTGAGCCTGGAACTCAGCTGACAATGCGTACCTTCCACCAGGGAGGTGTCGCGGGAGCTGATATTACTCACGGTCTTCCGAGAGTCGTTGAACTGTTCGAGGCAAGAACGCCAAAAGGTGCGGCGATCCTCGCCCATCGAAGTGGCGTTGTGCGTCTAGAGGAGATCGATGGCCATAGGAAGTTGATCGTGGCTGATGATCAGGGTGAGCGTGACGAATATGACTTGGCGCCAAAGCAGCGCCCAGAAGTTCGCGACGGTGACTTGGTTGAAGCCGGCGATGTCCTAGTCGATGGACCTAAGGATCCTAAGGAACTCCTTGAGATCAAGGGTATGCGTGAGGTTCAGCAGTATCTTGTTGAAGAAGTTCAGAAGGTATATCGTGATCAGGGTGTTTCGATCCACGATAAGCACATCGAGCTGATCGTTCGCCAGATGCTGAAGAAGGTTACGGTTGCCGAGCCTGGTGACTCTGACTTCTTGCCTGGAGAAAGAGTAGACGCTCGCATCTATCATGAGAAGAACGTTGAGCTCACGTCGAATGATATGAAGCCAGCCTTGGGACGACCAGAGTTGATGGGTATCACTAAGGCCAGCCTCGCGACCGAATCTTGGCTGTCTGCTGCTTCGTTCCAGGAGACTACGCGAGTTCTTACTGAGGCCGCCATTGAGGCGAGAAGCGATTCTCTCCTTGGCCTCAAGGAAAATATCATCATTGGAAAGCTGATTCCAGCGGGAACCGGTATGCCGTTATATCGTAGCGTTCAGGTATCGACGCCTTCAGCTTCAAGGATGTCTTACTGGTCTTCAGACGATTTCGAAGACGTTGACATCGATGAAAATGAATTGGCTTTGATCGAAGCTGAGCTCGAGAGCGAGGGAATTACCTTCGACTTCCCAGATGATGACTTCGGTAACGAAGTCGACGAAGGAGCCTGATTTTACTCCCCCTGGCTTCGGCTAGGGGGACAATCTCAGGATTATGCATGATTGAAGTTATTAAAACTGTATAGTGTAACTTTGGTCAATTTTCGCCGCCTGCGTATGTGTACCGTGGGAGTTGTTTGAGTTGCAGTTGACACTCGGCGGGAATGTGCAGTTTTTGAAGTAGGCAAAGAGGCCATAGGCCAGAATTCGGAAGGTAGTAAATGCCCACGATAGCACAGTTAGTGCGAACGGGACGTGAATCAAAGCGTTCTAAGACAAAGACTCCAGCCCTCAAGGGTGCTCCTCAGCGACGAGGAGTTTGTACGCGCGTGTACACAACAACCCCGAAGAAGCCTAACTCGGCGCTTCGAAAGGTTGCTCGTGTGCGTTTGACCTCAGGCGTTGAAGTAACAGCGTACATTCCTGGCGTAGGACACAACCTCCAGGAGCACTCCATTGTGCTCGTCAGAGGCGGTCGTGTTAAGGACCTCCCTGGCGTCAGATACAAGATTATCCGAGGTGCACTTGATACTTCGGGCGTAAAGAACCGCAAGCAAGCTCGCTCTCGCTACGGTGCAAAGAAGGAGAAGTAGTAGATGCCTCGTAAAGGACCAGCGCCAAGACGCGAGATCGTAGCGGATCCGATCTATCATTCCACCCTTGTTACGCAGCTCGTCAACAAGATTCTTTCGAGAGGCAAGAAGTCTTTGGCAGAATCGATTGTCTATGGAGCTTTGGAGTCAATCCGCGAGAAGACCGGAAACGATCCTGTAGTAGTTCTTAAGAAGGCTATAGAGAATACCAAGCCGGAGCTAGAAGTCCGAAGCCGACGTGTCGGTGGAGCAACCTATCAAGTTCCTGTCGAGGTAAAGTCGCGACGCGCCCACACCCTTTCTATCCGATGGATTGTCAGCTTTTCGCGCAAGCGTCGTGAGAAGACGATGGTAGCGCGCTTGGCGAGCGAGATCCTAGATGCTTCCAATGGTATCGGGCAGTCTGTGAAAAGGCGTGAGGACATGCATAAGATGGCAGAGTCCAACCGTGCCTTCGCTCACTATCGTTGGTAGTCATAAGTTAAGGTTCAGTTCACGTTGGCGTGGCCTAAGACACATACGCTCGTATGGTGGGTCACGCTACTTCGTGTATTTGGACCAGTAAATTACCCAAATTTCAGTTTTTTGTGAGGAATAGATGGCGGCTCGTGAGTATCCGTTAGAGAAGATCAGAAATATCGGCATCATGGCACACATCGATGCTGGTAAGACTACGACAACCGAGCGAATCCTGTATTACACCGGTAAGAACTATAAAATCGGTGAAGTGCACGAAGGTGCTGCAACCATGGACTGGATGGTGCAGGAGCAAGAGCGAGGTATTACGATCACCTCAGCGGCCACCACGTGTTTCTGGAATTCGCACAGGATCAATATTATTGACACACCAGGCCACGTTGACTTCACAGTAGAAGTTGAGCGTTCGCTTCGCGTGCTTGACGGTGCGGTCGCCGTCTTTGACGCCGTAGCAGGCGTTGAGCCCCAAACCGAGACGGTGTGGCGTCAGGCTAACAAGTACAACGTTCCGCGACTTTGTTTCGTAAACAAGATGGACCGTGTTGGCGCTAACTTCTTCCGTTGTGTTGACATGATCAAGGATCGTCTAGACGCAGTTCCTTTGGTCATACAGCTCCCCATCGGCGCTGAAAGCGAATTCGCCGGAATCGTCGACGTTATCGAGATGCGCGCAATGTTGTACGGTGATGATCTAGGTGAGAAGGTAACGATTGCTGAGATTCCTTCCGATATTGTCGAGCAGGCTAAAGAGTATCACCACGAATTGGTAGAGGCTCTTGCAACCTTCGATGACGATTTGATGGAGAGCTACCTTGGCGAAGAGGAGATCACTCCCGCACGCCTTAGGCAGTCGCTTCGCCAGGCGACCATCGCAGGTCACGGTGTTGCTGTTCTTTGCGGCTCAGCATTCAAGAACAAAGGCGTTCAGCCAATGCTCGATGCGGTTGTTGACTTCCTTCCTAGTCCACTTGATATTCCACCTGCAGTAGGCACGAACCTCAAGGGTGACGTCGAGTTGACACGTGATGCGGACGATAAGGCTCCTTTCTCGGCATTGGCCTTCAAGATCATGACTGACCCGTACGTAGGTAAATTGACCTACTTCAGGGTCTATTCGGGATCCCTCGAGAAGGGTTCTTCAGTACTGAACTCTACAAAGGACAAGAAGGAGCGTATCGGACGTCTTCTCTTGATGCACGCAAACCACCGAGAAGATATTGATACGATCTTCGCTGGTGATATTGTCGCCGCTGTTGGTCTCAAGAACACCACTACTGGTGACACTCTTTGCTCTTCGGATGATCCGGTTGTCCTAGAGTCTCTTGAATTCCCAGAACCAGTTATTCACGTTGCTGTGGAGCCAAAGACCAAGGTTGACCAAGAGAAGATGGGCAAGGCGCTCTATGCTCTCGCCGAGGAAGATCCAACCTTCAGAATCCGTACCGATGAGGAGACTGGTCAAACGGTCATCTCTGGAATGGGTGAGCTCCACCTTGAAGTCATCGTTGACCGTATGCTTCGCGAATTCAAGGTTGATGCGAACGTTGGTAAGCCACAGGTCGCTTACCGAGAGACTATTCGTAAGTCGGTCGAAAAGGTCGAGCACAAGTACGTTCGCCAGAGTGGCGGTCGCGGTCAGTATGGCCACGTTGTCATTACGCTCGAGCCAACCGGTCCTGGCGGCGGTTACGAGTTCGTAGACAAGATTACTGGTGGAGTTATTCCTAAGGAATATATCCCGCCGGTTGATGCGGGTATCCAAGAGGCAATGACCTCAGGTGTACTCGCTGGGTATCCGACGGTAGACATCCGAGTGTTACTAACCTATGGTTCGTACCACGACGTTGACTCCTCGGAAATGGCGTTCAAGATCGCTGGTTCGATGGCTTTCAAGGAAGCAGCCCGAAGGGCATCGCCAGTTCTCTTAGAGCCAATAATGTCAGTTGAAGTGGTGACTCCGGATGAGTACATGGGTGACGTCATCGGAGACTTGTCATCAAGGCGTGGAAAGATCGAAGGTATGGATCAGCGAGGATCAGCTCAAGTGATTCGCTCGCAGGTTCCTCTGTCTGAGATGTTTGGATACGCCACTGACCTTAGGTCGCGCACGCAAGGGCGCGCCGTATACTCGATGCAATTCAATTCGTACCAAGAAGTGCCCGATTCCATCGCTAAGGAGATCGTGGCACGGGTCCGAGGCGAGTAGCGTAGTATCAGTACCTTGTAAGCAAGTCGGCGTCGACCACTCGTCGCTGAAAGATAAACGGAGCAAGTTGGAGAGATGGCAAAGCAAAAATTTGAGCGCCTCAAGCCACACGTGAATATTGGTACCATGGGCCACATTGACCATGGTAAGACAACACTCACAGCTGCGATCACTAAGACATTGGCAGATCGCAACCCTGGCGTAAAGTTCACACCATTCGATCAGATCGATAAGGCACCAGAAGAAAGAGCTCGTGGTATAACGATTTCGATCGCGCACGTAGAATACGAGACGGAGAATCGTCACTACGCGCACGTTGACATGCCAGGGCACGCTGACTATATCAAGAACATGATCACCGGTGCCGCTCAGGTTGACGGAGCAATCTTGGTTGTTTCCGCCGCTGACGGTCCCATGCCACAGACTCGCGAGCACGTTTTGCTCGCTCGTCAGGTAGGTGTGCCATACATCGTTGTAGCTCTTAACAAGTCCGACATGGTCGACGACGAAGAGCTTCTCGACTTGGTTGAGTTGGAAGTTCGTGAGCTGCTCAATGAATACGATTTTCCAGGCGACGACACTCCTGTCGTTCGTGTCTCGGCCCTCAAGGCTCTCGAAGGAGATGCAGAGTGGCAGGATCGTATCGTTGAGTTAATGGCACAAGTTGACTCATACATTCCTGAGCCAGAGCGTGCCATAGATCGTCCGTTCCTCATGCCAATCGAAGACGTATTCACCATCCAAGGCCGCGGTACAGTTGTTACTGGTAAGGTTGAGCGCGGTGTTGTACACATCTCCGATGAAGTTGAGATCGTAGGATTGCGGGATACTCAAAAGACTGTTTGCACCGGTGTTGAAATGTTCAATAAGCTTCTCGACGAGGGTCGTGCCGGTGACAACGTAGGAGTCCTTCTACGTGGTACCAAGAAGAACGACGTTGAGCGTGGTCAGGTTCTCTGCAAGCCAGGTTCCATTACACCTCACGCGTCCTTCGAGGCGAACATTTATGTTCTAACCAAGGATGAGGGAGGCCGTCATAAGCCATTCTTCAACAACTACCGACCACAGTTCTACTTCCGTACAACTGACGTAACCGGAACCATTACTCTCCCAGAGGGCAAGGAAATGGTTGTTCCTGGTGACAACATCACCATTACGGTTGAGCTTCAGAAGCCAATCGCTATGGATGAGGGTCTTCGTTTCGCTATCCGCGAGGGTGGACGAACCGTCGGCGCAGGCGCTGTAACCAAGATCATTAAGTAGTCTCGAGTAATTCTCGATTTCAAGGTACGTGGTCGGCATCCTTAATTGGGTGCCGACCATTTTGTTTTAGACATTATGCTGTTAGAGCGTTTTGTTAAATTTTTGTAAGGATTTCTGATGGCAGATAACTCGAAGCAGAGGATTCGTATTCGCTTGAAGGCGTATGATGCAGCGATTCTTGACGCCTCGACTCGTAAGATTGTTGATACGGTTTTGCGTACCGATGCAAAGGTCAAGGGACCTGTCCCGCTGCCTACCGAAACCTCGCGGTATACAGTGATTAGATCTCCACATAAGCACAAGGACTCTCGCGAGCACTTTGAGATGAGAGTGCACAAGAGGCTTCTTGACATTGTGGAGCATACCCCAAAGACTGTTGATTCTTTGCAGAGACTAGATGTTCCTGCAGGTGTCGACATCGAAATTAAGGTCCAGTCCCTATAAGGGTATTAGTGGCAGATAATGCCAAATAGATTTGATGGCTTTGACGTCTGGGTAGGCCGAAAGGAACCGCCTGGCAAACAGATGGCAGAGCTCCGCCGATAGGCGGAGCTTTTGTTTGCAAGTTAGGTCATCAATAACCGGAATTCCGGATTTAGATAAACAAGGAAAGCTCAGGAAATGGCAACCAAGGCTCTGATAGGCAAGAAGCTGGGTATGACGCAGGTTTGGGATGACCAAAACCGTGTAATACCGGTAACTGTCGTCAAGGTTGACCCAATGAGGGTCATGAGGGTTAAGCAACCCTCCACTGACGGTTATTCGGCACTTATGGTTACTTACGGTACCAAAGATGCCCGCAAAGTAAATCGTCCCGAAGCGGGCGTCTTCCACAAGGCCGGCGTAGAGCCGGGTGTGGAGGTTTTAGAGTTTCGTCTCGACGATGTCTCTGGATATTCAGCTGGTAGCGAATTTGGCGTAGAAATCTGGCAGAGTGGTGACTTCGTAGACGTAACAGGTACGTCTAAGGGTCACGGATTCTCCGGAGGAATGAAGCGTCACAATTTCAAGGGTCAGAAGGCCTCGCACGGTAACCATAAAAAGCACAGAGCGCCTGGTTCTATTGGCGCCTGTTCCACTCCTGCTCGTGTCTTCAAGGGTACGCGCATGGCTGGTCAATACGGTAGCGACAAGGTGACGACACAAAACCTCAAAGTAGTCAAGGCTGACACCGAACGAGGAATCTTGCTCATCAAGGGCGCGATTCCCGGAGCTAAGGGCTCCTCTGTAGTCGTACGTGACGCCGTTAAGGGCGGGAGATAATTATGTCAAATGTTACTCATGAAGTTGTCCTTAACTCCTATGCAGCTCCGCTGGTAGACCAAGAGGGAAATAAGATCGGTGACGTAGAGCTGAATCCAGCAATCTTCGGTTACACGCCAAACATTCCTCTCATACACCAGGTAGTCGTCGCACAGTTGGCTGCTGCTCGAAGAGGCACTCAATCCACCAAGACACGTTCTGAAGTTCGTGGTGGTGGACGTAAGCCTTTCCGTCAAAAGGGAACAGGCCGTGCCCGTCAGGGTTCAACCCGTGCGCCCCACTGGGCTGGCGGCGGCGTAGCTCTTGGTCCAAAGCCAAGGCTCTACACCCAGCGAACTCCTAAGAAAATGAAGCGAGCTGCTCTCTACCACTCCCTCTCCGATAGGGCTTCTGCGAATGCGATTGTGGTAGTTGATTCGTTCAACTATGAGGAGCCAAAGACTAAAATCGGTCTCTCCTTCTTAGCCAATGCGGGCCTTGCTGGTAAGAAGATTCTTCTCGTAGTCGATCCATATGAGTACAACTTGGTTAGAACCTTTTCCAATCTGCCTTTGGTGCGTTTGATTGATGAGGCTGAGTTGAATCCGTATGACGTTTTATGGTCCGATGTCGTGGTCTTTGACAAGTCAACGCTTCTCGGTGATGACGAAGGTGACGACGATGGTGACGACGTTGAAGAAGAGGAAGCTAAGTAATCATGGCGAGCGCATATTCAATCATCATCAAGCCGGTGATTTCGGAGAAGGCATTCGGCCTTTCTGAGAGCAACGTGTATACCTTTATCGTCGATCGTAGAGCCAATAAGGTTGAGATCGGTAAAGCAGTTGAGGAGATCTTCTCCGTCAAAGTTGCCAAGGTAAACACGACTAACCGTAAGGGAAAGCGTCGTCGCAATCCGCGTACCGGTCTTTACTCGCAAATGTCCACTACGAAAAGAGCGATGGTTACCCTCAAAGAGGGTCAGATCGACATCTACCAGAGATAGAGGTTTTTTAAGATGGCAATACGAAAAAGAAAGCCAACGAGCCCTGGTCGTAGATTCCAAACGAGCTCTGACTTTTCTGAGATAACTAAAGTTCGTCCTGAGAAGTCGCTTCTTGCTTCGAAGAGTGGCACCGGTGGACGCAACGTTCACGGACGTAAGACTTCGCGACATAAGGGTGGCGGTCACAAGCAGCAGTATCGTTTGATTGACTTCAAGCGTCGCAAGGATGGAGTCCCAGCGAAGGTAGCGGCGATCGAATACGATCCAAACCGCAACGCCCGTATCGCACTGCTTCACTATCTCGATGGTGAGAAGGCCTATATTTTGGCTCCTAATCGCCTCAAGGTTGGCGAATTGGTGGAGTCAGGTCCAGCGGCCGACATCCGCGTCGGGAATGCACTACCTTTGCGTAACATCCCCGTTGGTACGGTTGTTCACAACGTCGAATTGAAGCCGGGACAGGGTGGAAAGCTTGCACGCAGTGCTGGTCTTTCGATCCAGCTCGTGGCGAAGGAAGGCGATTACGCTACGCTGCGTCTCCCATCCACCGAAATGCGCAGAGTTCCTATTGATTGCCGCGCAACGGTCGGTGAGGTTGGCAACGCCGAGCACGAGCTTATTTCGATCGGTAAAGCTGGTCGAAATCGTTGGAAGGGCGTTCGTCCTCAAACACGTGGTGTCGCTATGAACCCAGTCGACCACCCACTCGGTGGTGGAGAAGGAAAGACCTCCGGTGGACGGCATCCAGTATCACCATGGGGTAAGCCAGAAGGAAGAACGCGTTCACGTCGTAAGGCTAGTGACGCAATGATTATTAGACGTCGCCGCGGTCGCGGTGCAAGGCGCTAGGAAGGTTAACGTAACATGGCACGTAGCCTCAAGAAGGGCCCCTTCGTTGACTCGCACCTTTTGAAGAAGGTAGACGATCAAAATGCAAAGGGCGAGAAGAAGGTCATTAAGACTTGGTCGAGAAGGTCGACGATCATCCCTGATATGATCGGCCACACGATCGCCGTTCACGATGGTCGCAAGCACATCCCGGTCTATGTAACAGAGTCGATGGTCGGTCATAAGCTGGGCGAGTTCAGTCCTACCAGGACGTTCAAATACCACGCCGGTCAGGAGAGGGCAGGTAAGAGAAGATGACAACTGCTACTAATTCAGGCGTCCGCGCTGTACTTCGTGGCTATCGTATGTCAGCCTCGAAGGTGCGGGAAGTTCTCGACCTTATCCGCGGAAAAGATATTATCTCAGCCCGTGACATTCTGGTTTATACCGATCGTGGAGCCGCGAAAGCGGTTCTGAAGCTTCTCGCTTCAGCAGTAGCCAATGCAGAACATAACAACGGTATTCCTGGCGATGAGTTGTATGTTGCCGCTTGTTATGCCGACGAGGGTGTAACGATGAAGCGCTTCAGTGCAAGAGCTCGTGGTCGTGCGGCTCAGATCCTCAAAAGGACTAGCCACATCACGATTATCGTAGATCGCATGGACGATCGTAAGATCGCCGATGTAATTCGCAAGCGCAATAACGATGAAGCGAAGCGTCAAGCTAGGCGTTCTGCCCGAGTTCGTGCTTCGAGTCCGAGCAAGGATCAGATCGAGGAGAGTCAAGTTGAGGCCTCAGAAGATGAGCTTCTCGAGATTGAAGACGTGGCTGTGAACGAAGTCGTTGAGACCAACGTTGCGGTCGAAACTGTTGCGGCAGAGAGTGTTGTTGAGGCGGATGCAACTGAGACCTCTAGTGAGGCTGAAGTAGTAGATAGCGCCGAAGTAGAAGGTGAGAGCAAGTAATGGGGCAGAAGGTAAATCCTTACGGCTTTCGACTTGGCGTTACTACTAAGTGGAAGTCGACTTGGTTCGAGGATAAGAATTACAAAGAGACCGTCCTTCAGGATTGGCAAATTCGTAACTTCTTGACGAAGAGGCTTGAGACTCTACAGCTTTCTCGCGTAGAGATCGAGCGCAAGCGCGGTGACATTCGAGTCGATATCTTTTCGTCCAAGGTTGGTCCTATCGTTGGCCATCAGGGTAAGAACATAGAGAAGATTCGCCACGAACTTGGTGCGTTGATCGGTGACGAGAAGGTTCAGCTAAACGTCAAGGAGATTGCCCAGCCAGAGTTGGATGCGGCTTTAGTAGCTCAGAACATCGCTGATCAGCTAGCACGCCGAGTCTCGTTCAGGCGAGCGATGAAGCGATCGATGCAGCTCGTCGAGCGTTCCGGTGGGCAGGGTGTCAAGATTCAGTGCTCCGGTCGTCTTGGTGGAGCCGAAATGGCCCGAAAAGAGTCATATCGAGAGGGACGTGTTCCTCTACATACCCTTCGTGCCGATATTGACTACGGCTTTCGTGAAGCTCGTACGACCTTCGGTCGTATTGGTGTGAAGGTATGGATCTACAAGGGCGATATCGTACCCTACCGAGTACCTAGCGCTCAGGAGACCCCAGTCGTTGAGCCTGCTGCAAAGCCAAAGCGTGTCTCTGCTGGTGGAGGACGTCGCAACAGCGAGCGTCGTAGTACCGGTGGGTCGGAAGATCAGCTTGAGAAGTTGCTAGATCGTAGCGAGGATCTAGAGAGAAAAGTACGTCCGGAGTCGCACGAAGCGGCCCACTTCAAGCGGGAGACTGATTAGTCATGTTGATGCCACGTAGGGTAAAGCACCGTAAGGTACAGCGGGGCCGTCGAGAAGGTTTGGCAAAGGGCGGCACCGAATTGAACTTCGGGGAATTCGGTATTCAGGCTCTTGAGTCCGGCTGGCTTACAGCCCGTCAGATCGAGTCAGCTCGTATCGCGATGACCCGTCACATACGTCGTGGTGGAAAGGTTTGGATTCGAGTATTTCCAGATAAGCCGGTGACCCAGAAGCCTGCCGAGACGAGAATGGGTTCGGGTAAGGGTAATCCAGAATTTTGGGTTGCGGTGGTCAAGCCAGGTCGTATTTTGTTTGAGTTGAACGGCGTAAGCGAGGAATTGGCCCGCGGTGCTTTGGAGAGGGCGATTCAAAAGCTTCCATTCAAGGCCAGGTTTGTGGTTCGCGATTCGTTTTCCCATGAGAATGAGGTTTAGTCGTGTCTAAAGCATCTGAACTAAGAGAACTAGACGATGTCGAGTTACGTGAACGTCTCGACCAAGATACCAAAGAGCTCTTTAATTTGCGCTTTGATTTGGCTACATCTTCCGTCGCCAATACGGCGAGGGTTGGATTGCTGAAGCGTGAGGTCGCTCGCATCAACACGCTTTTGAATCAGCGAGGGCGAGAGGCGGAAGGTAAGTAGCCATGAGTGAAGAAGTTGAAGCAAGAAAGAATGGACAGAAGGTTCGTGAGGGGATAGTAATCTCCGACGCTATGACAGACACAGTTGTTGTGGCTGTCATAGAGCGTGTACGTCACCCCCGTTATCGGAAGACAGTGCAACGGACTAAGAAGCTTTATGCCCACGATTCAAAGTTTGAGGCGAAGGTTGGGGACACCGTAAAGGTTGAAGAGACCCGTCCCCTCTCCAAGCTCAAGCGTTGGCGTGTAGTGGAGATTGTGGAGCGTGCTCGATGATACAGCAAGAGACGAGATTACGGGTTGCTGACAACTCGGGAGCTAAGGAAGTTCTCGTTATCAAAGTTCTGGGAGGTTCGCGTAGACGATATGCGAGCATCGGAGATATCTTTGTTGCAACGGTGAAGGACGCTATTCCTGGCGCAAACGTGAAACGTGGCGATGTCGTCAAGTGTGTAGTGGTGCGTACTAAGAAGGAGAAGCGTCGTCCAGACGGTAGCTATATCCGTTTCGATGAGAACGCAGCAGTTATCATCAACGATGCCATGCAACCACGAGGTACGCGTATCTTCGGCCCAGTCGGCCGTGAACTGCGCGATAAGAAGTTCATGAAGATTATTTCCTTAGCACCGGAGGTGCTCTAGATGAAGATTCGCAAGGGCGATACGGTGCGTGTGATGGCAGGTAAGGATAAGGGACGTGAAGGTTCCGTTATCCGTACCATCCCGAAAAAGGACAAGATCGTCGTCGAAAGAGTAAATGTCGCTAAGAAGCACCAAAAGCCGACATCGACGACCGAGCAAGGTTCGATTATCGAAAAGGACATGCCTATTTTTGCGGCTAGTGTCCAAATAGTTTGTCCTAAATGTGGTCCTGTGCGTGTTGGAGCACTTATCAAAGATGACGGCAAGAAGGTCCGTGTCTGCAAGCGATGCGGTGGTGAACTATGACAACTACTACTGAGATGCCCCGTTTGAAGGCGAAATACAACGAGGTTCTACGGGTTCAATTGAAGGACTCCCTTGGTCTTGGAAACATCATGGAAGTTCCCAAGATGGAGAAGATTGTGATCAACATGGGTGTTGGTCGCGCTACGCAGCAGGCTTCGCTTCTTGAAGGTGCTGTTAGGGAGCTTGAGGTCATCACCGGTCAGAAGGCCGTTATTACCCGCGCCCGTAAGTCAGTCGCTGGTTTTAAGTTGCGTCAAGGTAATGCCATTGGTGTGAAGGTTACTCTTCGAGGCGACAAGATGTGGGAGTTCTTCGACCGTCTCGTCTCGCTTTCGATTCCCCGTATTCGTGACTTTCGTGGTTTGAACCCTAAGTCATTCGATGGCAGGGGAAACTACACCTTCGGAGTTACTGAGCAGTTGATCTTCCCTGAAATTGAATATGACAGGGTTGATGTAACGCGAGGTATGGATATTACCATCGTCACGACTGCTAATACTGATGACCACGGTCGTGCGCTTTTGAGTGCGTTCGGTTTTCCTTTCAAGAGAGAGGGTCAATAAATGGCTAAAAAGGCTTTGATAGAGAAGCAAAGGCGCGTTGCTAAGTTCAAGACTCGCGCTTACACCAGATGTGGTCGTTGTGGTCGTCCTCATTCTGTATATCGTAAATTCGGCCTCTGCAGAATTTGCCTCCGAGTTATGGTTCACGCTGGTGAAGTTCCAGGTGTTACCAAGGCCAGCTGGTAGGGGGTTGACAATATTATGATGACGGATCCAATAGCAGATATGTTGACTCGCATTCGAAATGCGAATACAGCAATGCACGATTCAGTTTCTATGCCGGCTTCGAAGCTCAAGAGCTCGTTGGCTGCCGTGTTGCAGCGCGAGGGTTATATCGAGGGTTTCGATGTTAAGGAGGTTGAGGGCAAGGCCGGTCAGGTTCTTGAGATTACCCTCAAGTACTCTTCGGAGAGAAAGCGCGTTATTTCGGGTATTCAGAGAATCTCGAAGCCAGGTCTACGCGTCTACTCAAGGGCGGAGGCTATTCCTCGAGTCCTAGGCGGTCTCGGGATTGCAGTGGTTTCCACCTCTAAAGGTCTTATGACTGATCGCGAAGCACGTAGGCAAAAGATTGGTGGAGAGGTCGTCTGCTACGTTTGGTAGCCGGCGACTCCGGTAAGGAGTTTGATTTCAAATGTCACGTATCGGAAAGGTTCCAGTCGAGATACCTGGTGGCGTAAGCGTCCAGATCGATAATGGAAATTTTTTAAAGGTGTCAGGTCCTAAGGGTTCGCTCGAGAGAACGTTGCCTGGTGAGATTAGCATTAGACAAGATGCAAGTGTTTTGGTTGTAGAGAGGCCCAATGACGAACGTTTGTCAAAGGCTCTCCATGGTTTGTCGCGTACCCTTGTTTCCAACATGGTAAACGGTGTTGCAAGTGGCTTTTCCAAGGAGCTCGAGATTGTTGGGGTTGGCTATCGAGCAATCCTCAAGAGTCCAACCGAGATCGAGATGGCCTTGGGCTTCTCGCATCCTGTAAAAGTTGTCGCCCCCGAGGGCATCGCTTTTGAGGTGCCGATACCTACGCGAATCATCGTTAGAGGTATTGATAAGGAACTCGTGGGACAGGTAGCCGCAAATATTCGCAAGATTAGGAAGCCTGAACCTTACAAGGGTAAGGGTGTCCGCTATTCCGGAGAGAAGATTCTCCGTAAAGCTGGCAAGACAGGTAAGTAGGGGCTGAAGTAGTTATGTCCAAGAACAAATTAAATAGCCAAGAGTTGCGTCAAAAGAGGCACAAGCGAGTTCGTAGAACAGTTATTGGTACTACGGAACGCCCGCGCCTTGCAGTCTTCCGGTCTAACAAGCATGTTATGGCTCAAATTGTCGACGATAGTTCGGGAACGACTCTCGTAGCGGCCTCCACATATGAGGCTTCGCTTCGAAGTGGCGTTACTGGCAACATCGATGCGGCCCGCAAAGTTGGCGAGATGATTGCCGAGCGCGCCGTTGAAAAGGGTGTCAAGGCTGTGGTATTCGACCGTGGCGGCTTTCAATATCATGGCAGAGTTGCAGCAGTGGCCGATGGCGCTCGCGAAAAGGGATTGGAGTTCTAGCAATGGCTGATGAAACCTACGAAGAGAGAACCATTAAGGTCAACCGCGTTGCCAAGGTGGTAAAGGGTGGCCGTCGCTTCTCCTTCACTGCACTCATGGTCATCGGTGACAAGAATGGTCGTGTTGGTCTCGGCTACGGTAAGGCAAAAGAAGCTGGCGTTGCAGTGCAGAAGGGTATCGAAGAGGCTCGCAAGAACCTGTTTGATGTCGCCTTGGCTGGGGACACAATAGTGCACCCAGTTCTTGGTGAAGCCGGTGCTGGGCGCGTACTCCTTAAGCCAGCGGCTCCAGGTACTGGTGTAATCGCGGGTGGTGCAGCTCGGTCAATCCTCGAGATGGCAGGCATCCATGATGTGGTTGCCAAGTCTCTTGGTTCGTCGAATGCGATCAACGTGGCTCACGCCACGATTGATGGTCTGAAGTCGATCAAGCGGCCCGATGAAGTTGCGGCTCTACGTGGTCGTTATGCCGATGAGATAGTTCCCAAGGCGATCAATGATGCATATAACCGCAAGAAGGCCGAGATCGCTGGCAGCAGAGGTGACGCATAATGGCTGAAGAGGCAAAGATCATAGTGACCCAGATCCGTTCTGGGATTGGAACAAAGCCTAAGCACCGAGGGACTCTAAAGGCTCTCGGACTTGGAAGAATCGGCAAGAGCAACGCCCTTCCCGATCGTCCAGAGATCCGCGGAATGATTGCCCGCGTTGTTCACCTGGTAGAAGTTCAGGAAGAGGTTTGATTCGATGTTGAAGTTGCATGATTTGGCCCCAGCTGATGGAGCCAAGAAGACTAAGAAGCGCGTCGGCCGTGGTATCGGCGGTAAGGGCGGAAAGACTGCAGGTCGCGGTACCAAGGGTCAGGGCGCTCGTGATACCATTCCTATGGGCTTCGAAGGTGGACAGCTTCCGCTAGTTCAACGTTCGCCAAAGGCTAAGGGTTTCACTAACCCATTCAAGGTTGTCTACGAGATCGTAAACCTCGATAAGATCGCTGAGCTAGCTGCTCAGGGTGTCGTGGTTATAGATCCCGCTACCTTGGCTAATTATGGGATCGTCAAGAAGAATTCGCTCGTCAAAGTTTTAGGTGACGGCGAGATTCGTATTGGCGTAACAATTACCGCTCATAAGTTCTCCCGTGCTGCCGAATTCGCTATTCGCGCAGCCGGTGGTTCGACGGTGGTTTTGGATCTTCCGTTTGCCGGTGGTAGACCTCCGGTAAAGGGTAACCAACACGCCAATCGCTAATCGAATTGGCATGCTAACTTTGAGAGGAGCCCATGAGCGTTTTCGCGGTGAGGCTCCTCTATTTGTTTGTGCCAATACGACTTGGTAGCAAGGTAAATAGCTGACTAAGATTTATCATTGACGTTGACCTCTGGAGGTCAACTTAAAGTTTTTAGGGTTGATGGATGCTGGGAAGTCTAAGGAACGTATTTCTTGTCGCGGACTTGAGGAAAAAGATCCTCTTCACGCTCTTTATAATTGTCGTCTATCAGTTGGGAGCAAATCTTCCAGTTCCGGGTATTGATTTCAACGCCTTGAAGCAGCTGGAGTCGACATCTGGAGGCTCGGGCGTGTTGGGATTTCTCAATCTGTTCTCGGGTGGAGCGCTCACGAGGTTTGCAATCTTCGGATTGGGTATCATGCCCTACATTACGTCGTCTATCATCATTCAACTTTTGACGACTGTAATTCCTAAGTTTGAAGAGTGGCGAGATCAAGGAGCTGTTGGCGAGAAGCGTATCACACAAACAACCCGCTACCTTACTGTAGTCTTGGCGCTTCTACAAGGAACTGGTTTGACTTTCGTATTCCATAATGGTGGTGCTGGGTTCCTCCCAAATGGCAAGGCTATCGACCTCATTCCGAATTTTACAGTCCCGAGGGTTCTGTTCATCGTCCTTACTTTTGCCGCAGGTACCGCACTTGTAATGTGGCTTGGTGAGCTGATTACTCAAAGGGGTATCGGTCAAGGGATGTCGATCCTAATCTTTGCGAATGTCGTGGCTGGTATTCCAACTGGTGGGCACGCCATTCTTCAGCAAGCTGGTGGGTTCAAGTTTGCGGTTATCGTTTTGCTAGCCATCGCGATATTGGTAGCTATCGTCTTCGTCGAGCAAGGGCAGCGAAGGATTCCAGTCGTCTTTTCGAAGCGCGTAGTTGGCCAAAAGATGTATGAGGGGTCTAATACTCACATTCCACTTAAGGTCAATCAATCGGGAGTCGTCCCAATCATCTTTGCGTCGTCGATTTTGTATTTCCCAGTTCTGCTCACGAACATTATTCCTTGGACTGGATATCGGAACTTCGTAAACAACAATCTCGTCTCGCCCACAAGTTTCGTCTACATTGGCATTTATGGCGTTTTGATCGTAATGTTCACCTTCTTCTATGTTCAGATCGTCTTCGACCCTTACCAGCAAGCGGACATAATTCGTAAGCAGAGTGGTTTTGTTCCTGGTATCCGTCCGGGTGCACCCACTGAGCGTTACTTCGCGAAGATCTTGAATCGTATAACTCTTCCGGGCGCACTTTTTTTGGCGGGTGTTGCTTTGATTCCTGCGATTTTGTTGGCGATTTGGAATGTTACAGGTTATCCATTTGCCGGTACGACCCTCTTGATTGCAGTTGGCGTTGCTCTCGAAACGATGAAGCAGATCGATTCGCAGTTGTCGATGCGTAATTACGAGGGTTTCCTTAAGTAAGAATTAGCTGGCAGGGAGTAGAGTTGAACAAGCCATTTCGTATCGCAATGTTAGGGAAGCAGGGAGCAGGGAAGGGTACTCAATGTGCTCGCATCTCAGAGAAGTTCTCGATTCCTCATATCTCTACGGGCGACATGCTGCGTCAGGCTGTAAAGGCTGGTACGGAGTTTGGGTTGAAGGCTGCTGAGTACATGGAACGGGGAGACCTTGTCCCAGATGAAGTGATTATTGGTACAGTAGTTGAACGATTGAGCGAGAGTGACGCCCTAGATCGCGGGTATCTATTGGATGGATTTCCGCGGACTCTAGCTCAGGCTAAGGCGCTCGACACTGCCATTGATGGCGCACTCAAGCTTGTGGTAAATCTTGATGTGGCTACAGAAATTGTTTTAGAGCGACTTTCTTCACGGCGGGTCTGTGAGGGTTGCGGGAGAACTTACTCCACTTCAAATCCCCCAACCCACGGTTGGACGTGTGACTCATGCGGTGGTGAAGTCGTACAACGGGCTGACGATAAGCCCGAGGCTATTTCAAGAAGATTAGCACTCTACGATGAACTAACTGCCCCGTTGATCGGCTGGTACGATGAAAAGGGAATCTTAGTCACTATCGAAGGTAGCGGCGATCTCGATATCGTTACTTCCAATATCGTTCAGTCGATTCAATCAGTAGTCTCATAGATCTCTTAGTTGGAAAGGTACTGCATTGAGGTGGGAATCTACAATTAGGCGCTCCAACGTCGAGATTGATAAGATGCGCAAAGCCGGCGAAATCGTCCGAGAGATCAAAGATCGAATAAGGGAATTCGTGAAGGATGGCGTAACCACTGCCGAACTTGATCAAGTTGCACGAGAAGTCATCGATCGAAGGGGTGCGACGAGCAACTTTCTTAACTACCACGGTTTTCCAGCAACCATCTGCACCTCCCCAAATAGCATGATTGTCCATGGTATCCCCGGAGATTATCGCCTGAGGGAAGGCGACATCATCTCCATCGACTGCGGAGCAATATGGCAGGGCTACCACGGGGATTCCGCCTACACCATAGGTGTGGGAAAGATTTCGCGGCAGGCAGAAAAATTGCTCGAAGTCACTCAAAATTCGTTACTTGCGGGTATATCCGTCATGATCCCCGGTAACCATCTTCACGATATTGGACGGGAAGTGCAAAAGGTCGCTGAATCAGCGGGCTTCTCTGTGGTCCGCGAATACGTCGGTCATGGAATTGGAACTGCTATGCACGAATCTCCGAACGTTCCTAATTACTGGCCTGGTAATCCTGGACCGAAGTTACGTCCGGGTAATGTCTTCGCAGTTGAACCTATGGTTAACGTTGGTAAAGCCGACACTCGGGTGCTCGACGATGGATGGTCGGTGATTACGGCCGATGGCTCGTTGTCGGCACACTTCGAGGATACTATCGTTGTCACGGACGACGGTCCAAAAGTTCTTACATCCGAGTATTAGGAATCTGCATGATTTGCGGGTGAGCAATATAAACTTGAAACTCTGTGTAGCGTATGAATATTTTATATCGTTGCACAGGCGTGTGTTTGCACGCAAAAGGTTGTCAAAGATATAAGGAGATTCATCTGTCAAAGCCGAAAGAGGATGCAATCCTACTCGAAGGGACGGTCGTAGAGCCCCTTCCAAATGCAATGTTTCGAGTTGAACTTGATAATGGACATAAGGTTCTTGCCCATAGTTCGGGAAAGATGCGAATGCACCGAATTCGTATTTTGCCAGGGGATCGAGTTCAAATTGAATTGACGCCCTACGACCTCAATAGAGGTCGAATTACTTATAGGTATCGTTAATCTTCTGATTGAAGACTAGGGATCATTGAATCTTTCAAGATCGAAAGAGAATGTTATGAAGGTTAGACCTAGCGTCAAAACTATCTGTGAAAAGTGTAAGGTAATTCGTCGGCACGGAGTCGTGCTGGTGATTTGCGAAAACCCAAGACACAAGCAACGACAGGGATAAAGTAATAATGGCACGAATAGCCGGAGTAGACATTCCAAGAGAAAAGCGTGTGGAGATTTCTCTCACCTATATTTTTGGAATTGGACTGACCACCTCGCAGAAGATTCTTTCTGCTACGGGCATTGACCCGAATACTAGAGTCCGTAATTTGACGGATGAAGAAGTTACGCAGCTGCGTGCTTACATTGATGGAAATTACAAGGTAGAGGGCGACCTTCGTCGAGAGGTGTCTCAGGATATCAAGCGGAAGCAAGAGATCGGGTGCTATCAAGGCCTCCGTCACCGCAAGGGTCTTCCTGTTCGGGGTCAAAGAACTCACACTAATGCTCGAACTCGTAAGGGACCGAAGAAGACAGTCGCAGGAAAGAAGAAGGTAAAGCGCTAAGTCGCTTACTTTCGTTTGTAATTAAGGAGCATCAATGGCTAAGCCTAAGCCAGCTGGTCGAAGGATTAAGAAAAAAGAGCGGAAGAATATCGCTCATGGGGTTGCCCATATTCACTCGTCCTTCAACAACACAATCGTATCAATAACCGACCCTGAAGGAAACGTTATTTCTTGGGGATCCGCCGGTAACGTCGGTTTTAAAGGTTCACGTAAATCCACTCCCTTTGCCGCTCAGCTTGCCGCTGAGGCCGCCGCTAAGAGAGCCGTCGAGCATGGAGTTCGTCGTGTAGACGTACTTCTAAAAGGTCCGGGTTCAGGTCGCGATACCGCGCACCGCGCCATAGCAAACGCTGGAATTGAAATAGTTTCAGTTCGTGACGTTACACCGACGCCTCACAACGGTTGCCGGCCTAAGAAGCGTCGCAGGGTATAGGTAATTCAAGGAGAAGATGAAAAGTGGCACGTTACACCGGCCCTGTATGTAGATTATGTCGCCGTGAGCGCGAGAAGTTGTTCCTCAAGGGGTCTAAGTGCGAGACGCATTGCCCATTGGAGAAGAGAAACTATCCTCCCGGCGAGCACGGACGTGATAGGAGCCGTCAAGGCTCTGAGTATTTGACTCAGCTCCGTGAGAAGCAGAAGGCGCGTCGTATTTACGGCGTACTCGAGAAGCAGTTCCGTAATATGTTCGAAGAGGCTTCAAGGCAAGATGGAATTACGGGTGAGAACCTGTTGCGCCTCCTTGAAATGCGTCTCGATAACGTATGTTACCGGGCTGGTTGGGGAGTTTCGAGATCTCAGTCCCGTCAATTTGTTCGTCACGGCTTCGTTACCGTAAATGGTCGTAAGGCCGACATCCCTTCGATGCGTCTTCGCAAGGGCGATGTAGTGACTTTGACCCCTCATGCTAAGGATCTAGCCGTCGTAGAAGAGTCGATTAATCGCGGTATCCGCGTTCCAGATTGGCTTACTGCGGGCGAGGATCATCGTACGGTCGAGATTACTAACACACCGTTGCGAGAGCAGATCACGACTGACGTTCGCGAGCAGCTGATCGTCGAACTCTACTCGAAGTAATCGCACTCATAGGAGAAAAGATGCTCTTTATACAGAGACCTACAGTTGAAGAAGCTTCGGAAGAGGTCAATAGTCGACAGAAGTTCGCGATTGGTCCGCTTGAGCCTGGTTTTGGACACACACTCGGTAATGCACTCCGTCGTGTGTTGCTTTCTTCGATTCCGGGAGCGGCTATCGTGGAAGTTCGCTTCGACGATGCATTGCATGAGTTCGCCACTCTTTCGGGAGTGAAGGAAGACGTGCTCGAGATCATCCTCAACCTCAAAGATGTTGTGGTTCGGTCCGAGATCGACGATCCAGTGACTATTCGCCTTGATGTTCGAGGTCCCGGTATCGTAAGAGCTGGTGACTTCCAGGTCACCGCCGATATTGAGATCGTGAATCCGGATCTGCAGATTGCTACTCTTTCCGATAAGGGTCGCCTGGCGTTCGATGCGATCGTTGAAAAGGGCAAAGGCTATAAGAGCGCTGATTCCAGCCGAAATGCGAACGTTATTGGTCGCATACCGATGGACGCTCTTTATTCACCTCTTCGACGTGTAGCAATCGATGTTACAGCAACGGCGGGTGAGCAGTCGAGAGATTATGACAGACTCGTGCTTGACATCGAGACCGATGGTTCTATAAGCCCCCGTGAAGCTCTTGCTTCCGCGGGCGATACGCTTCGCTCGCTCTCTTCGATTATCGCCGAGATGAGCGATGCACCAGTTGGTCTCGCTTTGACTGAGACTCCCGTAATTGAGTCGCGTTCACCAGATCTCGATCTTCCTATTGAAGATCTCGAGTTGACGGAGAGGCCACGTAACTGCCTCAAGCGTGCGCAAGTCAATACTATCGGCGAGCTTCTTTCGAAGACCAACGATGACTTACTAGCTATTACAAACTTTGGACAAAAGTCCCTTGATGAGGTCGTTTCTCGCCTTCACGAACGAGGACTGTCCTTGAGGAAGAGAGATTAACATGCCGGGTAGACCTAAGCAGGGGCGTCGCTTTGGAGGCGATGCCAAGCATCAAAAGGCAATTTTGGCGAACCTAGCCGCATCTTTGTTCGCCGCAGAGTCGATTACTACAACTGAGGCTAAGGCGAAAGCCCTGCGTCCTGTAGCTGAAAAGCTTATTACGAAGGCAAAGCGCGGTGGACTTCATAACCACCGCGAACTGGTTGCGTACCTGCGCGATAAGGATATGGCTCAAAAGTTGATGGTAGAGTTGGCTGAGCGATACGCTGACCGTCAAGGTGGTTATACACGGATCCTTAAGAAGGGTCCTCGCCAAGGTGATAATGCACCTATGGCGGTAATTGAATTGGTATAAAGGCTTAAGCTTTGGATGGGTGGTGCTCGTTGGGCATCACCCATTTGCATTTAAGGGATTGTTTTGGCCTTTGAACGAATTGCAGTAGAGTTTTCCTATGACGGAGCTTCCTTCTTTGGCTATGCGCGTCAAAGCAATCAAGTTACGGTCCAAGGTGTGATGGAAGAGGCTCTCCGTACTCTTTACGGTATTGAAATCAATACCGTAGTAGCTGGTAGGACCGATCGGGGAGTTCATGCTGACTCTCAGTTTATGAGTTTCGATAATCCCCGTACGCGAGATCTTGATGTAGGCCGTATACGGCGTTCCCTCGATCGGCTTTGTGGTGATGCGATCTCGGTTCGTGCCGTGCATTTTGTGGATGCGACCTTTCACGCAAGATTTTCGGCGGTTGCAAGGCGCTATCGGTACATCCTTGCAACGGAAGGTTCGATCGCTCCATACGAAAGACATCTAGCTTGGGAGGTGCCGCGATCACTTGACATCGACGCCGCCTACCGAGCGTCTATGTTCATTGCCGGTGAGCAGAACTTCGCAGCCTTTTGTAGAAAGGATCCTAACGGAGGCTCCCTGTGGCGGAGGGTGAGTGATGTCGAACTGTACCGACGCGAGGGCAGTCGCTTCGCAATTGAATTGGAAGCAAACGCCTTCTGCCATCAGATGATTAGGTCTTTGGTCGCCTACCTTGTAGCAATTGGACTGGGTAAATTCGCGGAAGAGGATTTCGCGGACTTATTTTCTAATTCTGAACGTGCCAACGGAGTGGATTTGGCTCCCCCGTCTCCGTTGGCGCTAGTCGCGGTGAGATACCCTGAGCCGTATAGTGACATTTCTACGAAATACTCGCCGATAGGTGAGTTACTTTGGAGTGTTAAGGATGTTAATGGTGGATAAGTTTATGGGGCAAGCTATAATGTACGTCTGTGTCTGTTGCCGCTTGGCAACCCAACACGTCTTTCAACTAAGAAATTTGTGAGATTATGCGTACATTTTCAACTAAGCCAGCGGAGATTACACGTAAGTGGTACGTGGTCGACGCCGAAGGTATGGTGCTCGGTAGATTAGCGACAGAGGTAGCTCGTGTACTTCGTGGGAAGCACAACCCGTATTTTGCTCCACATCTAGATACCGGCGACCATGTCATTATCGTAAATGCTGATAAGGTCATCCTTACTTCGAATAAGGCAGAGCGTAAGTTTGCCTACCGTCACTCCGGTTATCCCGGCGGTCTTAGGACCGATCGATACACCGATCTTCTAGCGACGAAGCCAGTCTTCGTAGTGGAGAAGGCTATCAAGGGTATGCTTCCAAAGAACCGTCTTGGTGCTTCGATGTTTACCAAGCTTAAGGTCTATGCAGGGCCAACCCACCCACACGTGGCTCAGATGCCTGAGCCTATGGCAATCGATGGCGCAATTCGCGCAAGTCGTTAGGAGTTAAGAGAAGATGGCAGCAGCAGCAGTTTTAGCCAACGCGACCGGAAGAAGAAAGTCAGCAGTTGCTCGTGTACGACTTCGCGCTGGCGAGGGAAAGATCACCTGCAATAAGCGTGGTTTTGAAGAGTACTTTGGCGCAGCAAGCTTGAGGCAGCACGCATCGGAGCCACTTCGCATCGCGAACGTGATTTCGAACTATGACATTGACGCAACCCTCGATGGTGGTGGAGTAGCGGGACAAGCCGGAGCGCTTCGCCTTGGTATCGCTCGCGCTTTGATTGAATTAGATCCAGAGATGCGTCCACTCCTAAAGAAGGCTGGCCTCCTTACTCGCGACGCTCGCGAGAAGGAATCCAAGAAGTACGGTCTCAAGAAGGCCCGTAAGGCTCCGCAGTACTCGAAGCGTTAATATGCTCGAATTTGGTACAGATGGTGTACGTGGTAAAGCGAACTCAGAACTCACTTCTGAGTTCGCTTTACGTTTAGGTAAGGCAGTTGCATCAGTCCTGCCAGGATCAACGTTTCTGGTCGGTCGCGACACGAGAATATCGGGAACGATGCTCCAGTCTGCCTTCTCTGCCGGAATTGCCTCTATGGGATCGATGGTGCTCGATCTGGGCGTTATTCCGTCTCCCGGGGTATCCTTTCTCGCCTCAAAGCTCCGCTTGAGTGGTGCGGTAATATCGGCATCACACAACCCTTTCTTCGATAACGGCATCAAAATCATTGGAATGGGTGGCGCAAAGCTAGATACGGCTATCGAGCGCGAAATAGAGGCTCGACTTCACTCCGATCACATCGTCGGTGAAGCTGTCGGAACCATTACGGATGCAAAGCACCTTTCCAGTGACTACGTGGACTACTTGAGCTCGGTTGAGCTAGTGGGTGACTTGAGTGGACTCAAAGTCGTCCTCGACTGCGCTAATGGCGCTTCTTCGTACTATGCCCGTAGCGTCTTTGAATCTTATGGTGCAACAACCGTAGTCGTCTCGGACCAGCCAAATGGCGTCAATATCAATCTCAATTGTGGCTCGACTCACATCGATCAACTCTCGAAGGCGGTTCTTGCCGAAGGTGCGGATTTGGGGCTTGCTTTTGATGGTGACGCCGATCGAGTACTTGCTGTCGATGGTAGCGGAGTCATCTTGGACGGTGACGCCATCATGGGTTACATCGCTACATTCTTCCAAGATCTAGGTCTATTGCGACACAGTGGAGTCGCCTTGACTGTCATGAGCAACTTAGGGCTGAAAAGGTTTTTAAAGGCTCGGGGCATAGCTTCGATTGAGACTCCAGTTGGCGACCGCAATGTCTTCGAGGCCATGGAGCGCTACGACTATGTGCTAGGCGGAGAGCAGAGTGGTCATATTATTCTTCGCGATATAGCCTCGACTGGTGACGGAATGTTGACTGGTTTGATCTTTGCTTCGGCGCTTGTTTCTCAAGCGGAAGGATACTTCAAAGGCGTTGCACGGCAATACGTACCCTTCCCTCAGATTCTGAAGAATGTCCGGGTCGAAAGTGGGGCTTCTCAGGTTGTCTCCTCCCTCGCAGATGATATTAAAGTGGCCCAGACGCGCCTCGGCGACTCGGGGCGGATATTGATTCGACCAAGCGGTACAGAACCTCTGGTTCGAATCATGGTTGAGGCCGAAGACCATGCTCTTGCAAATGAGATAGTCGAGCACTTTGTGGCGTTGGTGGCGAAGGGAATCTAAGGTCATTGCCCCGACGAACTACGCGCTTCGGTAATTTGTAAAACTAGGCTTATCCTTTATACCGAGTTCTCTTTTTTGGTCGGCTCGACTTCTGATCTTGCACTTTGGCCGACTAAGCAAAAGGTGAACTTTGGATCGTCGTATGACGATAAATGTTCCAAAAAGACAGGAGCACCCTTATGTGTGGCATTATTGGCGTAGTCGGCGGAGGTTCACTGGCTAAGCAGTTGACTGATGGTTTGCGCCGACTTGAATACCGAGGGTACGACTCTGCTGGACTCGTAGTCACCTTACCAGGAGGTGAAATGCGGCGTCTAAGGGCAGCAAATGGCAAGAATTCTCTTGTTGAGTTGGAGGCTGAGTCTCAAAGCCTTACCTCTGGTGCGATTGTATCCGGAATTGGTCATACTCGATGGGCAACACATGGTGGCCCAACACTTCTAAATGCACACCCTCACTATGACTGCTCTGAACGGCTCGCAGTAATCCAAAATGGCATCGTTGAGAACTATGCAGAACTTAAGGCGGAGTTGATCGAAAAGGGTCACATCTTTACCTCAGAGACTGACACAGAGGTGATATCTCACCTCTTGGAGGAGGAGATCAAGGGCGGACTTAGCCTTCTTGATGCTGTACAAGAGGCCTCCCGTAAGATGCGAGGCGCAATGTCCTTTGTTGCCATATCGCTAGATGCGGCCGGAGTCCTTGTTGGATTTAAGCGCATGGCACCAATGATATTGGGGACCAATGGGCACCAGTGGTTTATAGCATCTGATATCCCGGCCATTCTTGATCAGGCATCTACCTTTTTTCATCTCGAAGATGACACTGTTGTTAACGTCACGAGTGATGGCGTTGAAGTCTTTGCTAAAGATGGCAGCAGAACAGAGATGACTGAGTTCGTGGTTGACTGGACATTGGAGTCGGCGGAGAAGGCTGGCTTCGAAGATTTTATGTCCAAAGAGATCTTCGAGCAACCAGCGGCGCTTAGGGATACTTTGGCGGGAAGGCTGCGTGCAAGTGGTGAAATCGATCTCGACGAAACATCGATTTCGAACGACGATCTTGCTCGCATTAATAAGGTCTTCATCGTGGCATGTGGTACCTCTTACCACGCTGGCATGGTGGCAAAGTATGCAATAGAGCATTGGACCAAGATGCCCGTCGAGCTTGATATCTCTTCGGAATTTAGGTATCGAGATCCCGTCGTTGACGAGAGGACATTAGTAGTTGCCGTGAGCCAGAGCGGGGAGACGTTAGATACTCTAGCGGCGCTTCACGAGGCGAAGAATCTTGGCGCTCAAACTATAGCTGTGTGTAACGTCGTAGGGTCATCTATGGCACGCCTTGCTGATTCAGTTATGTACACTCGAGCTGGGCCCGAAGTGGGAGTTGCCGCCACAAAGACGCATACTGCTCAAATTGGGGCACTTCTGCTATTGGCGCTCAAGCTAAGTAGGATCAAAGGCCAGCTCTTCCCAAGCGAGATTGACACTATCTACGAAGAGCTCGTTGCGATACCAGCGAAGATTGAGGAAGTCTTAGAGAAGTGGGACTCTATACGAGCTGTGGCACAAGTCTTTTCTGACCGTGACCGCTTCTACTTTATTGGTCGACACGTTGGTTTCCCGGTCGCTCTCGAAGGAGCCTTGAAGCTAAAGGAGATCTCCTACTTGCCCGCCGAGGGTTACCCAGCTGGGGAGTTGAAGCACGGTCCGATTGCAATGCTTGATAAAAATGCGGTAGTAATTGCTATGGCCTCCAAGACGCGCCTCTTTGAAAAGATAGTTTCCAATATTGAAGAGGTAAGAGCTCGTGACTCTGCCATAATTGTCATTGGAAATAAAGGTAGTGAGTCGATCGTAAAAGAGGGTGAATACTTTATCGAAGTTCCTCAGGTGCATCCGCTACTAGCACCATTGGTCGATGTAGTCCCGCTTCAGATATTTGCCTATCACATGGCTCGCATCCATGGTGAAGATGTAGATCGGCCACGAAATCTTGCTAAGACAGTTACGGTCGAGTAATTATTGGAGGCGGAAGCAGGTTGCCTAGCAATCGTAAATCCCGAAGAAGGGTCACCGGAACTTCCGGTGACCCTTCTTCTTGTAACTGGGAGTTAGCTTTTGCTAATGCGATCTCTAAACTGCAGACCCTGCAATAGATGATGATGGTGGAGTGGTTGGAAATCCTCCATTGGGACCGCCGCCACGATTACCGCCCGGTCCATGGCCTGGGCCACCGACGTGAGTGTTATTTACGAAGTTAGTGATCATTGAGCTGAGGTTTGAAAGTGCTTTGGTCTGTTGGGCCGCAGTGATCGTTCCAGCCTTGGCTGCGTTGTTGATGCTTGTGGTAGCAGTAGCGGTCAATTCACTAATCAAGGTTGCCGCTGAGACGTTGTGCTCGGTAGCAATAGTAGCAAGTGACTTTCCTGCAGATAGTTCGGTTTGAATCGAAGCCACGGTTGTATTGAGATCAGTGGCCGCTGCGGAGAGCAGATCTCCGGCAATTCTTGGACCGCCG
>VFSW01000221.1_pt1 | contig 79682 bp, 69 predicted proteins | sample 5358111 | NCBI WGS metagenome assembly VFSW01 (sample SAMN11554181, study PRJNA540505) | mine drainage metagenome | isolation source: sediment from site ElyBrook_90M | place: USA: Ely Copper Mine, Vershire, VT | collected 2017
GTCTTTGCCTTTGGTGATGCTCAATTTTATGGATCAATGGTTGGAACCAAGCTAAATCAGCCGGTCGTGGGTATCACTTCAATGCCAGATGGTAAGGGTTATTGGCTAGTCGGTGCTGACGGTGGCGTATTTTCCTTTGGTGACGCTCCATTTGATGGATCTTTAGGTGCCACTAAATTAAATCAGCCTGCGGAGGGAATTGCATTTGGATAAAAGACCCTTCCTGTCAGATCTGGGCTGATCCAACTCGAATGTGTGGCGAGCCTATGGGAAGTTGTTGTGGATGTCGGCATACTTCTAGGGCGCTTTTGATTCAAATGCTCTGTGTCAATTCTCAGCGAGGGTCCTAACTCGCGCCGCTCTGTCGTGAGCGAGATGCTACCTCAACTAAAAACGATCAACCTCTGAAGGGGAAAACCGCCTGTAAAAAATTAGATCAGGAGAGTACCCCTCGTCTTCAGATAGGAGTAATTCAAAGAATTTTGCGTAAACTCCTTCAATACTTAAAGGAAGTGGGTTCTTCTCTTAATCTTAAATACCGTGACGTGGGCAATAGGTCGCCCAGAAGGCTGGTTATTAGTGGTTATGTAGTTCTGTATAAGTTAGCAGGAGGCGAGAACGGTAGCGCCTCGCAAGAATGGAGCCACGGCCTTGAGATGTGAATACGCCGACCTTTATCAGGACTGGTTTAGAGGTGCAAGCCTATCGAGTCCTGCAGAATTTGTGCGACCGCTACGTCGATATCAGGCCATGGGAAACTGGTAATCGACTGACGCAGAGTTATGAGTCCATGGAGGCTGTACCAAAGCATAACGGTACTCGTATTAGCATCGACCTTCGCTGCAACTCCAGCGTCAATGCACTCTTGTACGGAATCGCGAACAAGAGCAAAAGTATCAGTCATTAGTGGAGAGGTCTCGACCATGGAGCGGCCAGTATCGCTCCAATACGGTGAATAGATGCGGCTGAATAGTACTCGATAGCGACTCGGTGAATGAATGCCAAAGCTAACGTACGCTTTTACGAGTTCGATGATTCGGTCATGAGGGTTTTGAGTAGCAGCGTGAACCTCGCGGAAACCCCTTTGAAAACCATCGAGTTCTCTAGCCACAACGGCATCGATGATCTCATGTATATCATGAAAGTGGCGGGAGATAGAAGGAGCAGCTATTCCTGCTTCGTGCGCGATCGATCTAAGGCTAATGGTGAGTTCGGAACCGCTTTGATCGAGGAGAGTTGTGCACGCAATAAGGATCTCTTCTCTAAGATGATCTCCTTGTCCTCGAGGGTTTCGCACTCGCTTTACTTTTGGCATATCGTCTGGCACGCCTTTATATTAGTCGAGCTTATTTTCGTGCGCCTCGCTTCTTGACATCCATGACATTATGAAGGTAATTTTACAACCGCCATCTTAGAGCTGACGCCCCAGGCATGGCGAAAGAAAGATGACTATTCAAATGTCTGTGGTTTCATATTGATCTTTAGGAAAGGGGTCCACTGCCGATATTCGGTAAAGGGGAGCTGAACTAAAGTGTCAAGCCAGCGGTTCGAGTTGCTTTATGGTCATGCGTCGAGCACGATAGGTTCCGAATGCCGCTGCAAAGATTGTGGCTACTCCACCGACAAGGATTCCGATTCGTCCACCAAAGTGCTGGGATATAAAACCAATCAACGGTGCGCCGACTGGCGTTGAGCCAAGGAATGCGACGCCATAAAGTGCCATAACTCGCCCTCGCATCTCCTCTCGTGCCTTTATCTGTAAAAGCGTGTTTGCAGTGCTCAGGAATAGTATCGAAATAGCACCGGTAGCTGCGGTGACGACTAGTTCTAGCGCGTAGCTTGGTGCTGCGGCCATTCCGAGCATCATGAGGCCAAAGATTGCAGCTGCGGTATTTAGGAGCTGCTGAGATACTTTGGCGTATTTAGCCGACAGGAATCCGCCGATTACCGCACCAAAGCCAAGTGACGCTGTCAGTATGGCATACGAGCCGGCGCCCTTGTGGAAAGTGGCCGTAGCTAAAAGTGGGATTGAAATCTGGAATTCGTAAGCCAAAGTGCCCACAATCACCATCATTACGAGTGGGATTGCGAGTTCGCTGTGTGACATTACATACCTAAAGCCCTCTCGAAGCTGCCCCTTCTTGGCTGCTATCCGCGTAGCTGGGCGAAGCTTAGTCATATCCAATTTCAGTAGGACGATAATGACTGCAATGTAGCTGACTGCATTCAGTATGAAGTTAGGTCCCACTCCAAATGCGTAGATGATTCCACCGGCGATTGATGGACCGACGACTCTTGCTCCGTTCATGACAACTGTGTTTAGCGAAACTGCGTTTTGGAGGTCTTCGCGCCCGACGAGTTCGATGACGAATGCTTGTCGGGTTGGCATATCAATTGTGTTGATGACTCCCATGAGTGCCGCTGAAACGAAGATCATCCAAAGTTGGATCACCCCAGATAGGTCTAAAATCCCGAGGACGAGAGCGACGACTCCGAAGAGGCTTTGGGTGAGGATTAGCAGCTTTCGCTTGTTGTACCTATCTGTGTATACCCCAGCCAAGGGTCCTAAGAATAGCATGGGCAGGAATTGAACTGCCGAAACAACGCCGAGGATACTCCCTGACTTTGAAATCTGAAGAACCAACCACGACTGCGCAACCATTTGCATCCAGGTGCCGGCATTAGAGATTATTTGACCGATAAAGTAGAGGCGGTAATTTCGTTGTTTGAGCGACGAAATAGCGCTCCTCTTTATCTTTCGTTGTCTATCTGCGACTTGATCTTCGCTATCTTTTCGAAACGTTTTCATATTCGTACCTTGTATTCACTTTGAGACCTTCGAACTCCATGGCTGCTGTTTGCTCACAAGCAGCGACTTCACGGGCGCTATTCGGCGATAAATAGTGGTGCCTCCAGATCGTTTTCCTTGCTTCCTCCCGCAATTGCTGCGACCGACCGAAGTGGCTTTTCAGGCAGGATGAGAGCGAAGATGATCGCTACTGCTGCAAATGGGATAGCAAACAAGAAGACCACGTGCAGACTTTTGACGAATGCCTCAAGGATTCCTTGGTGGATAAGGGGCGGCAGCTTATCTAGAACTTTGGGAGATCCACCCATCAGCGACGACGCAGCATTAGAAGCGCTCTTTCCAGCGCCAAGGCGATTCAAATTGAATGTGAGACGATTGACGAGGATGTTTCCGAAGAAGCTGGTTCCAATTGCGCCTCCCATTGTCCTAAAGAAGGTAACTGCTGAGGTTGCCGTTCCCATGTCCTTGAATTCGACGCTATTTTGAGTGGCGAGCACGATGACCTGGATAGTCAATCCGAGGCCAACTCCAGTGACCGCCATGTAGATAGCCTCTTTCCAGTACGCCGTATTCACTCCAATGAGCGACAGCATATAAAATCCGGCGGTAAGAAAAATCGAACCGACGATCGGAAATATCTTGTACTTTCCTACCCTGGTAATTATCTGTCCTGAACCAACCGACCCGATTACGATCCCAATCGTTAGTGGAATGAGCATTAGTCCCGACTTAGTTGCCGAAACTCCCCTGACAACCTGCATGTATTCAGGGAGAAAGATGACCGCACCAAAGAGTGAGAAGCCGCTTATGAAGCCAATAGTCGACGATACTGAAAAAACCTTATCTCTAAAGAGTCGAAGGGGCAGGATGGGTTCTGGCGCCTTCATCTCGACGAAGATGAAAAGGGCAACTAGGAGTACCGCCAATACTTCAAGCGCAATCAACGTGGTTGATCCCCATGCGTATGTGACTCCACCCCAAACAGTTACCAAAAGCGCTGATGTGACGGCGGCCGTAATTAAGGCCGATCCGAGGAAGTCGATCTTGTGGGCGACGTGCTTGACAGGGAGCTTTAGGACTGCAGAGGTGACAATTAGGGCAAAGATGCCGACTGGGAGGTTGACGTAGAAGATCCATCGCCACGATATCTGGTCGGTCAAAAAACCGCCAGCGAGAGGGCCGAAGACACTTGCAGAGGCGAAGACGGCACCTAGATAACCTTGGTATTTGCCGCGTTCTCTCGGTGGCACAATGTCACCTATTATCGAGAGAACCATTGCGAAGAGGCCACCACCACCGATACCTTGGAGAGCTCGAAATGCTATGAGTTCGCCCATATTCTGACTCAGGCCAGCGAGTGCTGACCCAACCAAGAAGACCACAATGGCAAATTGGAATAGCTTTTTGCGACCGAATAGGTCGGACAGTTTTCCATACAGCGGAGTTACTGCAGTAGACGAGAGAAGGTAGGCGGTAACCACCCAACTGAGGTGCTTCAGACCGCCGAGATCGCCGACGATGGTTGGTAGAGCAGTCGCAACGATTGTTTGGTCCAATGCTGCGAGCAGCATTCCCAACATAAGGCCACTTAATGCAATTAGGATTTGCCTATGGGAGAGGGGCGCTGCGCCGTAGGTTTCTTTACTGTCACTCATTTGATACCGACACCTATGTTGAAGTTATCACAGAAACTTTGCAAACAAGTTGTTTGCAACATACAACTATCAACCTATCGGCAGAGCCAAGCTATTCCTGATGTTGAACTACTTGATTGCGGAAATTACAATTCGCTCGACCGAGATGCAGAATTGAGAGGTCAATAAAGTGTGTGGTCGGTTTACTCAGACGATTTCTCTAGCAGATGTGGTGGCGAAGTACTCCTACTTAAAGATTGTGGATAAAGGCGAAATTGGAGATGAGAGGTTTGAAAATTTCAATCTCGCACCTTCGGAGGCTGCGCTGACGCTTAAAAGAAGAAACGACGACGTCGAGGCTATCTTCGTTACCTTTGGTACCTACATCACTCTCGGGAAGGGCGGTGCGCGAAAGTCTCTTCTAAATGCCAGGGTTGAGACGGTACTCGAAAAACCGACCTTTTCTAGGCGGATCTTGTCGTCTCGAGTCGTTGTTCCGATAAACGGCTACTTTGAGTGGAAGACCACCACTCCACCTAAGCGACCCTTTTTCGTCCACTTTGACGGTGGCCCAATCGCTTCAATTGCGGGAATTGAACTCGTCGATAGAGAGACAGGGGAAGTCGGTGTTGTTCTTGTAACTACCGAAGCAAATCCTGATATTCGCGTTATTCACGACAGAATGCCTCTGGCGCTATCCGATGAGCTAGTCCTGGGTTGGTTGGATGAATCTGTGACGACAAAAGATTCAGTCGCGGAGATTTTGGAAGAAGCTAAGCGCCTTACCGACGCGAGCCCAATCTTCTATTACGAAGTGGATAAGCGCGTAGGGTCTCCAACCTTTAAGTCTTCCACGGCGATCGCTCCAGTAGAGGAGTCCACGCTATTTTAATTCAACTTCCTGTGCACCGCGGCGCGTACTACTGCCTGGTTTGGATCTCGTTATACCAAGTCGTTGTCTAAAACGTAGTTTCGGAGGTGTTGAGCGATTCCGAATGTATCGATTTCGAGCAACTTGTGTATCGAGTCAACCTTCGCATGCGAGAGGAACTCGATTGGAATCCCAAGTTGGATTACCTTCGGAGATGCGCCTTGGATCTTATCGCAGAGGGCGAAGTCAAGGTGCGACCCATAGCCGCCAGGGACAAAACCATCTTCAACGGTCAAGATGTGCTTGTAAGTTGCTAGATAGGTAAGAAGTTCTTCGGGGATCGGCTTGAGGATTTGAGGGTCAATTACAGTTACGTCAATTATCTTTTCGTTACCAAGGTGGTTAGCGGCATCGAGAGCGAACTCCGCCATCTTCCCGACGGCGACGATGGCAATCGATGAACTTCCGTCTCGTAAAATCTTGCCCTTGAGTTTTCCGTCGCGCGTAAGTGAAACGCCATCTATCGAGATCGGTCCGGGTGTCTTTGGAAATCGAATCGCCGCGGGAGAGGGTAGCTTGAGTGCCTCTTCGAGAGAACGTGTCAAATCGCTAGTCGTAGATGGCGCATAAAAGGTCATATTTGGAACCGCCATCATCTCGACGATATCCATGGTTCCATTGTGGCTTGGCCCGTCATCGCCGGTCACCCCAGCCCTATCGAGGACAAAAAGTACCGGAAGATTGTGTAATGCGACATCAAAGTTGACTTGGTCGTAGGCTCTGTTTATAAAAGTTGAATAGATTGCTACGACCGGTCGCAAACCGCCCATTGCCATACCGGCGGCTGAAGTTACCGCGTGACCCTCCGCGATCCCAACGTCGAAGAAGCGCGTGGGGTAGTTGCTCTGAAAATTTAGCAGTCCCGTAGGGCCTGGCATCGCCGCTGTAATCGCTACGATCTCTTCCCGCTCCGCGCCAATGCGAACGATATCCTCGCTGAATGTTTCGGTGAATGACCGTCTTTTGGTTGAGTCGAAGGCGTTGGTTCGTAATTTTAGATCGTGGAGGCATTGGATCTCGTCGAGTATCGCAGGTTCGTATCCATGTCCCTTTTCGGTCTTTATATGGATGACGATCGCACTATCCCACTCTTTTGCCCCGTTGAAGGCGTAGCGCATCGCCTCGATATCGTGACCATCAATTGGCCCAGTGTAACGAACCCCAAGTGCCTCAAAAAAGACTCTAGGTTCGATAGCCTCGCGAAGCGCAGTCGTAACTCCAATAATCCCGGTGGAGGCGAGTGTTCCAACCTTCGGCATCTCAGAAAGGATGTGACGAATTCTCTCTCTAGCCTGCATATATGCAGGGTTTAATCGGATTTTTGTGAGCGACGACGATAGGCGTGAGATCGTAGGCGCATACGAACGGCCGTTGTCATTCCAGACGATTATGACTTTTTTGTCGGAGTGGCCGAGATTATTTAGCGCTTCATATGCAAGTCCGCCGGTTAGGGCGCCATCGCCAACTACGGCGACTACGTATCGTTCACCGTCGTTACTCGTTTGAAATTCAGTCGTTCCTACGTATGGGCCACGCTTGAGTTCAAGGGAGGTAGCTAATCCGTAGGCGTAACTTAGCGCAGTCGATGCGTGAGAATTTTCGATCCAGTCGTGCTCGGATTCGCGCCTCGATGGATACCCCGAAAGCCCGCCCTCCTGACGAAGGGAGTCAAATAGGTTCTTGCGCCCCGTTAGTATCTTGTGGACGTACGCTTGGTGGCCGGTGTCGAATAAAAGTATGTCCTTTGGTGACTTGAAGGACAGATGAAGGGCGAGGGTCATCTCGACTGCTCCAAGGTTGGAACCTAGGTGACCGCCGGTAAGGCTTACATGGTCCACTATGAATTCACGTATTTCGGTAGAAAGTTGATCCAGTTCACTATCGCTTAGCTTGCGCAGGTCGTCCGGTGAGTTCACCTTGTCAAGAATGGACATTAATCTTCTCCGTACACTTTGCGAGCTTCTGACTGGATCATCGTATGGTTGTCGCTCCCGTAACTACTACGGCGATTCGCACCTGATCCGAGATCGTCCTCTTTTATTACGTGGCAGACCCAGCGTTTATTTCGTGAAATACGACCACGTACTTATTTGAACCGCTCTAAGAAGTTTACTACGCATATTGCGACCGTAGGGACTACCTATCAGGTGCGTTTTGGACGCGCTCCCCTAAAACCTTATGGAAATAGCCTTTTGTCTGCTCGTTTTGAGGTTTATGAGGCCTCCACTTTGGTTGATAATTATTCCTGCCGGTGGTAGCAACTGGCGTGCAAAGTGAATGGGAAGAGTCCCATATTGTCCGTTTGCGGAAGACGTCACTTCAAATAGGTGTGGATAAACGGCTATCGTCGTATGGTTGTCGCAACCCACGACACGATAGATGCGGAATCGCCCAACTTTCTTCGTCGCCTTTAGGTAGTTGGTGCCATTTGCTACCAATGAAGCTTCATACTGGGACGAATAGTCATAAGGACCCGGAGGGAGTACCACAGCGGCTAGGTCATGTGCGCAAAGCCAGCTCTTGTAGTCGGCCGAGAAAACGCGATTTGAACTATAAAAAAGGGCGTTATCTGGTTGATCGCTCTGCCGAAACCATCCTCGTGCCAATGGAACCTCAAACTTTGGGAGAAAGTATGCACCTTCATGTAACGCGGTGTCGACGTATTCAATGCGCTGTTGGCCAAATTCCTGGTGCAGTTGCAATGCAAGGTGGGTCCAATTCGCGGACTGTTCGAGATAACTGGCGGTGGGATCCGTTAGAGGCTCGCTTGTAAAAGAGCCAAACCAAAACAAACTCGCTATTGCCATGACTAAGGCGGTTGCCCTAATCGGCCAAGTTAGCCGATCCAATGATCGATTGGAGTCGGCGCCCTGATCGTCAATTTGATCTTGTTTTTCCACCGTGGCGATTCCAGTGCGAGAGGGGAAGAAGACCAAAGCTGCTGTAATCGTTGGCGATAATTCGCCGATTCGGACGATATTTCCTCCGAGCGATGAGTGAACTAGCGCGAAGTTAGCGACTGCACCTGCAAAGTAGATCAGTGCTGCTACGGCGACTGTTTGTCGCTCTGACTTCCAAGTGAAGAGTCCGATGAGGGCGAGGAATGCCGAGAGCTCAAGTAGATCAGAGAGGTAAAAGGGGTAACTTCCCTTGGGGAATAGGTTCCTAGTTGTCACTATCTCAGCTAGTGCAACAACAAAGAGCGGTGCTAGGAAAAGCGCCTCGTACTTCGCTACAGCCCTGAAGGTATGGCTTCGAGCTTTCAATCGAGTAATCCCGATAGCGAGAGCCAGGGTACCAACCCAAAGAGTGGCGATAATTGAGAAGAGGGCTCCTAAAAGTACACCGAAGGTGTAGATCGCAAAAGTTCTCCTTCGATAGAGCAAAATTGTTGCAAGCGTGAAGAACGGGAGTGAAGTTAGGAAGGGATACGCGCCGGTGAGCATCAACCCCGCCAGATTGAGAGAGCATATCGCTACAAATCCATATCTCTTTGCCATTTCGCGAGTTGAGAATTGGATCTTTGTCTCGGACTTGCTTGGGTTGGCTATCCACCATGATAGGAGTGCTGACGTAGTAGATATGGCAATAATGGGAGGGGTATACACGTTAGTCAGAGCGGCGATGGGGTAGTAGGCGATGCTGTAGCCGACGAACTCGACTTTGCCGAAGTACCACCATGGGTCATACGGAGCGAGATCGTTGGTTGATTTGAACAGTTCGACGAGATGGAGGTGGGCTGCGGTGTCGTTACCGAAGGGTACAAAAAAAGTAATGATCATCGATGCCAAAAGCGTCACGATGAATGCTACGAGAGGTAGCTTCGATCCTTCGATCCAGGTTCTCCCGTTGTGATGCTTCAAATTTGTCTCGCAGAATGTTAGTTGAGCGGACAGCTACAAGCAGTTTTATGAAATGTCAGTCTGGGCGGCTACTGTCCAATAACAAACTATCTTCAACGGATTGAATTACGCACTAAAGCGGAGACGATATTGACTCAATACACGTATCTAATTCTGATGGCACTGTGCTTGGTGCTGACTCTCCCACTCGAGTTTGTCTTTCGTGCCAGAGTTTATCGAAGACCGCTTGCGCTTATTTCGGCAGTTGCGATTACAGCAGTTGTCTTTTCCGGTTTCGATCTTTTGTCAATTGTCTGGGGTTGGTGGAGCTATTCGCCAAAGTACATAACCGGAGTTGATCTCTTTGGTCGCCTACCGATAGAAGAGGTCGTCTTTTTCGTAGCGATTCCAATATGTTCACTTTTGACTCTTGAAGCCGTTAGATCGATGCTTAATCGACGACAAAAGGGGGTCTAGGCCATAATGCACGCCTATACCGTTGGTTCAATACTTGCAGCTCTTTTTGCGATATTTCTTGAGTTCCGCTTAGATAGGGGAAAGCTCTATCGTGATTTGAGCTTTTGGATATCGCTGGCGATAATTTTCTTCTTTCAAATATTGGTCGATGGGTACCTGACAAAGTTGTCTTCGCCGGTAGTGATCTATTCGAACCATCACTTTTCGGGGTTTAGATTTCCATTCTCAATACCGATAGAGGACTTTATCTACGGCTTTGCAATGATTCAGTTGACGATGACCATTTGGAATAGGCTTCAGGAAAGATCCTCTGCCAAAGCGTGATCTATGGACTTACCTGCTATCGAATCTCTTGGTGGGACCAAATGTTCTCCATAGTAACGACTCTGAAGTAAGCTTTATAAGGAACGCCTCAACTATGAGGAGGAGTGGACATATGAAATTTCTATTGATAGTTGCCACATTTTTCGTTATGGAACCCGTTGCGTACCTTGCACACCGGCTTATTATGCATGGGGTCGGATGGGCGCTTCACAGAAGCCACCACTCTGTGACTTTGAAGAAGATCGAAGCTAACGATGCTTACCCCGTAATGTTCGCCTCTGCAACGATAATTGCTATGGCGATCGGAACGAGTAATGGAAACCTGTCCTTCCTTCTCTACGTAGGTATCGGCATAACGGCCTACGGCTTCGTCTACAGCTTCATTCACGACGTCTATATCCACGGCAGGTTCTTTACGGTTCCCAAAATGGCGCTGCTAGAGCGTTTGAAGTTTGCCCACCAGATCCATCACCTCTATGGCAAAGAGCCATTTGGCATGCTCTTCCCCGTAGTACCAAAGAGCGTGAGAGAAAAGGCTCTAGTGGTCCTAACTGCTAACAGAGCAATGGGATACGACGAACTCATACCGGGATGGTCTGCTAAAGGAAGCTACCAAGAGGTTTGAAGTAAAAAGTCGTTTGCACCACTTTTTGCCCTGAGCGTGGAAGCGCGACTTCTAACTCACCGCCAACGCTTATTCGTCTCTCCTCGACTGCGGGTGTTGTCTTCCTTGATCTATAAATCTCCTCAGGATCGCCCTGTGTGCTCAATTATGTCCTCGGATTCGAGAGAGGTCAGGGTTAGCTAATCAGTACTTTGCAGGAATTCTCTCGCTTGAAATTCCACTATTTGAAGTCTTATCTAGCCCGTGGTGATCTCCATGAAATAGCGTGCCCCCCTTGTTTCTGCCATAAGCGATTCTTTAAGTGTGATAGTGGTGCCGCTACCTACTGATGCGAAATTCGCGCCTTGCTGACCTTCCTTTTGGCAAATAGGATTTGCATATGGGTGAGCCGCGGAGAGTTTTGATCGACTGGGACTACGGTGCTAGTGGCATCTGGAGGTGTATGACGCGCGAGGAGATGGATGCGCCCGCACCTCAAGGAGGACGATGGTCTGGTAAACCTCCCGCGAATTTGGATACTTTGCGCTTACGCCCTTGGAGTGACTTGCTGAGTGAACCACTCCTTGATGCTTTGAAATCTTGGAATATATCGTGCGAGTCCGCCGATCGGAATGGAGATAGGGACCAAGCCTTAATTGAAGATGAGGGGCGAGATCTAGCGCTTTTGGTTCAGAAAGAGTTGGGAGTTGGAAATTGAGAGGTGCTTTATGTCTATCAACGTCGTGTCCACCGAGTCGATCCGATCGGTAGCTGGCCGATTGAAACGTGGAAACAGGATCTCCTTGGCTACGCACCGCCCGGTCCAATGAGATAACAACGCTTTGAAATGCCGTATCTACTTTGAGCGATTTTGATTTGGCCAATTCATTCGTTAACTAATTTGAAGTAGAAGTCGAAAAATAAGCCACACTTCGAGCGATCACATTTGACGCAAAGGTGCTTAGTTTGTATGCTCATTCGATCTCGACGTGCGAAATGTACAAAGAGTGCCCTGCAAGCTACCTTGAATGGTTCAGCCAACGGCGAAGAGTTCTCGATGCATCCCGCAGCATGGCTATATTTGTTGTGTGACCAGTAAGCGAATCGTCATATCCATAGCTCGCATTGCCCTCAGTTTGGCAATTTTGCTCGTATTTATTTTTCGGATGTATGTAATCGTCACGAAAAATCAAGCGATTGTTGATACCCTGAGCTACTTTACCTACGAGAGCAACCTATTTGCGGCGGCGGTCTTTGGTCTATTGGGGTTTAGAGCGATCAAAGGGCGCCCAATCGCTAACCTTCAGGGGTATAGGGGAGCGGCAACCGCATATCTTCTGATAACTGGAATAATCTTCAATCTGCTCTTGAATGCCCCTGCACACGGTATCTCCGACATTCTTGTAAACGTCCTTTACCACCATATCGCGCCACTCTATGTTGCGATTGATTTTGTTGTCGATACTCCAAAGCCAGCAATCTCCTACAGGAGAGCGTTGCTGTGGGTCGTTTACCCAATTGCATATATGGCCTACACATTTATTCGTGGCGCAATCACCAACTGGTACCCCTACCCCTTCTTTGACGCGGCCCATCACAGCGTTGCGACAATTTCCACGAACGTAGTCGGCCTTATTATTTTCGGCCTCATTTTGTTTTTTATCTTGTCTCAATTATCAAAGAGGGTTCCGTCCTTCTTTGCAACATCGGTGGGTTAGGGCTGCACCCTTGTTGAATTATTGTGGTGGCTGATGGACAGGATGACTTTTCCTTATCAACCGTTCTGACTTGCGGTAGGGGTTGTTTTTTGTAATGGAATGCGTTTGCTGTCCTCTTCAAAAAAAAGTGCCATGGACTAACATGCGATAGGTAGCCACTGTGAGAGAGATTGTGTCATGAACACCTCGTTTGTAATCGGCGTAAGCCTCCTGGACTTAATAGTTCTGCTTGTAGTCGTAGCCTTGATTCTGCGTAGCGGAAAGTCCAGCGGAGTCGCAGCACTTGTAAAGCGCGAGATAGGGCAATTAGGAAGTTCTCAAGAGCGATTGGAGAGGACTCTGAGAGCTGACAGTGCCCAGGGGCGTGAAGAGTCGAATAGCGCATCGAAGGCGACCCGCGAAGAGGTAAGCGCGTTATTTAGGAATTTGAGTAACGACGTGAAGGAGACCTTGCTGCGATCTCACGACGAGCAAATGGAGCTACTTGCGGAGATTAATCGAGAGTTCTCCGAAGACTTTGACAAGGTGAATCGTTCGCTACTCGATAACTTTGAGCTATTTAGGGGCGAAGTTAGCACTTCAATGTCGGCAAATCAAAAGTCGGTGCTATCTGGAATCAGCGAGATGTCGCTCCAACATAAGAACCTCCTGGACTCATTTTCAAAACAGTTAGAGGGCCTCACTGGTGTAAACCAAGAGATGTTGAAGGAGATCCGGGAGACTCTTGAAACTAGGTTGAGCAGGCTCCAAGAGGACAATGGCCGCCGCCTGGAAGAGATGAGAGTGACCGTCGACGAAAAGCTGCAGTCGACTTTGGAGCAGAGGTTAGGAGAGTCATTCAAGCAAGTTAGTGATCGCCTTGAACAAGTCCATAAAGGATTGGGTGAAATGGCCTCGCTCGCCTCTGGCGTAGGTGACCTGAAACGGGTCTTGAGCAATGTAAAGACCCGCGGAACAATGGGAGAGGTCCAACTCGAAACGATGCTCGAACAGATTCTTGCTCCGTCTCAATACCAACGGAGCGTACAGGTCAAGAAAAACAGTGGTGAGAGGGTCGACTTTGGAATCAAGCTACCCGGTAAAGACGATGGCGGTGACGTTGTTTGGCTGCCTATTGACTCGAAGTTCCCACTCGAAGACTATCAGAGGCTTGTAGATGCACAAGAGGTCGGCGATATTGATCTGGTAAATGTCGCTTCGCGACAGTTGGAGATAGCAATCCGAGCCCAGGCAAAAAACATCTCGGAGAAGTACATAAACCCTCCATCTACGACTGACTTCGCGATTATGTTCGTTCCAATTGAGGGTCTCTTCGCTGAAGTTCTTCGCCGCCCTGGCCTATGGGACCAATTGCAGCGAGATAGCAAAGTGATTGTCACTGGTCCAACGACGATCCTGGCGATCTTGAATAGTCTTCAGATGGGTTTTAGGACGATAGCAATCGAGAAACGATCTAGTGAAGTTTGGAAGCTGCTAGGTGCGGTGAAGAATGAGTTCGAGAAGTTCGGTGGACTCCTCGATAAGACGCAGAAGAAGCTAGAAGAGGCGAGCAATAACATAAGTGCTGCCTCCGTTCGCACCAGAGCTATCGAGCGCCGTCTACGTGACGTTCAGGAAGTCCCATCTGAAGGAGTGCTTGAATTTCCCGACGATCTTTCGAGCATCGAAGGTCCAGACGAGTAACGCCGAGAAGGATGATATCTGTAGCTCGAACTAGAGAATAACGGTACGCGCAGCGGTCTTCAACTTGCGGTACGTCGATACAGTCGCTCGATGTCCAAATATCTGATTATCATTCTTTTTGACCTCTTCCAAAATTCCTGAATAGAGATCGCGGGCGGCTTGAACGCAGGCGCTCGATCGAGGAGGTAGATACTTGTCTCCCTCGATCGAGGCGGCATAGTGCTCGCTTGCTCTCTCGATTTCGAACGATACAAGATCCTTGACCTTATCGGTGTTCTTACAAAGTTCCAAATCTTTGAGAGCACCGAACTTTTCGATGTCTGCAAGAGGAAGGTAGATTCTGCCCCTCTTCAAATCCTCCTCTACATCTCTGATGAAATTGGTGAGCTGAAAGGCGAAACCTAACTGGCGGGCTGGCTCTCGTGCATACTTAGAGGACGGCTCGAGTACCGGTAGTGTCATCTCGCCGATTACCGCAGCGGATCCTTCCATGTAGACAAGTAGTTCGTCATAGGTTTCGTAACGAGTCTTTGAAAAGTCCATCTCCATCGAGCGCAAGAACTTGTCAAAGAGTTCGATGTCGATGTCAAAGAGCTTTACGGTGTTTACAACGGCGCGCAGAATTGGATCGTCCGATTGCCCGCCCTTGAGGTCTCTGTAAAAGTCGTCTCCGAATTTCTTTAGCCGTTCTTTGCGGGATGCTAGATCGCTCGGGTCGAAGTCATCGACGATATCATCGGCGTAGCGGCAGAAGGCATAGAGTGAGTGAATGTACTTGCGACTCGCCTTCGGTAGGAGATAGGTCGAGTAGTAGTACGACTTTCCGAACTGTTTATTCAGACCCTTGCAGCGTTCATAAGAGAGCGCTAAAGCCTCATTTTCCTCTTGCATAGTTATCGATCACCAAGATACATGCGCGTTCGTTCTGCCGCAAGACGACCTGAAACTAGAACCATTGGGACTCCCACGCCGGGCGTAGTCGATGCGTTGGCGAAGAATAGTCCAGGGATGGACTTGTCGCTGTTTGCAGGTCGAAATGGGCCACTCTGAAAGAATCTGTGCGAGATCGAAAATGGCGTTCCCATCTCCATGCCCATGGCCTGCCAGTCGAGAGGATCAATGATCTTCTCGGCCTCTATGTCGGACGGATCAGAGCTCAAAACCTTTGCGACTCTTAGGGATGATTTAAAGTTCTCCACTGCGTTTTCTCGTTCATTTTTCCAATCGATCTTTCCGCTAAGGTTCGGCACTGGTTCGAGGCAGTAGATGGAGGCGCCACCTACCGGAGCCAGCATCGGATCAGAAAAAGACGGAATTGTAACCAAAGTGGAAGCATTGGTCATCTGTCGACCTTCATCGATCAACTCTACGAAGGCCTCCTTCCAAGAGTCTCCAAAGAAGATATTATGGTGTGCGACTTGGGCCGTTGGTTTGACCTTTGAGCCCAAAAGCATCAGTAGAGCTGACGGGGAGTACTCGCTCTTGGCAATCTTTCGAGGAGGAGAAGAGTGGCCTAGAAGCTGCTTGTAGGTTATCGCTGCTTCAGCATTTGAAATTACTACATCGAACGATTCGCGTGATCCATCGGCCAACTGAACCCCAGTTACGGCTCCGCTCAGTCCATTCGATCGGAGAATTGACGCGACTTTAGTGTTAGTGCGAATTGACACACCCTTTTCGGTTAGCACCTTCCCGATTGCGATTGGAAGTTGGGCCATGCCGCCTTTTGGAAAGTAGACGCCCGCAATTGTGTCCATGTAGGTGATAACTGCGTAGATCCCAAGTGCCTCGAATGGGGAGACGCCGGCGTAAAGGGATTGAAACGAGAAGAGCTTTATCAATCGAGAGTCAGAGAAGTAGTCGCTCACGATCGAGTTCAGCTTTCGAAATGCGCCCAATTTGACGAGATTCAAGGTCGGAGCAATGGGCTTCAAAAAATCGAATAAGGAGTCAAAGTTGCGATCGATAAATTGGTTGAATTCGCTGTCGTAGAGGTCTTTGAGAAATTTCGAGAAGCGAATGAAGGCGTCCGCATCTTTTTGACCTGAGATTGAACGTATCTCATCTACCATTTGATCGTGGTTTGCCAAAACGGAGATGCTCCCTTCGCCGTACGGGTCATTACCGCTCGCAAAGTTTGCCCGATAGAGGGTATCGAGCTTGATTAGATCTAGGTGATCGGATACCTTTTCACCAAGTGCCGCAAAGATCGATTCGATGATCGGCAGCATGGTGAGGACAGACGGTCCCGCGTCGATCGTGTAACCGTTCGACTTGAATTGCGAAGATTTCCCCCCAAGGTGAGCATCTGACTCGAAGATCGTAATTTGATGCCCCGACGATACAAGGTGGGCAGCTGCAGAGAGGCCTCCGAGGCCACCTCCGACGATCGCGATTGAGCGAACGGCACGGTTGGGACTATTGGTCGCCATTTCTTTTGTCCTTATTTGATATGTCGAGGGTTTAGTTTTGTCGCTGTGCGATGTATAGAGCTATTTCTCTAAGCATCTCTTTGCCGATATCGTTAAGGAAGCTGTTGTCGAGGGCACGCAGTGATTCCCCGATAAGTAGATCTATGCGCTCCTCTATCTGGCCCTTAGCTCCGCTATCCTCAATTGCATGCATGACCTCTGCGATTGCATCAGGCGAATCTTGACAGTGTCTAAATAGCTCGGTAAATTTTTTTCTCTCGTTGCCATCGAGGAGGTTGATAGTCTGGGCAATTAGTTCAGTTGGCTTGCCTTCACGTAAGTCATCACCAACTGGCTTTCCGGTCAGTGTGTCGTCGCCGAAGACGCCAAGGAGGTCATCTTGGAGCTGAAAGGCCTCTCCGAGCGGAAGTCCGAAGTCCGAGAGTTGATCTAACTCGGTTTGTCCCTTACCACAAAGGACTGCTCCAACGTGCATCGGTCGTTCGATCGTGTACTTACCTGACTTGTAGATATTGATCTTGCGGGCCATATCGACCGTAGGCTCGCACCGAGCGGTGCCAAGCAGATCTAGGTACTGCCCGATGTTAACTTCTAGGCGAAGTTCGCTATATATCTTGCGTACCTCAATCGGAGCATCCTCGATCATAATATCTGCGTAGACGAAGGCAAGGTCACCGGCGAGTATTCCCACGCCGTCTCCAAACCTCCGAGACTCTCCTCGATAGTTTGACTTCGAGTGGAAGGCAGCGAACTCCTCGTGGACTGTTAAGTTGCCACGTCGCATCGATGAGCCGTCCATAATGTCGTCGTGAAGAAGGGCAAATGTGTGAAGAAGCTCTAGGGCCGTCATGACCCTTTGGGCAGTCACATCACTTTGGTCGCCACCGCTTCCAATGAACGCGGCGTAGCATAACCCTGGTCGAATGCGCTTTCCGCCGGAGCGAACCATTGCAAAAAGGGAGTCAAAGGGTAGACCCAGATTTTCATCAATGAGTGTCCATCGCCCACGCTCCGAAGTCATCAAAGTTTCGAGAATTCCGTCGACAATATCGGCCGCATCTAAAAGGCCGCGGGGTGCACTGCTCAAAATTACCTCATTGGTCAAGTTGTAGACCTTTCAAAAACTTCATCGCAAGGCGCTTTCGCAACTCTAAACCGTCAAAAACCTACACTTGTTTAGCTACTTTTATCGCTAAATTATTTCGTGCCACTTACTACTACTAAAAGTTGTGTCGGTTGGGCTTGGCCCCTGTGGGGTAGAAGAGATCCTATTGCGTAAGAATTCTAGCTATCGCCGATAGCCGTGTTGTCAGATATTGGGACGGCATTAGAAGATGCGACCGTCTCCCGTGGCGGGGCTCCAAAAGCGAATGATGGTGCGCCAAGGAGGGACGCCAGTACATTGATTCCGTAGACAACAAGTCCAAATTCGATCGCTTGAGTCGTAGCTATCCCCAGTGGTTGAAGCATTAGAACGAGCGCACCTTCGCGAATACCAATCCCACCAATAGTTAATGGCAAAACCTGCAACATCGCAACCGTAGGCACCATTACCAGAAGCTCTCTCCATGTGATCGAGATGTGAATCGCTGAAGCTGCGAAGAGCGCCGCCGTTACGATGCTTAGTTGGTAGGCAATCGCCCATGCGATGAGCTTTACTAGCGACGAAGGATCTTCCCTGAATTGCTTAATGCCATTTCCCAAGGAGGAGATGACCGCTGAAAGGGACTTAAACCTACCCTCTGGCTTGACCTGCTTCTTGAATATCGTGAAGGTAATAAGAATAAGTAGCGCCGTCAAAGTGGCTGTAGCGATGGTTATGATGATTCCCGAAACTTTCCCAAGGTGAAGCATCGCTGGATCGACGGCAATTCCGATCAGGGCAAGGCACGGCAGCACGAACCAACCCGTTAGCCGCTCAATTATAACGCTTGCAAAGCCTTCGGCGACTTGGTCACTTCGCCGCCCTAACCATCGCGCTCTGACGATATCTCCTCCCACCGTCGATGGGAGGAAGTTGCTAGCAAAAAGTCCAACTAATTGAAGTTTAAATAGATCGCTAAATTTATTTTTTACCTTGAGGGCGTTGAGTGCGCCGCTCCACCTAAGAGCGGAAAGTGCGATGCCAGCCAGGGTCGCTAGAAATGCGATCGTAAGAAGTCCAAAGCCTCGTTGTCCGATTTGTCCGATCCAACCTAGGTGAACTTTGGTCGCTATGGTGAAAAAAGTAATAATTGTGACGACGATACGCAGGTAACTGAAGGCTTTATGGCGATCGAAGTTTTTTGTAGTACCTGCCCTGAAAGCACCAAAGTCTCTTTGCATCATTTGGTTGTCCCTCGGGTTGGTGGTTTCTTGAGATCGTCCGTTCTTGTTAGCTTAGGAAAACTTTCTCAACTTACCATTATATTCCAACTTCAGCTAGTGGAGTTTCGCGGTATCGATACGCGGGTATCTGATAGCTTTTTAGTCGATCAAAAAGTAAGGTCGTTAACCGAGTAGGTTCGACTGTGTATACAAGAACCACAAAGCAGCGGAGGATTTATGGTCGACGCAGACGTTGTAGAGCGAGTTTTGCGCGCCGCTCTAGTAAGTGGAGGTGACTTCGCTGAAGTTTTTGTTGAGGAGAAGGCTACCTTTTCCGCAGCACTCGACGATGGAAGTGTTGAGGAGCTATCGTCCGGCGTAGCTCGTGGCGCGGGTATTCGAGTTCGCTTTGGAGATACAACTGGCTTCGCCCACACCGCCGACCTTAGTGAGCGAGGCCTCGTACGAGCTGCTGAGGCGGCTTCAGCTGTTGCGCGTCGCAGTTCGTCTCCGTTGGCCACCGTTGCACTTACGTCGCGCTTAGTATCGCCTGTTGATGTCGATTCGATTTTGGGTAGTTCAATTTCTAAAGATCGAAAAGTTGAGTTGCTTTTACGCCTTGATGCTGCAGCTCGGTCCACAGGAGCCTCAATTCGACAAGTGGGTGCCTCATATGGTGACTCCTTTCGGCGGTTTCTCGTTGCGAACTCCAATGGAACGTTCGTAGAGGAAGAGCAGATAAGGACTAGGGTTTCGGTCTCGACTGTGGCCGTTGGCGACACTGGCATGCAGGGAGGTTACGAGACGGTCGCTCGAACTATGGGCTTCGAACTCTTAGACGAAGTTGACCTTGAGGAACTCGCCAGAACGGCTGCGAACCGCGCAATAACAAAACTTTCAGCTCGCCCAGCCCCAAGCGGAAAGCTACCCGTTGTTCTAAATGGACGGGGCGGCGGAGTTCTATTTCACGAAGCCTGTGGCCATGGACTTGAGGCGGACCATATCGCTAAAAATTCTTCGGTCTACACCGGTAAGGTCGGAGATCAGGTTGCATCGCCACTCGTGACACTGCTCGATGATGGAACTTTTGGCAGGGAGTGGGGAACTTACCGTTATGACGATGAAGGTAATCCTGCCAAGAGCAACGTTTTGATAAAAGACGGAGTACTTGTCGACTACATGTGGGATCAAAGCCAATCTGATAGGGCCGCGAGAGGTTCAAGTGGAAATGGTAGAAGACAAAGTTATGCTCACCTACCGATGGTAAGGATGACAAATACATATCTGACCGCTGGTGAGTCGAACCCTGAAGAGATAATTGCCGACACTCAGTACGGAATCTACATCGCTCAATTAGGTGGTGGCCAAGTAAACACCGCTACGGGAGATTTCGTCTTTGGAATGACAGAGGCGTATTTGATAGAAAATGGCGAGATAACGGCGCCTTTACGTGAGGCAAATCTCATCGGGAACGGGCCAGAGGTTCTACGTAATATAGACGCAGTGGCGGATGACTTTTCAATAGTTCCAGGTACCTGTGGTAAGGACGGGCAGAGCGTCCCTGTTGGTTGCGGGCAACCGACCCTGCGGATTACTGAGGTAACGATCGGTGGTACCGCAAATGGATGATCTAGTAAAGGCCGCCAAATTTATAACTTCCGCGATGGTCGAAGGCGAGGCGATGGAGGCCTTTATCCTCTCCGAGCGTGAAGTCGCGATCCGTATTTATGAACTTGAGATAGAGTCATTGACCACCGCCGAGTCATCGGGTGTTGGTATCAGAGTCGTGCGCGACGGACGAACTGGCATCTCGTACGCAGGCACATTAGATCGCGATTCCATAGCTAAAGCGATCGAAGAGGCGAGAGACAACTCTCGCTTTGGGACTCCAGACGAGTTTGCAGGAGTCGCTGAACCTGATGGAGTCGAACCTCCAATGATGTCGTCGCAGTGGTCGCATGAACTTCTTACTACTCCAATGGAAAAAAAGATCGAATTGGCACGCGACCTAGAAAGGCTTACACGAAGATTCGATAAGCGAATTCGGTCGCTCAACTCGTCTAACTACGGTGAGAGTGCTTTTGCGAGTGCAATAATCAACAGCAATGGAATCGAACGCTACAGCGAAGCGACCTACTGCTGGGCCTATGCTCACGCCCTCGCTGGCGAAGGCGATGAAAGCCAGAGTGGGTTTGGAATGAGTGCCGCAAAGAACTTCGCCGAGATAGACATTGAATTTGCTGCGAACGAGGCTGCATCAAAGGCGACTCGCATGCTAGGAGCGCGAAAGCCCAATTCAATGCGTACCATGGTGATCTTTGAGCCTGAAGTTTCCCGCTCATTTACCTCCATTGTCGCAGGAACACTGTCTGCTGAGAGGGTACAAAAAGGCAGAAGTCTCTTCGCCAATCGCATTGGAGAGGGTGTTGCTAGTACCAAGCTCACTCTGGTGGATGACCCAACCGACGAGCGGTTCTTCTCAGCGGTACCAATCGATGACGAAGGTCTCGCTTCTAGGCGTAACGTCATGATCGAAAATGGTGAGCTAAAAGGGTACTTCTACGACTCATACACCGGTCGTAAAGCTGGTGTACGGTCGACTGGCTCCGGTAATCGGGGCGGAATTGCTGGATCTAGCGCACCGGGACCACGAGGGTGTTACTTTGAGCCAGGAACGACAAGTCGTGAGGCCCTTATTGAATCCGTGGACTCGGCGATTCTTATTCAATCGATCTCGGGCGTCCATTCGGGAGTAAATCCAATAAGTGGCGATTTCTCGGTAGGCGCCGAAGGAGTAGTCATTTCAAAGGGCGAACTCGGAGAGCCTATCAAGGAGTTCACGATCTCTTCAACGATTCAAAAGATGCTCGGTGACATTCATGAAGTTGCTTCCGACCTAACTTTCCGACTTGGATCTGCAGCTGGAATGACATTAGCTATTCAAGACGTAAGCGTAAGTGGCAACTGATTATTTCGCATGAAGTTAGACCTCCACACTCACACGTATATAAGCGGTGACTCAAGCACGACCTTTGATGAGTATATCGCTGCTCTTGCGCGTAGTGAAATGGACATCGTAGCAGTGACGGATCACTTACGGATCGACGGTGCTCTCCAATTGAAACAAAGTCTTCCGGGCAAGGTGATAGTGGGTCAAGAGTTCCGATGTGACCTCGGAGAAGTCATTGGCTTATTTTTGACCGAATCTATACCGCCACTCCTCTCTTTCGGCGATGCTGTGCAACGTATCAAGGATCAGGGGGGATTGGTGATGATTCCTCACCCCAACGACCTCGTGCGTGTCTCGATTAACCTCGAAGATGTTGAGACCTTTGCCTCTCAGGGGTTGATAGACATCATTGAAATTGGCAACTCTAAGTCAAAGCCCGATGGAGTCTGTGAAGGGGCCCTTCATTTCGCTGAGGTTTTTTCGATTGCAGCAGTTTCGAACTCTGATTCTCACGTTGAAGAGGCGATAGGATCTTCTTTTACCGAAACGACATCCGCGGTCGACTGTGGCGATCCAACGTCACTCTTGGAGGCGTTGAAGGGTTCATTTACCAAAATCTCATACTTTGATCCCCCGCGAAGGTGGAAAAGTAGGGTAGTGCCCCCTAGCACAAATTCTTCATTTAAGTGAGTTTGAGTTACATTTTTGTTTCTAAAGAACGATTTTAAGACAGTTCAGCGTTAGCGTTTTTAACGAACTGTGTTGCACGGGTCGTTGGGTGTCATTTACGCTCAATGCGAGCTATGCAATTGCAGACCTCTTGAATTTGTGTAACAAAACGATATGAGTGAGGTAATGACGTGGCAAAAGTAGTAATTGTAGGTGCGGGATTTGCCGGATTAGCGGCGATGAGTACCCTCTCAGATGCCGGAGTCGATGTGACATTGGTCGACCGTCACAACTTTGCGACTTTTCAACCACTTCTATATCAAGTCGCAACTGCGGGGCTCAATCCAGGAGACGTCGCTTTTCCAGTGCGAACGCTACTTAGAAAGCGTAAGGGAGTAACCTTCAGGCAGGGCATCCTAAGCGGAATCGACTCGGCAGCCAATGAAATTGCCTTAGTTGATGGTGGTCGGATTCCTTACGACTACCTCATTCTTGCTATGGGAGCTACAACCAATTTCTTTAATGTTCCTGGAGCAGAAGAGAATTGCCATGCGATCTACACCCTCGATGAGGCCCTAGCGGTTCGTAATAAGGTTTTCTCCCTCTTTGAGAGGGCAGCTTCTAGGGGTCCGCGCGATAATACCCTCACGACTGTTGTCATCGGCGGAGGAGCTACAGGCGTTGAAATGGCTGGGGCACTTGCCGAATTGAAGCTTCGCGCTTTTCGCACTGACTATCCAGCGCTAGATCCTGCCCAAGCAAGAGTCATTCTTATTGAGGCCCAAGACCGTCTACTAGGAGCTTTTTCTCCGGAGCTTTCCAAGTATGCCTCGGCGGAACTCAAAGGCAGGGGAGTTGAAGTATATCTAAATACCGTAGTTGAAGGCGTTACTCCAGAAGGGGTGCAACTCAAGGGCGGCAATTTTATCGATTCGCACCTGGTCATTTGGAGTGCAGGCGTAGGGGTGTCAAAGCAATTTGCGGAGCTTGGTTTGCCCCAGCATCGGAATGGTCGTTTTGAAGTCGGTGGCGATCTAAGAGTAAAAGGTCACGACAACATCTTTGCAGTTGGCGACGTTGCCGGCGGCATCTTAAGCGAAGGACAGCTCTTGCCTCAGTTGGCACAACCGGCTATCCAGACTGGAAGTTGCGCCGCTGAAAGCATAAAGTCCCTTATCAGCGGTGGTGCTACTAAGACCTTTCACTACAAAGATAAGGGGACTATGGCAACCATCGGGCGTAATGCTGCGGTGGCAGAATTGACTGGTGGAATGAAACTCACAGGTACGACAGCTTGGGTAGCTTGGCTTGCCTTGCACCTTATGACCCTTTTGGGAGTGCGCAATCGACTGTCAGTTCTGCTTAACTGGTCATGGCACTACATCTCCTGGGGTCGAGGACCTCGAGTAATCCTCGGAGGGTAAGTTAACCAGCCGCAGGCGTTGGAGTAGCGGCTGGGGTTGTCGATGCGGGGGCCTCAGTTGCAGGTTTAGCCGTTTCGCTTGGAGCAGCTGGAGCGGATTCTGCGGTTGTGCTCGTAGGCGTTACAGTCGACGTAGATGACGACCTCGAATCGGTTTTATAAAAGCCACTTCCCTTGAAGGTTATGCCTATATTTCCGAAGACCTTTCTTAGTTCGCCGCCGCATTTTTCGCATATGGTAAGAGGATCATCTGAGAAGCTCTGTTGTACCTCGAAGTTGTAAGAACACGACTTACATATGTACTCGTAACGAGGCATGGTAACTCCTAGTTTTTAGCACTCAATACTTTCGACTGCTAATTTTACCACCGCTAACGTTGAGAGTGTGCATGCGATTAGGTCAGTGGCAGTATGTCTGTGCCGCTAAATGAAGAAACTAATGATTTTTTAATCCAAAGATTGGCTCAGCGATAGGAAATGAGTGTTGAATTGTAGTAACGAGTGTGGACTCAAGAGCCGGAGGTCTTTCAGGTGAATAAGGTAAGAAAAGCGGTCATACCTGCTGCTGGATTGGGTACCCGATTTCTCCCCGCCACTAAAGCACAGCCGAAGGAGATGCTGCCGGTGGTCGATAAGCCGGCCATTCAATACGTTGTAGAAGAGGCTATCGCGGCAGGTCTTGACGACATCTTGATAGTCACCGGTAGGTCAAAAAGATCAATCGAAGACCACTTCGACAGGTCCTTCGAGTTGGAACACTATTTGATCAACGGAAACAAAGAGGCAGAACTCGAAGAGATTCGAGCCATTAGCAGGCTTGCTGAGATACATTATGTTCGCCAAGGGGAACCTAAAGGCCTAGGTCATGCAGTGGCTGCGGCGAAGTCCCATGTTGGAAATGAGCCGTTCGTCGTACTGCTCGCCGATGACGTTGCAGTTTCGCACTCGACTCTACTTCCTGACATGCTAGATCAGTATTACCGTAACGGTCGATCCGTGATTGCAGTACGTGAGGTCCCGCTGAGTGAAATTCACCTTTATGGATGTGTCGATCCCGAATACATCTCTCCCACTTTCGCGAGAGTTTCGCGGATCATTGAAAAGCCGTCGATTGGAGAGGCTCCTTCAAACTTGGCGGTAACCGGTCGATATATCTTTACTCCCGAGATATTTGAGGCTATTGAGAGGACGTCCGTCGGTAAAAACAGCGAGATTCAACTCACCGATGCCATCTCCCTACTTCTAGAAAAGCAAGCAATTTTTGCCTTGGTGACAAATGAAGTTCGCTATGACATTGGTAACAAAATCGACTTTTTGAGAGCAACCGTAGAGACCGCTCTCAATCGAGAAGATCTTGGGGCAGTATTTCGTGAGGTTTTAGCCGAAATTGTTTTGGCCGATGAGCGTTTGGCCAAATTGTGTGCGACTGGGTTGCGTGAGGCAAGCGATGTCGATGGATTTACTCGACATTCGAGGTAGTTGAATATTTCGACTTCGCTACTTTGGCGAGATCGCTTAAGATCTAGATATATGATTTCTCTTTCTGAAGCTCAGGAGTTTGTCCTTTCAAAGGTCGAACGAAAGCGAGCCATAGCAACACCAATTGGTAAGGCACTCGGCCTAGTGGCCTCTGGTGATGTGGTCTCGAATATAAACATTCCTCCATTCGATAACACGGCGGTCGATGGATTTGCTGTTGATTCCCACGCGCTCGATCTGATAACGCGAGATGGCGCTGTTACGTTGACTGTCATAGGCACAGTCGCTGCTGGCGACGGGGTCTCGAGAGAGATACCACAGGGGGGTACCTTTCGAATTATGACTGGCGCTAGAACGCCCTCTAATACCGCAGCGGTTGTAATGGTCGAAGACTCAGCTGAGGTCGAAGGAGACAAAGTTCGCCTTGAAGGGTCCCTCGCGTCTGGAAGTAATATCCGTCGAAGAGGATCTGACATTGGCGTAGGCGACGTCGTTGTTCCAGAAGGAACGATTCTGAACGCAAGCCACATCGGAACACTTGCTTCTATAGGTCTCGTAAGGGTTCCAGTTTTCCGCCGTCTTCGCGTTGGAGTTTTGTCCACCGGTGATGAGTTAAAAGATGGTGGCGAGGAGCTAATGGAGGGCCAGATTTATGACTCCAATCGCTATAGCCTCATAGCGGCGCTTTCACAGTCGGGCGTTGAAGTTGTGGATTTAGGGATCATCGGTGATGACGCAGATCTGATCAGAGAGGCATTAGCTAAGGCCGCGAACGAATTTGACGCTATTGCTACTTCGGGGGGAGTAAGCGTTGGTGACTTTGACTTTACCAAGGCGATCGTCCAAGAGCTCTCGCTGGGCAACGCTCGGTGGATGCAGATTGCAATAAGGCCGGCAAAGCCTTTCGCATTTGGAGTTCTAAATGGTGCCGCATTTTTTGGGCTGCCGGGCAACCCGGTCTCTGCATTGGTTAGCTTTGAACTGTTGATGAAGCCAGCGCTGGCAAAGATGGCGGGTAAATCCCGACAGATGCCTCAATTTATAGGTGCCGTAGCGCAATATAGTTATAAAAGATCGATAGATGGAAAGACTCACTACATTCGAGGTGTTATGAGTATCAATGACGATCAGATGACGGTAACGCCATTGCCGAAGCAGTCGTCACACAACTTGAATGAAATGTCGCAATCGAACTGCCTTATTGAAGTTCCTGATTCGGAAGGGTTCGAAGCAGGCGAAACAGTGCGTGTTCTCCTGAACTCAAGTGTTTGGATGTAAGCTTTAGGCGCCTCTGTTACAGAAGCCATTGGATGGTCTTGATGGAATTAGTAGACAATTATGGACGAAGAGTTCGCGATCTGCGAATTTCTATAACCGACAGGTGCAACTTTAGGTGTCAATATTGCATGCCCGCTGAGGGGATGCAATGGGTTCCGAGGGACGAGATACTGTCGTTCGAAGAGATCGAGAGATTAGCTCGCTTGGTAGTCGATCGGTACGACTTTACCGGAATACGATTGACGGGCGGTGAACCGACGATGCGATCGCAACTCGTACGGTTAGTCGAGAGGCTAGCGTCGATACGACGTCATAACGGCGAGGCTATCGACCTAGCAATGACCACGAATGGAGCGACTCTATCTCATCAAGCAAATGATCTAAAGGCTGCTGGCCTCGGACGACTGAATATTTCGCTCGATACCTTGAGTCGTGATCGTTTCGCTGAGATGACTCGGCGCGATCAATTTGACAAAGTGATTGAGGGAATTAGAGCTGCTCAAGCAGCGGGTTTTTCGAAGTTGAAGATTAACACAGTCGTCATGAGGGGTCATAATGACGGCGAGATTTTGGACTTCATTGAGTTTGGTAGAAAAAATCTTCTGAATATTAGGTTTATTGAGTTCATGCCACTTGATGGCGATGACATTTGGAATAACGATCTTGTAGTTCCGTCTGATGAGATTGTGGATCAGATCTCCGCAAACTACGAGCTCGTCCAGATCGACAACGGATCTGATCCTGCTTCGAGGTACGTCTTTGCCGACATGGATTTGGAGTTTGGAGTAATTCCAACTGTGACCAAGCCGTTCTGCGATTCCTGTGATCGAATCCGGTTGACGGCTGAAGGACAACTTCGAAATTGCCTCTTCTCGGTAGAAGAGTATGACCTAAGAAAGCTACTTCGTAATGAAGGTAGCGATGAAGAGATACTCGCCGTGATCGAACGAGCGGTCGGGGATAAATGGCGTGGCCACTCTATTGGAAACGTCAATTTTCTAAGACCTAAGAGAAGTATGAGCCAGATTGGCGGCTAAAGGTTACTTTTAGCCGCATTTATCATCTAGTGTTTAAGTCATGTCTGATTCAGGATTAACACATCTAGATCCACTTGGTCGCGCCAGGATGGTTGACGTCACCCCTAAAGAGCCTACGCACCGTCGTGCCGTCGCTCGCTGCAGGGTTGTCATGAAACCTGAGACGACAGCCAAGGTGGCAAGTAACGCCATCAACAAGGGTGACGTGCTAGGTGCCGCACGAATCGCAGGAATCCAAGCAGCCAAGCGAACCTCAGATTTGATACCGCTGTGCCATCCACTTTTGGTCGGATCAGTCTATGTCAACTTCCAAATCGGCGACGACTACGTAGACATTGAGGCACAAGTCGAAACGGTTGACAGAACCGGCGTCGAGATGGAGGCGCTTACATGTTGCTCCGTCGCTGCGCTTACGATTTACGACATGTGTAAGTCAATCGATCGCACGATGACGGTCACCGATCTAGCCCTTTGGGAGAAAATTGGTGGAAAATCGGGCGTTTGGAAGCGTCCCGGCCACGAGAATTTGGAAGAACCTCTCTTCTAAGTGGTTCTATTGGCCACGAGAAACTAATCTTTAAGGCTGTGTAAAAGTGCATTGACTCGCGCTGCGGTCAATGCTTCTACTCCAAAAGAGGTTTTGTTTTGCCAAATGCCAAGGAAAAGTTAGGTTTAACGCTGCAGCGAATCGTTTGGTCGCGTCGAGCCACCTCTTGGGATGAGATGCAAAATCCAGGACTGCAACGAGTAGTTGACCTCCTTGTTGATCGAGTTGGAAGTCGTCCCGATTGCCTTGCGGTCGATCTAGGATGCGGTTCGGGCCAACTCTCCATACCCCTTGCAAAGCATGTTTCTAAGGTGATTGCTCTAGATATTGCACCGAAGATGATCGAGCTTTTGAAGGACAAATTGACTGTACTTGATGTAAAAAACATCGAGGCTGCCGTCGGCTCGGTGCAAGAGTACGGAATCACTAATGGTACCGTTGACCTTTTGGTTTCAAATTACGTCCTCCACCATTTGAGTGACAAAGAAAAGAAGGCCTTCGCCTACGACGCATTCAGGTGGCTAAAGCCAGGTGGGGAACTTATCTTTGGCGACATGATGTTTGGTCGAGGCGGTACTCCAGAAGACCGAAAAGTGATTGCCGACAAGGTTAAACAGATGGCAAAGATGGGTTTTGGCGGTTACTGGAGAATCGTAAAAAACGGATTCCGGTACATGTTCCGATTCCAAGAGAAGCCGATTTCGCAGCAGGCGTGGACTGACCTTCTACGCGAAGCTGGATTCGTCGATATCGAGGTTGAACGGATTGTGGCGGAAGCCGGAATCATCAAAGCGCGTCGACCCTAGGTTCAGGTAAACGTTAGTTAAACGAAGCGCAAAATTTTTGCCAAATAACTAATTCGAGAACTTAGTTTCCAGTTGCACACGTTAACTTATATTCGGCGAGGCTATCTGCCTTGGTATTTAACGATGTTCCCACGAGGCGACGCAGGACAAAAATAATATTGGGTCTATGACCGAGGAATGCTAGAGATTAGCTAACGGACAACGGAGGTGTAACGATGAACAGAACGCAACTACAGCCTTCTGAACGCCTAAATCGCCTTCGATTAGCCCGTGCGCGACGTGTCTTGGCAATCGCAGATATCCGCTCCTCTATCGTGCCACTGAGTGGCCTCATCGGGATAACGGTCAAAAATCAAATCGGTGGCGAGATAGGAAAAGTTGACGATATCGTAGCCCGATGGTCTGAAGTCGTCGACTACCCACCCCTTACTGGGCTGGTTGTCCGAGTTGGTAGAAGACGAGCCTTCATAGACATCGACAAGGTGGAGATACTTGGGGCTAGCCAAATCACCCTTAGGTCTGCCAAGATCGATCTTCGCGATTTTGTGAAGCGCGCAGGCGAAGTGATTTTAGGCAAAGAGGTGCTAGACCATCAACTCGTAGACGTTGAGGGCGTTCAAGTTATTCGCGCCTCAGAACTTTACGTTGCTCACGCTTTGGGCACATTAAGGCTAGTTGGCGTAGAAGTTGGCGTCTCGGCACTCTTACGTCGCCTGATGATGCGCCGCATTAGAGCTCAAGCTAAACCAAAGCGTGTGATCGACTGGGGCGATGTCGCAGCCTTTGACGAGTCATCTGGTTCGGTGAAACTTCGAGCGTCGCGTTCAAGCGGCGGTATTCGCAGGTTGCGTCCCTATGAACTAGCGGAACTCCTCTCGGATTTGGATCGTAAGGAACGCGATGGCCTTATAGAGGCTCTCGGTGCCGAGGTTGTTGCCGATGCGATTGAGGAGATGGATAGCGAAGACATTGAAGTCATCATCAATCAAAGTGACCCAGAGGTAGCTGCCGATATCGTCGAAAATATGGAACCGGATGAGGCGGCTGAGGCGCTCCGCGACCTTGAAGACGAGAAGCGACAAGAGATCTTGGACTTGATGGACCCTGATAAAGCGGCTGACCTCGAGGATTTGATCGATTACGAAGAGGATACGGCTGGCGGAATGATGACCACTTCGTTGATCGAAGTTTCGATGGACGAACCCATCGCGGACGTGATTAAAAACTTGCGGAAAAACGCGGAGCACCGCTCTGATATCGATGCAGTAGTCGTGATCGACGAAGATGGCAATTACATGGCTGACATTCCGCTCTTCGATCTACTGATCGCTGATGACGAAGATGCGGCAATATCGTCGCTCATACCTGACGACGATGACAATTCACAGACGGTCAATGTCGATGACGACGTCGACAGGATAGTCGAGGTTCTTACGTCGTCGCGAAGGTCGAGCGTTGTTGTTATAGAGGATGGAGTTCCCGTTGGCCGTATCTTGGCCGACGACGTTATAGACGCCATTATCCCAGAGGAGCGTCGCTTCCGCTTCCCAAGGCTCCTTTCGTAGATTCTCTCACAGGTGGGATTGCATTGAATTTAAATATCGCGTCAAAGGCCAAAGGGCTACGTCCAAAAAAATTTACGTTCCTTGCTTATCTTGCGGCTCTAGGGCCCGGCTTGATTGCTGCAAATGCAGGAAACGATGCGGGCGGCGTTATTACATATGCCTCGGCAGGATCACAATACGGGTATAAGCCCCTCTTCTTTATGGTTCTCGTCACAGTGGGACTTATCGTTGTCCAAGAGATGTCCGCTCGTCTCGGTACCTTCTCCGGAAAGGGGCTCGCATCCCTTATACGCGAAGAGTTTTCGATTCGCATGACAGCTTTAGCGATGACTGCTCTTACGGTCACAAACCTGGGTTTGGTCGTCTCGGAGTTTGCTGGGATTGGAGCGTCCTTCGGACTATTCGGAGTATCTCGATATATTTCGATTCCAATCGCGGCAGTTGCGATTTGGGCTCTTGTACTCCTTGGCTCTTACAAATATGCTGAGCGCATCTTTCTCATCCTCTCGCTAGCATTTTTCGCCTATCCAGTCGCCGCCATCATCTCTCACCCAAGCGTCTCAACGGTCGCTTCGAATCTTGTGGTGCCGCACTTTATCTTCTCTAAGAGCTATATCTATCTGGCAGTTGGCCTGATAGGAACGACCATCTCCCCTTACATGCAGCTATATGCGGCGTCAGGTGTAGTGGACCGGGGCGTAAAGCCAGAAGAATACGCGCTGGAGCGATTTGATGCTGTTGGAGGTGCAATATTCGCCGACGTAATTTCTATCTTTATGATTATTGCAACCGCTGCAGTCATAGGTGGAACTGGGCCCTTAGCCTCAGCGCATCAGGCTGCCTCCGCACTTAGGCCGGTTGCTGGAAGTTTCGACGTCTACCTCTTTGCGGCCGGCCTGTTAGGAGCTTCAGCGCTAGCAGCAGCCGTGGTTCCACTCTCAACCTCATATGCTTTAGCCGAAGCGATCGGCTACGAGCGGAGTATCTCTAGCTCATTTAGGGATGCCCCTGTCTTCGTTGGAATCTTTACGACGCAGATCGTCATTGGTGCAGGAATCGCACTCTTGCCATCAAACTTGATCACGTTCCTCGTCTTCGCGCAGGTCCTTCAGGGTCTTGTGACCCCTATCATTCTTGCTTTTATTCTCAAACTTGCAAATAAACGTTCGATTTTGGGGGATCGAGCAAATACGCCAACGTTTAGAACCGTCGCAACCATCGTGGTAGCGAGCATTTCAATACTTTCATTAGTATTGTTAGTTCAAAGCGTCTTGGGTTGGTTTCATATTGGCGGTTGAAGAAAAAAAGCTAAAGATTGCATTCTGTATCTACAGGGGAAACCCCTACTCCGGTGGACAGGGCGTATACACCAAGTACATGACGGCAGCCCTTGCTGCTAGGGGTCACGAGGTGACCATATTTTCCGGTCCTCCCTATCCTGAGTTAGACGATCGATGCGAACTTGTGAAGGTTGAATCTCTTGACGTCTACCGCGGCGGCGATTCAATTAGAGTTCCTCGCCTCTCGGAGGTTCGAAGTCTCGCCGACCTTTATGAGTTTTTACTTACATTGTCTGGCAGCTTCTGCGAGCCAAAGGCCTTCGGCCTGCGCTTGAAGACGCACTTAATCCCTCGAATACATGAGTTCGACATCATCCATGACAACCAGTCGCTCAACTCTACCTTGACGAAGGTGTCAAAGAGGTTGAAGCCGGTTGTAACAGCGATACATCACCCCATTACGGTGGATCGAAGGCTGGATCTAGCCTCTGCGAAAGGACTAGTTCGTCGTTTTGGAGTCTGGCGATGGTACGGATTTGTGAGGTCTCAGGTACGAGCTGCTCGTAAGGCGCAGCAGATCATTACGGTCTCTGAGACTTCAAAGGTGGATGTTGTGAAAGAGATGGGTGCGCGTCCCGAGAATATCGAGGTGGTGCACGTAGGAGTTGACACGAAGATCTTTCACCCCATTGAAGGAGCCACTCGTAGGAGCCATCGCATTGTTACAACCTCAAGTGCCGACGTTGTTCTCAAGGGGTTAATCTACTTGGCTAAGGCGGCGCTAATTCTCAAGGAAGAGTTTCCTGACCTCGAAGTAAAGGTACTAGGTACTCCTCGTGGCGATAGTGAAGTCCATAGGTTTGTGTCGGAAAACGGCCTAGGCGAAATCTTCGACTTTGTTGGGCGAGTAACTCAAGATGAGATGGTCCGCTTATATTCAGAGTCAACTGTCGCAGTGGTACCAAGCATCTACGAAGGCTTTTCTTTCCCGTCAATCGAAGCGATGGCATGTGGAGTACCGCTGGTAGCGACCTATGGTGGAGCAATTCCTGAGGTCGTAGGCGTCGACGGCAGTTGTGCGATCCTGGTGCCCACTCGTGACGACGTTGCGCTCTCTGAAGCGATACGAACTCTCTTCAACGACGCAGAGTTAAGAAGTACACTCGCAGCTAATGGTCTCAGCCGAGTCTTTGAGAGATACACCTGGGACAGATGTGCTGAACAGGTTGAGCGAATCTACGCCCGAATTTTGTCCGACCACGACGGCCGTGAAAACGACTACGAGGTAGTGAGGGATTAGTAAGTGATAACCTTTGATCTTGAACTCCTTGGAGACCTCCGTAGTGCCCGTGTGTTGGATCTCGGGGCCGGAGGAGGGCGTCACTCGATCGCCGCACTCGAACGAGGCGCCGAAGTTGTTAGCTATGAAATCTCGCTCGACCTCCTTGTTGAGATCAAGGGAGCAATTGCCGGAGCGGAAGAGTACCTGGGACTTGAAGGCGGCAATTTATTGGATCGGTCCAGCCAGGTTTTAGGTGATGGTCGACTTTTGCCATTCGGTGATGAGGTCTTTGACGTTGTTCTGGTGAGTGAAGTGCTCGAACACATCTTTGAAGACGTCGCGGTTATGGCTGAGGTACGGCGAGTTCTGAAGAGGGACGGCATTGCTGCGGCATCGGTCCCCCGTTACTTTGGTGAACTCGTTAATTGGCTCCTTTCAAAAGAGTATCATTCGGCCAAAGGGGGCCACATAAGAATCTATAGAAGGTCGCAGCTTCTGAGAAGGTTCAGTACCGCAGGTCTTAGCTTTGTTGTTTCCACCTACCATCACGGCCTGCATACACCTTATTGGTGGTTGAAGTCAGCAGTTGGTATCGAAAACAGTAGGAATAGGGTCGTCTCAAAGTACCACTCTAAATTGGTTGCAGTGATGATGGGTGAAGAGAAAAACCTAGAAAAGCTAGAGGCAAAATTATTGAACGGGCTCATGGGTAAGTCGTTCTCTGTGTATTTAAGGCGTGATGATGCAATTGCGACAAAGTAGCGACCTATCTGAATTTGACGCCTTTGCAAACTCTGATCTAACCCTCTCTCAGTTGGAGATCGAGGCGAGTGCCATGTGGATGGAGTCTCTTCAGCTCGAATCCGGTCTCATTCCTTGGCACAGCGGTGGCCACATCGACCCTTGGAACCACATTGAATCAGTTGTAGCGCTTGCTATTGGCAATAGGGAGTTTGCGGTAAGAAGAGCACTTGATGGACTTTTGAAACTTCAGAATAGAGATGGGTCGTTTTGTCACTTTTACCTATATAAGGGGGTGAAAGAGGCTGATCGCGATCCAAATGTAATCTGTTATCTCGGGGTTGGAATGTTAGCTATAGCATCAATCTACGGCCTTGAATTTGTGAGTCCATACTCTCAAATGTTAATCGATGGCGTAAATTACGTCCTTTCGATTCAACGTAATGATGGGCTTCTGCCAGCATTAGTTACTCCAGATGGATCCGAAAAGGGTAGGCCTCTCAGGGCGGCTAACTGCTCGATTATGACCTCACTTGACGCGGCGATTGTCTATGGCGAAGCTGCGAACTTTAGTCCGTCGCTCCTACAATCTTGGCGTGACTGCCTCTTCCTGCTCAGGAATGCCTACATAGGCGCCGCTGATGAAAAGTTCGCAGCTACCGATGATTGGGCTATGGATTGGTACTATCCTGTCCTTGCGATGGCAGGAGTCGAAGGAGCTGACCTTCAAGAGCGATTTTCATCGGGTTTGGATCGATTCTTTGACAAAGGGCTCGGCATTCGCTGCAAGGCCTCTAACAGCTGGTATACGGCGGCAGAGACCGCGGAAGCTTCAATTGCGGCACTAATGATCGGCGACTTCGAACGGGCCAGAGAGATCTATGAGACGCTGAGTCGATTTCGAGCTCATAACGGAGGATATATGACGGGAATCGTAGAGCCTCAGGGCGTCACCTTTCCCCCGGCCGAGCAGTCAAGTTATACTACGGCCGCAGTTGTTATTGCCTCGTCGATGCTTGCTAGAGGTGTCCCCTTCTCTAACTTTACAGACGCCATTTGCAGTTTGGGACTCTAACGGCGCCGCAAAAAGTAGAGTGAACCTAAGTTCGAGGCGTGTGTGAATTGCTCGGATGCCACCGCTCTGGTGTAGATCTCAAATGGAGGCCTCCCACCCCTCGTAGGATCCTCAAAGACGTCGTGAATTGCCAAGATTCCTCCCCTGCGCACCAACGGAGCATATGCAAAGTAGTCGTTGAAGGCAACCTCTTCTCCGTGGCCACCATCGATAAAGATGAAATCAGCGCGATCCCGTAGAAATATTGAGGCCACGGCCGTCGAAGCTGTTACTGGTGCGACATAAGCGTCGAGATTGAGAGAGTAGATCAATGATCGAAAACGACTCAAAGTGCTTATGGTTTCTCGTTCGCGATCGTATAGCGCCTGATCGAAGCTGTCCCAAGCCGGTCCATTCTCTTCGCTTCCGAGGTGGTGGTCGATTGATACAACTACTCCAGCTGTCTCTTTGGCGGCAACTCCTAGAAATGCTGTAGAGGTTCCACAGTATGAACCAACTTCAATGGCGTAACCTGACCCCTCGCTCATAGCGTTCCTTGCCTCTTCAAAGAGTTTGATACCTTCTTCAAATGTGAAGAAGCCTCTATTTAGAGTCGAGATTTTCTCCAGCGTAGAAAGAACCGCCGGGGACAAAGTATTTGAGTTCATCCTTGTAAATTACTTCACTGATCTAGATGTTGAACGAGTAATGGAAAAATTAGTGAAAATCCAGATCCTTGCTGGTAGGTTGATTCGACCTCGATATGGCCACCTATATTGAGGGATGCTCGCCGGGCAATTGCCAGACCTAATCCACTACCTCCTCTTTCGCGATCTCTAGCCTCGTCGACGCGGTAAAGGCGCTCGAATATCTTTGTCAGTTCCTCATCTTTGATTCCGATCCCTTGGTCAATGACCGTAACTCGATACATGTCATCACTTTGCCTTCGCCCCGTTATTTTCACCGTCGATTTTTCATTCGAGTAGCGAATTGCATTGGTCATGAAATTGTTAAGTACCATCTCGATGAGGCGTCGGTCTTGGTAGAGCTGCGCCTCATCTACATCGATCTCGATTTGTATAAGCTTTTCTCGCGCGGAGATGATGAATCGTCCGTATAGAGATCTCGCCAACTCTGAGGAGCTGAAGTGCTCTTTGGAGACTGTGTCGAGGAATTCGAGGTGGTTCAGAGACCGGAGGTCGTCGAGGAGCAGTCTGATTCGCTTTGTCTCGGAGGAGATTAGCGACGAAGCCTCTTCAATCTCTTCTTCATCGTCGATTATTTGATCTGCGATCGCTATAGCTAGGCCACTTACTGCGCTGATTGGAGTCGCAATTTCGTGTGCAAGATCAGATAGGAAGCGTCTCTGCTCTTGGTCTCCCTCTTCGAGCGTCTTTGCCATCCTGTCAAAAGCTGATGCCAATCTTTCAAATTCAGGAGGTAAAGCGCTCTCAATTCTCGCACTAAGGTCACCGGCCTCGATGCGTGTTACGACTTTGGTGGTTGCCTCAACCGAGTTACCTATTTCACGTGCAATAATTGCGGTCGCCCAAAAGGCGCCTATGAGTACCCCGATGATAACGACTGCACTAATTGCTGTCAGTTCGGCGCTCACTGGCGTTGGATTAGCGTGAGGTGCGACTACTAGAACGCTATATTTGCCGTCGGGAGAAGTCTTGGTCGAAGTGACTTGGCCCGTTATCTTGCCTAGGTCCGAGGTGGCGTAGGTCCTTTTCCCGTTGGTATAGACAGCGACATAGAAACCCTTGGCCTCGTCGGTGGCGTTATCTATCGCCTGTTGTGATGCGTGGTTTTGTACCAGCTGAAGGACGGCGGTTGCAATTGCTTGTGAGGTCTGCTCGAGATCAGTTCTTTGACTTATGCGGGTCAATTGAGTCGCTAATGTGAACGAGACGACAATCCCTATTGCGCCCGTGAGAAAGAGTACTGAGAGGACCCTAGATCGGATCGACTTTACCCGCCGTCGAGGGGTTGGATTTTGGGTATTTTCAGGCGTCAAGTCTGTAGCCAACTCCCCTCAGGGACGTGATGGTGGCTGAATCGCCTAGCTTCTTTCGCAATGAAGCTACGTGGACATCGATTGTCTTTTCAGTTATGTAGGTAGTGCCCCATGCAGCCAAGAGCAGCGCTTCCCTAGTAAAGACTTTGCCGGGTGAAGATGCGAGTTTCAAAATTAGGTCGAATTCGCGACGCGAGAGGTCTACGTCCTTTCCTTCTACAATGCATCGCCTTGAATTTGGGTCGATGATTAGGCCCCCGCCAACGTTGATAATTGTATCTGTTGAAGTCTCGGAGAGGGCACCGCTCGCTCTTCGAAGATGAGCCCTCACCCTTGCTATTACTTCGGGTGCGGAAAATGGTTTGGTTATGTAGTCGTCAGCACCTATCTCGAGGCCAGCTACCCGAGAGCTCTCCTCGCCTTTAGCCGTAACCATAATGAGTGGTATGTCGCTCTTGCGTCGAATGTTTTTAACGAGTTCAAAGCCATCCATACCTGGCATCATGACATCGAGTAGTGCAATGTCGACCTGCTGTCGCTCGAAGATGCTTAGTGCCGCTTGGGCATCGCCGGCCTCTAGGACGTTGAAACCCTCTTTTTTCAAATAGCTCACAAGGATGCGACGCAGTGCCACCTCATCGTCTACGACTAGGACGGTTTGTCGATCTTCCATATCTTCCTCCCTATTGGGTGGGTCTGGTCACATCCCACTTCAGCTATCACTCTGAAAAGTTAATGGCCGCTACGTGCAGTGTTACCTGTCGTGGCGGCCATTTTACTAAACGTTTACCGTGAATTGCCTTCTCTAGGCGATCGTTGAACGGATTCGATTGCTCAAGTTCTGATTTACCTCGAACCGTTCTTTGATTTGCGTCAATCTCTTCCCCGTTTCGGGAAGGATAATGCTGCTCAAAAAGTTTCGCACTTCTGACGAGCGGGCGCTAATCGAAGGGCCATAGAGAGCGGATATTCCCTCGAGCATCCTTGGTACGGCTGAGGCTGGATAGATCTCGAGAAGCTGGGCGTAATTCGACCTAATGAAGTCGAAGGTCGCCTCCCCTGCCGACGCCGAACCGAGCATCGATGAAAGCACAAACGGTGCATCTTGGCTACGGATTTCGCTTATTGCTAGCGAAAGGGTGCGGTCAATTAGCGAAGGATCTTTGAATTCGCCGAGCCCACTTAGGTAACGCTGTTCTTCTACCGGGTCCTGAGCATTTCTGTACTTGTCCAGAATGAATGCGTAATCTGCTTCATCGCCGTTGTATGCGACGATAGCGATGATCGAAGCAGCAAGTTCGGGATCGAGAGACTTCTCTTGTGACATATCGAGACGGAATTCGGAGTTCGCAAAGGAGATTACCTCTTGATCCTGCCCGATTGTTCCAAGGATGTCCAAAGCTCGTCGCCTTGAGGAGCTTTGAGACGCCGAGTCGCCATCTGAACTTTTAAATCCGAGGGTCTCGAGCACGGGACCAAATAGGTCGTGAGCTAGCTCCATTACCTTTTCCGTAGCTGAACCTGAAACTGCCTTGGCATACGTTCCGAGCGCACGAGCGATGATCGCGTCGATAGACGACTCGATTATCCCTGCACCTCGATATGCCTTGGCTAGATCGAAGAATTCTTCGATCTCCATTTCATGGCTAAGGACAAAAGCGAAGGAGTCCGAGATCAGATTGAACGCCTCGATCTCTTCAAGGGACCCAAGATTTCGCTTTAGCTCGTCAAGGATCTCGGGCGAGTACTTGACGTGAAAGTAGCCATCGCCATGCGAATTTACAACTAGAGCTCTTTCGTTCGAAATCAGCTCGAACGACTCATCTTCAAGAAGGACCTTCTGGTCGACACTTCCTGAAAGCGATCTAATACCGACCGGTATTTTCCAATTAGAGCCGATGGATGATTCAAGTTCCCCTTGCTCGATGAAGCTAAATGGCCTCTGCGAAATTCTGTATCCATCTGTGACCTTTTCCACGGAAATTACGGGAAGGCCGCCTTGAAAGACCCAAGAATCCATGATTGACCGTATCGGGGCATCTTCGGCCTCCTCGATTGCGTCCCAAAGATCCGTGGTTTCAGCGTTAGCGTATGAATACTTGCGAAGATAATTGGTTACTCCCGCTCTGAATTTTTCAATACCTATGTATCGCTCGAGCATACGGAGAACACTGCCACCCTTTTCGTAGGTGAGAAGGTCAAACATTCCTTGGCAATCACTTGGATGGCGAACTGGGAACTCTATCGGCCGTGTTGCATGAAGTGCATCGACATCTTGTGCTCGACCCTTCGAGATACCGAATGATACCCAACGCTTCCACTTTGGCTCGAAGGCATCACAGCACAATACCTCCATGTACGTTGCGAAGGCCTCATTCAACCAGATTCCGTTCCACCACTTCATCGTTGCTAGGTCCCCGAACCACATGTGGGCGATCTCGTGGGCGATTACGTCAACTGCACGTTCAAGTTCTGGTTGTGAGGCAGTCGTCTCGTCGATAACTACTAGAGGTTCTCGGAAGGTTATGGCACCTAGGTTTTCCATGGCTCCGGCAGCGAAGTCAGGAATGGCAATTAGGTCCATCTTGGTTCCGGGATATTCAATCCCAAAGAAGTCAGTGAAGAAGTTGAGCGAGTGTTCAGCGACCTTTAGCGCAAAGCTAGTCATATCGCCCCACCCTGGACGGTGTACAACACGTATTGGCACGCCTCGAACTATTTTTGCCTCAGTCGCTTCGAGTTTTCCGACGACGAAAGCGACGAGATACGTCGACATCTTCATGGTCTCTTCGAAGACAACTAACTTCTTGCCGTTGGCGAGATTTGTTGACGACACTTCAGAGCCATTTGAGATCGCGAGGTGGTCCGCCTCGACCTCGAGAGAGACGTTAAAGGTTGCTTTGAATGCTGGCTCGTCGAAGCATGGGAAAGCTCTACGTGCATCCGTAGCTTCGAATTGAGTAGTGGCGATTGCGACCGTGTTGCCTTCTGCGTCGCGATAGTGGCTCTTGTAGAACCCAGCCAGTTTGTCGTTTAGTACACCAGTAAATTCAATAATGATCTTTACCTCACCTGGCGTAAGCGGCGATGAAGTGGTGATCTCTGCTATTTCGTTGGGTTCGTCGAGGATGTAGGTGGCCGCATTTAAGTTGTCCTTCTGGGACACTTCAACCTTTACGAACTCTAATTCGGCGTAGTTGAGTCGAAAGGCGGATGTCGGAACTTCGAGTTGACAGTCGATCTCTACGCGCCCTTTAAACGAAGCCATCTCAATATCAGGGGCTAGGTAAAGGTTGTAGTTCTGTGGTTTCAAATAGTCGTATAAGCGATATGGTTCTTGAGTCACCTACCCTACCGTAGTAGAAAATTCAGAATCGAGTGCACTATCGAGACTCGTTCCTGAGGTGACGTTTCGTTCGTATTCACAATGCGAGTTGGGTTAAGTCCAACCGCCTAACTGTGACCCGATCGGTAAAATTGGACAGCAGATATACGTGATTTGGAGAAGAATATGAAGATTTTCGGCATTGGACATGCAATTATGGACCTTTTCGTCGAGTCCAATGATGAAACTCTTCGGGATTTGAACATCGATGCTGGTTCAATGACTTTGATCAGCGAAGAAGAGTCCAGGAATCTATTGAATTTTTTTTCGCCTAATAGGTTCTCGTCGGGAGGCTCCGTAGGAAACACTCTCGCGGCCCTGGGAACTTTTGGAGTTCGCCCCACCTTCATGGGAGTTGTGGCGATGGATAGCTTTGGATCTGCCTATGTCGAGGATCTTACGAAGACCGGCGTTGTCTTCCAAGATGTATCGAGTTCTGAGCTTGCAGATTCGACGGGCCATTGCATTGTTGTCGTGACCGAAGATGGGCAAAGGACGATGTTTACCAACCTTGGATCATCGTCGATGTTCGATTCAAACGTAGACCTTGATGACGTCATGGGCGAGGTAGGTGGGGAGGAGAAGATCGTCTACCTCGAGGGCTATTTGCTAGATTCACCTAGCGGAGATCGCCTCATTAGTGCTGTTCTTAGTAACGGACGTCCTGACTTAAGAGTTGCCCTGACGCTTTCGGACTTCTTTCTTGTAGATCGCCACCGCCAACGCATCTGGGAGATTATTAGAAGTGGCCGCGTGTCGGTACTGTTTGCGAACGAAGCTGAGGTAGTTGGTCTGTGCAATGTTGACTCAGCGGAAGTCGGAGCGATGCTAGTTGCAGAGTCGGTCGAAGAGGTCGTCGTTACCCTTGGTGAAAAGGGAGCAATTGTAGCGTCGGCTGACGGAGTTGTTCGAACCCCTACAAAGGCCAGCCGTGTCGTGGATACGACCGGTGCGGGTGACCTCTTTGCCGCGGGGTATCTCTATGGCAAGTTCCAGGGGCGAGACCTAGCAACGTGTTGCCGCTTCGGAAACCTTTGCGCTGGAGAGATAATAACCCACTTTGGAGCGCGCCTCGAGAGCGATATTAGGTCGCAATTGGCTCAAGATTAGGCGATGAGCCTAGATCGCATCTCTGAAGTGCTCCTCGTACGCTTTGCTTAGTGAACGAAGCGCAGCCATAGCCTGATCCTTTGGAAAAAATATGTGGGCGCCAGCAGCCATCGCTTCGTGGCGTATGGGTGCTGAGTTCGCAGTCGAAAATGCGACTAAGAGGATCCGCGGGCTATCCTTTGATATCTCACGGATGGCACTTATGCCGTCGATTACTGGCATTCGGAGATCCGTCATCGCGATATCTGGGTGCTCAGCGTTACAGATTGCGATCAGTTCAGCTCCGTTCCGAGCCGCTCCTACGACACTTAGGTCGGGGCAACCATCGATTGCATGCACTAAGGCTTCACGGTAGTCGTCTGAATCATCAGCTATAACTATGCGCATAACCGTCTTGGCCTCATTACCTCTAACTTGAATCCCATCAAGTATTATCGACATTACTTGCGGGTATGTGACAATTGTTGTGACTTTTTAGTAGTAAAAAAATACTACCTATCGAATATCAGGACTCTCAGGTATTACGTCTTCGAAGAACTTCACTTCAGTAAGTACCAACGAAAAGCGTATATGGGATTTTGACCATTTTCAATTCGGCAATTCGTCTACCAACTTAGGTGCGTGGGTGACAAAGGAGCTAAAGACTTATTCCGACGAGGTCGAACTTCATAGGGAAGGTAAAGGTCGAGGCTAAAGTCGACCCTAGTGAAGCGTTGATATGGATGTGGCAGATTTGCAGCAGGCAAAGTGTTCTGAAATCTGGGGAGGAAGTTGCGACCAGCAAGTTGGCTACCCAGAATTTTTGTGTCCACTAGGCCATGGTCGCAACATCGATAACGCAGAGGTGCTCGAAAGAGTAACGGTTCATTGGGACGGATCGTCTGGAGAAGTGGATGTCGAGGCGATACTAAGGTCAGTCCTATCACCATACGTTGGTGAACAGCTAGTTTCAAAGCTCTTGGAACAGATTGAGTTGACCGCCGAGGTAATTCGTGAGATCGCTCAGGCTCCCAATCTCCCCTTCAAGCGATTTGGTGATTGCCTTAAATTTCGACAGATTCCACAGAGAGCGCTTGAGCTAATGGTCCATGATATGTTGGCACTCCTAGAAGTAGACCCCTCATCGTCTTGGCTATCTGGTTTTTCTAAGAACGAAGTTCCACCTGCTCTGTGGGAGACGATAACTTCGAATGACGCAGGGTGCGTTACGGGACCCGTTCCCAAATCTGCCCACGACGCTAACGTTGAGAAGCTCGTAGAGCTCTCGGGTGACCCCGTTTTCCATCACACCCTGATCGGTGAGATCTGTAGGAGATCGCTACCAAAGAGTTATGCGGATAGTGCACTTGCTCGTTTTCAGGCGAGCGAAGGAGTTGACAAGTGGGATCTTCAAGAGTCGATAGACCTAATCGAGGCGACCTACCAATAGTTTCGTGCTACGCGGGAGTGAATTTGACTCTTAGTTAGAGAGAATCGGCCTCGAACCTCTGTTTGCGTCGCCTAGGAGGGGAATGGTCGCAGAAAAGAAGATGTAATGGCCATTACTCGCACTCATAGTCGTCAACATCCGAGTTATCTCTCGTGAACTGCTCTCCCATTTTGCCGCAGTAGAGGCACCCTCTTCTTGGAAGAGTGGCGACCATGGTGCGTCGCTCTTGAACATAGTTCGGTCTTTGATCTTTTCTCCTCGGAGATCAATGTTGCGAATTGTAAATTGACCTCCGATCGATTCGACAGAGTCAACCAACAGTGGAATCCCTAGGTGGCCCGCATTGCTGTGGCGGCGGATCGACGACGACTTAAGGGAGTTTGCAATCTTGGATACCTCGTTGAAGTCCGCGTCATCAATCGGGTTGATCGATTCAACGAGCATCTCTATCTTTGATGCCTTGACGTTCAGGTAGATCAGACCTCCATTTGCTCCCTTGAGCGCATTGGACGCTAGCTCCTGAACGCATCTAAACCCGAGTAACAACGTCGACTCTGAGTGCGAATCTCTACCCACTAATTCGTCGAGCTCAACGGCGGCGTGTATCTGCGTCTCCCCACCTAATTCGATCGATGCAATATGTTCGCGCACCGCTTGTTCAAAGTCCATACGAGCAAGTCCAGGTGGGTATAGAGTGGCGATCATATTCCTCATCCAATCGGTGGATTTGTCGATGAGAGCAACCACTGGATCGACGGGATCTAGGCGAGTTTCTCCTTGCGCAATTTGCAATCGTAATTTGGCGGCCGCTAGCAGTTGAAGTGGGTTGTCATGGATCGCCTCAGCTACTTCGCGCCGCTCTCGAAACTGAGAATTCAAAAGGGCCGTCTTGCGTTCAATGTCGGACTCTCGTAGGATTCCTTGGCGCATCGCCTCGATTGAAGCCGAGAGTGACTCCGTCTCGAGGGCACCCTTTACCGTTACGGGAGTGTTGAGACTTCCTCCAGCCACCAGGTTCGCACCGTCGCGAAGGCGCCTAATTGGCTCGACTATGAATCTGTAAAAGAGAATTCCTAAGGTTGCGATGACGACTAACGATGCGATCGCTGCGATAGCGACTGTGTTTTTCAGCTTTACCAACGCAGCTGTTGCGTCTCGCCGGAGGGCATCATCGGTGGTAAGGATCTGGTTGTTGAGATTCGTAATCTCCAGATTTAGGGTATTGAAGCTTGCTTGGTCAGCTTGGAGACTTGACTGAATTGCAGATGGAAGCGCCCCCTGCTCGAGCGATGGTACACTCTCGTGGAGTGAAGCCGATATCTCCCAATCTGAACCCGCTAACTGGACGTTCCGTAGGAGGGTTGCGAGCTTGGGATAGGTGCCAATGGAAGATGTAAGCACCTTATAGGCAGATTCAACCTGGCTAGTACCACTTACAAATGGTGCAAGGAAGCTAGTGTCGCCAGTTAGAACGTATCCTCTTAGGCCGGTCTCTTGGTTTAGGTACCCGATAAGAAGCTTCCCAATTGAGGTCTCCGCAGGGTGAAATATTCCGTTTGAGACATTTGATGTATTCACCTCATTGGCGATCGCTCCGTAGATAGCAATTGCGTCAACAATTGCGGTTAGCGAGAGAAATATCCCTGCGATTAGGAAGATCGCGGAAAATGACAACCTAGCCTTCGCGGATTTAATGCGCTTTTTCATCTTGTCACCTCACTTCAAATAATAGGGGTTTGCGATATCGCAAGTCGTCTCGGTCGAGGTAACAAGCAGTTAGGTCGAAGTCATCGAAGTTATATTCAAAATGACTATATTAACTTGAATTAGGGATAAATCCTAGCCATTGCTGATGTATAATTTTGAGTGTCTCGGATCTTTGCCGCAATTGGGGGAAGGCATAGGCTGGCTCGACAATTCAAACCTGTTGGGGGGTCATCGTTCATTTCCAAAAGTGGCACGTATTCGTGTTGACAAATGTGCGCATTTGTAGTTGATTACTGTTATTGAGTCGGAGGCTCCGTTGTTGCCAGATGAACCTATCCGAGTTTTGATCGTGGAGGACCATACTGTCTTCGCCGAGACGATGTCGATGGCGCTTTCGACTCAATCAGATATGCGGGTGGTGGGCGTTGCTAAAGACGGCAACGAGGCTGCTAACTATATCTCGACCCGCGGTTGTGACGTTGTACTTATGGATATGAGGTTAGGTGACGACGAGGGGCTTGACGTGATAGAGCGCCTCCGAGCACTAGATGAAAATATTGCGATCTTGGTTCTAACGGCGGTAAGAGACGCGCGAAGCGCAGCCTTTGCCGTCTCTCATGGTGCCGCTGGATTTTTGACGAAGGATGTTCCGCTCCACGATGTAATTCGCGGAATTCGCGATTCTGTGCGTGGTCGATCGGTGATGGAGCCGTCAATGGCCACGGAGGTCCTTTCGATCTTGTCCGGTCGCCGTCAGAGGGTGGGGGATAATCTGACCAAGCGAGAGATCGAAGTACTAAGGATGCTTGATGAAGGAAATTCGGCATCCGATATTTCGTCATCGCTCAACATATCATTGAATACGGCGCGCAACCACATCGCTAGGATAATTTCAAAGCTTGAGTGCCACTCGATGCTCGAAGCCGTTTCGACCGCGCGTCGTGAAGGAATAATCGAGTAGCGGATCTTTTTAGAACTAGACGATTGTGAGTTTCAGATGAAAAATCCGTGGCTCGAACTCCGCTCCATGCACTATGCGCACCGTGGCGGAGCTTTGGAGGCGCCATCGTCTACCTTATTTGCAATGGACCGGTCCGTTGATCTTGGACTTCCTGGCCTCGAATTAGACCTCCATCGCACCCGAGACGGCGTGATCGTTGTCCTACACGACAACGAAGTTGACAGGACGACCTCTGGAGACGGTCGCGTCTCCGATCTTGACTTTGGTGAGATTGCCAGCCTTGACAACGCGTACTGGTTTGTGCCTGACTCGAATGAATATACCTCGGTTGGGAGGCCTCTATCTGACTATGCCTACCGCGGTATGTGGCCTCAAGATCGCCGATTTGGAGTTGCTACCTTTCGCGAGGTGCTTCAGCGCTATTCAAACACTATCGTAAATGTTGACATCAAGGCGCCACCTGCTAATGCGGAGCCTTATGAGGCTCAAGTCGTAGAAGAGATAATTGCTGCAGGAGCTCAAGATCGAGTAATAGTTGCATCTTTTCGAGACTCCTCTCTCTTTGCGGTCAGGAAGCTGTCTTCGGAAATATATACGTCGGCTGGGCCGGGCGAAATTTCGGAGTTTTACTTTGCTCTGATCAATGACTACAAGCAGGCCGTGACTTTAGCCAAAGCCTCACCCTACGTTGCTCTTCAAATTCCTCACTACTACGGCGAGATTGAATTGGCGACAGAAGAGTTCGTTGAGGCTGCACACGAAGGCGGCAAAGCGGTGCACGTTTGGACGGTAAATGAGCAAGAGGAGATGGAAGTTCTCATAGGTAGGGGTGTAGACGGCATAATAACTGATCGCCCTTCACTTCTAAAGAGTCTCATCTAGCCTTTAGTTGGCCATCGACTGTGGTACTTCGCCTTGAGGTAGAATGTGTATAGGCATCCTTGCCGTAATTTCATATCTACATTCACGGAGTATCTGTTGCGCATTTTGGTAGCGATGTCGGGTGGGGTCGACTCTTCTGTTGCCGCACTCCTTCTCAAAGGTGATGGCCACGACGTTGTAGGCGCAACCATGAAGTTGTGGGGCGGGGTTAGTGACTCTGGCTGCTGTTCGGTGGCAGATGTTGCGGATGCAAGAATGGTGGCTAATCGAATTGGAATCGAACACCACGTCTTCAACTTTACCGAGGAGTTCGAGGAAAAGGTAGTCTCCCATTACGTCGACTCTTACGCAGGGGGCTTGACACCCAACCCATGTATTGAGTGCAATCGAAGCATAAAGTTTGATCTCTTCATCGACCGCGCCCTGCGGTTGGGTTTTGATGCTGTTGCAACGGGCCACTATGCCAGGGTGGAGGCGGTCGGTGGTGAGCAAAGGCTGTTGAGGGGTATTGATCCCCAAAAGGATCAGTCATACGTCATTTCGATGATTGGGCAGAGTCGACTTGCTCGTTTGATACTTCCTATCGGTGGTATGGAAAAGGACAAAGTTCGACAGATTGCAAGTGATGCAAGTCTGATCGTTGCGCAAAAGCCCGACTCCCAAGACGTCTGTTTTATAGCCTCCACGACCTCTAGAGTTGAATTTCTTAGCAAGCGAACCACCCTGACTCCGGCAAAGGTAGTTGATAGCAGCAGTGGCGCACATCTCGGGGAGGTAGCTTCCCGAGAGGTCGTTACAATCGGCCAGAGGAAGGGCCTTGGAACCCTAGGTGATTCAACAAGGCGTTACGTTGTCGACGTTGATACTGAAAGCAATACTGTCGTGATGGGTCGCCTCGAAGAGACTTACACCGATACCATTAGATTTGGCCAAGTCGCATTTATCGGTGAGGCTATAGAGATTGGTAGGGAAGTTGAAATCCAAACCTCTGCCCATGGCCGTGTTACGAGGGCGACCTTCTTGGGAGATCAAGTAGCGGTGGACGGTAAGGTCCGTAGAGTTGCAGCTGGACAAACCGTTGCATTTTACGATGGTAATTCCGTGCTCGGAAGCGCCGTTGTGACTCGATGAGGGAGTTGAGCTGCCAAGGTGACTGACTTTAGTAACCTAATCCCAAAACAGGAGATGGAGAGGCTGTCCAACCTTATTCGTCAGTGGGATCACGCCTACTACGTTTTAGACGAATCGTCGGTATCAGACTTTGAATACGATCAGGCGGTACTCAGGTTAAGGGCGCTCGAAGAGGAGTTTCCCGAACTAAAAGACCCCAGATCTCCTACCGGTGAGGTCTCAGGTTATGCGGACGTTGCTTTTAGCGAGGTCCGACACAACTATCCGATGCAAAGTTTGGACAATGCATTTTCCAAGGAGGAGCTAGAGGCGTGGTTCAAAAGAATCGGTGCCGATTTAGATCGGAAGCGTCTCGTCTTTGAATTGAAGATCGATGGCCTTGCGATGTCTTTGACCTATAGGTCCGGGGTGCTTGTAAGGGCAGCTACTCGTGGTGACGGAATGGTTGGAGAAGATGTAACCGCGAATGTTATGGCCATCGATGCCGTTCCCAAGGTTCTTGCCAACTCTGACATACAGGAGTTAGAGGTAAGAGGTGAGATCTACATGCCTCTTTCCTCGTTCCAGCGCCACAATGACGCGGCCATTGCAAAGTTGTCTGACTATCAGGGATCTGCAGCTGATCGACCCAAGGTATTTGCCAATCCTCGGAACGCTGCATCGGGCTCGCTTAGGGTAAAGGATCCGAGCGTTACCCGAGATAGAGGCCTTGCCTTCTTTGCCTATCAAATCGGTAATGAACCCCAAGACATAACAGATTCTCACTTTGAATCTCTACAGCTTCTTGGGCGCCTCGGATTCTCCGTCAACCCCAATATTCGTCTCATAGACGATGTGGACGACATCTTTAGCCTCCTTGCTGAATGGGAGAAGAACCGACATAGTCTCGATTACGATATCGACGGTGCCGTGATCAAGGTCGACTCATTTTCGGAGCGTGCAAGGATGGGCTCTACCTCTCGCGCGCCACGTTGGGCAATTGCCTATAAATATCCGCCAGAGGAAAAGACGACGCTCCTAGAAGATATTTTGGTTTCGATTGGTAAAACCGGGAGAGCTACACCATTTGCAAAGATGACGCCAGTCTTCGTAGGCGGTTCGGAGGTTGCGATGGCGACCTTGCACAACGAAGACCAAGTAAGAGCTAAGGATCTACGCGTAGGCGATATCGTAAGATTGCGCAAGGCTGGTGATGTCATCCCTGAGGTAATGGGGCCGGTACTCGCAATGAGGAGCGAGGAGCTTGTCGAATGGGAATTTCCAAAGGTTTGTCCTGAGTGTGGATCCGAATTGAGGCGGGACGAGGGAGATGCTGGCCACTACTGCATAAATTATCGTTGCCCTGCGCAGGCGGTTGCGCGGATGGTTCACTTTGCATCTCGCCCTGCTCTGGACATTGAAGGCCTTGGCGAGACGATTGTAAAGCGACTTTACGACCTAGGTTTGGTCGCTGATGTTGCTGACATTTACCGCCTTGACTATGACCGCCTTATCTCGCTCGAACGATTCGGTGAAAAGAGCGTCAAGACCCTTCTACAAGCTATTGAGAGATCCAAGACGGCTCCACTAAATCGATTTCTCGTTGGGCTAACGATCGGACACGTTGGGAGTGTGGCGGCGGATGCATTGGCGAGCAGATTTGGAAGTTTGGAGCAACTTCGTGCGGCTAGCGTTGAGGAGATCTCTGAAGTTGAAGGTATTGGGCCTATCATTGCGCGATCGGTAGTCGACTTCTTTGCCCATGATACGACGATCGATCTCCTCGATCGTATGCTGCAAAGTGGCGTATCTCCAACGGTAATCGAGCGAAGGGAAAGCTACAGTGGAGCGCTCTCGGGCCTCACGGTTGTCGTAACTGGAGGGGTGGAAGGCTTTAGCCGCGACGGCATTACTCAAGCAATCAAGGACGTAGGCGGCAAGGCTGCAACGACTGTCTCAGCCAAGACGACGTTTGTTGTGGTTGGTGAAAGCCCCGGAGCTTCAAAGCTCAAAAAGGCACAAGAGTTGTCAATTCGCCTTGTCGGTGGAGCTTCATTTGGAAGGCTCTTATCCGGTGAAATTTCAATCGACGAACTCGAAGATAATGTGTTATAGCGGATCGATACTTCAATCGAGTCGGTAGTTTCAATGTCAATCTAAACTCATAGCGATAAGCCCAGTTTGGTTGCAGATATTCAGTAGCAGGTGCATTTGAAGAGTCCGAACGAAAAGATAGGTTCTGTACTTTCAGATCGTTTCGTCCTTATCGATATTGTTGGAGCGGGTGGCTCTGGTGTGGTTTACCTTGCCCGTGACATGACCCTCGGTCGAAAGGTGGCAATAAAGCTACTGCACGAGGGGCTGAGCAACTATGCCACCTTTGCACGGCAATTCCATGCCGAGGCTAAGGCCGCTGCCTCACTCAACCATCCAAGTATTGTTAGGGTCTTTGACTCTGGGCAGAATGACTCTTCGCCGTATTTAGTCTTTGAGTTTCTATCTGGAGGGACCCTCAGAGCCCTCCTAGACCGTGACATAACCCTAGATCACTCCCAGGCATCTGTCGTGGCCCATGACATAGCTGCTGCCCTTGCATATGCGCATCAAAAGGGATATGTCCATAGGGATATAAAGCCCTCCAATCTTCTCTTTGATGAAGATGGTCGAATCAGGGTTGCTGACTTTGGCATTGCAAGGGCTCTAGCTGCAGCTGCTTGGACCGAACCGGTTGGGGCAGTTGTCGGGACTGCTCGCTATGCTGCTCCAGAACAGATCTTTGGTGAATCTTCCAACCGTGCAAGCGACATCTATTCGTTTGCCTTAGTTGTGGCCGAGTCGGTGACTGGCGTACCGCCATTCTTGGCAGATACCACATATGCCTCTGCGATGGCGAGAACCCATGGTGACTTTGAAGTACCCGAGTCCCTAGGTCCGCTACGTCCAATATTGCGCGAGATGTCGCGACTTGATCCGAGCAAGCGCATGACTGCCTCCGAGGCTGAAGAGGCCTTCGGCGAACTTTCGCGCCTGCTCCCCCGTCACGCGAAGGTGGCGGTAAGCCATTACGTTGCCTCTAACTCGGTATTGGATCCCCCTACGGTAATTGCTCCGTTGATTTCCGATATCGATCTAAAAAGTATCGAAGTAGCTGCGCTAATCGGACAAGACATGGCAGCTAGCAAGGGGATTGATGAGGCTACGGGACAAATTGAACAAGCTTCGCCAGTCAAGGTCGACGATAATAGGGCAATCCATGACTTCGAAGTCGTTGAAGTAGTTGCGGGAAACCGTAGTAGTCGTCTCCCATACGACCAGGACGAATCCTTTGTTCCTTACGATCATGCTCACGAAGAACCACCTCTAGACAAAGAGGCAGGTGACGAAGGCGAGATCTTTGAACCATCGGTCGATGGCGACGTGGAAGGCACAGAGGGTAAAGAGAGTAGAAGGGGCAGGCTGATCGGTATCTTGGTAGCCCTCCTACTCGTAGCGGGTGGTGCTGGCGCCTATGCGTTGACGCTGGTAAATCGTCCTCCAACCCTGTATGGCGCGCCGAATGTCGTCTCGCTCACGTTGGCTCAGGCGAAGAGTTCAATCTCTCGCAGCCAACTCTCCATGGGGTTGGTTTCATATAGAAGTGACCCTTCCATTCCAAGTGGCTCGGTCATCTCTGAACGTCCATTCCCGGGTTCAAAGTTGAAGCAACACTCACAAATATCTTTAGTAGTTTCAACGGGTCCTGCGCCAGTAGCTGTCCCCAACGTTGTCGGTGCTTCGCTTGAAGGGGCTGACTATACCTTGGTTACGGCGGGCCTAAGTTCAAATGTTTCGACCCAATACTCTGAAACTGTACCAAATGGATTTGTAATTTCGCAGACCCCCTCTTCGGGAACGCTGAAGATCGGATCGGTGGTCACAATAGTAGAGTCGAAGGGACCTCAACCGAGAACTGTCCCGAACTTGATCGGAGATAGCCAAAGTGCAGCAGATAGCGCACTTAGTGGGATCGGGTTAGTGGCATCGTCGTCGACTGCTTACTCGGATACTGTTGCATCTGGTCAAGTGATATCGCAATCGGTGGCAGCTGGAAACATGGTTGCCCGTGGTACAACGGTTACATTCGTCGTCTCCCTTGGCCCACATCTTGTTGTAGTTCCTGACCTGACTACCGCGTCGCTAAATCAAGCTAAGACGACACTGGCTGGAGTAGGTCTCACTATAGGCAATATCTATGGGCCAAATGGAAAAGTCATTGTCATATTTCAAAATCCAGCTGCTGGAACTTCGGTGAAGTTCGGCTCCAGTGTCGATGTCTACACGATCGCCAAGTAGAGAGAACCAGTCTAAGCCGTGATCTCTTTCAGGAGATCGATCATCACTTGAGGATTTGACTCGCCAGGTGCGAACTGGCCTTGAAGAGCTACCAATTTGGTGAAGTCGCCCGTGACCTTGATCTTTCCTTGCATAAAGGCGCTCATTGCCACTTGTGCGTCCATCTCAACAAAGATTGCTTTGGCGGTGTTGTAGTCGATGCGAATAGTGATATCCGCATCTTCTAGCTGCCCCATCTCGATGTCGACAAATCCACTCGTCGTGTCGATGTAGGTAGCTAACTCTCCGCCTCCGAAGGGTACTTCCGTGACGATTTGGTTCATACGAATTGAAGTGTCAGTCGCTGGTATTCCGTTGGTGTCGACGTATTCTTTGCGCAACTCGCGAACTTTATCGATCCACTCTGTTGATAAAAAAGGGTACTTGTCCAACTAAATCGCCTTCCTAATCTAGCTTTAGACTACCGTTCAAAATGGAAGTAGTTGCAGGCATGGTAGCAAATGATCCAAGGGCGAGACTCACCTTGAGATCATTTGCAAGCTCCGAGGGTGCAAAAGTTACCTTATGGAGTCATTTGCTGCTACGATTCGATTTAAGTCGCCAAATAAAAGGAGCAACATTGAGTTTTTCGGCCCCGACAGACCTGCGAAGTGAAGTGTCGTATACCGAGGGCACACGACCTTTCCCGATCCTCTTCATCCACGGATATACAGGTACGCCACAGACACTTTATCCTCAGTATCTCCGGGCAGCGGAAGAGGGATTTAGCTTTGAGGTCCCCCTTCTGCCAGGGCATGGAACCACAATCGAGGAGATGGTCGAGACTCGTTTTTCCGACTATGTCGAGAAGGTTAGTCAAGTTGCTGATGAACTCATCGCAAAGTACGGTTCAATCTTTGTGGTCGGAATTTCAATGGGTGGTGCGCTCTCTATCGACTTGGCCTTGAAGCGGCCAAGGCAAATACGAGCCATGGTTCTAATCAATCCTCTTATTGCGCCACCGGCGCCATCATTTTTGGAGATGCTTGATCAGGGAATCGAATCTGGCGTTGAGATCTTTCCAGGAGTCGGATCGGACATCAAAGATCCTGAAGTAAAGGAAGCATCGTACGGGGGATCACCCCTTCGCGCTGCAAAATCGATGTTTGCAGCGACCGTCGAACTCGCTCCACAGGTTGAGAAGCTGGAGATGCCAATACTGCTCTTCAACTCAGTCGATGACCATGTAGTCTCTCCCGACTCCGGCGAGTTGCTTGTAGCGAAGTGTAAAAATATCGAGCACGTTATTCTGAAGAACTCGTTCCACGTCGCAACCTTGGACTTCGACAAAGAGGTCATTTCGGATGGGATGATCTCGTTTTTCGACGCTTTGCAGTAAGACAGTGCGAGCCCTGGCTTCGGTAAGTCGCTAGTTGAAATAGGCTATTGGCATGTCCAACGACGATATTTCCATTGAAACAACGCGCCATATTGCATATCTCGCGCGCCTCGCTCTCGACGAAAGTGAAGTGCGCGAATACGCAGGGCAACTTTCGGCGATCCTTGAGCACGCCGAGGATATTGCATCACTTGATTTAGATGGCGTAGCTCCAATGCGCCACACGCTCTCTGTCGTCAACATCATGCGTGACGACGAGGTGCGCCCTTCGCTCGACCGTGAGGAAGTTCTGGCATCAGCCCCAGATGCCCAAGCGTCGATGTTTTTAGTTCCAAAGATCGTAGGTGAAGAGTAAGTGAGTGACGCACAGTTCGTCGAAATGAGTGCTGTCGATATAGCGGCGGGAGTACGTTCGGGAGCGTTTAGCGCCGTGGAGGTTGTGACCGCTCATCTCAAGCAGATTGAAAGTTACGACCATGAGGTCAAGGCTTTTGTAACTCAGATGAGCGATCGAGCCCTAGAGGCCGCGAGGGCGGTGGACGAAAAGAGGGCACGGGGTGAAGAACTCGGTGCCCTAGCAGGGGTCCCAGTCGCACTCAAGGACAATATGGCATATAGAGGAGTGGAAACTACCTGCTCATCCAAGATTCTTAGAGGCTGGATCCCCCCATACACTGCGACCGTTGTGGAGCGTCTTGAAGCCGCGGGAGCAATAGCTATCGGCAAAACAAACCTCGATGAATTTGCGATGGGCTCGTCCACTGAAAACTCAGCTTTTTTCCCAACTCGAAATCCAATTGATTTGAACCGCGTCCCCGGAGGATCCTCAGGCGGAAGCGCAGCTAGCGTTGCAGCTCGCTTTGCTCCGATTGCAATTGGCTCTGATACTGGTGGATCGATACGTCAGCCGGCGTCGCTCTGTGGAGTAGTTGGCGTAAAGCCAACTTATGGCTTGGTATCGCGCTACGGGCTTATCGCCTTTGCCTCTTCACTCGATCAAATTGGCCCCTTTGCTCGGAGCGTCGAAGACTCCTCGCTCGTCCTAGATGTCATATCTGGCCACGACGAGCGTGATTCGACCTCGTTATCTGGCCGTAGCTATGACCATCAAGCGAGCGACGTTGGCATCGAAGGGTTGAGGGTTGGTGTGATCACCGAGATGATGGATGGTCTATCGGATAGTGTCAACAAGGCTCTAGCTCAGGCCATTGAGTCACTTCGCTCGATGGGCGCTCTCGTAGATGAAGTTTCGGTTCCTGCGGCGAAGTTTGGCCTCACGGCTTACTACTTGATAGCTCCAGCTGAAGCATCCTCCAACTTGGCCCGGTTTGACGGCGTACGTTACGGTCTACGGGTTGAAGGCAAGGATATGAACGAGACCTACGAATTGACTCGTGGTCAAGGTTTTGGCCCTGAGGTAAAGAGACGCATCATGCTCGGTACTTACGCACTTTCGGCGGGGTACTACGACGCTCTCTACGGAAAGGCCCAAAAGGTCCGCACGCTAATTGCAAACGACTTTGACGCAGCATATTCAAATTACGACGTTCTCATTTCGGCAACATCGCCAACGGTAGCCTTCGAATTCAATGCCAAGAGCGATCCTTTGTCGATGTATATGTCCGACGTTTGCACTATTCCTTCAAATTTGGCAGGCCACCCAGCCATGAGTGTTCCGTTCGCCGGTGACGAAGATGGTCTTCCCATTGGGATTCAAGTTCTTGCCCCTTCGTTTGGCGAGAGCGTAATGTTCAAAGTTGCCTCAGCGCTTGAGGCGGCGGCAAAGTATCGAGCGGTCCCACAGTGGGCTAGTACAGAAAAGTAGGGAGGTGTCATATGTCTTTGGAAGATAATTACTTAATTACAGTTGGCCTTGAGGTCCACACTGAGCTCAGGACCAAGACGAAGTTGTTTTGCGGCTGCGCTAATGAGTTTGGCGCCGAGCCAAATACGAATACGTGTCCCGTTTGCCTGGGACTACCAGGTTCTCTTCCCGTAGTTAACCGCAAGGCTGTTGAGTACGCGATGCGCATTGGCACCGCTCTAAATTGCGAAATCAAACACTCTGTGTTTCACCGCAAGAATTACTTCTACCCTGATATGCCCAAGGACTACCAGGTGACTCAGTACGATGAACCGACTTGTATCAATGGCTACATTGAGTTGCCGATAACGGGCAAGGTCGTCAACATCGTTAGGGCGCACATAGAAGAAGATACCGGTAAGAGTACCCATATAGGAACCAGCGGAAGAATCACCGGCGCCGACTATTCGCTCGTTGACTACAACCGCTCTGGCATACCTTTAGTTGAGATCGTATCTGCGCCCGATATGGTGAGTGGCGAAGAGGCCCGTGAGTACGTCAGTGAGCTTCGCTCCATCCTTGTAGCAACAGGAGCTACCGATGGGAAGATGGAAGAGGGTTCCCTTAGGGTTGACGCCAACGTGTCGGTGCGAAAAGTAGGCACCGACGAACTCGGAACGCGCTGCGAGATTAAAAATTTGAACTCGTTGAGGTCGCTGGTTCGAGCGATAACCTATGAAGCCCGAAGGCAGATGGAGATCGTCGATGGCGGTGGCAAGGTAACCCAAGAGACTCGCCACTGGAATGAAGATCTCGGCCGGACATCTTCGCTTCGATCAAAAGAAGAGGCATACGATTACAGGTACTTCCCTGAGCCAGATCTATCTCCGCTTGACCCCTCCGTTGAAGAGATTGAGGCCATCAAGGCCAACTTGGGGGCCTTACCTCCAAAAAGGCGAGCAGCGTTGGTGGAGCTTGTTGGCGATTCCCCCTCTAAATCTGAGATTGAACAGATTCAAACTGTAATCAACTTTGATCTAGATGACTTGATTTTCGCAGGGATCGAAAAAGGGGTGCCCGCTAAGTTATCCCTCGCCCGTTGTGCAAATGAGGTCGCGGGACTCATCACTGGTCTCGATGAATCGTACCTAGTTCCGAGCGAAAAACTCCTTGAGGTTCTCGTGAAAGAGTCGTTGGGTGAGCTGACCCCGACTCAGTCCAAGGCAGTCCTAGCGCGAGTTGTGGCGGACCGCGCCATTGATGTTGCTGCTTTGATTGCTGAGCTTGGGTTCGTTGCCTCCTCTAGTGACGAGATGGATTCGTTGGTAGGCGAGATCATCGCGGAGTCTCCAAGTGAATGGGAGCGCTACCTTAGTGGTGAAGACCAACTAGCCGGTTTCTTTGTAGGAAAAGCAATGAAGAAGTCGGGCGGCAAGGCAAATGGTAAGTTGGTATCAAAGTCATTGAATGATCGACGTAGCCAAATTCAAGGGTAGTTTCGAAGATTATTTTTCAAAAAGGAGTTTCTCGTGTCTGATATGAAACCACGATCCGGCGACGTAACCGATGGTTTTCGTCGCGCACCAGCTAGGGCGATGCTCCGAGCGGTTGGAATGAACGATGGAGATTGGACCAAGTCTCAAATCGGTGTTGCCTCATCATGGAATGAAGTTACACCTTGCAATATGCCACTTGATGTCTTGGCCAAGAAGTCGAAAGAAGGCGTCTTCGCAAGTGGCGGCTTTCCTTTGATGTTCAACACGATCGCCGTCTCTGATGGAATTTCAATGGGCCATGAGGGAATGCACGCGAGCTTGGTTTCGCGTGAAATAATCGCTGACAGCGTTGAGACCGTCATGCACGCTGAGCGCTTTGACGGACTAGTCGCCTTAGCGGGATGCGATAAGAGCCTTCCCGGCATGCTCATGGCAGCGGCTCGTCTTGATCTGCCGGCGGTGTTCCTCTACGGTGGTTCGATTATGCCAGGTAATCACCGAGGAGAGGCCATTGACATCGTCTCTGTATTCGAGGCGGTAGGTGCACGCGCCGCAGGTACCCTCAGTGACGAGGAGTTGTCGTTGATTGAGCGTGAAGCCTGCCCGACAATCGGATCATGCGCTGGAATGTTCACAGCTAATACAATGGCCTCAGCCGCTGAAGCCCTGGGAATGGCGCTACCGGGATCATCGTCTGCACCAGCTGTTGATGTGCGACGAATGGATTACGCCTTCCAATCCGGCCAGGCCGTTATGAAGCTCCTTGAATTGGGTATTCGTCCACGTCAGATCTTGACCAAGGCTGCATTTGAAAATGCAATCGCAGTGGTTATGGCTCTCGGTGGTTCGACGAATGCCGTCTTGCACTTGCTCGCAATTGCTCATGAGGCCCACGTTGAGTTAGACCTCGATGACTTCAATCGCGTAGCTGCCAGAACGCCTCACTTGGCAGATACCAAGCCCCACGGCAAGTATCACATGAGCGACGTAGATCGAATCGGCGGAGTCCCTGTCGTTATGGCCCACCTGCTTGAGGCTGGACTTATTGATGGTGAGTGCATGACTGTAACTGGTAAAACCGTTGCGGAGAACCTAGCTATTATCAATCCTCCTAAGCCTGACGGTGATGTAATTCATCCACTTTCTGCTCCTATTCATGAGATAGGAGGGATTGCTGTATTGCGAGGCTCTCTCGCTCCTAAGGGCGCGGTTGTAAAGGTCGCGGGAATCGACCAGTACTCTTTCGATGGTACTGCCAGAGTCTTCGATGGCGAAGAGAAGGCGCTTGATGCCATCTTGGCCGGTGAGATTCAGCCAAATACGGTTGTAGTTATTCGCTATGAGGGCCCTAAGGGTGGACCTGGCATGCGTGAGATGCTCGCGGTAACGGGTGCAATGAAGGGAGCAGGTCGCGGAAGTGACTGCGCACTCATCACCGACGGTCGTTTCTCCGGCGGTACACACGGATTTTCGATTGGCCACGTGGCGCCGGAAGCAGTCGATTTAGGACCTATCGCGGCGGTACGCGATGGTGACCGTATCACTATCGACGTTCGAGATAAGTCAATCGATCTTCGCGTTGATCCAGAAGAGATCGCAAGGCGACTCTCCGAAGTCAAGACGCCGCCACCCCGTTACGGGTCTGGCGTTTTGGCAAAGTATGCGAAGTTGGTTCAAGGGGCAGAAATCGGCGCCGTTACGAATGCTTTTTAGTCTTCTATAAGGTTGGCGATTGCAATAGCGGTCAAAGTCAATTATTGTTGAAGGTGTGAAAAGTTTTGTCTCGACCATTGTCGTAGTACTAGTAGTTATGTAGCGCCTCGAGAGGCTTCTCTCGGGCGCGCTACACGAACCTCCCAAATGGGAGGTTTTTTTGTATTTCACGACAATCGAAAAGCAATTGCAGTTGTTTAGGAGTGGCTCACATGAGGATTACAGGCGCGCAAGCATTAGTAAAAAGCCTCGAGATGCAGGGCGTGGATGTAGTTTTTGGATTGCCCGGCGGTGCTATTTTGCCTGTCTACGATCCGATCATAGATTCACCGATTCGTCACATCTTGGTCAGGCACGAACAAGGTGCCGGTCACATGGCAGAAGGCTATGCGCAGGCTACCAACAAACCTGGAGTTGCGATAGTCACATCTGGTCCTGCCGCTACAAATATTGTGACGGCATTAGCTGATGCTTATATGGACTCGATTCCGATAGTGGTAATTACTGGTCAGGTTGCGACGTCCTCGATTGGAACTGACGCATTCCAAGAGGCTGATACCACCGGCATCACCATGAGTATCACTAAGCACAATTGGCTCATCAAGGATGCATCCGAGATACCTCAAGTTGTAAAAGAGGCCTTCCACGTCGCTACCACTGGACGTCCCGGTCCGGTTCTGATCGACCTTCCGAAGGATGTGTCGAACCAGATGATGGACTGGTATTGGCCTGATAGCGTCGATCTTCCAGGGTATAAGCCCAATGTAAAGGGTCATCCACGTTCAATATCAGCAGCCGCCAAGCTGATCAAGGAAGCCAAGAAGCCCGTCTTCTACATCGGTGGTGGCGTTATTCGATCCGGAGCATCTGCTGCCCTCAAGACTCTCGTCGAAAAGTGCAATATGCCAGTCGTGACCACTTTGATGGGTAGGGGGGCATTCCCTGACGATCACCCCCTATGCCTCGGAATGCCAGGTATGCATGGAACGTATACGGCTATCACGGCAATGCAAAAGTCTGACCTCTTGATTACCCTCGGTGCTCGCTTTGATGACCGTGTTACTGGGAAGGTCTCAGGATTTGCTCCTGAAGCCAAAATTATCCACGTTGATATTGACCCAGCCGAGCTTGGAAAAGTGCGACGCGCTGATGTTCCGATAGTTGGGGACGTGAAGCTGGTTATTGAAGAGTTGATTGAGGCCCTCGACAAGGGTGAAGCCGGAGAGTTGGACTACTCGATCACTCAAGAGTGGCACGATCAAGTAAAGAAGTGGCAAGAAGATTTCCCCCTCCGTTACGAGGAGGATCCAAAAGATGGTTCGCTCAAGCCACAGTATGTAGTTGAATGCCTTTCGAAACTTGCACCTGAGGGAACGATTTTGGCCTCGGGAGTTGGGCAACACCAGATGTGGGGCTCTCAATTTTGGCACTTCAACGATGCCAATACGTGGATTAATTCGGGTGGATTGGGGACTATGGGATTTGCTATCCCCGCAGCAATCGGAGCCAAGGTAGGCCGTCCAGACAAGATGGTTTGGGCAGTTGACGGTGATGGGTGTTTCCAAATGACCGCTCAGGAGTTAGTTACAGCATCGGCTGAGCGCATCCCAGTCAAGATTGCGCTTCTGAACAACGCTTACCTTGGAATGGTTCGCCAATGGCAAGAGATGTTCTACGAGGAGCGATACTCTGAAGTCTACCTTTCGCCTGATCTTCCAGATTATGTGAAGTGGGCCGAGGCCATGGGATGTGTTGCATTTAGGGTAGAGACGCCAGAAGATGTGATCCCCACGATTGAAAAGGCAAATCAGATTAATGACCGCTCGGTCGTAATTGAATTTAGGACCGACTGGCGCGAGAAGGTATTCCCAATGGTTCCATCCGGAGCAACCAATGATGAAGTGGTCCTAGGACCGATGTTTGAGGGACGATAACAATGACCAATGCATCTCCAAATTTAATTCCGATGTCGATGCCAGGCGGTAAGAGTTCGACGGAGTTTGGATATCACGTCCTTAGTGTTTTAGTCGAGAACAAGGCCGGTGTGCTAGCCCGCGTCGTACAACTCTTTTCGCGGCGTGGTTATAACATCTACTCCCTAGCAGTTGCCCCAACCGACGACGAGAGGTTTTCGAGGCTAACTGTAGTTATTGATCTTGAATCGGTAACGCTCGAGCAGATAACGAAACAGCTTCATAAATTGATTAACGTTATCAAGATCACCGAGATTGATCCGCGGGAGTCCGTCCAGCAAGAGCTGTTGCTTGCAATCGTTGCTGCGGACACTCAAAGTAGATCCCAGATTATGGAATTGGCGGGAATCTTTGGGGCTAAGGTAATTGACGTCGGACTCGAACGTCTAACATTAGCGTTGGCCGATACCCCCGATAGACTAGATGACTTCACGGATCTGATTAAAGTCTTCGGAATTATAGAGGTTCAGAGGACTGGACGCGTAGCGCTAACTAAGTTGGCGCGGCCGTCGACCAGGGGCGGAATGAATAGAGGAAAGGCAAGCTAGCCACATGGCTGAGATGTACTACGAGAAGGATGCAGATGCTGACCTTCTCCTTGGAAAAAATGTTGCCGTAATTGGCTACGGCTCACAAGGGCACGCACATGCGTTGAACCTATCTGAGTCTGGTGTACCAGTTGTGGTAGGCCTCCGCGAGGGATCGTCGTCAGCAGCAAAGGCAAAAGAGGCGGGATTGACCGTCATGACTGTAGCTGAGGCTTCAGCGTGGGCCGATGTGGTAATGATCCTTGCACCAGACACTGCCCAAAAGAAGATCTACGACGAGGAGATCGCCCCCAATCTAAAAGATGGTGACACGCTACTCTTCGCCCACGGTTTCAACATTCGTTACGGCCAAATAGCTCCCTCTGCCTCCATCAACGTTGGTATGGTAGCGCCAAAAGGGCCAGGCCACCTTCTTAGAAGGACCTATGCCGAAGGCGGCGGTATTCCATCGCTGATTGCAGTCCACCAAGATCCAAGTGGAAATACCCACGCGCTTTCACTATCGTATGCTCACCACATTGGTTCGACGAAGGCCGGCGTTCTCGATACTACATTCTCGGAAGAGACCGAGACCGACCTCTTCGGCGAGCAGACCGTCCTCTGCGGCGGATTGGCCTCATTGGTTACCGCTGGTTTTGAGACTTTAGTCGAAGCTGGCTACCAGCCCGAGTCTGCGTACTTTGAGTGTCTACACGAGCTAAAGCTCATCGTTGACCTGCTGTACGAACACGGTCTATCGGGAATGTGGTTCTCCGTTAGCGAAACTGCTGAATGGGGCGGCCTAAAGAGCGGACCACGTGTCATTACTGATGCTGTAAAGGCTGAGATGAAGAATGTACTGACTGACATTCAAGACGGTACCTTCGCACGTGAGTGGATCGCTGAAAATGAGACAGGGCAAGTTGAATTCAATCGTTTGCGTGACAATGCAGCCAACCATCCAATCGAGGGTGTTGGCCGCGAACTACGCAAGATGATGCCTTTCTTATCAAAGGCAAAAAATATTCGTGACGTTTCTGGCGGTTAATTGAACTTTGAAACGACGGTGCGCTCTGTGGCGAAGGAGATCAACTCCGCACGTAGAGCGCACTTTTTTGACATAAATGACAGGCTAACGGTTGTCGTAAAGGGCTACTTTATCGTTGCTATAGTCGGTATCATCGTTGATTTGATAACGAACTCAAGCGTCTTGATAAAGATCGATAAGCCCTTTACCTCTTCCTTTATTCGCTACATACCTACCATCACGCTCCTTATATTTACGGCAGCTTTGAGCGTCGGACTTTCAGCGGGTGCTAAGGGTGGGCCAATCACGGTATTTCGCTCGGAGATGCGCCTTGTATTTTTAGCAGGTACCGACCATCCGGAACTGCTTCGTCGCAAATTTCTAAAGATCGTATTTTTGCGTAGCTATGTTTCGATATTGGTTGGCATAGTAATTGGTGCACTCCTCTACCACCTAAATAACGGCTACAAGCTCCTCCCCGCGGTTTCAATGGCGATCGTGGCGTTTACTGCATCGAACATCTACATTGGTGCTTCGGTTGTCGGAAACCTGACTCGGATTCGACCTGAACTCGTCTACCTGATTTCAATCGTCGCGGCTGTTGCTACATACCTTTTTACAATTACGAGCAACGTAAGCGCCTTTGCCAATCTTGGCGGAATATCTCTTTATTCGGTTAGTAGCTACCCCTCTGAGGCGCTAGTCATTCCGGTGATGTCACTTATAGCTGTCGCCGCAGGGTTTTTTCTTGTCGCTCGTTTCGAACTCGAACCTATCGAGCGGCGATCTGAGCTGATCTCGAAGCTTCGCTTTGCTGTAGCACTTCGCGACATCAGGGGCGTAATATCTCTCTCTCGTGCGCTAGGAGATGGTGGTTATACCCCGAGGCGCCTTCCTCGATCTCTCATGAAGATTACGATGCGTCCAAAGAGAAGCCCGGTCTATCTCTCGCTTTCGAACTTCTACAACTGGAGACTAAGGCGATACATCCGCCTAGTGCTTACAGTTGGTATCGCGGTCTATGCGATAAATCTCTCGATATCGGGGGCTACCGTCGATGGTCTGATAGCTATGCCATTTGTCGTGTTGGCCGGATTAGAGATGAGTGACACGGTCGGTTCTTTAGTTGACCACCCTAATCAATTCATCAACTATGCAGTTGAAGATGGTTGGTTGTTGTCGAGATCGATACTCTTTCCAGCAGCGGCCCTTCTGATTCTGGCGAGTGCAATAAATGTGGTGATCTTTGAAGCTACAGGAATGGTAGCCCTTGAAGTATCGGCTCCAATAATTGCAGTCATGGCTATTTCTGCTACCTTTGCCGGCGGATTTGCACACTATCGAGGTTCAAAGGGTTCTTCGGTATCGATGATCGCAATGGTTCCCGAGGCTGCCGCATTTGCATACCTCGTTGACGCCTTACCGGTGATCTTTGCGAACAGCTGGATAATTGCAGTTATTAATACTAAGAGTGCAATCGCTCACCTTCAAGTTCCCTATAGCGAGGCGATCTCAACCTCTGCATTTTTACTGGTCGTCCCTCTGGCTATATGGGCATACATTTCCAACGGTCGCGTAGTGCGAGCAGAGTAGCAAGAAGGCTTAGAAATGGCTAACGATTCAAAAAAAGGTACGTCGTCTGCGATCTCTGTAACGGATGTTGTAAAGAAGTACGATGGTGGTGTAATCCTTGATAAGGTCTCTTTCAAGGTCTCTCAAGGCTCTATAACAGTTCTTGTGGGAAGCAATGGTGCCGGTAAGTCGACTCTCATCAAAGCTATCTGCGGACTCGTAAAGCCCGATTCGGGAAATATCTTGCTCTTCGGTGCTAAAGCTGGCACAAGAGAAGCACGTATCGTAACCTCGGTTGCATTTGATGAACCGTCCCTCTACGCTGACCTTACAGTATTTGAGCACTTGACCTTCTCGGCAAGACTTTCGGGGCTTGAAGATTCCGAAGATCGACTCAACGAGCTTTTGGAGAAGTTCGAGATCGACTACCTCGCTGAAAGGCTACCAAGGGGATTTTCTAGGGGTCAACGTCAGAAGGTAGCACTTTCTATGGCGCTCGCAAGGTCGTTCAAGATACTGCTTTTGGACGAGCCATATGTCGGCTTGGACAGTTCCGGTAAGACCGCTCTCGTGGATCTTTTGAAGGAGGCTCGATCTCAAAAGGTGGCAGTGCTAATCGCCACTCACTCCCCCGAACTTGTCGCTATCGCCGATCAAATGATAACGCTTACTAACGGAAAAGTAACATACACTGGCGAGCCTAAAATAGACCGCATAGAGAAGTAGTCCTTTTCTTTGCGGTTATTGCACTTAGTCGATCCCATTTTGACTTTGCAAGGGAGACTCTGCGAAGTACCATCTAGTTTGTGAAGTTGAGCGAACGTCTTAAAGTAGTCACAGTTGGTATCTCAAAGTGGTACGAAGGCAAGGTGCTTCCTCGGGCAATTGACGTAGTATGCGGGTCGGCAGCATTTGGGCGATTGCGAAGAGACCTCACCAAAGATCTTTCAGGAATGGTTCTTGAAGTTGGATTTGGAAGCGGCACAAATGCCTCCTTTATCACCGAAGCCGTTACCACTTGCCTGGCAGTAGAGCCATCTATAGAGGCGCTGAGGCTAGGCGCCAACAAGCGCAATCTCCCATCTAGTGTCCTTCTTGTGGCTGGCGATGGTGTTGCATTGCCGATAGCTTCTGGGTCTGTAGATTACGTCATCTTTTCGTTCGTTCTCTGTTCTGTAGAGACTCCCGTTGCAATGGTCGCAGAGTGTCACCGTGTGCTCAAGACGGGGGGACGGTTGGCATTCATCGAACACGGTCGGTCGAATAGTAAAGGCATGGCAAAGGTCCAGGTCGCCCTTGATCCAATTGAAAGGGTAGTAGCGGGTAATTGCCGCCTGTCTAGAAGACCTTACGACTACGTGGGAGAAGACCTCTGGCTATGTGAAGATAGCGGCGAGAGTTATTTGGGGGCCTCTTCTCCATGGAGCTTTATCTATCGCGCAAGGTATCAAAAACGGTAGCAGAAGATACCATTCGGATAAATTCTGCTACCGTAATACCTGCCTCACTTAGCCTCTAGTCCAAGGTGCGGCTACGGACCTACTTCGCTCTCGCTACCCTCTGAATTGCGGCTTCGCCGGCGTTCAATTCGATTTATGGCATTTAGGTATGCGCGAGCGGAAGCCTCGACGACGTCGGTGGAGACACCCTTTCCTGAGGCTTTCGATCCATTTGACTCGAGTTGGATGACAACGTCGCCTAGGGCGTCTACGCCACCAGTGACCGAGGAGACAGAGAAGCCGATGAGCGAAGCCTCTATGTTGGTCGCCTTTTGAATGGCCTTTCCGGCCGCGTCAATCATTCCGTTACCCTCCGAACTCGCCTCGACCTTCCCGTCTGCAGTGGAAAGGACAACTCGCGCAGTTGGGGTACCAACCGTACCGCCGGTTACAGCAAGCTCTTCCAAGACGAAGGTGTCGGTGGTAAAGATTCCAAGTTCCTCCGCAACTATTGCTTCGAGGTCAGCTTCAGTGATATCGAGCTTTCGGTCCGCCAATTCTTTGAAGCGTGCAAAGGCTGCGGTAAGGGCGTCGCCTTGAACTTTTATCCCCATCTTCTCTAAACTGTCGGAGAAGGCGTGGCGCCCTGAATGCTTTCCAAGGACGATCTGTGACGACTTTTGACCAACAGATTCAGCGTCGATGATCTCGTAGGTCTTCTTGTTGGCAAGTACTCCGTGTTGGTGAATCCCTGACTCGTGGGCGAATGCGTTTCGACCGACGACTGCCTTGTTGTACTGGAGAGGATATCCCGTCAGTCGCGACACAAGACGAGAGGTTCTTGCTATCTCTTCGGTCTTAATTTGAGTGTACATCCCGTTGAATTGGTCTGGCCGAATCTTGATCGCCATGACTACCTCTTCGAGCGCTGCATTTCCGGCTCTTTCGCCGAGGCCGTTCACGCAGACTTCGATCTGTCGTGCACCTGCTTGGGCACCCGCGAGGCTATTAGCTGTTGCTAGACCTAGGTCATTGTGGCAGTGTGTCGAGATGATGTAGTCGCCTGGCACGTTCTTGCGCACATAGCTGATTAGGGCGCCAAAGTCCCATGGAATTCCATAGCCAACAGTATCTGGGATGTTGAGGGTGTTGGCGCCTGACTCAACCGCTGCAGTCAGGACCTCGATCATAAAGTCGAGAGGTGTTCTTGTCGCATCTTGAGGTGAAAATTCAACGTCGCTGGTGTGTTCTTTGGCCCTCGCTACGCCAGATCGCGTAGCTTCAAGTACTTGAGCCGGAGTCATTCGGAGCATCGACTCCATGTGGACCGGAGATGTTGAGATAAAGACGTGGATACGGGCACGCGCAGCGTGACGCAGCGCATCCCAGCACCGATCGACATCGGATAGATGGGTTCTAGAGAGGGCAGCTATTGTTGGGCCCTCTATCTTTCCAGCGATAAGAGATACCGCGTCGAAGTCTCCTGGGCTCGCAACTGGAAAGCCAGCTTCGATGTAGTCGACGTTTAGGCGGGCGAGTTGCTCAGCGATCTCTAGCTTTTCTGATGCATCAAGAGAGATTCCAGGGGATTGCTCGCCATCTCTCAACGTTGTGTCAAAAATTATGAGCTTCTCTGCTTCGCTTGTCATTCTGATGTCGCCTTTCGATTACAGATTTCCACTTGGTTGAAACTTTGCCGTAAATAAAAAAACCTCCGTGTTCAAAATTGAACGCAGAGGTTAGTGCGGTTCTCGGTGAGAGCCGCACTCAAAGTAGGGATAGTAGTAGACCGAACTGATTTACAACCATAGATCTAGATGTTAGCGCAACTATGGTTGGTTGCGCTAATCGGTTCTACTTTTGCTCTAATTTATTAGCAAGTGACAGTTTCCTAGCAAGTGACAGCGCGCGCGTAGATAATTCCACTTGCGCTATTAATTGCGGAGAGGACCTCTTTTTCGACTTCGCGGTTTGTGCTAAGGATCATGAGCGCCGTGAGTCCGTCATTCGAAGGGCCAACAGCCATAGACGAGATCGAAAACCCGGCGTCTCCGAGGATGGTGCCGATGAGACCAATTTTTCCTGGAGCGTCGTCGTTGCGAACGACGAGCATGTAGGTAGATGGTGGAATCTCAACTCGGTGACCGTCGACTTCTACGATACGTGCCTCTTTCGTGGGCTCTGAAACAGTTGCACTAACCCTGTGCTTGGCGCTAGCAATCGATAGCAGAGAGACGTAATCGTTCGCGTTGTCAGAGAAGGTCTCGACAACTTCGAGTCCCCTCTCTTTTGCTAGCGCGGGGGCATTGACGTACGAAACCGGTTCGTTCGTGCCCGCTCCAAAGATACCTTTGAGGGTGGAGAGTTGGAGAAGTCGGGTGTCGCCACCGGCAAGGAGGCCTTGATATTCAATGGTTACCTTGGTCGGCATAGAGCCTTCGAGGGTCGCAAGGAACTTACCGAGGCTCTCTGCAAGTGGAAGGAAGGGCTTTACTGACTCTTGCACCTCTGCAGCGCTTACGTTTACTGCAAATGGTACAAAGTCTCCGGCGAGGGCTAGTTTGAGCTGCTCGGCGATAGTAACGCCCGCCTTGTCCTGTGCCTCAGTCGTTGAAGCGCCAAGGTGCGGAGTGACTACGACATTTGAAAGCGTGAAGAGCGGAGAGTCTGTGCAAGGTTCGCTATTGAAGACGTCGAGAGCAGCTCCAGCGATCTTTCCGTTTGAGAGCGCCTCGTAGAGCGCCTCTTCGTCGACGATACCGCCACGGGCTACATTGATGACGCGTGCCGTTGGCTTTGCGATTTCAAGCATCTCTTTGCCGATGATTCCAACGGTCTCTTTGCTCTTGGGAAGGTGGACGGTTATGAAGTCAGACCGTTGCATTAGCTCAGGAAGGGTGCAAAGCTCTACACCCATCTGCTTTGCTCTGTCGGCAGATACGAATGGGTCGTAAGCGATCAGCTTCATGCCAAATGCGAGGGCACGTTGAGCAACTAGAGCTCCGATTCGACCTAATCCAACCACGCCCAAGGTCTTTCCGAAGAGCTCTACGCCCTCCCACTTGGACCTCTCCCACTTGCCATTTACGAGAGCGGAGTGTGCCTGAGGAACATTGCGAGCTTGCGCGAGGATAAGCGCGACTGTTAGCTCAGCGGCTGAAAGGATATTCGACTGGGGAGCGTTCACTACCATGACGCCACGGGCGGTTGCATACGCTACGTCCACGTTGTCAAGGCCAATTCCAGCTCTTCCAACTACAAGAAGTTCATCCGCTTGGTCGAGGAGCTCTTTGGTGACCTTCGTTGCTGATCGAATGATCAATCCAGCGGCGCCTTTAATCTCTTCTGCTAACGCTTCCTTTGAAAGGTTGAGCTTTACATCGACGGTATGACCATCTTGCCTGAGTAGGTCGAGTCCGCTATCTGCAATCTCCTCGGTAACGAGAATCCGCGCCATTTCACTCCTAACGTGAGACGATAAATTTTGTGAAAATCTACAAGAATATCTTGCAAGTTTTTTACAGGATCATCCTAGTAGCTAAGGTGATAAATCAAATAATCCTGTGGGGTTTGCCCAAGTGGAGTACTCTCCATCTGGGCTTTAATTAATAACCCCATTATGAGTAGAAGTTATTTCGATTGTGGGTATTTGCTGAATTATCTTTGGCGAAATTTAAGGGGTATTTTTTTCAACTATATGGTGTAGTGAATTTTTATCTTTATTCGCTGAATTATTCTCTTGCGTTTTGATCGATGGCAAAAGTAATGGGCCGCTTCAATGACTTGCATGAAGCGGCCCATCGCGTAGTCGTCGTTTTTGCGTTTCTGTAGTTACTCGCTAGATTCACTCACTAACTTTGCAATACGCGAGATTCCCTCTTCGAGGTCGGAATCTGACAAGGCGTAGGAGAATCTAAAGTAACCAGGCGTTCCAAATGCTTCACCTGGCACGACTGCGACCTTCGCTTGGTCAAGGACAACCTCAGCTAGTTGGGAAGTATTGGTTGGTCGAACTCCATTGAAGTCGCGCCCTAGGAGTGCGGTGACGTCAGGGTAGACGTAGAAGGCACCCTTGGGGAGTGGGCAGGCTATACCGTCGATCTCATTTAGAAGTTTGGTAATGGTCTGTCGCCGACGATCGAAGGCGCTTCGCATTACGGCAACGGCGCTTTGGTCTCCGTTTAGCGCCTCTATGGTTGCTCGTTGGGCAATATTTGAGACGTTTGAGGTCTGCTGTGACTGCAAGTTCGCAGCGGCAGCGATGACGTCCTTTGCGGCAACAATCCAACCAACGCGCCATCCTGTCATGGCATAGGTCTTGGCTACACCATTTACAACTATTACGTTTTCAAGGCCGCGGGGATCGTAATTTACGACAGAGTGTGCTATCTCACCGTCGTAGGTGAGGTGTTCATAGATCTCATCCGACATGATCCAAAGGTCATTATTCGCACAGTATTCTGCGAAGTCCCGGGTTTCGTCTTCGTTGTAGACCGCGCCAGTGGGGTTGGACGGTGATACGAAGAGGGCCATTTTGGTTCGATCGGTCCTGTGCTTGTCCAAATCGGCGGGCGTTACCTTGAAGCCACTTTCTAGAGTGGATGGAACAAAGACGGGAACTCCACCAGCTAGCTTTACCGCTTCAGGGTAAGTCGTCCAGTAGGGCTCAGGAATCAATACTTCGTCACCTGGGTCTAGGACTGTAGCAAAGGCGTTGTAGATGGCGTGTTTTCCGCCATTGGTAACGACAGTGTTGGCTGCCGTGATGTCATATCCTGAATCGCGCTTCGTCTTAGCAGCAATCGCTTCTCTTAGTTCAGGAAGACCTGCGGCCGGAGTGTAGCGATGATTCTTAGGATCTGCACACGCTTTTGCGGCGGCCTCTACGATGTTTGATGGAGTTGGAAAGTCAGGCTCGCCAGCGCCGAAGCCGATGACGTCAACGCCGCTTGCCTTTAGCGCTTTAGCTTTAGCGTCAATCGCAAGCGTAGCTGACTCGGCAACGGAAGAAATTCGGCGTGAGATTCTTGCTCTCTTCTCCGACATCTGATCGACCCCCTGAGGTGTGAATTTATATGAGCGATAGTACGGCTAATACAGATATCCTAATCCCAAGCGAACTGCTTCCCCGAGACGGTCGTTTTGGTTCTGGACCATCCAAGGTACGAAAAGAGGCAGTAGATGCGCTTGTTGCGCGTTCAACTGATTACCTCGGTACGTCACATAGGCAAAACACAGTTAAGTCCGTCGTAGGTGAGGTTAGAAGCGGACTCCGTCAGCTTTTTAGCCTTCCTGAAGGATACGAAGTTGTTCTTGGTAACGGAGGCTCTACCTACTTTTGGGATACTGCGGTCTTCTCTCTGATAGCCAATAAGAGCCAGCACTTATCTTTTGGCGAATTCTCTGCAAAGTTTGCATCTTCTGCCAAGATGGCTCCATTCATTCAGGAGCCAGAGGTGATCAAGGCAGAGCCCGGTAGTCGTCCCGAAGCCGTCGTAAATGATGAGATCGACCTATATGCCTTCACTCACAATGAGACCTCGACAGGTGTCTTTATGGACATTATTCGACCCGACGGAGCAAAGGGATTGGTTGCGGTAGATGCCACAAGCGCCGCCGCAGGTCTAACTGTCGAGGCGAGCCAATTTGACTGCTACTACTTCGCTCCACAGAAGGCATTCGCATCTGATGGCGGTATTTGGTTCGCCCTTATGTCTCCCGCGGCGATCGAGAGGGTAAAAGAGATCAAAGCTAGCGGCCGTTACATCCCACCTGCTCTCGACCTCTCCATAGCCCTAGATAATTCGGTTCTAAACCAGACCTACAATACTCCGGCTCTCGCAACGATCTTCTTGATGAATGAGCAGATCAAGTGGATGAATGAAAATGGTGGTCTGCCATTTTCTACCGGTCGATCGACTCAAAGCTCTGGCATCGTCTACAACTGGGCGATCGCGTCCGACTTCGCCACTCCATTCGTCAAGGACCCGGCGATGCGTTCCAACGTTGTAGCAACTATTGACTTCGATGACAATATCGACGCTGCAAGTATTGCAAAGGTACTTCGTAAGAATGGAATCGTTGACGTAGAGCCATACCGCAAGCTGGGACGAAATCAACTACGAATTGCGACCTTCCCAGCCGTCGATCCATCAGACGTTGAAGCCCTCGTTGCGTCGATTGACTATGTGGTTTCAAAATTCTAAGTAAAGTTAAGGGCCCCAAAGCTGAACTGCTTTTACTCGGTTCGCTTTGGGGCCTGTCCTACTATCTGATTGCCATCGGTCTTAGGGCCTTCTCCCCCGCGTGGGTGGTAGCCGGACGCCTCCTCTTTGCGACCATCACTTTGAAGGTTGTTATGAAGCGTCAAGGCATCACTGTGACTATCCCGCAGCGCAAGGCCCTATTTCGGGTGATGCCGTTACAGGCCCTAATTGCCAACACTCTTCCATTTTTAGCTATCTCTTTTGGCGAAACCAAGACCTCTGCAGCTACCGCTGGAATGTTGAACGCCTTGACCCCTATCGCTACATTCGTCATTGCACTAGCGACTAAAGATAATGACCGTAGGAGTTGGTACAACTACGGAGGCCTCATCCTGGGTGTTGTGGGTGTTGCCCTTATCTTGCAGCCGTGGAATACGACAGGAAGTGGCGCCATTATCGGCGATATCGTCGTAGCGTTGGCTTCGCTATCTTATGCTCTCGGCTTCGTCTACACCAAGCGTTACGTAGTCAATGGGGACATACAGCCCCTAGCAGCTAGCTACTACCAAGTCTTGTTCGGGTTCTTGCTGTCGATACCAACCCTTTGGCTGGTATCTTTTCCTGCTCACTCAACTCGTACCTACGCAGCTGCAGTTGCTGCGATTGTAACTCTAGGCGTAGTCCAAACAGGATTTGCAACCCTCATGTACCACCGGATTAATAGAAGCCTCGGCCCTACGGCGTCAGCTTCGGTTACCTATATCGTTCCACTCGTTGCGGTGATCTCCTCGATCATTCTCCTCGGAGAGAGTGTAAATCTGCTCTTTGTTGTAGGTGGCTTAACGATTTTGACCTCGGTCGTTGCCATTACCCGTAGGTAGGCGGACCGAGGTCAACTTAGAGATCAACTCGTAGCTAGTTAATAGGGTTAGTTAGCGAGACAGATTGGGATAAAAGGCTGGACGATTCGCTTCAAAGGCGCTGATCTCTGCCTCTTTTGCGAGAGTCAGGCCGATGTCGTCTAGCCCCTCTAGGAATCGATAACGCGTGAATTCATTCAAAATGAACTTCGCTTCGAATCCAATCGAAGGTGCAGCGACTGACAATGCTTCGATATCGACCGTGATCTCGAGTGTAGGATCGTCGATGAGTGCCTTTTGAAGGGTCTTGATCTCGTCTTCGCTCAACTTTACGGGAACTAGCCCCGCCTTGGTCGAGTTGTTGAAGAAGATATCGCCGAACCTGAAGGAGAGTACGGCGCGAAAGCCATAGTCCATGAGGGCCCAAACGGCGTGTTCCCTCGACGAACCGGTTCCGAAGTTTTCGCCGGCTACGAGAATTGTAGCCTTTGAATACCGTTCGTCATTGAGAATAAACGATGGATCCTCTCGCCACTCCGAGAATAACCCCGCTCCAAATCCGGTCCTTTCGACTCGCTTTAGCCAGTCGGATGGGATGATCTGATCGGTGTCGACGTCGCTTCGCTCGAGCGGAACTGCTTTTCCTGTAAACCTGATTGTTTTTTCCATTTTGAATCTTCCTCGACTACTACTTGAGATCCGCTGGTTCGGCTAGGTAGCCAACTATCGCAGTAGCTGCCGCCACTGCTGGGGAGACGAGGTGGGTTCTGCCACCTTTCCCTTGGCGTCCTTCGAAGTTGCGGTTCGAAGTTGATGCGGAACGTTCGCCTACTTTGAGTTGGTCGGGGTTCATACCAAGACACATCGAGCAACCAGCATTTCTCCACTCGAAGCCAGCTTCGATAAAGATCTTATCGAGACCGAGTTCCTCGGCCTCTTGCTTTACCAAGTGCGAACCAGGTACCACCATTGCCCGAATGTTGTCGTGGACTTTGCGCCCCTCAACTATCTCAGCTGCGACCTTTAGATCACTGATACGAGAGTTGGTGCATGATCCGATAAATACGGTGTCAACCTTGACCTCTTTGAGGGATGTTCCGGCTTTTAGCCCCATGTAACGGAGGGCGCGTGCAGCGGCCTCGCGTTGGGCCGGTTCGCCGAAGCCTTCGGGGTCTGGCACGACACTAGCAAGTGGAGCAACCTGTGCTGGATTTGTTCCCCACGATACAAATGGGGATAGCTTGGTGGCGTCGATGTGAACTACCTTATCGAAGGCGGCATCTGGATCAGTTCCCAGAGTTTTCCAGTAGGCAATGGCCGCATCGAGTTCGTCTCCACTAGGTGCGAATGGACGTCCCTTGACGTAGTCAAAGGTCGTCTGATCTGGTGCTATCAGACCAGCGCGTGCTCCTGCTTCGATCGACATGTTGCAGATGGTCATTCGTTCTTCCATCGAAAGTTTGCGAATAGCTTCTCCGCGATATTCGATGACGTAACCAATGCCGCCACCGGTGCCAATCGTTCCGATGATCGCGAGAATGAGATCCTTTGCACTAACTCCAGGAGGGAGTTCGCCGTCGACTTCGATAGCCATTGTCCCTGGCTTAGATTGCGGAAGGGTCTGCGTCGCTAGGACGTGCTCAACCTCGGAAGTCCCAATACCAAATGCGAGGGCGCCGAAGGCGCCATGCGTAGCGGTATGACTATCGCCGCATACTATCGTCATCCCCGGGAGAGTCAAACCTTTTTCAGGGCCAATTACGTGGACGATGCCCTGGTTTATATCCCCCATCTTGTACAGGGTTATACCAAACTCTTCACAGTTGCGGTTTAGAACTTCGAGTTGCTTGGCTGAGATTGGGTCAGCAACCGGCTTATCGATGTCGATCGTTGGTACGTTATGATCGGCGGTTGCAATCGTCAAGTCGGGACGGCGAGGCTTTCGCCCTGCCATACGTAGACCGTCGAATGCCTGGGGGGATGTTACTTCATGTACCAGGTGCAGATCTATGTAGAGCAGATCAGGACTATTCTGACCACTCGCAACTAGATGTGCATCCCAGATCTTTTCCGATAGGGTACGACCTGCCATTTGACCTTCCTATTTTGATTGGAACCTGCGGGCTATTAAATTAGTATCCACGGTTCGCGCCCAAGACGTTGGAAGCTGAAAGCACGAGTTATATCGTGAAGTGAAATCCTAAAAAATTCACCTCTTTGGCTCAACCGCCAACTTTTGGTTAGATAGAAAAGCATAGTAAACCTAGGTGCGCCTTGAGGCGAATCGGGGTTGTTGGGTGCATTGGGTTCATAATCGGTAAAGTTTCGGCTAACTTCTAACGCATGAGTCAGACACTAACAAGACAAGCCTATGAGAGATTGGTCGCCGAATTAGACGAGCTGACCACGAGAGGTCGTATCGATATAGCTCGTGTCATTGAAGAGGCTCGTGCGCTCGGTGACCTTAAGGAAAATGGCGACTACCACGCCGCGAAAGATACGCAGGGTAAAATGGAGGCGCGGATTCGCCAGATCGAATCCATACTCAAAGATGCAGTTATCCTTGACGGCGCAGAGGTTCGTGACGACGTATCGGTAGGATGCGTTATCACTCTTCGCTATGTAGGGGACGATGATACGGAGCAGTACTTCTTTGGCTCGATCGAAGAGAAGCGCGAAGGGATGGGAACTCTTTCACCGTCGAGCCCGCTAGGTCAATCGATCGAAGGTAAAAAGGTGGGAGATACGGTCTCTTATCAAGCTCCTGGAGGCGAACTTCAAGTCGAAGTTGTAGCGATCGACCGTTAATGACGACGATTTGTCGCACTAACTAAAAAGTTGGACGTCCTAATAGTTGTACGTACGGCCTTCGGATGCTAGGATTAGACGAAATTTGTTGTTAATAGACTCAGTGAGGGTTTGTTGAACTCGATAATCGTATCGTTCGGAGTAGTGATTTAAAGAGCTTGTGGTTCACAAAGGTGGATCACAAGCTTTGACCGGCCACGTGAAAGTGGACGGTCTTTTTTATTTCTAAAGAAAGACGATCGCTGTAAATCTGGGGGTTATAACTCGTGCATAAGATTGCACTAATTGGTGGAGACGGCATAGGTCCAGAAGTTGTGGACGAAGCGATGCGCGTGGTAGCTGCCACGAAAGTCCCTTTTACAACTTCTTCTTACGATCTCGGAGCGGCAAGATACATCAAGGATAAAGTCGTACTTCCAGACGAGACACTTGCTGAGCTTCGTGGCTTCGACGCGATCATGCTCGGAGCAATTGGTCCGGCAATTGGTTCCAAGGAAGTTCCATCAGGAATACTCGAGCGAGGTCTGCTATTGAAGCTGCGCTTCGAACTTGACTTGTATATCAATCACCGTCCATTCATAACTCCACCCACTGGTAACGGTGGTCGTTTTGAAGATGTTGATTTTATCGTTATTCGCGAGAACACCGAAGGCACCTATGCGGGTGAGGGTGGGCTGTTGAGGCGAGGTACTCCTCACGAAATCGCCACCCAAGGTTCTGTAAATACAAGGTTCGGGGTTGAGCGTGCAATTAGGTATGCCTTTGAATTGGCAAATTCGCGTTCTCGTAAACACCTCACCTTGGTTCACAAGACAAACGTCCTTACCTTTTCGGGTGACCTATGGCAGCGCACCTTCGACGAGGTATCCAGGGAGTATCCAGATGTTGCGACAGCGTACAATCACGTCGACGCAGCTTGCATTTATATGGTTGACTCCCCGAGTCGTTACGACGTCGTAGTTACCGACAATCTCTTTGGAGACATCATCACGGATCTCGCAGGAGCAATCTCGGGCGGGATCGGCCATGCAGCTTCGGCGAACTTGAATCCAGCTCGTACTGGCCCTTCCTTGTTCGAACCAGTACACGGCGCCGCTCATGACATAGTTGGCACTGGAAAGGCAAATCCAATCGCGGCGATTCGATCAGCTGCGCTCATGCTCGATTTTCTAGGCGAAGGCAAAGCCGCCAAAGCCATCTTCGACGTTCTTGGTCAATACAGTCCAAATTCGACAATGACAACATCTGAAATTGGAAATGAAATAGCAGAAAGGGTAGCAAATGCCAATTGAGAAGAGTGGTTATATTTGGATGAACGGTGAGTTCAAAGCGTGGGATGAGGCAAACATTCACGTTCTGACTCACGGTCTTCACTACGGCTCTGGTGTCTTCGAAGGTATTCGCGCCTATAAAACCCCGACTGGAACTGCCGTCTTTCGTTTGGTAGATCACATCGACAGACTCTTCCAATCTGCGAAGATCTTTATGATCGATATTCCATTCACTCGTGACGAGCTTGTAGATGCAACCCTTGAACTGGTTAAGAAAAATGCCCTCGAAGAGTGCTACATTCGCCCTATTGTCTACCTCGGTTACGGCGAAATGGGGCTAAACCCTCTTGCTTGCAAGGCTGATGTATCTATAGCCGCATGGAAGTGGGGGACTTACCTTGGAGCCGAGGGAGTCGCTAAGGGTATCCGGCTGAAGATTAGCTCGTGGGTGCGTCACAACCCCAACTCGCTACCGCCAGCAGCTAAGGGTACTGGAATGTACATCAACTCATCGCTTGCGAAGGTAGAGGCCGTCAAGGCTGGATACGACGAGGCGATCCTCCTCTCGCCACAGGGATATGTCTCTGAGTGCACCGGAGAGAATGTCTTCGTTGTACGCAAGGGCAAGGTCTACACACCTCCTACGTCCGCTGGTGCGCTTGAGGGAATTACTCAATCTACGGTGGGCGCCCTCGCAAATGACCTTGGTTACGAGGTAGAGGTTGCTAACCTACTCCGCTCCGATCTGTACACCGCAGAAGAGATATTTGTCTGTGGTACCGCTGCTGAAGTAACTCCTGCGGTGTCGGTCGACGATCGCATCGTCGGCGACGGCGTTCCAGGTGTCTTTACCAAGGCTATCCAAGAATCATACTTCAAGGCAGTTCATGGAGAGTCTGATGACCACAAGGAGTGGCTAGATTATGTCGGCTGAGATCGACTTTGCGTTACCTTCTAGTGTTGACATCTACGATACGACACTTCGAGATGGCTCACAACAAGAGGGTATCTCGCTTACAGTCGATGACAAGTTGAAAGTTGCAGAGCAGCTAGATCGCCTCGGGGTTCGTTTTATTGAAGGCGGATGGCCCGGGGCGAACCCCAAGGACATTGAGTTCTTTAGGAGGGCTCCCAAGGAGCTCTCCTTCAATGTTGCAACTTTGGTTGCATTTGGATCTACGATGAGGCCAGGGGCGGATCCGAGCAAAGACGAAACTCTTCGGAACATGCTTGACTCCGAGACTGAAGCAGTCTGCATGGTAGCCAAGTCCTGGGACTACCACGTCACCGAGGCTCTTCGAACCACCTTAGATGAGGCTGTTCGCATGGCCGAGGAGTCGGTAAAGTACCTAGTCGAGAGGGGTAGGCGGGTATTTTTCGACGCCGAGCACTTCTTTGATGGTTATCGAAACAATCCAGAGTTTGCCCTTAGGGTTCTCAAAGCTGCGGAAAATGGTGGTGCATCGACCTTGGTCCTTTGCGATACCAACGGTGGAACCTTGCCACACCAGGTCTCAAAGATCGTCTCGACTGTAAAGTCGACGACGGATCTTCAGATCGGTGTTCACTTTCACAATGACTCCGGTTGCGCTACTGCAAATGCTCTTACCTCTGTTGAATTGGGAGCAACACACGTCCAAGGTTGTATCAACGGTTATGGTGAGCGGACGGGAAACACCGACCTCTCGGTGACTATCCCTAACCTTTCGCTCAAGATGGGTATCGATACGATCCCCCGCGAGCGGATCTCGCTTATCACTTCGGTATCTCGCCACGTAGCTGAAGTCATAAACATCGCTACTGATCCGCAAAAGCCCTACGTTGGCACTTCGGCTTTTACGCATAAAGCCGGTCTTCACGTGAGTGCAATAGCGCGTCGCAAGGATGCATATGAGCACATTGCTCCGGAGACCGTTGGTAACGGAACCCGATTTGTAGTCTCCGAAATGGCCGGTCGATCAACCGTTGCCATCAAAGCTTCAGAGCTTGGGATTGAACTTGACAAGGACCAGATCGCAACGGTCTTGGACCACTTGAAGGTACTCGAGCATCAGGGCTATCACTTTGAGACAGCCGATGGATCGCTTGAACTACTCCTTCGCAGGGCGACAGGCTGGGAACAGAAGTACTTTGAGGTCGAATCCTTCCGAGTGATTAACGATTGCCGTGCTGAAGGCGAGCCAAATACTGAGGCTACGGTGAAGCTTTGGGTAAATGGAACAAGGGTCGTCGACACTGCCGAAGGAAACGGTCCGGTCAATGCTCTTGACGGAGTTCTTCGCAAGGGATTGGCTCAGGATTACCCCACTCTTTCAGGTGTCCACCTCACAGACTTCAAAGTCCGTGTCCTCGATTCAACTAGCGGTACCGGGGCCAAAGTTAGGGTGCTGATTACCTCGAGTGACTCAAATGGCCAGTGGACGACAATTGGAGTATCATCGAATGTCATAGACGCCTCGTGGCAGGCGCTGCAAGACTCGATAGTCGTCGGTCTTCTTCGCGCTGAAGCCTAGGGCGATCTTACCTTTTGCTAAATGAGTGATTGTTTAGGTGTGACCTTTGAAATGGGGAGAATTTGACTCAGCCACCGTATGTTCCAGTGAGCAAGGGATCGTCACTTCGTAAATTCGACTCTCTGTCACTGCCGAAGTCTTGGAAGCTTAACCGTCCAGCTGAATTATCGGTAAATCGCCATAGCGCAGTGGAACAGGGAAAGCAGCTCGGTACTCCTGGTCCTGATAGTGGATTTGCAATGAAATTAGCAAGAGTAGCCCTTGAAGGCGTCACGGATAGTTCGGGATTAAGTGCGGCTGATATCAAGGCCGCTGTAGTTGCGGTAACCATTGCGCGAGCATCACTTTTTTCACGGGCACCAGTAATGAACGATGTCCGTTTTGCAATAGCTTCTTTGGCGATTGGATCTGAAAACCTTGGCACTCGCGAAGTTGAGGTTCGTAATCATTTGGTTCGAGGGATCTCGCACGACTATATGAAGGCTAGAGATTTGGTTGGTCGATATGGTGTCGAGACTCTCAAACTAGATTCCGATAAGGTAACGCCCCAAGCTATATTTTCTTAATGTTTGAGGGTGAATAGCCCTCTGGTGTTTGCTTGCTTAGCGATCTATTAATGAGAGCGAGTATCAAAAGTTAGGCGCCGTCGGATTGACCACAGGAGTCGATAAGTCGACGCCGAACAAATAGAGCGTTTTGTCGGTGAAACTCTCACTCCGCCGATCGACATAGCTATTGCGAAAATCTAATAAAGATGTAGAGAAGTAACTGATTGGATGCATTGTGTATTGGTCCAAAAACCGCATAATGCGACTCGAAAGGTGTTGCGGTCAATTGAGGTAAGGTCCACGAGCAATGAGTTGTAACACACTCTTTGGATTTTTTGCGTTCAATTACTGGGGATATCAAAAGCTCGACGACCTTCTCGTAAGGTGGGCATAGGATCGATGAAGAACCGAGATAAATATATTGACGCTTCGACCAACTCCAGTAAAGGTCACGTGCCTTTGCCAGAGAGTCACGCTTTCACTCGTTCTGTTCGGGGGTTTTGAGTCGCGGATTGAATGGATTTCGGGAATGTGGAAGCTTTGGAGCGATCCAACAAGTTCGAGACTCCAAAAAATGCTTGCAACGCTTATATTTCCTGTTGTACTCCCTCCTACCTTTATGTTTGCTGGCTCAGCCGGCGGAACTTCGACGTCTACTTCCGGACTTATCGACCCCAATCACGAAAGCAAAGCTATCGCTTCGTGACTTTGATCATCAGGTTTCCAACAAGGCGGCCAAT